>Ga0207757_100694_pt1 | contig 19455 bp, 13 predicted proteins | sample A23P3SouthBayCA_2_FD_187752 | JGI IMG/M metagenome (GOLD analysis project Ga0207757, IMG submission 187752) | Aerobic enrichment media microbial communities from Eden Landing Ponds, California, USA - A23 P3 (2) (SPAdes) | ecosystem: Environmental > Aquatic > Marine > Unclassified | place...
TCGTCGACGCCGTCTCCGACTTCTTCACCGAGAACCGCGAGTACGCCAACCTGCCTCGGAAGTTCAAGATGACGATCACGGGCTGTCGCCACGACTGCGGGCAGTCCCAGATCAACGACCTCGGGCTGACGCCGGCCCGCAAGGACGTCGACGGCGAACACCTCTACGGCTTCCACGCGAAAGTCGGCGGCGGCCTCTCCGACGGTCCGCGGATGGCCTCGCCGCTGGACGTCTTCATCCCGCCCGAAGACACCGTCGAGTTCGCTCGCGCCGTCGCCCAGACGTTCAAGGAGTTGGGCGACCGGACCAACCGCGGCGTCTGCCGGATGCGCTATCTCGTCGAGCGGATGGGCCCCGAAGCGTTCGAGGACGCCGTCCGGGACCGCTGTACGGTCGACCTGCCCACCCGCGGCACCGACCTCACCGAGGGCTACACCGGCGACCACGTCGGCGTCCACGAGCAGAAACAGGACGGCCTCGCCTACGTCGGCTTCAACGTCGTCACCGGGCGCATGGGCGGCGACGAGTTCCGGGAGGCGGCCCGCGCCGCCCGGAAGTACGGCACCGAGGACGCGACGGTTCGGCTCGCGACCGACCAGAACTTCGTTATCACGCACGTTCCCGAGGACAACGTCGAACCGCTGCTCGCGGAGCCGTTCGCGGACGACTACCAGCCCGATCCCGGCCCGTTCACGCGCGGTGCGGTCGGCTGTACCGGTAGCGAGTTCTGCAACTACGGGATCATCGAGACGAAGAAACGCGTCCGTCGGTGGGCGGAGGAACTCGACGAGCGCATCGACGTGCCCAGGGATCTCGAGGTCGTCCGGATGCACATGTCCGGCTGTTCGGCCTCCTGTGCGCAGCCGCAGATCGCGGATATCGGGTTCCGGGGCGAAACCGTCCAAGTCGGAGACGACGACTACGACGACCTCGTCGAGGGCATGGACTTCGGCCTCGGCGGCTCGCTCGGGACCGACAACGAGTTCATCGACTGGATCGAACACGCCGTGCCTGCCGACGCGGTGATCCCGGCCCTCGAAGAGCTGTTCGACGCCTACGCCGACGAACGCGACGAGGGCGAACGCTTCTACGAGTGGTGCCGCCGAGTCGACAACGGCCGGTTGCGGACGCTACTGCGACGGGGCGACGCGCTCGTCGCTGCGGGAGCGGCCGCGGACGAGGAGGTGTCGTCGGATGACTAGCGGGGACGAGCGGAGCGACTCCTCGGGGAACACTCCCGAACCCGGCGTCCCGGACGTCGAGCGCCGAGCGGGGGACGACAGGCCGACCGTCCCGAAAGCCGACGGCGTCCGCGTCCATCGCCCGGCGACCGAATCCGGGACGATTCCGGCCGACCAGATCGGGCCGGCGGACACTTCCAAACGGTACGTTCCGGAGGACGGAGAGGACACCGAGGAGACGAGCGTCGCCACCGACGGCGGCGCGACCCCGACGAACGTCTCTCCGGACGGTGAGTTGGGCGATATCGACTTCGTCGATCCCGCGGAGGGCCGAAGCGCCGACTTCGAGGGCGACATGACGCCGGGTGAGCACGTAGATCCACCGGACGACGTCGACCTCGACACGCCGGGATACGGCATCCGCGAGGAGATGAACGACATCGAGACGCCCGACGACAAGACGTGGTTCATGGAGCTCGACGAGGCCGTCATCCAAGACGACCGCTGTATCCAGTGTGGCACCTGCGTCGCGGCCTGCCCGTCCGACTCCATCGGCATCGGGGAGGACGACCTGCCGAAGCTCGTCAAGATGTGTACCGGCTGTTCGCTCTGCTGGGACTTCTGTCCCCGCGGGGGCCTCCGCTACGAACGACAGTGGAAGATCACCGGTGGCGACGACAACGTCAAGGGCGCCGGCGATCCGATCACGGAGTTCTCCGCGAAGGTCGGCGAGGAGTGGCAACGGAACGCCCAGGACGGCGGCGTCGTGACGGCCGTCCTCGCGAAACTGCTGGCGGAGGACGAGATCGACGGGGCCCTGGTCGCCACCGAAAGCGACGAGGAACCGTGGAAGGCCGAATCCTTCCTCGCAACCTCGGAGGCGGAACTCGCCGCCAACGCCGGTAGCTTCTACAACCAGACGCTCGCGTTGGGCAACCTGGATATCGAACGCTGGAGTCACAAACTCGACGTTCCGCTCGAAGAGGCCTCCCTCGCCTTGGTCGGCACGCCCTGCGAAATCGAGGGTATCCGCGCCCTGCAGGACTTCGAGTGGGAGTACGGCGCCCAGAACGCCGGCGTCGAGGCCGTCGACTACACCGTCGCGCTGATGTGCACCAAGAACTTCAACTACTACAGCCTCATCGGCGAGCAACTCCAGGAAAAGCGGAACGTCGACCCCGCGGACATCGGCAAGATGGACGTCCTCCACGGGAAGATGATGGTCTACGACCACGATGGCGACCTCATCGTCGAGGAGGACATCGAGAACTTCCACGACGCGGCGCTGAAGGGCTGCAACGAGTGCGCCGACTTCACCGGCTACTGTGCGGACCTCACCGTCGGGTCGGTCGGCTCTAGCGACGAGTACTCCAGTGTCATCGTCCGCACCGACGTCGGCATGGAGGCGTGGAAACTGGTCGAAGGAACACTCGACTACCACGATCTCGAGGACCGCAGCGCCATCGGCAAACTGCAGGGCTGGGACAAGAAGAACGCCTTCGAGTCCCTGGAGCGACCCTTCGATCCCGACGCGCCCCGATTCATCGACTACACCGACCACGCCGAGAACTACGGCACCGAACGCAACCCCCACGAGACCGATCACTAAGGACGTCCGTTTTCGGACTATTCGCAACTCCACAACCTGGGAAAATGGTATTGATGCACGAATTATTTTTCTGTCCCAACAAGATGCGTGGTGAGATTCTGACTGATCCTGAAATCCGTTTCAGCAACACACCGCACTTTCGAAGCAACTCGCTGTCTCTTAGAGTGCCGGTATCCCACTATCGCGAGAGGGTAGATCGATAATAACTGTAATGTCGTAGCTAAGTATGATAATCCTTAATATTTTGTGTGGCCTATGTTATTATATGAGTGTAGTCAGCGTCTCGATGCCGGAGGAGTTGCTTAATCGAATCGACCAGTTCTCGGAGGATCACGGCTATACCGGTCGCAGTGAGGTACTCCGTGAGGCGAGTCGGAATCTCCTCGGTGAGTTCGAAGATAAGAAACTCGAAGATCGAGACTTGATGGGCGTCGTCACGGTGGTTTTCGATTACGAAACGACGAGCGTCGAAGAGAAAATGATGCACCTCCGTCACGAACACGAGGACATCGTCGCTTCGAACTTTCATAGCCACGTCGGCGGCCATCACTGTATGGAACTGTTCGTGCTGGAGGGGTCGCTCGAAGAGATTTCGACGTTCGTCGGGAAGATCCGAGCGACGAAAGACACGCTCACGATCGACTACTCCGTGCTGCCGGTGGACGACTTCGGCCCGCTCGCCGACATGAGCTAATCCTGTTCTCCCTTATTACTGTGACATCTGTTATACTTATGAACAAGTCGGTGAGGTGGAGTCCGCAATCAACAAGTGGAAAGTCCCGCCAGCGAAGGCGATCCAGACGATCCAGACGGGTGATATCGACGCGACGATCTGTCAAGAACGTTCGCCACGATCACCGGCCAGGATGACGACTTCGGCGAATTTGCCTGGTCCGGAAACAGACTGGAAGACCACCCAGTCACGGTGCTGTTCGCGAACCGGAGAGCGCTCGACGATAGCGAAGTCGCTCGATCGCTGCTCGAACAGCACATGGCAGCGACCGAGTTTACCGCAGACTCACCGGCCGCAGCCGCCGGCCACGCCGCATCACGACGCTCGCATTCGAGATCGAGGCGCTTCAACAGGTTCGTGATGAAGTGAGTCCGCGGTCGTAACAGATCATCGTCCGAAGTCCGGAAACTCCGCGTCAGATTTTATATATCAACATATAGTTTATCACTGTGTCGAGGTGCGCGCACCGATATTGCTAATTTGCTTTGTCTCTTACAGACAATGTAATAAGCGAAAATGTTATTAGAATAGTTGATGACGGCTAGCTGTCGAAAATGGCAGTCTTAAACTCGGCACACTCTCAAAATGTCGGGCGTGTTCCCGGTGATTCGCGTGAGTGACGCGATCAACTGGAGTCGAATGTCGCTCGATGAGCTGATCGGGTTTTACGAGACGGAGATCGCCGACGAGATGTACCGCGCCGGGAAGAGCCCCGCGACGGAGCGGCCCTCGTACGAGTGGCTGGCCGAGCACGGCTACAGCGGGATCGCCTACACGCTCCGAGAGCATCACGACCTCACACTCAAGCAGTTCATCGTCGAAGAGGTCGGCGTCGGCGACGATGCGGACGACACGGGGTACGAGTGGGGAATCAGCGACGATCAGACGATCGACCGCCTCGAGACTTACCTTCGAGACCGACAGCGTCGGCAGAACCTCGCTGACAGCACGATCCGATCGAAGCGTGCGCGACTCGCGCGATACGCCCGCGAGTACGAAGCACTCCACGGAGAGGCGCCGCTCGTCGAGCGTGTCGGCGACCGCGACCTGCAACCCGAGGAGATCGAGCGTGTGCTCTCCGTGTTTGACGTGCTCGATGACGAGTTGTCGAGCAACGATTCGAAGGCGACGCACCACTACGACGTGAACGACTGGTACGTGTGGCTCCAGAACCGCGCGATCGGGATGTACAACCCGGCTGCGACGGTCGCTACGGCGTTTGGTGGGTGGGATACCGAAACCGGGCACGACGAGACGAAACCGGCGCTGCGACCCGCCCAGATCCGCGAGATACTCACGGCCTGCGACGGCCAAGAGGACCGACTCCTCGTCGTCGCGCTCGGCGCGTGGGGACTCCGTCGCGGAGAGGTCGCGGCACTACACGTCTCACAATTCGTCCCGACCGCCGAACCGCCGCGGATCGAGTTTGACCACCGGAAGAACGGCCCGTCGGCCGTGCAACTGCTGTACGGAGTGGAGACCTATCTCGAGCGTGTCGAGACACTCGATGAGTCCGGCTGGAACGGCTACCTGTTCCCCTCGAACGCTGCTGACTCGGGACATATCGCGCCGGGAACGGTGAACAATCGGTTCGAACGACTCGTCGACGACGCCGGGGTGACGCTCCAGGGTGAGCGCCCGACGCCACACGCCTGTCGGCGGTTTTGGTACAACGCGTATCAGGACGCTATGCAGGGCCTCGAAGACCAAGTCGCCCCGATGGCCGAAGATCAGGGCAGTTCATCGGCCGCTGTCGTCGTCGACAAGTATCTGAGTGAGGAACAGGCTCGCCGCGCCCGCCGAGATGCCATGCGCGAGCGACTGGCTGCCGTGTTCGATGAGGAGCGATGAGAGTATGAGTTACGACGCAGCCTCCTGGTCGTAGCTTCGATACCGTTCGTCGCTATCTCACACGAGTCACGAAGACAGATGACAGAGGGCGATTTCTAAGACAACACAGATAGATTCGGACAGAATCTATCTGAGATAAGAACCACAGACATCTTAGATACCTAAGACACATACCTAAGACACTAATGCCAGACACATATCTAAGACATGTTTCTAAGACGTCTGTCTAAGACACACATATAAGAATCATATCTAAGGCACTTACCAGAGACACATAGATGAGTGTCTGACATACATTCATTATCCAAGGACCAGATCGTACGTGCATGCTTGCGTACACGGTATACAGTGAAGCGGGTGGCGTCGGCAAGACCTCGCTCGCAGCGAATGCGGCTGTCGCCCATCAGCGAGCCGGTCTCGACGTGCTCGTCGTGCCGCTGGATCCACAGGACGGTGACTTAAGCCGCCTGCTCGGAGTCGACACGGATCGCGCAGACGCCGATGCAGATAGCTTAGTCCGCCACATGGTCGGGAGTCCGCGGGGGCCGTTCGAGGATCTCATCGAGACTGCCGAGGGAATCGACATTATCCCGGAACACAACTCCCTGTCCGATCTCACCCAGCACCTCGATAGGGAACAGCAGAAAGCCGAAGACTTTGGTGACGCGTACAACGTCCACGCCCAGTTGCGCCGAGTACTGGGTGAAGCGGGTGTCCCGGACACGTACGACATTCTTATTTGCGATCCGCCGGCCACCGAAGGATCGCACCTCTACAACGCGATTTACGCGACGCGAAACCTACTGCTCCCGATCGAACCGTCGGCAAAGGGCCAAGCCGCCGTCGAAGGACTCGAAGAGCTTGCGACGAACTTTGCGGACCAGCTCAACATCGACGTCGGCGTATTAGGCGCGGTTCCGATCGGGTTCAAGGGCACACGCGATCAAGAAGAGATGCTCGAAACAATCCCGTATGAGGTCCCCGAAGTCATCGGAGACCGGACATCGCTGATGGAGGGGTGTTGGCGTCAGCAATGTTCCGCGTTCGAGTATGTCCGGACTCACCGTGATCGCCGCCGTGACTACGAAGTGGAGACGCTCGCCCAGTTCGATCGCATCGCCCGGTTCATCGAAGCACAGGGCGGAATCGAAGCCCCCACTCCTCCGGAGCCCGGAGCGCTCGATGAGGACGAACAGGAGGTGACGGCGTGATGGGTGGCTTCAAAAGTGGAGCCGCCGACGACGATTGGGGAAGTCCGGAGGCGAACGACGAGACTGAATCCACCGCAGAGGACGATATAGACGCTGAGGGGACGACTGAATCGACATCCGGCAATAAATCGGATACTGTAGATAAACCGGATACCGCGATACAATCGAAGACGGGAACTCGTCAGACAGAACGCGTGAGCCAAACGCCTCAGCGAGATCTGCCGTGGGTCCTCACGCGCGGGAGTATTACTGACGGTCGTGAACAGACTGTACAACTACACCTCCAACAGTCGACTGTCGACACACAGCGTGAGACGATGCGAACGCTTGAGTCAGCGCTCGGAGAGCCTGTCAAAAAGGCCGATCTCCGCGAAGCCGCGTTACTCGTCGGACTTCGACACGGCGACGAGATCGCTGCGACGCTTCGAGAGTGGGGATACGATTTGGACTGATGTGCGCTGCTGAATCCCCAGAGGGCGGCGCGATATATCGACTTCTGGCAGTGTAGGTGGAGAGACTCAGTTCGGTTTGGCCTGTCGTTTTACCGTGTTGCCCTTGACGATCGGGTATGCGAACGGTGATCGCGCTCGGTGGGAACGCCATTGCTAGTGATGATGATGTCACGATCCCCCGGCAGAAAGCGAGGATCGGAGAGCTAGCCGATGCTGTCGGTAGGCTCACCGAACGAGGACACGAACTCCTGTTCACCCACGGCAACGGTCCGCAGATCGGCCAGTTGCTGTTACAGCAGTCGGCAGCAGACGCCCCCGAGCGTCCGCTTGACGTGCTTGTCGCCGAGACGCAGGCACAGATCGGCTATCTGATCGCCGACCAGCTCGAGTCGGGGGTCGATGGACGAGTGACAACCGTTGTGACCCGAGTCTGCGTCGACCCTTCCGATCAGGCGTTCGAGGACCCCACGAAACCGATTGGTCCGTACTATACCGAAGCCGAAGCTGCGGAGAAACCGTTCGAGACCGGCCCCGTCAGGAGGCCGACCGGTGAACGTGCGTATCGACGCCTGGTCCCCTCGCCGGCTCCGACGGCAGTTCTCGAGATCGGTGAGATACGAAAACTCGTCGCAGGTGGGGTAACAGTCGTCTGTGGTGGCGGTGGCGGTATTCCGGTTGTCGGAGAGCGTGAATGCGAAGGTGTCGAGGCGGTGGTAGACAAGGATCACACGTCCCAACTCGTAGCGTCGGCCGTCGGGGCTGATTGCCTCGTTATGGTAACTCGCGTTGAGTACGCGTACCAGAACTTTGGAACCGACGACGAGCGGCCGATTCGGGAAACGGACGCGGCGACGCTTCGAACGGCGCTTGAGGAGGGCGAGTTCGCCGCCGGAAGCATGCGGCCGAAAATCGAGTCGTGTCTGCAGTTCCTTGATGCGGGCGGGGACCGGGCAGTCATCACGGCTCCCGATGCTCTCGTTGCGGCCGTGGAGGGTGGGTCTGGAACCCAGATCCACCCCTAACAGTCGGTTTATCTGGTGACTGTTTCGATTTCACGTTCGTTGACGCTGTCGGGACCTCGACGACTGGCTACACACTTAGGATTCGCGTTTAATTAGTCGACGCCAAAAGCCGGTAACGGACCGATGCCGGTCGAACATCTCGCGGTCGAGCCGGTCGTCGCAGAGCCAAGCACACCAGCTATCCGCATCGCCAAACTCCTCAGAGACGAGAGTGTCGGCAGCGTTGTCATCGAACGACAAGGTAGGCCAATCGGCATCGTCACTGACAGAGACATCGTGATGGCGGTCGCAGACTTCGGCGGCATCTCGGGGAAGGACGCGAACGACATCATGACCGACGACCCTGTGACGATCGAGGGCGACGCCGAAGCCGTTGAGTTGCCAAAGAAAATGGCAAAGACTCACGCGCGTCGCATCCCCGTCGTCGATGACGGGGAACTCATCGGGGTCGCGACGCTTGACGATGTCGTCGCGACAGCTGGCGAAGAACTGGGAGATGTCGCCGAAGTGATCGAAGCGCAGTCCCCAGAGTACTCACCCTGACGAGACGCGATCACCGCCCCCGCCGACGAACTCAAACTTCCTTTTCGCCACGGCGAACGGGATCTCCTACGTTCGTCCCAGAGCAGACCCCGACCGAGCAGGCGAGCATGCAGTTCGGAACTCAGGCACGGGAGGCCGTCGATGACATCGCACAGACGTTCGTCGCGGCCGGTCCGGAGGTCGAGACACGCGTGGCGTTCACTCACGATCGGGACAAGACGCTCGACCGGCGGGATTTCGGATGTACTGGTTCCCATCCGGGGTGCGATCGACGTAAGCCGACTCACCGATCTCGTCGCGACGCTACTGAGCGGGTCCGACGGACAGGTCACGCTCCGGGCCGTGCTCGGTGACTCCGACAACGCCGACGCGACGCAGGTGCTCAACATCGTCGATCGGTCAGGTGCATTCGACGTCATCGTCATGGGTGAAGGCCACCCTCCTCACGACGATCATCGGAAAAACGACCGAACGCATCGCGGAAGGCGCAGTCGCGCCCGTCCTTGTCGTTCGGCGGCAACCAGAACCCTGTCCGCGAGCCGCGCTCACTACCGGTCAACGACTTGTGCTCGTGATTCATGCTCTGCGGGTCCAAAACTCCATAAACTCCGGACAGATCACTGACCTATCGTGGCAGGACGGTGACAGCGCTAGACAGCGCCAATTCGTCTGCCCCGAACACGTGGAACGGGAACTGTGTCGGCCGACTGATGATCGACTGTTATCCCCAAATTAGGCCTCAAACGTCGACCGAGACAACGACCTAACAGCTTCGTAAATCCCCTATCAGTCACGCAACTTTAGAGAAAATAATATTGAAATTAATACCAAGTGTGTAGGTCGGTCTCTGATTGCGACCCTCGAGCAACACCTGCACAGTGCCAGCCCCCACTATCGGGCTGACATTCGAGAAGACACTGATTATGAGCCTCCCACTCGATCCACGCGGCACTACAGCGAACGGACACGGGCGTCGTGGTGGCGCTACAGAACTGACTCGATGTCAGCCGCCGAACGCGCAGTGGGAAACCCTTGTCCCAGCGTCCGGCATTGGAACGTCGAGGCCCGACTCGGATGCGACGACCAGCTACCGGGAGCAGTCCGGCGAATCAACGTCCGATTTCTCGGTGGTGACACATGAGTAACGGCTTCCGGAAGGCGCGTGCACTGATGCTTTCGACGCTGGTGATTGCCTCCATCGTCGTCGGAAGCGGCGCCTTCACTGGCGCTGTCGCGGCCGCGACGAACACGTCGATCACGCCGAACGACGACACCGCAGGAGCGTCGGGCGTGACGTACACCGCCGACGGGAACGTGGAATTGAGCACTCAGAAAACACTCAATGACATCGATGTTCACCTGAGTCCGGCCGATGTGAGCGATGTCGGTCCCTCGGACATACAGGTGTACGTCGATGGGTCAGAGTACACTGACGAATTCTCTGAGTTCGATTCATCTGGAGGGACCGTATCGTTCAAGCTGAGTGACTCCCGAATCCTAAGCGACGGGGATCCCGTCCGCGTCGATGTCGACACCGTCACGAATCCGTCCGAAGACTTCGCCGCCACGGTGTCGCTCCGCGATTCGAGCGATGTCCAGTTTGAGGAGTACCAGGACACCGTCGACATCGACACGTCCGCGAATGTTACCTACAGCAACTTGACATTCAACGACAGCCTCACCAACGGCAACAACACGACGATCGGTGCCGGTGAGGACCTGAATCTCTCGGCGACGGTCGAAAATACCGCGGATCAGGAGGAAACCTACAACGCGTCCCTCCGGATAGACGGCTCGGTCGTTCGATACAACAACGGGACGCTCGTGGCCGGGGAGAGCACGACCACGACGTTCACAACCAACTTCAGCGACACGGGCACCTACGACACCGCGATCAGCGATGAACTGAACGCGACCGAAGTCACCGTCACCGGGCCGATGTCTATCACCGACGGCTCGGCAAACCCGAGCGCGGTTGAGTCCGGGACGACGGTGAGCAATCAACAGATCCACGTTGAGGTCGGGAACGTGAGCCAGGACGGTGACACCGACTGGCACTACGTGGAATTCCCCGACTCACTGGCGGGGAACGTTTCCGTGAACTCCGCCACCGCAGACAACGCGAGCATCACCTCCAGTGCCAATCTCGTCGATGGCTACGATGAAGACGGGACAGACGAGACGGTGAAATTCGCCACGAGTGGTGACGGCGGTAGCGATGTCGACCTGAACTTGACGGTCGACGCCAGCGTCACGTATCCAAGTGGGGACGAGGCCTACGGGATCGACGCCCGCGTCGTCGACAGTGGAGGTGAGACCTCCGAGGTGACAAATGTGACGACGATCAACGCAGGCGACGTTCCATCGATCAGCAACTACACGGTTTCGAGCCCGACTGATCGGGATGTGGCCGTCTCGTTCAACTCCAGCGACCGGCTCGCGGATATCACGGTCGACATCACCAATAGCAGCGGCGAAACGGTTGAGACGCTCACTGAAGGCACCTTCACCGAGACACAGAACGGTGACACCTACACGTACGACGCCTCAACGACCTTGGCCGAGGACGGTAGCTACGACGTCACGCTCCGGACGGCTACCGACGCGAATGGGCTCGACGGGGCCAGCGGGCAGACACAGTCCGTCCGGGCCAACGTCCTCGAAGTAGATATCGTCGACGGGTCAGCCGATCCCGATCAGGTTGCGCCCGGCACCACGATCAACAATCAGAAGGTCACAGTGACGCTCGCGAATGTGAGCGCGGACGGGGACACCGATACGCACTTCATCGAGTTCCCGAACGATCTCGCGAACGGGCTGTCGGTGAACTCTGCGACGGTCAACGGTTCAGCGAGCATTACGCAGAGCGCACAGCTCGTCGAGGGGTACGACGACGACAACACAGATGAGACGGTACGGTTCCAGACCGACACTGATGCCGGGGGGGTGGTCGACCTGAACGTTACCGTCGATACCAGTGTCGACTACCCTGACGAGAACGCGACCTACAGCATCGACGCCCGCGTCGAGGACAGCGACGACGACAGCGCCCAACAGTCCAACGTGACGTCGATTACCGTCGGAGCACAGGAGGAACCGATCATCACCGACTACGCGGTGACCAATCCCACCGACCGGAACGTCTCCGTTCGCTTCGACTCCAGCCAGGAACTGGCGAACATCACCGTGGGTGTCTCCGACAGCAACGGTGATGTCGTAACACTCACCGAGAGTGACTTCTCGGAGACAACCGAGAGCAGCACGTGGGCGTACGAAGCGACCTACACGACCGCGAGCGACGGGACCTACACGGCGACCCTGACTGAGGCAGACGACGTCGATAACGACGACGGCGCCAGCGGTGAGTCCGACAGCGCGACTCTCGACAGCACGCCAGCCGAAATCGTCGGCGGCTGCGCAAACCCGAACTCGGTGACGCCCGGCGAGATCGTGAACGACCAGAACGTGTGTATCAAACTGTCTAACGTCAGCGCCGACGGCGACACCGACTGGCACTACGTGGAGTTCCCCAACGCGCTTGCGGGCGCCATCTCGGTGAACTCCGCGAACACCACCGGTCCGAGCATCACCTCAAGTGCCGAACTCAGTGAGGGATACGATGACGACAACACGGACGAGACGATCAAGTTTGCGACGAGTTCCGACGCCGGCGGTGATATCGACTTCCACGCAGGGGTCGATGTTAGCATCGAATACCCCTCGGCTGAGGAGGAGTATCACGTCGACGCACAGCTCGTCGACAGTAAGGTCGGCAGCGTAACCCAAAGTAGCGTCACCACGATCGACGCCACGACCGGCAACTCGGGAGGCGACTCTGACGGGGGCGATGACGACGACGACGGCGGCTCCGATGGCGGTGACACCGATTACGACAGCGGCGGCTCCGATGGCGATGACACCGATTACGACAGCGGCGGTAGTGACTCCGACGGCGCTTCTTCAACGACATCGAAACCGACCGTCAGCGATTTCGAGCTGGTGGCTGACAATCGAGACGTTGATATCGTCGTCCGGACCACCAACCCCGCCGATCAGATCAACGTGACAGTCGACGGTCCTGTCGACGAGGAACTCACGTGGTCCGACTTCAGCATGAGTCCAGTCGACAACGGGTCGGCCTATGTTGCTGACGTCGAAACTAATGTTTCTGGCACGTTCAAGACCGAGATCCACACGATCGCCAACGACGGTGCCGAGGCGAGCGCCGGGCAGACCGACACCCTGACTGTTCCGCTACCTGACCACGTCGAGACAAGTGCTGTCGCAGAGCCTCCGTGGGTTGGGAATGAGAGTACTCACTCGGTCCGGGCCCCGGTCGAGACAAACAGCAGCGTCGTGGGCGAGACACTCCACAACGTGGAGATCGAGTACGGCGACCAATTCGCGAATCGAAGCGGCTCGATCAGTTCGGTTAGCGACGATCAAAGCGTCGCCGCGCTGCGGGTGATTAGTTCCTCCGGAGCGGTCAAGTCCGAGATGGGAGACACCGACGCGGTAACGGTCAATGTCGACGACGACGCGGTTCATCTTGACCTCTCGGACGTCGACAGTTCGCGCAAGCCCACGCTTGAAGCGGGCGACTGGATCGTTGTCCGGCTCAGTTCGGTGACAAACCCGACTGAGACTGGCCACTACGAAACGACAGTCGACGCCGAGACCGCGGCCGGAAACGGTATGAGCCAGACCGCGCAGGTACACATTCAGTCGCAGTCGGACCAGTCTACTTCTACCAATCGGCAGGTGTTGAACGACGGCTCCAGCGTGCGGTCGTCCAGTGCGTCACCACCGATGATACTCTTCGTCGTGCTCGCGACCCTCGCGCTCATCGGTGCCGGGCTTGTGATCCAGCGACGACGCGACTAACGCGCCCATCCGATTTTTTGTGAGCCGTTAGTCGACGCTAGCCAGTACGTTTCACTGCTGTGCCAGCCAGAGCCGTTCGACGGAGTAAAAGCGGGCCCGAAAGATGGGGGCTACACGATCTCGTCCCGCTGCCAGGCGTCAAGATACCGCTGCTGGAGATCGGTTAGCGAATCGATTTCCAAGCCGAGCGTGTCCAGTTTCAGCCGCGCAACATCCTTGTCGAGTCGTTCGGGGAGCGGGTGGACCCCCGGCTCTCGACCGTCAGTTTCGATGAGTTCGCGAAGGGCGAAAAACATCGCGGCGAACGTCGTATCCATCACTTCGGCGGGGTGGCCCTGGCTGTACGGCCCGGTCAAATTCACCATTTTTCCCTCAGCCAAGATGTCGATTGTCCGGCCGTCAGCAAGCGAGTAGCGGGTGATCCCTTCCTCAACATCTCTGATGTCTGTCGCGAGGTCGGCCAGTTCGTCGATAGCGACCTCAATGTCGCGGTGGCCGACGTTGCACAGCATCGCGCCGTCTTTCAGCTTCTGGAAGTGCCGTTCGCGGATCACGTGGCAGGTACCGGTTGCGGTGACGAACAGTTCACCGATTTCTGCGGCTTCGTCCATCGGGACTACCTGGTGGCCGTCCATGTGTGCCCTGATCGCCTTCCGAGAATCAACCTCCGTGACGACGGTGTTAGCACCGAGTGCGCGCGCCTTGGTAGCGACACCACGGCCCACATACCCGTAGCCCGCGACGACGACTGTCCGGCCTGCGAGGATCGTGTTGGTCGAGAGCATCACGTTCGTCAGCGCGCTCTCGCCAGTCCCGTGGACGTTGTCGAACCAGTGCTTCATGGGCGTGTGATTAACCGCGAACACGGGGAGATTAAGGACGCCGTCGTCGGCCATCGCCCGCGCCCGCGACACGCCAGAGGTCGTCTGCTCGGCACAACCGAGCACGCCCTCGGTCGACAGTCCTGGGTCGGCGTGACATTTGGCGAGCAGTTCCGCGCCGTCCGTCGCGAGGAGGTCCGGTCCCCGGTCCAATAGTTCGCGATGGGCCTGATCGAGGTCGGTCTCGCTCATCTCCGGGGCGGCGAACGCGGTGATCCCCGACTGCGCGTCGAGGTGAGAGACCACGTCGCCGTGGACGCTTCCGGGGTCGTTCGGCGTACAGAGCACCTCAGCGCCGGCGTCCCGCAGCGTCTCGATGAAGATCCCCGTCTTCGGTTCGAGGTGTGACGAAACGCCGACTGTCATTCCCTCGAACGGCCGGTCCTCTTTGCCCGCTTCGCGGAGCATCCCGAGCACCGGCGTCCGCTCCCGGAGTCGAGCCAGCGGATCCTCTGCATGATGTCGCTCGACCATACAGTTGATATTCGGTACCTCTCGTAAAAATCTCCGTCCTACGTGATTTATCGGCAGAGCCCGTAGTCGCGACGGCGCTCGGTCGGCTGAAACGCGGCGGTTGAATGTCTACACTTGCGCCGGTTGAGGTTGGTTCGCCGTCCCTACTTCCGTCGGAATTTCTTCGTCGCGGCCATTGATACGACACACCGACGGTGCGATTAGGGCATTCAATTATTTCTATCCCTCGCTGACAGTTGATATGGCAGACTCAGACGCTTCGACCGGACTGGTCGCCTGTAAAGAGTGTGGTGCACTGCGCTCGATCCACCGCTCGGACGACGCCGACAACTGTCAGGAGTGCGGGAACGACTCCGTTACCGACATCCCCACTCCTTCGGAGATGTGAGTCGATGCGAGACTGTCAGTTGATCGCGCGGCGTTCACCCTCAGTGGCCAAGTCTCTCATAAACGCCGCGACTGTGTTGTCCATCAGATAGACCGGTCGCTCCTCGTCGAGTGCAGAACCGGGGACGGCCGACGTGATCTCCGCGTCAAGAGGGGTGAGTCAGAGCTATCGCCGTCAACATCGCCCTTCGCGAAATAACACACGTCGCGGAAGCGGCCTTTCAGATTGGTTCGGTCGTCGTCGAGTGATAGTTGGAACCGAATCGGTAGCGACTCCGATCCGGCAGGAGCGCTTGACGACGAGGGGATTTGGCCGCCCATCTTATTGTCTCGGAGAAAATCGTTCACCACGATGACCGATTCGAATGCCGAAGCTAACGACCGAGCGTCGCCACCGTCGGGGTCAGAGGCAGAGTTCGACGTGGTGAGGCAATCCGACGGGGACTCCTCAAAACTCTCCCGTCGGAGGTTACTGATCGGTACCGGGATACTGGCGGGCGGACTCACTGGTGCCTACTTGGGGACGAGGTCGTCGGATTCGAACGAGTCGACGTTCCTTCTCCGGCAGGGATATCTGCGGTACGAGGTGGATCCCATCCAGAAAGAGAGTAGCGAGATGACGGTGAGAGAATTTTACAACTATCAGAGACAGCAGACCTCCGCGGATCCGGAAGGTGACATCATCCGGGAGAACGCGGCCTCACGAATGTTCATCTACGACGGTCCGGTTGACGCGTCGCTCGTTTTTCTCCACGGATCGCCTGAAGTGGACCACGGGGGGACGGCTGTGTTCTCCTGTTCAGGACTGAGCCGCGACGCGGGAGAGTGGGCTCTCCGAGACGATCCACCCGCCATCGACGACGACTTCGAGTCTTGGGACGGCGGCAATCAGCAGATCAAATGGGGGTGGGGACCACACAAAACAGACGGCGGTGCCTACTGGGGCGTTCTCGATCGGGAGGATTTCTCAATTACCATCACACCGAAGACGCTGCGGGGTGTGAACGCGTGGAAGTTCCTGTCCGGTGAATTAGACAGTCTCGAATCGCACACGCTGTCTCAGGAGAAGCCGGTGCAACTCAAACCGGCGAGGGGACGTACGGTGAAATCAATGAATGTTGATATTATGCCGAATGCCGCGGAGAACGAGTTCGATCCATACGCGAGTGAAACGATTACGGTCGCAGTGGAGCCTCCTCCGGACGGCGGCGACAAAAGCGAGTGGATCGACCCCGACGAACTCGACCCAGGAAATTATTCGGTTAACTTTGGTTCAAGACGGTACCTTGCAGGTGAGAACGCCGCTCAGCCACAGTCGTACTTCAGACAGGACGACACGCTGTATCTGCGCTACACGACACGGGCTGCGAACTTCTCGCTTGATTCCGCGTATGGCTATCTCGTCTCGAAGGTCGGCGAGAACACATATGTCCGCGGTCGCGACACCGTTCAACCGGGCGGCTTTGACAACGTCGACACAGAGGAGAGTCAGCTCGTCGTTACCGATATCCACGAAAATCCGGAGGGGCAAGACGCGGACCAACTGAACGACGAGTACGTCGCGTTTAAAAATGACGGCGACGAACGGCTGGATCTGACCGGATACACGATTGAGGATGCCCAAGAAGCTACGTTCGACATCCCCGATGGCTTCGTCTTGGAGGCGAACGAGACGTTCCAACTACACACCGGGGCCGGCGACCGATCCCAGTCGGATCTCTACTGGGGGCGCGGTCGCCCCGTGTGGAACAACGACGGCGATGTGATCAGCGTGATCGACGCGAACGGAGAGACGGTCCTCGAGTATACCTACCCACGCAAATAGCCGGCGCTCTGATCGTTCTGGTATGATACAGGAAATTGGCCCATCTGAATGTCGCCGTCGCGGTGCAGTAAAAGTCCGTTGTAGCGGGTGATTAAGGAATTAGGTCGGTGGTTCAATGTGGAGTGAGTCGATATCGGTAATGCCGGTCGCAGAGGTGCTTGCGATCTGGCAGCCCTGGAAACTCTGTGTCAAGGCACACCCCCCTACTGTCTGTCCCGGACGTCCCCCACGGTTGTGAACTGCTGAGGGGACTGAGACGTGACCGACGCCTTACCCACCCCACCCCCTGCCCGCTGAAGTCGCTCACCAGTCGACTTCCGGCGTCGTTGTGCTGAGTCGGTCCCCGGACCTCCTGCGGTCCGGGGGCTTTACTCGCAGTCGGTGACCGGTAACTCCAGTTCGAACACAGCACCGCGCGGGTCATTATCGCGAACGCTCACGGTACCGCCATAGCTTTCGACGATATCTTTGACGAGATAGAGTCCGAATCCAGTCCCGTCGCTGTTAGTTCCGCGCTCTTCCTGGGCGAAGATCGACTCCCGACGAGACGCGGAGATGCCGGGTCCGTTGTCAGCGATGCGGAGCCGGTAGGCATCTCCCACTCTCTCTCCGTCGATGACGATGCGGGGTGGCGAAGAGTCGTTGTGTTCAACGGCGTTCTCAAAGAGGTTCGCCAGCACCTGATCGAGTAGATCGTCGGCCCGGACGGAGACATCCGTGCTCCCCCGTTTGTCGATCTCAGCAGCTGGATACGCCTCTTCAATCGACTTGATCTGGTCGTCGATGACTGGCTCGAGGGCGACGGTTGTCAGGTCATGCTCCTCGTTCAGCATCGACTGCATGTACGTCCGCATCGTCCGGACGAACTCCTCCATCTCTTCAGTCCGATCCAACGCGATCTCGAGGTGCTCCTCGTGAGCATCTTCGTGGAAGTCGACGTTCCGATCGAGCATCCCGAGCCGAGCCTCGACAAGCGCAATGTCACCGATCAGGTCGTGTCGGAGGGTCCGATTGACGAACTCTAAGACATTCCGTTCCTTCCGGAGTCGCCCCTCGCGCTCGATTCGCTGGATCGTGTCGCCGACGTAGGAGCCGAACAGTTCCACGGTTGAGAGCTCATGGCTCTCAAGGCTCTCCGAGTAGAGTTCGATCGTTCCACGCTCGCCGATCGCAGCCGTTTCGGCGGCCCGAGAGTGATCGAGCGGATCTGCCGAGGGATGGTGCTCAATGACGACATCGCCGTCGACGATGATCCGAAACGGAGTGTTGGAGACGGCACTCGCAATCGCGTCTTCGAGAATCTCGTAGCTCTCCTCGTGTGATGTCGCCCACGCGAGTCTACTGGCGGCTTCGTAGAGCAGTTCCAGCCGTTCATTCAGTTCCCGCTCGTGGTCAATTCGATCCTTAAAAACATTCCGCTGGACGGTCGAGATGCTGAGAGCGAACGACGCTGCAGCCCCAATGAGAACACCGTCGAGCGCTATCACGACGGGTTTGAGCCGATCGAGCATGTACCACTGGATCGCCATCGTCCACCCGAGAGCGAACGTCACGCCGAAAGCCATGAGCAGGGTGCGGCGTGCAACCGTCGTGACCTGATCTGTCTTCCAGTCAGTCCGGATCAGCCAGATTCCGCCAAGTACGAGCCAACCTGCGAGCAGAAAAAACAGCGCATTCTCGATCATCGTTGACGCGGTGCTCCATGACAGATCGGTAATGTCGTCCCAGACATCGTACAGCGGAATGAGGAGCAGAACCGCTCCGAGAAGACTGATGCTCCCGCCAGCAAGCCACCGGCGGATGCTCACCCCCGAAGGTGGGCTCATTATATTGGGATATTTTAAGATGCCACTGATAAGAGCCGGGCCTAATCCATCCGTCGCGTTAAGTTAGAGGATGAGGCGGACGAGTTCTGAGTGTCTATGGCAGAATTCGACCGCCTCAGCGAACGTATCGCGTGGATCGACTTGTCGTTTGTGGAGCGAGATCGAACGCCGCGCTGGGCGATTGAAGTAGGGATCCGCTGTCATTTGGCCGGCATGTCACTGCGTGAGGTAAGTAAATATCTCGAGAGTTTTGGGATCGATCGGAGTCACGTTGCTATCCATAACTGGGTTCATAAAGCAGATCTACAGCCGATCTCGACCGTCTCTGAGGATCAACTTGCGGTTGACGAAAAGATGATCCGCCTCCACGGCCAGAAATTCTGGCTGTACGGCGCGGTTGATCCACAGACGAACAAAATCCTCCATGTGAGCCTCTATCCGACCGCAAATAAACAGACGACGCGATGGTTTCTAACTGAGTTACACCGGCGCTATCAGCTCGACAACGTGGAATTTCTCGTCGATGACGCAGACTATCTCGGATCAGTTCTCGCTGAAGACGGCTATCGATTTCAA
>Ga0207757_100697_pt1 | contig 19413 bp, 19 predicted proteins | sample A23P3SouthBayCA_2_FD_187752 | JGI IMG/M metagenome (GOLD analysis project Ga0207757, IMG submission 187752) | Aerobic enrichment media microbial communities from Eden Landing Ponds, California, USA - A23 P3 (2) (SPAdes) | ecosystem: Environmental > Aquatic > Marine > Unclassified | place...
GGAATGAAAGGGGCGACGCGTTCGACGACGACGGACGACGCAAGCACTGCAGCGAGGGGTGCGAGGCGCGAAGCGCCTCGAATGCGAGCGGCTCTGCCGCGAGCACGAGCGAAGCGCGCAGCGAGGCCCGGGCGGTCGAACGCGTCGGGGCTTTCAGGCTGTTTGCGGTTGCTGTTTCGATCGCAGCCAGGTGTCGCGTCACTGCGAGACGGTCGACGAACGGAAGCCGACAGTCGCTACGGACTCATCCCAGCGAGATATCGAGATAGAGCATGACGACGACGCCGATGATGGTGCCGAGCGTGGCGACGCGCTCGTTGCCGTGGAGGTGGGTCTCGGGGACGATCTCGTCGCTGATGACAAAGAGCATCGCGCCGGCGGCGAAGCCCATCGCGTAGGGCAGGAGGACGCTGGCCTGCGTGACGGCGACGACGCCGATGATCACGAGGGGAATCTCGACGAGGCCCGACCGGACGCCGGTCAGGACGGCGTAGGTGCGGCGGTCGAAACCGGCGTTGATCGCGGCGACGGAGACGGCCAGTCCCTCGGGGATGTTCTGGATGCCGATGGCGAGCATGAGCGCGATCGCATCGCCGATCGAACCCGCGCCCTCGGCGGCGGAGCCAAAGCCCACGCCGACGGCCAGCCCCTCGGGCATGTTGTGCAGGGTGATCGCGAGGATGAACAGGACGACCGAGGCGAGGCGCTCGTCGTCGACCGGGTCCGAGCCGTCGGGGTCGGCGTCGTCGGGGCGGGCGGCGTCGTCGCGCCGGCGACCGGTCAGCAGGTAGTGGGCGTGGGGGACGAGCACGTCCGCCCGGTCGAGCGCGAGCGCGCCGAGCAGGAGGCCGGCGAGGACAGGCAACGGACTCCCACCGGGCGTCGCCTCGATGCCGGGGAGGATGAGGCTGGTGAAACTCGCGGCGAGCATGACGCCGGCGGCGAACCCCAGCGCGCCGTCGAGCGCCCGCTCGGAGGGGTCGCGCCAGACGAACACGAGCGACGCGCCCAGCAGGTTCAGCCCGGCGATGACGAGCCCGCCGACCAACCCCTGGACGAGCGGGTCGGTCCCGACGTAGTCGACGAAGGTGTCGGCCAGCGTCGCGTTCATGCCCGCGAGGTGCGCGCCGGGGGGCTTGTAGCTGTCGGCGCCTGAGTGGGATAGCTGTCGGCGCCCGAGTGGGGGAGTCTGCGGAACGGTCGGGTCGTGTGGTTTCTCGAAAGACAGAAGACATATGACCGGACCCCCCCGACGCAGTGGTATGCAGCGAACCCGCCGCGCAGCCCTCCTGGTGGGTCTCGGGGTCGTGGTGGTCCTCGGGACCTTCGCCGTCGGCGCGCTCACGGCCCCCTCGTGGGCGACGGTCACCGACGGCAACGAGACGACCCTCGTCGGATCCCAGAGCGTCGAAGGTGGCTGGAACGACGGTGGTAGCGCCTTCGAGTTGACCGGCGACGACGTGACCTGGCAGATACAGCCCGCGAACAACGTGTTCGAGGTGTCCCGACTCGACGACGGCGCGATCGCCTACGCCTTCGAGGACGGCGGCTTCGAGTCCGGCTGTGCGCCCTACAGCCCGCCGTGTCACAAGACAGGGTTCCGCGTCGTCGAGCCGAGCGGGAGCGGCGGCGCCACGGTGCGCACGGAGTACACCTTCCCCATCCGTTCGTCGCACAACAGCGAGGTCCACGCCGTCGACCACGTCAGCGGCGACGAGTTCGTCGTCGTCGACATGGAGTACGAGCGCGTGTTCACGGTCGAAAACGGCGAGATCACCTGGCAGTGGAACGCCAGCGACTTCTACAACCCGCCCGACGACCCGACTCGCACCGACTGGCTCCACACCAACGACGTCGACGTCATCAACGAGACGCACTACCTCGTCTCGGTGCGCAACGCCAACCAGTTGCTCGTCCTCGAACGCGGCGAGGGCGTCGTCGAGGTGATCAACGCCGACACCGACGACTCGAACGACGACCACTGTTCGGACAAACTCGTCGCCGACGAGTCGGGCGACATCCGCTGTGGCGACGAGAACGTGCTCAACGAGCAGCACAACCCGCAGTGGCTCGGGCCGGGCGCGGTGCTGGTCGCCGACAGTCACGGCAACCGCGCGGTCGAACTCCACCGCAACGAGTCGACCGGCCGGTGGGAGCCGACGTGGGCCGTCGGCGGGGCGGCGGGCGCGGCTTTCCACTGGCCCCGCGACGCCGACCGACTCCCCAACGGCAACACCCTGATCACGGACACCTTCAACAAGCGCGTCGTCGAGGTGGCGCCCAACGGCTCCGTCGTCTGGAGCGTCGACACGTTCAACATCCCCTACGAGGCCGACCGCCTGCCAGCCGGGGAGTCCGTCGGCGTCCCGACCATCGCGAACGGCACCATCGCCGACCCCGCCAGCGACGACATCCCGCTGTTCTCCGAAGCGGCCGTCGGCGCTCGCGGCGAGTTCGGCTTCGTTCCCGTCTGGTTCCGCGGCCCCCACCTGGTCGGTATCACCGCCGGCGTCCTGATCGCCCTCATCGGACTCGGCTACGGCGGCTACGCCTACTGGCGCGAGCGGTAGTCGGGACAGTTCGAAACCGCGCGCAGCGCCCGCGAAATCAACTGCGGTGGCGCGTGCTGTCGCGCGCTTTCATGCGCGCGACGAAGCCGCGCGAGGGATGAGTAACGCAGGAGGCACGACGAGTAACGCAAGAGGCTGGGGAGGCGTGAGGCTCACCCCTTTCCTGCCAACCGCCGTTCGGAACCCCCCTCGACGGAGTTCCCCTGGCGGACTGATAGTGATCATTGTAGCGATTTACCGGGACGACCGCACGACGGCGTGCGGTCGATCCGGAACAGACCTACAATAATCACTATGAAAGGGCGAGGCGCGCTCGCGTGCAGTTCAGTCGCCTGCGAGACCCCTATCCGCGCGGGCGGTGCGGAGAGCGCGGATATGTCGCTCACCGACCGCGAGCGGGGCGAGGGCTTTCGACTCTCAGGATCACTCGTGGTCGCGGTTGCGGTTTCGTCGACGATCACACCAACAGCGACTGCGTCGAGAATCTCCGACTCCCACGACCGAGCGTTAAGTGAAACCGCCACGAAAGAGCGGTATGGACGGACACGATTTCCTGGAGCGAGTCCGGTCGGACGAGGCGACGGCGCTCTCGCGGCTGGGGTCGGACAAGTACCTCATCGCGACCACCGGCGCGGACCTGTCGACCGGGCCGGTCCTCGCGACGGTCGCGCGCTCGGCCGCCGTGGCGCGGGACACCTTCGACGCGTGGGCCGCGGACGGGCCGGACCCCGCCGCCGCGGCCTTCGCCGACGCCGCCGACACCGAGCGCGACCACTACGACCGGATCACCGGCGCGATGCCCGACGACGCGACGGTCCCGGACGACGTCCCGGTCGTCGACGCCGTGGCCGACGCGATGGGCGCAAGCGAGGACGCCATCGAACGCGTCGCGGCCGGACTGGTCGGGCGCGCGCTCGTCGCCGACCAGGCGCACCTCCAGGTAGTGAGCTTCTTCGTCAACGAGGCCGACGACACCCGTGCTGACCTCGCGCGGGAGTTGCGCTCGGACGCACAGGCCCAGCTCGAGTCGGGCGTCGAGTTGCTCGACACGCTCTGTGAGTCCGACGAGGACTGGGACCGCACCCGCCGCGCGGCCGGCCGCGTCGTCGCCGACGCCTACGACGACTACGCCGCCGCGCTCGAGACGATGGGGGTCGACCCCAAGCCCGTCTGTTGACGGTGAGTGAGCGCGGCGAACGCGGCGACAACAGCCACTCCGACGGCGCCTTTATCTTTTCGCGCGACCTACACGATCGCATGAGCGAGACGGCCGACTCGACCCCGACGGAATCGGACGAGAGCACCGCGATCGCCGAGCCCGGTCCGGTCCGCAAGACCATCCGGACAGTGACGCCGTCCTACGGCGGCCGCCCCGACGCCGAGATGGACTCGATCGGCTGGATGCTCTTTCTCGGCCTCGTGATCCTGTTTCTCCCTCTCTTGCCGATCCTGGTCGTCGGCTGGCTCGTCGTCAAGACCATCGAGTTCGTCGCCCAGCAGACGCGCTAGGTGTGGTGTTTGTGACTGTAGGTGAGTTCGTTGCGCGCCCTCGACACGCTCGCTAGCTGACAACACGACCGCAACTGCGACCGTAGACAGCACCGCGACCGCAGTCGATCGTGTGCGTTGAAAGCCCTCGCCGCGCTCGCTACGAGTCACAGCCACCGCAACCGCAACCGCGACCACGAGTGATCCTGAGAGTCGAAAGCCCTCGCCCCGCTCGCTATGAGTCACAGCCACCGCAACCGCGACCACGAGTGATCCTGATAGTGATTAGTGTAGATTATTTCCGGATCGCGCCGACCCCGTCGTCGGCGCGTACCGGTAAATGACTCCAATAATCACTATGAGAGTCGAAAGCCCTCGCCCCGCTCGCGGTCGCTGCGAGACATATCCACGCTCTCAGCACCGCCCGCGTGGATAGTGGTCTCGCAGGCGACTAAAGTAAACGCGAGCGCGCCTCGCCCTTTCAGTCCGCCAGGGGAATCCTGTCGGGGGAGGCTCCGAACGGCGGCTGGTCGGGCCGGCGTGAGCCTCACGCCTCCCCAGCCTCTTGCGTTACTCGTCGTGCCTCCTGCGTTACTCATCCACCGTCAGAGCGAGCTCTGACGAGCCTTCGCTCGCTAACCACGCTCGCGAAGACCTCGCACGGCTTCGTCGCGCGCATGAAAGCGCGCGACAGCGCGCGCCACGTTGTCGGAGCCGCGCTCGACACGAAACGGTGGCCCCCCGGGAAGTCACTCGCTTGCGTTTCTGATCGCGCGCCAGACGCGCTCGTCGGTCAGCGGCATGTCGACGTGGTCGACTCCGAGGGGGGCGAGCGCGTCGACGACGGCGTTGACGACGGCGGGCGGCGCGGCCATCGTCCCCGCCTCGCCGATCCCCTTGACGCCGAGGTCGTTCGTGGGGCTCGGTGTCACCGTCGCCTCCGTCTCGATGTCGGGGACCGTCTCGGCGCGCGGGACGCCGTAGTCGAGCATCGAGGCGGTCCGGAGATGCCCCTCGTCGTCGTAGACGGTCTGTTCGGTGCGGGCCTGGCCGATGCCCTGAGCGACGCCGCCCTCGATCTGCCCCTCGACGATGGTGGGGTTGATCCGCTCGCCGCAGTCGTCGAGCGCGACGTACCGTTCGATCTCGACGTCGCCGGTCTCGGGGTCGACCGCGACGGCGGCAACGTGGGTCCCGAAGCTGTAGGCCGTCTCCGTCTGGTCGAAGAAGGTCGTCGCCTCCAGTCCGGGGTCGAGTCCCTCGGGGACGCCCCAGCCGTAGGCCGCGTCGGCCACCGCGGCGAATTCGACCGTGCGGTCGGTCCCCCGCGCCCGGAACGCCGTCCCGTCGACGACCACGTCTTCGGGGGCGGCTTCGAGGCTGTCAGCGGCGATCTCGCGGGCCTTCTCCCGGACTTCGCGCGCGCTCTCGCGGACGGCGTTGCCGCCGGTGATCGTCGACCGACTGCCGAAGGTCCCGGTTCCGGTGGGCGTCCCGTCCGAATCGCCCTCCGAGACCGCGATATCGTCGAATTCGACGGGGAGTTCGTCGGCGACGATCTGGGCGTAGGTCGTGGCGTGGCCCTGCCCGTGTGAGTGGGTGCCCGCCCGCACCGCGACGGAGCCGTCGGGATGGGCGCGCACGACCCCGCTCTCGGTCCCGCCGCCCGTCGACTCGACGTACGATCCGATCCCGACACCCAGATAGCGCCCGTCGTCGTCGCGGTCGGGTCGGTCGCGCAGGTCCTCGTAGTCGGCGGCCGCGAGCGCGGCGTCGAGGCCGGTCTCGTAGTCGCCGCTGTCGTAGGTCGCCCCGACAGCCGTCTCGTAGGGGAAGTCGTCCGAATCGATCAGGTTCCGCCGCCGCAGTTCGGCGGGGTCGATCCCCAGTTCGCGCGCGGCCACGTCGAGCAGGCGCTCGGTGACGTAGACCGCCTCGGGGCGGCCCGCACCCCGATACGAGTGGATCGGTGTCGTCGTCGTGAACACCGAGCGCGTCTCGCAGTAGATGGCGTCGAAGTCGTACTGACACGACAGAAGAGATCCGTACCACCCCGGCATCGCGACGCTGCCGCCGAGGCCGTACCCCCCGACGTTGGCGTCGGTGTCGACGCGCAGCGCGCGAACGGTGCCGTCGTCGTCGACCGCGAGTTCGGCCCTCGTCTGGTGGTCCCGACCGTGCGCGCCGGCGACGTAGTTCTCGCCGCGGGTGGCCGTCCACTTCACAGGACAGGCGAGATCCATCGCGGCGATGCTCGCGGCGGCCTCGCCGGGGTGGTGGTGTCCCTTGTGCCCGAACCCGCCGCCCACGTCGGGCGCGATGACGCGGATGTCCCGCTCGGCCATGCCGAGCGTCGTCGCGAGTTTCCCGCGGTGGCCGTGGGGCGACTGGCTGGTCAGCGTCACCGTCAGGCGCTCGTCGCCAGCGTCGTACGCGGCGACGGCGGCCCGCGGTTCGAGCGCGTTGGGGATCAGCCGGTTGTTCACCAGGTCCACCTCGACGACGCGGTCGGCATCCTCGAACGCCGCCGCCGTCTCGCTCTCGTCGCCCAGCTCGGCGGTCACGGCGACGTTGTCCGGCGCCGACTCGTAGAGCGTCGGCGCGTCCTCGGCTCTGGCCGCACGAGCGTCCACGACGGCCTCGCGCTCGTCGTAGCTGATCTCGACCGCCGCGGCCGCGTCGCGAGCACGGTAGCGGTCGTCGGCCACGACCGCCGCGACCGGTTGCCCCTCGTAGCGCACTCGCTCCCTGGCGAGGACAGGGTGGCCCGGCGGGTCACAGTCCAGTCCGCCGCTCGCGATGGGGAGCACGCCCGGCACGTCCATCGCCTCGATATCGGCCCAGGTGTACACCGCGCGGACGCCCTCCATCTCTTCAGCGGCCGCGGTGTCGACCGCCTCGACGTCGGCGTGGGCGCACTCGCTCCGCGCGAAGACGAGATGCGCACAGTCCGGCGGCGCGACGTCGTCGGTGAACTCGGCGTCGCCCCGGAGCAACGCCGCGTCCTCGCCGCGCCCGACGCGCTCGCCGACGAGCCGGTCCGGTGTGTCGCCGTCTGTCATACCAGAGTCCTGCGACCGGAGCGGCTAAACCCTTCGCGTCGCGGAAGTCGCGCTCGCCGCCGACCGGCAGGAGGTCGGACTGACTGGCCCCTCGAAGTGGTCGTTCGACTGTATTTCAACTTTCAGTTTCACCCCGTGGTCGTCGCTTTTTTCCGCCCCGGTCGACGCCGGGGTATGGCGACGAGCGAGGCGGACTGTCTCGACGCGCTCCGAGAAGCGCGGGAACGGCTGGGGGAGTCACCGACGAAACAGCAGTACGAGGATCTGGGTCTGACGCCCGCGGCGTCGACCATCCTCCGAGTCGTCGGTGGGTGGAACGAGGCCAAGGAGAAGGCGGGACTGGAGACGTACGAGCAGGGAGAAAATGGTGGGCAATCCATCGAGCCGAAACCGGACTGTGTCGAACTCCCGGAGGACAAAGAGTGGGAGACGCTCTCCGGCCAGCAACGGTGGTATTACAAGAACCGGGACTGGCGACAGGAAGTCAAGAATCAACGGAAAGCCAGACTCCGTCGGTGGCTATACGAGTACAAACGGGACGAGTGTGAGTGTACGCAGTGCGGTGAATCCCATCCTGCATGTCTCGATTTCCACCACGTCGGAGAGAAAACGATGGACATCTCGCGCATGGTCAATCACGGATTCTCGAGAGAATCGATCCGTGAGGAGATGGATTCCTGTGTGACGATCTGTGCGAACTGCCACCGGAAGGAACACTACGAAATTCCCGATACCGAACACGGGAAATGGAAGTCGATGACGAACTCCGTGAATGGCAACAACTAACATAGAAGCTCCTCTCCGCAACACTGAAATACGGCTGCCGGGTAGGATAGGTTGTCACACTCGAAACGTGCGGTCGTGGCAAAAGTGTCAGAAATAGTCCATTGGGGTAGCGGCCAATCCTGAAGCCTTCTGGGGGCTTCGACCCTGGTTCGAATCCAGGATGGACTATAATATATTTTTCCTTACACTACTCCTCGCCAGCCTCGGCTGCGGCTTCCAGCAACGTCTGTCGGTCGTCGAAGTAGGCCGGAGCGTCGCGTTCGCGCTCGAAGGCGACGACCCGGTCGAGTGCGGCCCGCCAGTCGTCGGCCGTCTCGACGTCCTCGGCCAGATCGGCGTAGCCTTCGGAGAGTTCGCGGAAGGCGGACATCCGCGCTTGCTTGGCCTCGGCGACCGCCCGCTTCTCTTCGAGGTCGTCCTCCAGGGATTCGAGATCGGCGACCTCGCCGTCGGGTCCGGACGGCGTCTCGGGGGCATCGGTGCCGGTCGAGCGCGCGGCCAGTCGCGATCGCAGGTCGGCGATGTCGTCGTCGATCTCGTCCAGGAGCGCCTCGGTCTCCGCACCGAGGGTCTCCGTGCGGCCCGAGAGCAGGGCGGCCTGGGTCCGGCAGTACTCGACCAGGTCGGCGACCGTGAGCGGGTCGTCGTCGCTCATTACCTCCCCTCGACGCTCCAGCGGCAAGGCAGTTGCCACGACCACCCGCCAGCGACGCGCCGCGACGTCACTCCTCGAAGGTCGCGGCGGTGAAGCCGTCGTCGACGGTGACGATCTCGCCGGTTGTGTAGCTCGCGGCGTCGCTGGCGAGGTAGATGGCGGCACCGGTCATCTCCTCGGGGCGGCCGAGTCGCTCCTGTGTCGTCCGGTCTTTGATGGTCTCGAAGCGCGGTTCGCCCTCGGTGTAGGTGCCCTGGGTCTGTTCGGTGACGACGAACCCCGGGCGGATGGCGTTGACCCGGACGTCGGGGCCGAGTTCCTCGGCGGCGACGCGGACGAACGTGTCGAGGCCGCCCTTGGCCGTCGAGTAGGCGGCGAGGTTCGGGATGGCCGTCGTCGCCGACGCGGAGGCGATGTGGACGATCGATCCGGTGTCCATCTCGCGGGCGAACACCTGCGTCGCGCGGTAGGCGCCCTTGATCTGGACGTCGAAGACGTCGTCCCACTGCTTCTCGGAGACGCCCATCACTGTCTCGCGGGCGATGTAACTCGGCGCGTAGACGAGGACGTCGACGCCGCCGAACTCCTCGACCACCGAATCGCGGAGGTCGATGACGTCCTCGCGCTCGGTGGCGTCGCAGGTGATCTCGAGGGTGTCGGCGCCGCGCTCGCGGATCTCCTCGGCGGTGCGTCCGACCCGCTTTTCCGAGCGGGAGGTCGCGACGACGTCGGCGCCCTCGGCGGCGAATCCGAGCGCGATGGCGCGGCCGATCCCGCTGGTCGCGCCGATCACGACCGCCGTCTTCCCGTCGACGGTCACCGGACTGTGGTCGTAGTCGAGTGGCATACCTCCGCCGTCGGTGCCGGCCCACTTATACGGACTGCTGTCAGTCAGCGTCGGACCGGTCGCCGCCGTCCGTACAGGGTCGCGGATCGGTTCGCCCGCAGTCGAAGGCCGACGCCCACGACCAAACCTACAGGGGCGTCCCGGCCCACGGTCCGGTATGCTCGTCTGCGAGTCCTGCGGTCGGGAGTACCCCGGGGACGCCTCCGGTCGCTGGCGCTGTGACTGCGGCCACGCGCTCGATTTCGCCGAGCGACCGCTCCCCGACGCCGACACACCGCCCGGTCGCGGCGACACCCCACCCCTGGACCGCGACCGCGGTCTCTGGGCGTTCGAGTCGTTCCTGCCCGTCGACCGGCGGGTCACGCTCGGCGAGGGGTGGACGCCGCTGGTCGACGGCGGCGAGTGGGACTGTCAGTTCAAACTCGAATCGCTCTTTCCGACGGGAAGTTTCAAGGACCGCGGCGCGACGGCGACGGTATCGCGGGCGGTCGCACTCGGCGTCGACCGCGTCGTCGAGGACTCCTCGGGCAACGCCGGGCTCGCCGTCGCCACCTACGCCGCCCGCGCCGACCTCGATGCCGAAATCTACGTGCCCGCCGACGCCAAGCCCGGCAAGCTGCGGGCCATCGAGCGCACCGGCGCCGACCTCGTCCGCGTCGAGGGCACGCGGCAGGACGTCACCGACGCCTGCGTCGCGGCAGTGGAATCGAGCGCCGAGGGCGGCGACTCGGCGGGCTACTACGCCAGCCACGCCTGGGACCCCGCGTTCTTTGCGGGCACGAGCACGGTCGCACTCGAGATCGCCGCACAGCGCGACTGGGACGTGCCCGACGCCGTCGTGACGCCGCTCGGCCACGGGACGCTCTTTCTCGGGGCGTATCGCGGATTCGTCGCCCTCCGCGAGGCCGGCTGGACGGACGAGGTGCCGCGACTGCTCGGCGCGCAGGCCACCGGCGCGGCGCCGATCGCCGACGCGCTCCGCGCGGAGACCGGCGACGAGAGCCCGCCGACCAACGCCCTCGCGGACGGGATCCAGATCCGCGAACCCGCCCGTGGCGACCAGATCCGCGCCGCCATCCGCGAGACCGGCGGGGACGCCGTCGCGGTCGGCCCCGACGCGACCGAGCGGGAACACGACCGCCTCGCGCGGGCCGGGTTGCACGTCGAACCGACCTGCGCGACGGCGACCGCCGCGCTGGATATCTACCGGGAACGCGGCGTCGTCGACTCCGAGGACGACGTTGTGGTCGCGCTGACCGGGACGGGACTGAAGGGATAGGATACGGCGGCGCTACCGACCGCTTCTACCGCCAGAGTTCGCGCTTGACGACGGCGTCGGCGTCGACGGAGAGCCGGGTCGCGGCGACGGCCCCGGCCTCGGCGCTGTCGGCGTAACAGATGTACCGGCGCGCGCCGTCAGAGCGGGTCTTGACCACCGCCGGGAGGACGTCGTCGGGCGCCGCGCGGTACGGCGGCGGCGGTCCCACGAACACCCGGCCCGCGCGTCTGTCCAGGGAATCGCGCTCGCTCATCAGCGGGAAGAGACGCGCCCTGGTGGGTTTGTTACGAGGAGGTTATTCCAGCGTTGGGCCGGCTTACCGTCAGCCAAAGGCAGAGGACACCGCCTCGCCACGGCCGCGTGCGGCCCGCCCCCGCGACCGGCCCACCCCCGCGACCGGCCCGCCGATCCGACACGCTCTTTCCCGTCGGCGGCGCCCCGACAGGTATGACGACACTCTCTGCCCATCACGTCGGCATCACCGTCACGGACCTCGACCGCGCAGTTGAGTTCTATCGCGACACCTTCGGCCTCGCGGTCCTCGACCGCTTCACCGTCTCCGGCGAGGGCTTTTCGACCGGCGTCGGCGTCCCCGGCGCCACCGGTCAGTTCGCCCATCTCGACGCCGACGGCGTCCGCGTCGAACTCATCGAGTACGACCCCGAGGGCGCAGACGCCGCCGCCGAGTCCGTCAACCAACCCGGCGCGAAACACCTCGGGCTCGGCGTCGACGACCTCGACGCCTTCTACGAGGGCCTCGACGACGGCGTCGAGACGCTCAGCGAGCCCCAGACCACCTCCAGCGGCGCGCACATCCTCTTCGTCCGCGACCCCGAGGGCAACCTGATCGAGGTCATCGAGGCCTGACCACCCACCGACGGGTCGCTCGGGAAACCGGCGGCGTGGCCCGCGCTGTCGCGAGTCTCGTCTCGCGACAACATCGCGCGAGGGATGAGCGAACGCGGTGTGAGCGAATCGGCTGGGGAGGCGTGCTGTCTGTGGTGCGGTGGCGTTGCAGTGCGGAGCGGTGGCGGTCCTGGTGGACTGAAAGGGCGAGACGGGCTCGCGTTCATCTAGTCGTTGAGCGAGCAACTATCCGCGCGGTGCGAGGCGCTTGCGCCTCGAAGCGAACGGCCCTGCCGTGAGCGGGCGGTGCGGAGAGCGCGGATATCTCGCTTGGTTCGAGAGAGCGAAGCTCTCTCGTCATCTCGGAAGAGCGCGGCTCTTCCGACGAGTCCGACGGAGCTTTGCTCCGTCTCGATCCCGGAAATCTTCGATTTCCGGAGACAACGACCGCGAGCGCGTCGAGGGCTTTCATCGCCGAGGATCGAGTGCGGTCGCTGGTACAGTGTCGTCTGCGGTCGCAATATCGTCTACGGGACCTGCGTCTCACCGCTCGGGATGGGTCGGCGCGTCGAACCCACCCCGAACCAGCGGTTTCGCGATGTGCCGGCGAGCGACGGGCGGGACCTCGTACCACCCCTCCTCGAGACCTCGTTCGATCGGCCGCTCGACTTTCCCCGGCGCGCTCGTCGCGCAGTCCCGGCAGCGATACCCCTGGCCCGCGCCCGCTGAACTCATCGACCGCCCGCAGTCGGGACAGTCGGGGGTCACTCGCTCGGTCGTCACCAGTTCTCGCACGGCGAACTTCTCTAGTTTCAGGGTTCCGTCGCTCACCTCGCCACAGACCGTCACGCGGTCGCCGACCCGCAGCGCCCGCACCCGGTCGCGGAAACGCTTCGTGGGTTCGAACGCGGCACACGCTACCTCTCCCGAATCGTCGCCGAGGCCGACGAACACGTGGCCGCCCTCGCGTGTCTCGGGCGCCGCGACCACGTCGCCGGTCACCCGGTAGGCCCGCCCGTCCCGGACCGCGTCGAGCGACGCCGCTGACCGGAGGTGTGCGTCGGTGCCCTGATTGGTCACGAACAGCGCCCGGCGGGCGACGGACTCCGACTCGATGCGCCGCGCCACTGCCCGGACGGCGTCGGGGTCGTCACCGCGGATCCCGTGGAGGATCGGACAGGGCGTGCGCGGGACACAGACCGGATAGCCCGATTCGCGGTCGACGGTGTCCCAGACGTCGGGATACGCCCGATCCGCGGCCCGACGCACCGACTTGGGGACCACGTCGCGGCCGCTCCCCCAGCGCTCGCGCTCGCGATAGGAGATGCACTCGTAGGTCCAGTCGTCGAACGCGCGCCAGGCGCCGACGGCCGCGAGCGCGCCGATCCGCCCGCGACCGTTGCCGGCGTGGGCCGTCTCGTAGCCCGCCTCGGCCGCGAGCGCGACGGCGTCGTCGACCGCGTGGTAGTCGCGGACGGCCCCGCGGGCGAAAGCCGCGACGGCGTCGGGTACCGCGTCAGAGTCGGCGGGGTCGCCCGGCGCGACGACGACGCCCGGGTTCGTCCGGGGGTCGGCCGTTTCGGCCAGGTCGAGGAACTCGCGACCGAGCGCGAGCGCTCGGTCGGGGTTGAGGTCGGTGTGGACGGCGAGGGCGGCGTTGCCGCGGGTCTTGTGCTCGACGCCGGGGTTGAGGCGGATCAGCAGGCGGCGCTCGACGGAGCCGCCCGCCCCTTCGATCCGCTCGGCGAGGCGGGCGGCGACGTAGGTCGTGCACATCCCGCGCTCGCGCGAATCCGTGTCGTCGAGGCCGATGACCGTCACACTCGCCCGTAGCGCCGTCGTGGTCTAACGGGTTTCGGGTTGGAGCGAGAGGGTGGTCAGCGACTGGCGGTCACTCCTCCGGTACGAACATCGTGAAAGACTCTCGCAGCAACTACTGGAACCGCAACCCCAAACAGCGTGAAAGCCCCTGCAGGAGTGATCGTGACCGCAACCCCAAACAGCGTGAAAGCCCCCGGTCGCTCGTACCGCCGCGACTCGCTGCGCTCCTCGCTCGCTCCGCTCACTGCGGTGCTTGCTTCGCCGGGGCGGCGACGAGCGACCGGCCCCTTTCATTCCCACCCGCTCAGACTGTCCGACCAGCCGATCCGGGCGGGAATGAAAGGGGCGCCGCGTTCGACCCGTCCCGGACGACGCAAGCACCGCAGACGCTCCCCTAGTGAGCGAAGCGAACGAAGGGAGTGGCGAGGAGCGCAGCGAGGCCCGGACGGTCGAACGCGTCGGGGCTTTCACGCTGTTGGCGGTTGCTGTTCTCCAGGCACCGGTCGGGGCTTTCACGCTGCTGGCGGTCGCGGTTCTGGCGGTTCGTCGCGGTGCGATCACGCTGTTTGCGGTCGCTATCACGGACATTCACCTCGAACCGACACCGCGAGTGTGCCCGTGTGTACAGTCCCGAACTGGGACCGCCGAAAAAGTGTATATCAATCTATCGGGCCCCCATCGAAAACGGGTCGCAGGGCAGTTCTATCCCGGCACAACGCATATATGCGGCGACGTACTTACCTACGACTATGTCACGGTCGGCCCTGGTGGGGAACGTCACCGCGATGCTCGAGGACGCGGGTTTCGTGGTGTCGGAGCGGTGTGCCATCCGGCCCAAGAGCTTCGACGTCGCGGCCCGCCGCGGGGAGGAGGTCCTCCTCGTGAAGATTCTCGGCAACATCGACGCGTTCGACGGACAGACCGGCGCTGAGATGCGCCGCCTCGGCACCTACCTCGGTGCCACGCCGATGGTCATCGGCCTGCGCACCCGCGACGAGGAACTGAAACCGGGGGTCACCTACTTCCGCCACGGCGTGCCCGTCCTCTCGCCCGACACGGCGATGGATCTCTTCGTCGAGGAGGTGCCGCCGCTCATCTACGCCGCGCCCGGCGGCCTCTACGTCAACATCGACAGCGAGGTGCTCGCGGACGCCCGCGAGGACAAAGACTGGTCGCTGGGCCGTCTCGCCAACGAACTCGGCGTCTCCCGGCGTACCGTCTCCAAGTACGAGGACGGCATGGACGCCTCCGTCGAGGTGGCCGCCGAACTCGAGGATCTCTTCGAAGCGCCGCTGACCGCGCCCGTCAGCGTTCTCGACGGCGCCGAGGAGGTCCGCGAGGGCGAACCCACGCCCGAGGACCCCGACGTCGACCCCGAGGACGAACCCATCGTCGCCGTCCTCACGCGCGTCGGCTTTGACGTCCACCCGACCGACCGCGCTCCCTTCAAGACCGTCAGCGAGAACGAGCGTCGCGAGGAGGAGATGCTCACGGGCCACTCCGAACTCACCAAGACCGCCGAGAAGCGCGCCCGTATCATGTCCTCGGTCGGCCGAGTGACTCGAACGCGGTCGGTGTACGTCGTCGACCACGCCACCCGCGAATCAGTCGAGGGCACCGCCATCATCGAGGAATCCGAGATCGAGGCGATCAACGAGGCCGACGAACTCCGCGACCTCATCCTGGACCGGGCCGACCCCGAAGAGGAAGTGGCGTAGGGCGCTCCGTTCTCTGCCCGAGACGACACTCCCCGCACGCCCCACCGCGAGCGAGGGCGTGATGTGCTTCCGGTCCCAAGCGGGGGCGATGGCCGTCACGCTGTCCGCCGACGTCCTCCGACGGTATCGCCGGTTCACGCTCTACAACTCCCCGTACGTCGCCCACGACCGCGGCTGTGCGGTGGACCTCTACCCCGGAGACGCGCGCGGGCCGGACCCGGTCGACGGCGCGGCGGTCGACGCGCCCTCCCCGGTCGCCGGCGACGTGCTGGAGACCCGGACGGTCACGGCGCCGTCGCGCCCCTACGCCGCCGCCGAGGACCATCTGGTACTCGTCGATACCGACCGGTCCGAGACACCGGGGCTCGTTCCCGCCGACGGTGCGGCTCCGCTCGCCCGGATTCTGCACGTCGAACCCACCGTCGAGGCGGGCGACCGCGTCGCCGTGGGCGACTCGCTCGGCACGTTCGTCCGCGCGGGCTTTTTCGCACCCTGGGTCGCGAACCACCTCCACCTCGGCTTCCGCGAGCGCGACGCGAACCCCTACCGCGCCGCGGGGTCGCTCCCGATCGCCGTCGACCCCGCCGCTCGACCCGAAGCGGTCCCCTGGGACGGCATCGGGACCGTGGTCGCGACCGGCGACACCTACGCAGTCCTCGATTCGCCCGCCCACCCTGCACCCGGCGAGCGCTTCGCCGGCCTCGCCGCCGCGGACGACCGGGGCGCGACGCTGGGCGTCCTCGACGGCGGCCTGCCCCACTACGACGGCGGCGGGCTGCTGTCGTCGGGCGACAGCAGTGCAGGCTCCGCCGGCAGTCGGACGCGCGCCGACGGCCCCGTCTTCCTCCTGGGCGAGTGCGTCGGTACCGCTCGGGGCCGGGACGTCACCTGGGCGGACGTGACCGTCGAGGCCAACGGCGTGCCGGTCCGCGGGCTGGCGCTCGCGGCCGGTCGCGAGCGTCTCGGCGCGAAACTCGTCGCTGAGGGCGTCGATTTCCCCGTAGGAGCGGACGTGCGGGTGCGAATCGACCCGGCGTAAGCCTCACTCCAGCGACTTCGCGAACCGGACCAGCCGGTACTCGCCCTGGCGCTCGCGACCCACCCGCTCGTAGCCGTGGGCGGGGTAGAACTCGGTGGCTGCGGCCTGCCGACGGGCGGTCGTGAGTACGATCCGGTCGAGGCCGCGCTCGCGGGCCGCGTCCTCCAGCCCCGCGAGTATCGCGCTGCCGTAGCCCCGGCGCTGGTGGTCGGTGTCGACACCGATCCGGAACAGTTCGCCCTCGCCGTCGGCCAGGTCCTCGCCGTCGACCGCGAGCCCACCCATCGCGACGATGTGACCCTCGGATTCGACGACGAGGAACTCGCCGCCGGGGTCGACGTAGGCCGCCCCGACATCGGCCAGGTCGTCGGTGTCCGGCACGTCCGCGGGGTCGGTCCCCTCCGCGCGCATCGCAGCGCGGTACAGTCGCCGGAGTTCGGGGCCGTCCGCGGGTTCGGCCCGCCGGAGGAGGGCACCGTCCGCGAGCCGCGTCGGCTCCGGCGGGGCGCTCGCGCCGCTATCGCGCGGAGCGGACGCGTCGCTCGCTCCGTCGCCGCCCGCCATCAGACGAACTCAATCTCGGCGCGCGGCGTCACCTCGCCGAACAGGAAGTCGGCGTGATCGAGCGCGTACTCGCGGTGACCGTCTTCGATGGCCCCGACGGCGTCCTCGACGAGGACGGGCCGGAAGTCGCGCAGGCCCGCGCTGGAGGCCGTGTGCAACACGCAGACGTTCGCGAGCGTCCCGCAGATCACCAGGTCGTCGATGCCGTGGGCCTCCAGCCACCCCTCCAGTTGCGTCTCGTGGAAGGCGTCGTAGGTGTGTTTGACGACGACCAGATCGTCTTCCCGGGGCTCGAGTCCGTCGACGATTTCGGCCTCCCAGGAGCCCTCGAGGACGTGCTCGCCCCAGCGCTCGAACTCGTCGTAGTAGTGGGCGTCCTCGAACTGCTCGGGCGGGTGGACATCGCGGGTCCAGACGACGGCCGCGCCGGCCTCGCGCGCGGCGTCGACCACCGCGCCGACGGGGTCGACGGCGTCCTCGCTGCCCGGCGCGTACAGCGCCCCGTCGGGGTGACAGAAGCCGTTCTGCATGTCCACCACCACGACCGCTGTCGAGTCGGCGTCGAGTTGCATGGTCGCGCGTACGTGGCCGACGCCCATTAGTGTTTGACGGCGCGGAGCTATCGCACGACCGTCCGGAAGGCGCCGACGAGAGCGAGCACCGCGCCGCAGGCGACCGCGGCAGCCCGCGGCAGGATCTGCGTCCCGAAGTCGGCCTCGTAAGTGAGGTGTCTGCCCTCGAGCAGGTAGTACGACCCCTCGTAGCGGACGTCCCAGACGTCGATGCCCTCGCGGGGCGGCCGGATCGCCTCCGGCGCGTCACCGTACGAGACGTTGACGCGCCCGCTCCCGTTCGTCCGTGCGGCGTCGAAGACGGCACGCGCGTCGGCCGAGAGGTTCCCGTAGGCGCGGTTCGGGTGGTTCTGGTAGTCGCTCCAGTCGGCTTCGACGGCGTATGCGACGCGGTCGTCCGGCACGTCGGGCGGTACGAGGAGGGGCACGACGACCAGCGAGAGGCCGACGAAGAGGAGCGCCGCCGTCAGGGCCGTCGAACGCGAGGGGGCCATGACGGCGGATTCGAGCGTCCGCAAATAAGCCTTCTCCACGACTCACGGGGATGCGTCGAGCGCGATCAGGACCCGTCCGCGTACCACTCCTCGGCGAAGCCGGTGCGCTCGGCGTCGGCGGCGGCGCGCTCGGCGGCGGCGTCGAGGTCGAACTCTCTCACGACTTCGCCGTCGCGAACGAGCGGTTCGAGCAGCGCCTCGCCGTCGGTCGGTCCTTCGTGCGCGGCGAGGCCGACGTGGTGGCCGCCCTCGGCGGTCCGGTACACCTCCTTCTCGCCGGTGAGTTTCCCGCGCTTGGCCGCGAGTTCGCCGTCCACCTCGACGATGTCGAGCGCGAAGTCCATCGGGTCAGCGTTGGAGACGTAGCCGCCGACGCCGAACCCCTCGACCACGTCGCGCAACTCGCGCAACTCGGCGGGGCCGAGCCCGCCGCTGGCGAAGACCACCACGTCCTCGTGGCCGGCGGCGTCGAGCGACCAGCGCACCTCGCGACAGATGTGCCGGAAGTCGCCCCGCCGCGAGCCCGTGGTGTCGATGCGGACCGCGTCGAGGTCGGCGACGGCCTCGGCCGCCCGGAGACTCTCGTCGACCTCGTCGCTGTAGGTGTCACAGAGCGCGACGCGGGGCACGTCGGGGCCGACCGCCTCGTCGAAGGCTCGCCAGGCGGCCTCCTGCTCGCCGCGGCCGAAGCAGATGACCAGCGCGTGGGGCATCGTCCCGCCCGCCTCGCGGCCGATCACCTCCCCCGCCGCGACGTTGGAGACGCCGTCGAGTCCGCCGACGAGCGCCGACCGCTCGACCATCGCGCCGATGGAGGGGTGGACGTGTCGGGTGCCGAAGCTCAACACCTGCGACTCCGGCGCGGCGTGGCGGGCGCGCAGGGCCGCCGTCGCGACGCCCGTCGCGTGCGAGAGGAAGCCGAGGAGGGCAGTCTCCAGCCGGCAGAACTCGAGATAGGACCCCTCGATCCGGCAGACTGGTCCGCCGTCGAAGAGGCGGCCCTCCCGGACGGCGTCGACGTCGACGCTCCGCCCCTCGAAGAGGTGGGCGACGTCGCGGACGCCTGCGAAGAGGCTCCACTCGCCGGTGGGGAACTGGTCGGCGGTGACTTCCGCCACGACGTCGGGGTTGCGGTCGGCGTGCTCGAGCGTCTCGACGGTCCGGTCGAAGTAGGCATCGGTCGCCCGACCCTCGCGGATCGCCGCCGGTGAGATAACGTCGAACGTGTCGGTCATGCCAACGGCTACCGGCGGCGACGTAAAAACAGTGGGCGTCCCCGGCAGGTGGTGTTTACTTTAGCGCAGGGTCGACGGAAACGACCGCGAACAGCGTGAAAGCCCCGACCCGTTGGGCTCCCGGGCCTCGCTGCGCGCGCTCGCTGGGCTCGCGTGCTTGCGTCGTCCGGGTTCGCCGACCGGGTCGCCCCTTTCATTCCCGCCCGATTCGGCTGGTTCGCCAGTCTGAACGGGCGGGAATGAAAGGGGCCGATTGCTCCGGGAAGACGGGCGACGTCTCCGCGAACGGAGTGAGCGGAGGCCAGCGAGTCGCAGCCCGCGCAGCGAAGCGAGCAGGACCGTCTCGCCAGGCAAGCACTGGAGCGAGGGGTGGGAGGCGCGAAGCGCCTCGAATGCGAGCGGCTCTGCCGCGAGCACGAGTGAAGCGCGCAGCGAGC
>Ga0207757_100700_pt1 | contig 19390 bp, 19 predicted proteins | sample A23P3SouthBayCA_2_FD_187752 | JGI IMG/M metagenome (GOLD analysis project Ga0207757, IMG submission 187752) | Aerobic enrichment media microbial communities from Eden Landing Ponds, California, USA - A23 P3 (2) (SPAdes) | ecosystem: Environmental > Aquatic > Marine > Unclassified | place...
GGCTAAGGTCAGCATCGGGCTTCGTGGCTGGCGCTTCGAGGAGTCCGAGGTGTTCACCGAGGACGGCGAGTTCAAGCCCCTCGACGAGATTCCCGAGGACCCCCGGGAACGGCTGGTCCGTCTCACCTACCTCGTCGAGCAGCCCTGCGACGCCTGTTATCTGATTCACGGGGACGAGGAGATCGAGCGGTCCGCGCAAGCGGCCATCGTCTACGGCGAACCCGGCGACGAACTCCTGCTGTGTGGCGACCACGAGGCGGACTTCCTCTACTGGTACCGCGAGGACGGCGGGAAGGCCTACCGCGGCGAGCCGACCTTCCGCGATCAGTTCCACGAGTGGTTCGCCGACGGCGGGCGCGCGCCGGAGGGCTACGGCGGGATGGAGCACGTCGAGACCGACCCGGGCGCCCTCCCCGATCCGCCGGACCCGGAGGAGATCCACCGACGCCTGAACGAGGATTTCGAGGGCCGGCGGATCAATCTGCGGGAGGGGTGGGACGACGAGGACGAGACCGAGGACGCGGACCTCGACCTCGACCTCGACGACGTGGACCTCGGCACGGACTACCCGTCACGATGAGCCGGGAGCCGCCCGTCGTCGTCGTGGTCGACGCCAAGACGCCGGGCAACGTCGGCACCATCGCCCGCGCGATGAAGAACTTCGGGCTGTCGGAGCTGAAGCTGGTGAACCCGCCGGAACTCGACCCCGACGGCGAGGCGTACGGCTTCGCCGGCCACGCTCGCGAGGACGTCCTGCCGAACGCCGAGGAGGTGACTTTCGACGAGGTGGTCGAGACGTACCACACCGTCGGCTGTACGGCGATTACGGGCGAGGACAGCCGCCGACACGTCCGCTTCCCGTTCAAGACACCGCGGGAACTCGCCGAGGATCTGCGGACCGTCGACGCCCCGACGGCGCTGGTGTTCGGCCGCGAGGGGCGTGGCCTCGACAACGAGGAACTGAGCCAGCTAGACGAGGTGTGTTCCATCCCCGCGAGCGCCGACTACCCCGTCCTCAATCTGGGGCAGGCGGCGACCATCTTGCTCTACGAACTTCGGGAGCTGACGGTCGACGAGACGCAGTTGCCGGACGTGGAGCGCGAGCGAGCAGCGGAGGCGGACATCGAGCGCTTCCACGACTTCGTCGGGGACTTCCTCGACGCCAGCGGCTACAAGCCCGTCAAGCGGGACAAGACCCGACGGCTGGTCCGACGGCTCGTCGGGCGCGCCCACCCGACGGATCGGGAGATTCACACGTTGCTTGGCGTCCTCCGTCGGGCGACCGGCCAGCTCGAACACCGGTCGGAGCTACTGGCGGAGTACGACGAACCGGATCGGTGGTGAGCCGGCCGTCGCGGCGTGGCCGACTCCGCCGTCAGACCACGCCGAGGACAATCGCGAAGAACAGCAACGCAGCCGTCCCGAGGACGACGTGACCCGCGACGCCGACGAGGGCCGCGAGACCGGCGGCGACGCGTTCCGGAATCGTCAACGGTTCGCCGAACGTCTGCGCTTCGAGGGTGCGAACGCTCATTTTCGGTCACCTCACGTGGAAGTGAGTGTGGCGACAACGTAGTGCCCGCGCCGATTCCCGCAGTCGTGGAATCGTCGAATCCCGTTCCCTGCCCGTGGGAATCGGTCACTCCCGCGCGATCAACACCAGTGCCTCCGTCGCGAGAACGGTCTTCGCGCCGCCGTTCGCCGTGGTCTCGACGTTCCAGCGGACGACACCGTAGTCGTCGGTGCTGCTCGCTTCGTCGACGCCGCGGATGGTCGAGTGAATCGTGAGTTCGTCGCCGGGGACGACGGGCTTGGGCCAGCGGAGGTGATCCAGCCCCTTCGCGCCCAGCGTCGCCGTCTCGGCGAGGAAGCCGTCGACGAACAGCCGCATCGACATCGCGGCCGTGTGCCAGCCGCTGGCGATCAGGTCGCCGTAGATGGAGTCGGCCGCGCGGTCCGGATCGGTGTGGAACCACTGCGGGTCGTATCGCTCCGCGAACTCGATAATCTCCGCTTCCGTCACCTCGTAGGTTCCGTACGACTCGCCGTCCCAGCGGCCGATGTCGTCGAAGAAGACCGTCATCAGGGAATCCGTCGCGGGCTGGCGTGAAGTGCGTTGCTGTCGGGCATAAACCGTCTGCTGCGATATGGATTGGGGCCGGAGTCGATCACACCGACCGGTGTCCTTGGCCGACGGCGACGCCAGAAGTCGACCGTAATTTCTTACATCTGGTCGACCGTAGTGGCGCCAATGGCCGACTCGGTTCGCGAGCGGATTCGTGTGCTGTGTGTCGGTGACCGAGGAGCCGCCGACCGGGCCGCGACCGTACTCGACTGCGACAACGAGCGATTCGAGGTGACGACGACGACGAGTATCGAAGACGGGATGAGTCGTCTGGACGGCGCGACCGACTGTGTCGTCACGGGCTACGATCTCGACGATGGGACGGGCCTCGACTTCCTCCGGAACATCCGCAAGCGATCACCGGACCTGCCCGTCATTCTCTTCACCGACAGGGGGAGCGAGGAGATCGCGAGCGAAGCTATCTCGGCAGGCGTCACGGACTCCCTCCGCCGTGACGACGAGACGGATCAGTCGCCGCGTCTGACGAACCGCGTCCGGATGGCCGTCGAGCGCCACCGGACACAGCGCGAACACGCGGAGCGGCGGGCCGAACGCCGGCGAAGCGAGCGCCGCCTCGAAGCCGTCTTCGAGGATCCGAAGATGCTGGTCGGCGTCCTCTCACCGGACGGACGATTACGGAAGGCCAACCGAACGGCGATGGAGTTCGTCGACGCCGACCACGATGAACTGGTCGGCCGGCCGTTCCACGAGACGCCGTGGTGGCCCGACGACCTCCGCGACGACGTGCGCCGCTGGATCGAACGCGCCGCTGGCGGCGAGTACGTGGAGTACGAGGCCGATCACGGGCACGTCGACGCCGAGCGCCGAGGCGTGAGCGGCACCATCCGCCCAGTCACGGACGACGCGGACGAGGTCGTCTCGCTCATCGCCTCGGCGCGGGATATTACCGAGCGCCGCACCCACGAACGCGAACTGGAAAAGCGCAACGACCGTCTCAACGAGGTGGCGAGCATCGTCTCTCACGACCTCCGGAGCCCGTTGAACGTCGCCAACGGCCATCTGGCAATCGCTCACGACAGCGACGACGACCACTTGGCCGAAGTAGCGCACGCGCTCGACCGCATGGAGGAACTCGTCGACGACCTGCTGACGCTCGCCCACGAGGGTGAACGCGTGAGCGAAATCGAATCCGTCGACCTCGCGGCAGCGGTCGAAGACTGCTGGCGCAACGTTTCGACGACCGAGACGGCGCCGCACGTCGACACCGACCTCGTGATCCGGGCGGATCCGGATCAGCTCCGACACTTGCTGGAGAACCTCCTCGGCAACGCGCTCAGACACGGCGGTGCCGACGTGACCGTCACCGTCGGGGACCTCGACGACGGCTTCTACGTCGGCGACGACGGGCCCGGAATTCCCGAGGCCGACCGCGAAACGGTGTTCGACAGCGGGTACTCCACCGCGGCCGACGGCACGGGCGTCGGACTCTCTATCGTCCAGACCATCGCCGACGCCCACGGCTGGTCAGTGGCCGTCACCGAGAGCGAGACGGGTGGGACCCGCTTCGAAATTAGGGGCGTCGGGTGCGAGTCGCGTGCGCCGACGCCGAACTGATCGGATCGGCTCAGCGCTCCTCCCGTTCAAGCGTCTCGCGACGCCGCTCGAACTCCTCGTCGCTCAGGTCGCCGCGAGCGTACGCGAGCCGGAGTTCTTCGAGCGCCTCGTCCGTCCCGCCACTCGACTCCGTCACCGCCCGATAGACGAAGTAGCCGACGCCCACGAGGACCAGCAGCGTGAGCACGCGACCCAGCAGGCCGACGAGGAGCCACCACCCCGGCACCGTCCCCGTCTGGCTGCCCCACATCCCGCCGCCCCACATGCCCCCACCCATCATCGGACCGCCCATCATCCCGTAGCCCATCCCCATCGTCAGCAGGGGGAGGAGGACCACCGCCGCGAGAAGCAACAGGAGGACCGTCTTGGCGTCGAGGCCGTCCGACGCCACGACTCAGTCACCTCCCGTGGCGCTGGCGCTCCAGTGCGGCGCGTGTGACGAGCGCGCGACGGTCCGGACTGCGTCGATTTCCGCCGGGGCTGTATGATACATGTTGTTGACTACTGACAGGAATCACTTAATCGTAGGGGGCGTCTCGATATGTCTTTGTCGGAATATTGGGTCGTTGGCCCCCCTCTCGACGCCAAAAACGAGAGGCGCCCGTCGCGCCCTACGCCCGCTTGCCGATCTCCTCGCGGAGCACGTCGCTGACGATTTCGCCGTCGGCCTTCCCGCGGAGCGCGCCCATGCACTCGCCCATGAGCGCCGAGAAGGCGCCCATCCCCTCGCTCTCGACCTGATCGGCGTTGCGTTCGACCACCTCGACGACCGCCTCGCGCACCTCGTCCTCGGAGACACCGGAGAGGCCCGCCTCCTCGACCGCCTCCTCGGCCGTGAGTTCGGGGTTCTCCGCGAGCGTCGCGAGCACCTGATCGACGCCCTCCTTGGCGAGTTCGCCGTCCTCGACCAGCAGGAGGACCGCGCGCAGGTGGTCGTCGGTGAGGTGTTCGACCGGCACGTCGTCGCGGCGGAGTTCGGTCAGCGTGCCCTCCAGCACGCCGGCGGCGAAGGTAGCGTCGACGCCCGCCCCGACGGCGTCCTCGAACAGCGGCATCCGGCGACCGTAGGCCACCTGCTCGGCGAGGCCGGCGTCGAGGTCGTACTCCCGCTGGTAGCGCTCGACTTTCGCCGTCAGGAGTTCGGGCGTCTCCACGTCGGAGGGGTCGAGTTCGACGGGGGGCACGTCCGTCTCGGGGTACATCCGCGCCGCGCCGGGCAGGGGACGGAGGTAGCGGGTCGTGCCTTCTTGGGTCGCGTCGCGGGTCTCCTCGGGGACGCCCTCGATGGCCGTCTCGGCGCGGTCGGCGACGGCCTCGATGGCCAACTCGGCCGTCTCGGGGTCGTCGGCGACGATGGCGACGGCGTCGTCGGGGCCGGCGTCCACGGCGTCGCGCAGGGCGTCGACTTCGTCCTCGGTGACGCCGTAGGCCGGGAGTTCGTCGGTGTGGAAGATGCCGCCCGCGCCGTGGCGCTTGGCGTGATCGGAGAGCTCCGTCCCGAGGCGGCGGTCGGGCTGAATCTCGCGGCCGACGAGGCCGTCGAAGCCGTAGAGCGGGACGGCGGTGACGCGGCCGCCCGAGTCGAGAGCGCCCCGGAGCACGCCGCTGTCGGTGTCGGCGAACACCCCGGTCACGTCCTGTGGGTCGCCAACCGCGGCGTCGCGGTCGGCGAGTTCGTCGGCGATGTCGAGGAGTTCGACCTGTCGGCCCACCTCAAGTCGGACGATTTCGTCGATCTGATCCAGCGCCTGCACGCCCTTGATCTCGACGCGCGCGCCCGCCGCGATGGAGACGTTCACGTCCTGCCGGATGGTGCCGAGGCCGCGTTTGACCGATCCGGTCGAGCGGAGGAGCATCCCGATGCGCTCGGCGGCTTCGCGGGCCTGTTCGGGGCTGCTGATGTCGGGTTTCGTGCCGATTTCGACCAGCGGGATGCCGAGGCGGTCGAGACTGTAGCGGACGCCGCGCTCCGTCTCCTCGACGCGGCCGGCGCTCTCCTCTTCGAGCAGGAGGTCCTCGACGCCGACGGGCCCCTCGCTCGTCTCGATTTCGCCGTCCTGTCCGACGAGCGTGGTGCGCTGGAACCCTGAGGTGTTCGACCCGTCGACGACGATTTTGCGCATGACGTGGGCCTGATCGACCGCGGTCATGTCGAGGAGGGCGGCAATCTGCATGGCCACGTCGAGCGCTTCGTCGTCGATCCGGTGGGGGGGTTCGTCGTCCTCCTCGACCAGACAGGTGGTGTCGAAGGCCAGATACTCGAACTCGCGGTCGACCTGACTCTCCTCGACCGCGGCCTCGTCGAGTTCACCGAGTTCGCTCTTCGTCGGGTGGAGATACCGGGAGAAGGTCCGACTCGCTTCCTCGGGCTCCCGACGCGCCGTCGGGCACGCACAGAACAGCTTCGTCGCGGTGTCGAGTTGCTGGTGGATCTCCAGCCCCGCGACGAGGCCGAGTGCCTCGTAGTCGTACTCGCTCATTGGGCGTATCTCTACCCGGCGAGCCTAAAAGCGTTCAGTCTGCGAGTCGATGGCCAGTTGGCGTCCGTCGGCGGCACGGTATCGCTTCTGATTCGACCATTGTCGACAACGGACGAAATCGCGTACGTCAGGCCCCGAAAATACGGAAACTAAGGAATCTTTATCTGGCCACGACCGGCTTTTATGTAGTGGTGGAAAACATGTCTGAAGACGTCGAACTTCGGCGCACGCAACTTGCGACGCCGGCCAGCGACCCCGACTTCATGGAGAGTGCCTCGCGGAGTGACGCGGACGAAGTCTTCCTCGACTTGGAGGACTCCGTGGCGCCCAACGCGAAAGTCGAGGCCCGTCAGCCGCTCATCGAAGCGGTCGAGGAACACGACTGGTCCGACAAGATTCTCTCCTACCGGATCAACGGCATCGACACCAAGTGGTGGTACGACGACATCATCGAGGTCGTCGGCGCCGTGGGCGACCAGATCGACGACATCATCGTTCCGAAGGTCGCGGGCCCGAGCGACATTCACACGGTCGAGAACCTGCTCGAACAGGTCGAGGTGAACAACGGGCTGGACGTCGGCGGCATCGGCCTCGAACCCCAGATCGAGGACGGCGACGGCATTCACAACGTCTACGAAATCGCGCACGCCTCCGACCGCCTCTCTTCGATCATCTTCGGTCCCGGCGACTACTCGGCCGCGATGGGGACGCCCGGACTCGACATCGGGCAGTTCCCCGAGTACCCCGGCCACTACTGGCACCACGCGCTCTCGGAGTGTAACTCCGCCGCCAAGAGCGCCGGTATCCCATGTATGGACGGCCCGTACGCCGACATCGACGACCCCGACGGCTTCCGCACGTCCGCGGAACGCGCCAACATGCTCGGCTGTGACGGCAAGTGGGCCATCCACCCGAGCCAGATCGAGATCGGCAACGAAGTGTTCGCGCCCGATCCCGACGTCGCCGAACGCGCCGAGCGCATCGTCGACGCCTACGCCGAGGCGATGGAGGAGGGCAAGGGCGCCGTCTCCGTCGACGGTCAGATGGTCGACGAAGCCACGAACAAGATGGCGCAGGACATCGTCGCCAAGGCTCGCGCGGCCGGCATCCTGTAGAGCGGCTCCTCTCTTTCGATCCCTATTTTTCGACCGGACAGCCACGGATCTCGCCCCCGCGCATCCCGTCGGCCAGCCAGTAGATCGAGAGGACGAGCGCCACGAGCGCCAGTAACGCGAACTCCAGTCCGTCCAGCGGGAGGAGCGTCAGAATTCCCGCCGCGCCCACGAGCGACAGTACGCCCGCGAGGACGGCCGACCCGCAGGCCGCACACCCCGCGCCCAGCGTGCCGAGGACGACGCCGAGCAGGCTCCCGCCGCTCCCCTCCGCCGACAGCCGGTGTTCCCGAACGTGGTAGGCGACGAGGGCGATGTCGACGCCGACTAGAAGCGCCACGAAGACGACGACCGTTCCCGTCAGGAGGCTGTACGAGGTGCCGACGAACGGGTAGAGTTCGGGGAGGACCGACGCCGGCACGCGTCCGGCGATCACGTCGCGCGTGAGCGCGAGGTTCTGCGAGAGGACGAAGCCCGTGAGCGCCACCGCGGCGGCGACGAGGGCGACGAGCGCGTACACCGGCCCGCCGAGGACGAGGCGGGCGGTGCGGCCCATCAGTCGCCAGTCCCGGGTGCGTGTCGGGAGGCGCATCACAGCCCCAGCGCCCGCGTCACGAGGTCGAAGCTCACCGATCCCGTCGCGCGCGTCCGGTACTGGCCGTCGCGGAAGAGAAAGACCGTGGGCGTGCCGCTCACGTCCGCCGCCTCGGCCGCGGCGAGGTCGGTGTCGACCGCATCGGCGTACGCCTCGCTTTCCGCGTCGGCGACGACGCCCGCGGCGTCCACGTCCGTCTCGGCCGAGAGGAACGACGCCGTCCGGTCCAGCACGTTGTCGGCGTCGAAGGCGTCCTGTTCGTCGAAGTAGTGGGCGAAGAGCGCCCAGAACGCGTCGGCGTCGCGCGCGTAGGTGGCTTCGAGCGCGTGAATCGCCGGCTCGCCCCACGGGTAGACGAGCGGGACGGTCCGCACGACGAACGACGCCTGTCCGGTGTCGACGAGTTCCGACCGGATTTTGGGCACCGTCGTCGACTCGAAGGCCGCACACCGGGGACAGGACGGGTCCTCGAAGGCGACGATGGTCGCCGTCGCCCCGGTGGGGTCGGGACCGAGACGGGGCTGGGCGTCGAGATGCTGACCGACGGGGTGGTCGGCGAGGGGTGGGGTGGCGTCACCGTCGCCGTCACCGTTGCCGTCGCCGTCGTCACTCCCTCCACCGCCACCGCCGAGACACCCGGCACCGAACAGGGCGACGCTGCCGGCGAGGACGGCCCGGCGCGTGGTCCGGCCGGTCGGATCGTTCATACGCCACAGAGGCACAGGGAAGAAAAAGACGCTTCGCCGGGTGTGAGCGCGTGGCGCACGACCCGCCTATTCGAGCGGTTCGACGAGTTCGACGACGTGGCCGTCCGGGTCCTTCACGAACGCGGTACGGGCGCCGGCGGCGGGCTGGTCGCCGGGTTCCTCGACGACGCCGTAGTGGTCGATCTCCTCGAAGGTGGCGTCCACGTCGTCGACGCCGAGCGCGAGGTGGTCCCACGCGGTGCCCTGCTCGAACTCCGTCTCGCCCGCCGTCTCGGAGAGCTGAATCTCGACGCCGTCCGGGTCGGCGACGTAGCGGTTCTCCGTCTCGCCGTCCGGCGTCTCGAACGACCACGACTCCTCGAAGCCGAACTGCTCGTAGAACTCGATGGACTCGTCCGCGTCGGCCACGTTCAGACAGACGTGAATCAGGTTCATTGCGTCCGCGACACGCCCGCGCGAGGACAAAAAGGTGCCTGAGTCGGGCCGCTCAGACGGCGAGGTAGTCGGCCACCGCGTCGGTGTCTTCGAGGTCGGTCGCGTCGAGTTCCGTCTCGATCCGCCCGCCGTCGACGACGTAACACCGCTCGGAGAGCTCGCGGATGACCTGCAGGTTCTGCTCGACGAAGAGAACGGTCACGCCGAACTCCTCGTTGATCCTGCCGATGTCGTCGGTGATCTGCTGGACGATGGAGGGCTGGATACCCTCCGAGGGCTCGTCGAGCAGGAGGAGGTCGGGATTGCCGGCGAGCGCACGCCCGATGGCGAGCATCTGCTGTTCGCCGCCACTCATCGTCCCCGCCTGCTGATCGCGGCGTTCGTCGAGTCGTGGGAAGTACTCGTAGACGTCGTCGACGAGTTTCTCCGACTTGTGTTCGCTGATGGACAGTCCCATCGTGATGTTCTGATGCACCGTGAGTTCCGGGAACACGTCCCGTCCCTGTGGGATGTAGCCCATCCCGAGACGGGCTCGACGGTCGGCCGAGAGGTCGGTTACGTCGTCGCCCCCGTATCGGATGGTGCCCTCGTCGGGCGAGAGGAGACCGATGATCGTCTTCATCAGCGTCGTCTTCCCGACACCGTTGCGCCCCATGATCCCCACCGTCTCGCCCTCCTCGATAGCGAGTTCGATGTCTCGAAGGATCGGCGTGTTGCCGTACGAGACGTGCACGCCGTCGAGCTCGAGGAGCGGGTCGCTCATTCCCGCACCTCCCCGAGGTAGATGCGACGCACTTCGGGGTCGTTCTCGATGTCCTCGATAGTTCCCTCGGCGAACACCCCGCCGCGGTGGAGCACGGTTACCGACTGGGCGATGGCCCGCACGAAGTCGATGTCGTGTTCGATCACCAGCAGAGTCATATCGCGCTCCTCGTTGAGGCGGTGGACGTACTCGGCGGTCTGCTCCGTCTCGCGGACGGACATCCCCGCGGCGGGTTCGTCGAGCAAGAGGAGGTCGGGGTCGAGCGCCGACGCCATCGCGATTTCGAGCCACTGCTGTTGTCCGTGAGAGAGGTCCGTCGCCCGCGTATCGGCCGCGTCGAGCAGGCCGAACTCGTCGAGGGTCTCCTCGATTGCGGCGTCGATGCGGCCGCGGCTGACCTCCCGCTGGAGCGGGATGTGGACGTTTTGACGGACGCTCAGGTCGCCGTAGACGGCCGGCACTTGGAACTTCATGCTCAATCCGCGCCGGGCTCGGTCGTGTTGCGAGAGACCGGTGATGTCCTCGCCGTCGTAGTAGATGTGACCCTCCGACGGCGTGAGTTGGCCGACCAGCAGTTTGAGCAGGGTGCTCTTTCCGGCGCCGTTCGGACCGATGAGACAGCGGATCTCGCCGCGTCCGATGCGGAGATTCACGTCGTCGACGGCGACGAGACCCCCGAACCGCTTCGTCAGTCCCTCGGTTCGGAGTAAGGCCCCGTCGGCCGCCGGTTCGGTGAGTTCGTGCTCGCTCGCGGTCACGAACCGTCACCTCCGGACGCCCGGTCGAGAGCAGCCGGGATTTTCCGCGCCAGCTGCGGGACGAACCCCTCGGGCAGCACGAGGATGACGAAGAGGAGCAGGGCCCCGAGAATGACCAGCGAGTACTGGCCGCCGAACACGGACAGTTTCTGGGAGATGAAGGTGATCGCGAAGGTGCCGATGATGGCGCCACTCAGCCACTTCCGACCGCCGGTCGCCACCCAGATGATCGGGAGTGCGGCGAACGTCAACCCGAAGACGCTCGGGTCGATGTAGTTGCCCCACGACGCGTAGACGACGCCGCCGAAGCCGGCGAGGACGCCCCCGAACGTGAACACGCCCAACTTCACCTTCTGCGTGTTGTAGCCGAACAGTTCGGTGCGGTCCTGATTCTCGCGGATGCCGACCATCACGTAGCCGATGTCGCTGTTGACGAGCACCCGCAGGCCGAGATACGTCAACAGAAGCGCGCCGACGACGAAGTAGTAGAACGCGGCGTCGGTAATCTCGATTGCGGCGTTGCCAACGCCGATGGCGAGACTGGGAATCTCCGTCATCCCGTTGAAGCCGCCGAGTCGGGCGGCGCCAACGGCCCACTCCTCACCGGCCGTCTGTCCCATGAACGTGTTCAACACGAGGGTGACGGCGAGGGTGATGATGGCGACGTACACGTCGCTGACGCCACCGTAGAACATGAAGTAGCCGACGAGGAAGGCGAAGCCGCCGGCGACGGCGATGCCAACGAGGAGGCCGGCTATCGTCCCCACCGGTCCCGTGACGTTGATGCTGACGATGCCGAACGTGTAGCCGGCGACGCCGTAGAACGCCACTTGTCCGAAGCTGAAGATGCCGGTGTAGCCCCAGACGATACACAGGCTGAGGCCGAGAAAGGCCGACACCAGCAGGTAGGCTGTGTTCGAGACGTAGTACGACGAGCGAAGCATCGGATAGACGAGCAACAGGCCGACGAGGACGGTGAAGCCGAGCCAGAAGGATCGGCCGCGGCCGAGGGTGTTCGGCCCCTCGAGCGCGCCTCGGAGACGGCCGAGTGCTCCGTCCGATGTCGTGCGGTCGACGCCTGCGGTGGTTTCGCCCGCCATCTACGTCCCTCCCCGGACGTCTTCGAGGAGTCCGGTGATCCCGCGCGGGAGCGCGCGAATCACGAGAATCGTCGTCACGAGCAGTGCCATCCGACCGGCGAACGTGCCGAAGAGGTTCGAGAACACGGCGTTGATGAATCCGAGCAGGAGGCCGGCACCGGTCGTGCCCGCCAGCACCGACGCCCCGCCGACGACGACGGTCACGAACGCCTCGACGAGGAACGTCGACCCCATTCCGGGGACGATAGTCATCGTGGGGGCGTAGAGTGCGCCGGTGAGGCCGGCCAGCGCCGATCCGATGCCGAAGGTAAGCAGGTACATCCGGTTGGTGTCGGTGCCGAGCGCACGGCTCATCTCCTCGTCCTGTATCGTCGCGCGTGCGCGCGTCCCGAACTCCGTCGAGGTGAAGACCCAGTAGAGGAACGCGAGGAGGATGAGACTCGCGCCAGCCAAGAGGAGTCGGTACGTGGAGTACGAGAACTCGCCGTACTGCACCGATCCGAGCGGCGTTCCGATGCTGGGGAGCGACGACCCGAAGACGATCCGCAATCCTTGAATCATGATGAGGCTGATGCCCCACGTCGCGACCATCGAGTCGAGCAGGCGGCCGTAGAGCCGCCGGACGACGGTGAACTCGAGGATCAACCCGAACACCGTCGTCAGCGCGACGCCGACGAGCATCGCGGCGGGGAGCGGGAGGCCGGCGTGGAAACTGAGCGCCGTCCCGTACGCGCCGACGGTGATGAACTCGCCGTGCGCGAGGTTGATGACGCCCATCATCCCGAAGATGATGGCGAGACCGATTGCCGACAGGACGAGAAACCCGAAGCTATCGATGAACTGCAGGAGCAGGTTGAGCAGCTGCGGGAGTATCGATGCCATCGTGGCCTGTTAGACTCCTTTCGGCTGGAACTGCTGGGTGTGTTCGTCCTCGCTGGCACCGATGGTCGACGCGAGGTTGCAGCCGGGGTACGGCGTCTCGCGAAGCCAGTACGGTTCGACCGCCTGTTGGTTCTGGAACGAGATTTCGTGGTTCTCGTCGGCGCGGGCCAGCCGGATCTGGTGGGTGACGTGGTGAGTTTTCGGGTCCGTGGTGACCGTCCCCTCCGGTGCTTCGACCGTGATCGGCTCCTCGTCGAGTACCTTCAGCACCTCGTCCTGATCCGTCGTCCCCGCCTTCTCGACCGCCTTCTTGTAGAGGTACGTCGTGAAGTAGGAGTTCTGGGCCATCTGTCCCACGTAGTCCGCGTCCGGCCACCGCTCGTAGAACCGGTCGACGAAGTCCCGATTGCGCTCGGTCGGAATCTCCTGCATGTAGTTGACGCCGACGTACATGTTCGCGAGCGCGGGCGGGTCGAATCGGCGGTGTTCGTACCCCTGCGCCATGTTGACCGTCGTCGACATCGGAACGTCGAGACCGGCGGCGTTCTTCTGGTTGTAGAAGGACGCGTGGTTCGAGCCGACCAGCAGGGTGACCAACAGGTCCGGGTCGGCCTCTTGGATCCGGTTGATCGTCGACCCGAACTGGGAGACGTCGAGCGGGATGAACTCCTCGTTCATGATGTTCGCTCCGACCTCGTTGGCGATCTTCCGGTACCACGCGGCGGTGATCTGCCCGAAGTTGTAGTCGGCGGCGATGGTGTAGATATCGTTGCCGAACTCGTTGGTGAGGAACTCGAGCGTCGTGGAAATCTGTTGTTCCGGCACCGCGCCCGTACACCACGTGTACGTATCACAGACCCCGCCCTCGTACTGGTTGGTGTAGAAGTACAGCTGCTGGTTCTCGTCGACGATTGGGCGGATCGCCTCGCGGGAACTGCTGGCGAACCCCCCGAAGAGGACGTCGACGTTGTCGCGGTTGATCAGTCGCCGGGCGAGCTCCTGATAGCGCTGGTTGTCCGACTGCGGATCCGGCGAGATCATCTCGATCTCCTGCCCGTTGATGCCTCCCTCCGCGTTAATCTCCTCGACGGCCAGTTTCTGGGCGTGGTACTTCTGGATGCCCGTGAGCGCGAAGTTGCCGGACTGGTCTTCGAGGACGCCCATCTTCAGCGTGTCCGAGCCGCTACCACCACCGACGCCACCCGAACAGCCCGCGGTGAGGGCGAGCGCTCCCGCCGCCCCCGACGCTTGAAGGAACTGTCGTCGGCTCGGTCGGCTCCGAATGTCTCTACTCTCTGACTTTTGTGGGTCGTTATTCCCCGTCATAGTACGCCTACTCGGGGACCACACTCGACGCATATATATCTTGCTGAAAGACGGGTTATGTGTGTCGTTGACGTTCCAGCCATCTGAGCCCCCCGAGATTGGGGGACTGCGGAGGTTTGGATAAAAGGCCATCACACATCTCCGCCAATAGATTCTTATGTGAGTATTCAGCGTTCGGTTCGGATGGACGGAGCCACGCTAAATTCGAACCATCGAGTCCGTTTTGGAGCCACGACGCGATGAGACCGAACAATCGTCGCCCCATGTCTGAGGAATTGACCGTTCGTATTCGACGGTACTTTTAATTCGATTCCTCTTCCAGTGGGAGGTGATCGGTATGACGACACACGAGTTGACAGAAGACGTACAAGGGGAGTACCACTACACGGTCGGCCCGTACCCCGACCCAGTCCTCGAAATCGAACCCGGCGACACCGTCGAGGTCGAGACCCACGACGCCTTCGAGGGCGTCATCGAGACTGAGGACGACCTGCCGAGCGAGGTGCTGGGCGACTACCTCAACCCGCAGAACGGGCCCATCTACGTCGATGGCGCCACGCCGGGCGACGCCCTCGCCATCACCATCGAAAGCATCGAGCCCCGCGGCCCACAGCCTCGCGGGACGACCTGTACGGTCCCGTACTTCGGTGGCCTCTCGGCCACGGATCGGACGGCGATGCTTCACGATCCGCTGCCGGAGATCGTGAAGAAACTGGAAGTGACGACGGAGGGGACGGTCTGGAACGACGACATCACCATCCCCTACGAACCCTTCATCGGGACGATCAGCACGTCGCCAAAGATCGATTCGGTGAACGCGCTGACCCCGTTCAAACACGGCGGCAACATGGACCTTCCGGACGTGCGCCCGGGTAACACGATCTACCTGCCCGTCGAAGTCGAGGGCGGGTACGTCTATCTCGGCGACTGTCACGCCGCACAGGGCGACGGCGAACTCTGTGGCGTCGCCATCGAGCACCCGACGAACACGACGATCACGGTCGACTTGATCGAGGATTGGGAGCTGGAGTGGCCGCGCCTCGAATCCGACGACTTCATCATGAGCATCGGGAGCGTTCGCCCGATGGAGGACGCCGCGCGCGCGGCATACACGGATCTGGTGACGTGGCTGGCCGACGACTACGGCTTCGACGAGATGGAGGCGTACATGCTCCTGACGCAGGTCGGACACGTCCGCCTCGGCAACATGGTCGACCCGAACTACACCATCGGCGCCGGTATCGACAAGTCGTATCTGTAGCGCGCGGCGACGGGCCGACCGATCCCGGGACAGTCTTTTCCTCATAAAACGCCGGTGAGCGTGGCATCGACACCCCGAAGCCATCCCTCGGTTGCGCCGCTGTACCGTGCGACGTGCTATCGAATCCGGCAACTATTACACCTCATCATTCATGACAATCGGGAGACGGCGGGGAGGGGACCCCTGACGCCTAACGTAGGAGTTATAACCGCCGAGTTCGGTGTGCGAGGCATGGCCATTGATGAACAATCAACGGGATTAGAGACCTCGGCGGATTCGCTGGGGCACGACCATCCCGACGCTGACGAATATCGAGCGCTCGCCGAAGATCTCCGGGCTGGCGTCCAGGGCGACGTCTCCTTCGACGAGTACGCCCAAGTGCTGTACGCGACGGACGGGAGCATCTACCAGGCCAAGCCCGCCGGTGTCGTGCTGCCGAAGACGGTCGAGGACGTGCAGCACACGGTCGAGACGGCGGCCGAACACGGCGTCCCGATCCTGCCGCGCGGCACGGGGTCGTCGCTCGGCGGCCAGACGGTCGGGCCGGGCTGTGTCGTCGTCGACTTCACGCGCTACATGGACGACATCGTCGACGTGGACCCCGAGGGCCAGCGCGCCGTCGTCCAGCCGGGTGTGGTGCAGGACCACCTCGACAACCACCTCGAACAGTACGGCCTGAAGTTCGCCCCCGACCCGGCCTCGTCGAACCGGTCGACCATCGTGGGCGGTATCGGTAACAACTCCACGGGTGCTCACTCCGTCCGCTACGGCATCACCGACGCCTACACCGAGGAACTCGACGTGGTGCTCGCGGACGGGTCCCTGATCCGGACGAAGGAAGTCGTCCTCGACAGCGACGAGTGGGACGAGAAGGTGTCCGGCGACGACCTCGAAGCGCAGATTTACGAGACGACCCGCCACCTCGTCGAGGAACACGAGGAGGAGATCGAGGAGAAGTATCCCGACCTCAAGCGCTCGGTGTCGGGCTACAACCTCCAGAAGGTCATCTACGAGAACGACGAGGGCGAGGAAGTCATCAACCTCTCGAAGCTCTTCGTGGGTGCGGAGGGGACCCTCGGCGTCATCGTCGAGGCCGAAGTCTCCCTAGTCACGCTGCCCGAGGAGACGGCGCTCGTCCTCTACTGCTTCGACGACCTCGTCGAGACGATGGAAGCGGTGCCCGAGGCGCTCCAGTTCAACGTCGGTGCAGTCGAGTTGATGGACGACGAGGTGTTCCAGCTCGCCGCCGACTCGACGGAGTACGCCCAGTACGTCGAGATGATCCCCGAAGGAACGAAGGCGGCGCTGATGCTGGAGTTCGACTCCGAGCTGGTCGACGACTTCCACGAGGCCATCGAGGAGACAAACGAGTACTTCGTCGAGAACGGCGACGCCTTCCACGCCATCGAGGCCTACACCGAGGAGGATCAGGCCGACATCTGGAAGCTCCGCAAGGCCGCCATTCCCCTGCTGATGGGGATGAAAGGCGACCCCAAGCCGTATCCGTTCATCGAGGACGCGACGGTGCCGCCGGAGGAACTGGCGGAGTACGTCTTCGAGTTCGAGGAAGTGCTGGAGGACCACGGCACCTCCGCCGCCTACTTCGCCCACGCCGGCAGCGGGACGCTCCACATCCGACCTATCCTCAACCTCAAAGATGAGGAGGGCATCGAGAAGATGCACTCCATCACGGAGGACGTCACGGACCTCGTCCTCGACCACTACGGGTCGTTCTCGGGCGAGCACGGCGACGGGATGGCGCGGACGGAGTTCAACCCCAAGATGTACGGTGACGAACTCTGGCAGGCGTTCAAGGAGCTGAAGACGGCGTTCGACCCCGACTGGCACATGCACCCGGGCAACGTCGTCTACCGCGACGGGCCCGAAGACGTCGGGCCGGACTCGGACCGCGGCGTCGGCGCCGACATGCGCGAGAACCTCCGCTACGGCGTCAACTACCAGTCGGTCGAGCCCCAGACTACGCTGGACTTCGAGGACGAGGGCGGCTTCTCCCACCTCGTCGAGCTGTGTAACGGCTGTGGCACCTGCCGGCAGACCGACTCCGAGGTCATGTGTCCGACCTATCGCGCGAGTCAGGAGGAGATTCAGACGACGCGCGGCCGCGCGAACATGCTCCGTGCCGCCATCAGCGGCAACCTCGACGAAGACGAGATCTACTCCGACCGCTTCCAAGAGGAGGTCATGGACCTCTGTGTCGGCTGTAAGGGCTGCAAGAGCGACTGCCCGACCGGCGTCGACATGGCGAAGCTGAAGACGGAGGTCAAACACCAGTACCACCAAGAGGAGGGCGTCAGCCTGCGCGAACGCGTCTTCGCCAACATCGACACCCTGTCGAAAATCGGATCGATGACGGCCCCCCTCTCCAACCTCGCGCCCAAGATTCCCGGCGCGCGCGCCGTGATGGAGGAGGCCCTCGGCATCTCACGGGAGCGCGAACTCCCCACCTTCGCGAGCGAGAGCCTCGAAGCGTGGTTCGAGCGCCGCGGCCGGTGTAAGGTCGCCCCGAGCGACGCGCGCGATCAGGTGCTGCTGTTCCCCGACACGTACACGAACTACATCTACCCCGAGGCGGGGAAGGCGGCCATCGAAGTGCTCGAAGCGGCGGACGTGTACGTCCGCATCCCCGAGGACGTGGCGCCGTCCGGGCGCGCGGCCTTCTCGTCGGGCATGCTTGACCTGAGCCGGGACCGCGCGGAACAGAACGTCTCGGCGCTCCGCGAGGACGTGGACAACGGCTGGTCGGTCGTGTTCATCGAGCCGTCCGACGCCGTGATGTTCCAAGACGAGTACCGCGACTTGCTCTCCGGGCCGGCCGTCGAAGCCGTCTCCGACGCCGCCTACGGCATCATGGAGTACGCCGACGTGACGGGGCTGACCGAGGTGGCCGACTTCGGCACGCCGCGACAGTCGCTGTCCTACCACGGCCACTGTAACCAGAAGGCGACGAACAAGGACCACCACGCCGTCGGCGCCCTGCAGGGCGCGGGCTACGACGTCGACACGCTCAACACGACCTGCTGTGGGATGGCCGGCTCCTTCGGCTACCACGAGGAGCATTACGACATCTCGCAGGCCATCGGGAGCCTCCTGTTCGAGGAAGTCGAGGAGAGTCCGGGCGATCAGGTGACCGCCCCCGGCGCCTCGTGTCGCTCGCAGCTCGGCGACGAGTACGACGAGCATCCGCCGCACCCGGTCGAGATGCTCGCGGACGCGCTGAACTGATACACGAACCGGTCGGGTTCGCTTTTCCGCTGTCCCCGGGATATATAGCCGTCGGCACCGACGACCACGCTATGTCCGCGGATTTCGTCGTCACCGTCGACGGCACCGACATCGGCGCCACGTGGCTCGACGAGAGCCCCGAGACGCGTTCGGCCATCGCAGAGGCGCTCCCAATCGAAGGCGAGGCCACGCGCTGGGGCGACGAGCTGTACTTCCGGATTCCGGTCGACGTGGCTGCCGAGCCGCACGCTAGGGCCGAGGTCGAACCGGGGACGATTGCCTACTGGCCACAGGGGAACGCCCTGTGTCTCTTCTGGGGGCCGACGCCGGCGAGTACGGGGTCGGAACCCCGAGCCGCCTCGCCGGTGAACGTGGTCGCTCGCCTCGACGACATAGCTCCCCTGTCAGGCCTCCCCGACGGGGCAGGCGCGACGGTACGAATCGTGGACCGCTGACACGTTGCGATTGACGCCCCCTGTTCTCCTCCGCGCTTGAGTCCCCCGAATTCGGCGTTTGCAGGTTCGTTGATCGGTCTATCCGTTCAAAAACGTAAATGCACTGGCATGCATCGATGATTATTTATGATATGACAAACCTGGATAACATGGATCGCACAGACGATGGTAGCATGACCCACGAAGTATGATCCCACGAAACCAGGGGAGATTATGACAGACGACCACGACGAACCAAAAGTAGAAACCGACGGCGGCCTGACTGAAGACGACATCTTCACCACGGCCGAAGTCGGGGAACAGTATCGTGCGACGGTGTATCGTGACGTTGACTACGACTCGCTCGAAGTCGCACCCGAAACGAGCGAGTACCCGAGCACCGACGGCAAATGGGGCTTCCGGAAATACGACATGCCCAAAGTGCCGAAGGTGTCCCACATCGTCGGACCGAGCGCGATTATGCTTGGTGCGTCGCTCGGGAGCGGTGAGACGATGTTCTGGCCGACGCTGGTCGCCCAGAACGGCTGGGGCCTGTACTGGGCGTTCTGGGTCGGCGTGATCACCCAGTTCTTC
>Ga0207757_100703_pt1 | contig 19235 bp, 16 predicted proteins | sample A23P3SouthBayCA_2_FD_187752 | JGI IMG/M metagenome (GOLD analysis project Ga0207757, IMG submission 187752) | Aerobic enrichment media microbial communities from Eden Landing Ponds, California, USA - A23 P3 (2) (SPAdes) | ecosystem: Environmental > Aquatic > Marine > Unclassified | place...
CGGCTGCTGTGGCATGGCCGGCTCCTTCGGCTACGAAGCCGAACACTACTCGATGAGCAAAGCCATCGGCCGCATCCTCTTCGAACAGGTCGACGACAGTCCGGGCGACCGGGTCGTCGCCCCCGGCGCCTCCTGTCGCACCCAACTCGAAGACCACTACGACGAGAAACCCCCCACGCCCGTCGAACTGCTCGCCAGCGCACTCCGCTAGAGCGGCGTCGCCGCCTCCCACAGCCGTTCGTGGAGGTCCCGCGCCCACCGCGTCGCCGCCGGGTCGTCGGTGCCGACGAACCCACGAGGCGTTCCGTCGAGGTGGACGACGAGTCCCACCTCTGGGCCGTCCGGCGTCTCCGCGAGGACGAGGGTCACGGGGTCGTCGCGGTCGATCCGCCGGATGCCGACGCGGCCGAGATCAATCGCCTCCCGAAGGTCGTCGGGCCGGACCGACCGCTGTCGGTCGACGACCCGATCCGTGACGACGAACGTGCCGGTCATGCCGTCGAGTACCCGGTCGTGGTAGACACGGGCGTTCCGAGACAGATGTCGGGCGGAGTAGACGGAGACGTGTGTGGCGTTCGCGACGAGGGCGGCCACGCACTCGACGGGCCGATGGGGTGCGTGCGGGCGCGGCTCGACGACCTGTGCCCCCTCGAAGAGCGCGGGGTCGACGTCGAAGTCGAGCGCCACCCCGTCGAAGAGCGACGCGGCGTCGGCCAGACTCCCGATCCGCCCGACTCGCCGGTCGTGTTCGTCGAGCGCCAGCCGACCGGGCGTCGTCAGTCGGTAGCCGTCGGCCGTCGCGCCGACGAACCCGAGCGTCGACAGATCACGGAGTGAACGCTCGGCGGTCGACCGCGAGATACCGATACGCTCCGCCAGTGCCGACTTCGAGGCCGACGCCTCGGCGAGGGTACGGAGCGTGTCGATACGGCGCTCGACGACTGCCGCGGGCGAGTCACCGCTCACCGTCGGAGTCCCGTCTAGCACAATCTTTATATATCATCGGTCACCCGCTGCGGTGTTTCGCGGGGGGTAACATGAAGGTATCGACGAATGTGTTTTTCAGTGCCGGGGTGCCTCTGACACGGGGTCGTGGCGGGTTGCCCGGCCCGCCGTTCGATCCGACGCTCGGCGCCCGGCGGATTCGCCCGGATCCGCCCGGCGTCGAGTGTCCCCGGTCGCCCACACGCGATCAGTTCTCGCGATGCGCCGACTCGACGGTAGCGCGTAGCGTCTCCACATCCACAGCCACGGCGAGGTGCGAGCGACAGCCACAGTCCGAGGCACCGAACCCCTCGACCGGCCCGTCGGGGAGACGGCGAGCAATCGCGCATTCGGCGTCGACGCCGGAGGACGTGACCACGTCGACGAGTTCGGTGGCGGCGTGGCCGGTGAGGTAGTCGACGTGCCAGTGACGCACGTCGTGGTCGCCACGCGCGACCCGGCGGTGCCGGTCGACGCGGGCGAACCCGCCGCTCCCGAGGGCGCTCCCCGTGTAGGCGTACGCGCCGGCGGGGAAGCGGTGGGTGCCGAGCGCGCCGACTTCGATGTCGACCGCTCGTGGCAGGGTGAGCAGGAGGGTGTACGTGCCGCCAGTGTCAGTGTCGGCGTCCATGTGCGGGCGTGGGCCGAGTGCGTCAAAACGGTGTCGTGACCGGAGCGACCGCAACCGGTATGCCCGCGCCGTCCGGAGCGGTGGTGTGGACGACGCCGTCGACCGACTCCGGGCGCGGGCGGACGAGGGACAGCTCGCGGACTACCGCCTCGTCCCCGGCCGCGAGCCGACGTACGCCGACTGCGACCTCGAACCCCGACTGGCGAGCGCGCTCGCCGAGCGGGGGATCGACCGCCTCTACCGCCACCAAGTCGACGCCATCGAGGCCGTCCGGAACGGACGGGACGTAGTGCTCGCGACGCCGACGGCGAGCGGTAAGAGTCTCGCGTACACCGTCCCCGCGTTCGAACGGGCGATGGACCACGGCGGGCGGACGCTGTATCTCGGCCCGCAGAACGCCCTGATCGCGGATCAGGCGGAGAGCCTCGACTCGCTCGCGCGCGATTTGGGGTTCGGGAGTCGCGTCTCGGTCGACACCTACACCGGCCGACTCTCGCGGACCGAGAAACGCGACGTTCGCGACCGACGACCGACCGTCTTGCTCTCGAATCCCGACATGCTCCACTACGGCCTCCTGCCCCACGGCCACCGCCTCTGGGAGTGGCTCTTCTCCTCGCTCGACCTCGTCGTCGTCGACGAGGTGCACGACTACCGCGGCGTCTTCGGCAGCCACGTCGCCCTCGTCTTCCGGCGGCTGGCCCGCCTCTGTGAGCGTTTCGGGAGCGACCCGCAGTTTCTCTGCTGTTCGGCCACCATCGGCAACCCGGTCGAACACGCCGCGCGCCTGACGGGGCGGCCGGCGTCGGGATTCGCGCTCGTCGACGACGATACGAGCGGCCGGGGGCCGCGTCACTGGGTCCTGTGGAACCCGCCGGAGTACGAGGGCGACGAGGGGTCGGGTCGCCGGCGGTCGAGTCACGTCGAGACGAAGCGACTGTTCGCGGACCTCGTGAGCGAGGGTCACCAGACGCTCGCGTTCACCCGGGCGCGCCAGACCGCCGAACGCTACGCGACCGAGAGCGCCGATACCCTCCGCGACCGGGGCGAGCGGGAGCTCGCCTCGCGGATCGAGGCGTATCAGGCCTCGCTTCGGGACGACCGCCGCCGCGACATCGAGGACGGGCTGCACGACGGGAGCGTACGAGGCGTCTGGAGCACGAGCGCGCTCGAACTCGGCGTCGACGTGGGCGGGCTGGACGCCGTCCTCCTCGACGGCTACCCGGGCACCCGGATGTCGACCTTCCAGCGGGCGGGGCGGGCGGGCCGCGGCGACGACGCGGCGCTCGTCGCCCTCGTCGCCGGCGAGGATCAGCTGGATCAGTACCTGATGGACAACCCCGACGACCTCTTTGCCGGCGATCCGGAGCAGGCGACCGTCGACCCCGAGAACGACCACCTGCGCCCCGCCCACGTCGCGTCGGCGGCCGCCGAGAACTGGCTCTCGCGAGCGGACGAGCAGCACTTCGGCACGGGCTTCGCCGACGTGGTCGCCGACCTCGAAGCCGAGGGACGGCTGGAGCGCCGCGAGACGAGCGAGGGCATCCGCTGGACCCACGCCGGGGATCGGAGCCCGCAACACGAAACGAGCCTCCGGACCGTCGACGACCGGGAGGTGGACTTGCTGGCCGACGGCGACGTGATCGCCACGCTCGGCTTCGGCGACGCCCTGCGGGACGCTCACCCCGGCGCCATCTACCACCATCAGGGGCAGTCCTACGAGGTACAGGAGTTGAATCTGGATCGGGACGTTGCCACCCTCCAGTCGACGTGGGCGGACTACTACACGCGCGTCCTGACGGAGAAGTCGATCACGGTGGATCGGGACCGAGCGTCGACCGCCCTGTCGGCCCGGCCCGACACCGCGGTCCGCCTCGCGGACGTGACCGTCACCGAGCGGGTGACCGGGTTCGAGCGCCGGGACGCGAAACGGGGCGAGGTGCTGGGGCGAGAGATGGTGGACCTGCCGGAGACGACGCTGGCGACGACGGCGCTGTATTTCACCGTCCCCGGCGACGTGGAGACGGAGATGCGCGCTATCGGCGACTTCGACGGCGGCATCCACGCCGCCGAACACGGCCTCATCTCGCTGTTGCCGCTCGAACTCCTCTGTGACCGGGCGGACGTGGGGGGCCTCTCGACGCCGTACCACGCCCACACCGGCGCGAGCACCGTCTTCGTCTACGACGGCTACCCCGGCGGCGTCGGCCTCGCCCGCGGCGGCTACGAGCGGATCGAACCCCTGCTGGCCCGCACCGGGCGCATGATCGACGCCTGCGGCTGTGCGGACGGCTGTCCGGCCTGCGTCCAGTCCCCCCACTGCGGCAACGCGAACGAACCGCTGGCACCCGAGCCGGCGGTCCACCTGCTGGAGTCGCTGACGGGAGATTAGTCCCCGTCGTCGACGCCCTCGTCACCCGTCACCAGCAAGTCGCCGGGGCTGGCCGGGTGGTCGGTGTCGATGCCCCGGTCGTCATCGCGCTGGTGGGCGACCCGCGTCGCGTCCATCAGAATCTCCTGCGTGCTCCAGACGGGGTCGTCGCCCGGCGTCCGCTGTTCGTACTCGCCGTCCACGTCCATCTCCCAGCCGGTGCGGTTGTCGTGGAGCATCACTTCGAGGACGAACCGGAGCTGCTCGCGGAGGTCCGGATCGGTGACGGGGGCGATTGCTTCGACGCGGTAGTCGAGATTGCGCGTCATCCAGTCGGCGGACCCGACGAAGTACTGGGGGTTGCCGCCCGCGTCGGCGTCGGCGGGGTCGTCCGGGCCCGCGCCGTTCTCGAAGTAGTAGATCCGCGAGTGTTCGAGGAAGCGGCCGACGACCGAACGGACGGTGACGGTGTCGCTGACGCCCTCGATACCCGGGCGCAGGCGACAGATGTCGCGGACGAGCAGGTCGACGTCGACGCCGGCCATCGACGCCCGGTAGAGCGCTTTGACGATTCCGGGGTCTTCGAGGGCGTTCATCTTGGCGACGATGCGGGCCGGGCGGCCGGCGCGGGCGTACCGGGCCTCCCGACGGATCAACTCGGTGAACCGCTGGCGCATCGTGACGGGCGCGACCAGCAGTTTGCGGAACGCCTCGTCCAGCGACGGCCCGGTGAAGAAGTTGAACACCGTGGTGAGGTCCTGTCCGATGTCGCGGTCCGCCGTGAGGAGCCCGAGGTCGACGTAGCCCTTCGCTGTCTCGGAGTGGTAGTTCCCCGTGGCGACGTGGGAGTAGAGTGTCACGCCGTCGTCCTCCTCGCGGACGACCAGCGCCGTCTTGGTGTGGGTCTTCAGCCCCACCGTCCCGTAGGCGACGTGGATGCCGTTCTCCTCTAGCTTGCGCACCCACTGGAGGTTGTTCTGCTCGTCGAACCGTGCCTTGAGTTCGACCATCACCGCGACCTGTTTGCCGTTGTCGGCGGCGTCGATGAGGCGCTGGATCACCTGCGAGTCGCTCGCCGTGCGGTAGATGGCGGCCTTGATCGCCAGCACGTCGGGGTCGTTGGCGGCCGCGTCGAGGAAGCGCTGGACGGTGCCGTCGAAGGAGTGGTACGGATGGTGGAGGAGCACGTCGTCGCGAGCGATTTCGTCGAAGAGGTCGGCGCCGTGCATCGTCGCGTCGGCGGTCGACCCCTCCGAGAATCGGGGGTGCGAGAGCGGCGACCACGCCCGCCGTTTCAGGTCGGGGCGCTCCAGTGCCGTCAGCGTCGCGAAATCGCGGTAGTCGAGCGGCCCCTTGCGGTAGAACACCTCCGCTGGATCGAGGTCGAGTTGCGTCTGCAGGAGGTCGACCATCGCCTCCGGGGCGTCGGCGCTGATCTCCAGTCGGACGGCGGTGGCGAAGCGGCGCTGTTCGATCACCTCCTCGATGGCCTCGATGAGGTCCTCGGCCACCTCCTGATCGTGGCGGACTTCCGCGTTGCGCGTGATGCGAAACAGGGCCGTATCGAGCACCTCGACGTTCGGCATCAGCAGGTCGAGGTGGGCCTCGATGAGGGCCTCCAGCAGGACGTACCGCGACCCCTCCTCGACGGGGACGAGTCGGGGGCGGTTCTGCGGTACCTTGATGCGGGTGAAGATGGGGTCTTCCTCCGCCGCGTCGCCCTCGTGGCGCACGTACGCGCCGAGCGAGAGACTGAGGTTGGAGATAAAGGGGAATGGATGGGCGGGATCGAACGCCAGCGGCGTCAGCGTCGGGAGGACTGACTCCTCGAAGTACGCCCGCATCCGGTCGTGCTCGGCCGGGGAGAGGTCGTCGTAGTCGACGATTTCGATCCCCGCCTCGGCCAGCGCCGGACGAACGACCTCGCGGTAACACTCGGTCTGCCGGTCGAACATCGGGGCGGCCGTCTCCAGAATCTCCGCCCACTGCTCGCGGGGCGTCCGCCCGTCGACGGTCGGATCGGTGACGCCCGCGTCGATCTGCTGTTTCAGGCCGCCCACCCGCTTCATGAAGAACTCGTCGAGGTTCCGGGTGAAGATACCGAGAAACCGGACGCGTTCGAGCAGCGGCGTCCGGTCGTCGAGGGCTTCGTGGAGGACACGCTTCTGGAAGGCGAGGTGACTCAACTCGCGGTTCAGGTAGAACTGCGGGTCGTCGAGGTCGGGCGTGGCGGCCGCCCCGACATTGGATTCCGCGGGCGTACCGGCTGGATCGTCTGGTTCGGACATGACTGAGAGCACCACGGCACGGCCACCGCGGTCGGTGAATCACCGTACCGGAGGGTGAGCCCACACAAAGCCGTTGGTATGATCCCTACGAACGGCTATCGAGGAATATATATCGCCACCGCGGAGCGACAGGTACTTTAGGCGAGCCTAAAGAGTGGCAGCCATGAGCGCTGACGTCTGTGTGATCGTCCCGACGATCAGGGAGTACGAGTGCGTGCGGTCGTACGTCGCCAACGCCGACCGCCACGGCTTCGACACCGACCGACTGGAGTTCGTCCTCGTGACCGAGGACCACTGTCCGACCGACGAGATGGAGGCGATGCTCGACGAGCTTGGCGTCGCGGGCGAGGTGTTCGACGGGAGTCGGCGCGAGACGTGGCTGGCCGATCAGGGCGTCGGCGACTACGACCACCTGATCCCGGCGCGGAGTCACGCGCAGACGAGTTTCGGCCTGCTCTACCTCTGGGCGCACGACCACCCCTACGGCGTCTTCATCGACGACGACACTCGGCCGCACGAGGACGTGGACTTCTTCGGCACCCACCTCCGCAACCTGACCGAGACGCGCACCGTCGAGTCGGTCCGGTCGGACGAGAACTGGGTGAACGTCCTGTATCATACCGCGGACGAACACGGCCTCTACCCCCGTGGCTACCCGTACGCGGCGATGGACGAGACGGTCGAGACGGGTGAACGAGCGGTGGACGACGTGATCGCTTCGCAGGGCCTCTGGACGAACGTGCCGGACCTCGACGCCGTGCGCATCCTGATGGACGGCGACCTGCAGGGGCAGGCCGAGACGCGCCTCACCGCCGACGACTTCGGCCCCGACTTCGTCACGGAACCCGGCCAGTACCTCACCGTCTGCTCGATGAACCTCGGCTTCAAGCGCGAGGTAGTTCCCGCCTTCTACCAGCTTCCGATGGACGACAACGAGTGGTCGGTCGGCCGGTTCGACGACATCTGGAGCGGCGTCTTCCTCAAGCGCGCGGCGGACGTGCTGGGCAAGGACATCGTGACGGGCGACCCACTCTGTCGGCACGACAAGGCGCCGCGCTCGACGTTCGACGACCTGCACAACGAGGTGGCGGGACTGGAGCTGAACGAACACCTCTGGACACTGGTCGACGACGTGGGCGGCGATGCCGAGACGTACGCCGGCGTCTTCGCGGCCATGGCCGACGCCCTCGTCGACGCCGAGGCCGACTACCGCAACGGCGACTTCCTCGCCTACGTCGGCGAACACATGCACGATTGGCTGGACTGCCTCGACGAACTCCAGCCGGCCGAACGCGCGATTCCGGCCGACGACTGAGAGGATCGATGGACGGCGACCACGGAATCGGCAAGTATAAGTGTTTTAGGGCTACCTAAATCAACTATGGACGACGACAGTTCGTCGCATCTCCGACGGCGACGATTCCTCGCGACCGGTGCGGCCGCAGTGAGCGGCGCGCTCGCGGGGTGTAACGGCCTTCCGGGCGGAAGCAGTGGCGGCGGCGGTGGCGGCGAGACGGGGGCGATCACCCTCAGTTCGTTCCGTGGTTCCGGGCCACTCGTCGAGAGCCGGGGGTCGCTCAGCGGAACGCGGATCGAGGACCTACCCGACCTGTCGGGCGAGTTGACTGTCTATCTCGGCGGCGGTGAGGGCGGGCTGTACCGCGAACTGCTCTCCATGTTCTCGCAGCTCTATCCCGACTTCACGGTGCGGCCGCGCGAAGGTGGGACCGCCCAGCTGGCCAACACCATCATCGAGGAGGGCGAGAACAGCCCCGCCGACGTGTTCTGGGCGGTCGACGCCGGCTCGCTCGGCGCCGTCGCGGAGGCAGACATGGCGGCGACGCTCTCTTCCGAGGTGGTCGAGTCGGTCCCACAGGAGTTCCACCCGACGGATCAGTGGGTCGGCACCGCGGGCCGCGCGCGGAGCGTCCCGTACAACACGAACGCGCTCGGCGCCGACGACGTTCCTGACACGGTCATGGACTTCCCCGACACGCCGGCGCTCCAAGGCGCGATGGGCTGGGCGCCGACCTACGGCGCGTTCCAAGCGTTCGTGACGGCGATGCGCCTGATCGAAGGCGAGTCCGCGACCCGCGAGTGGCTCCGAGCGATGCTCGACGCCGGCGTCACGGAGTACCCCGACGAGTTCCTCACCTCCAACGCCGTCGCCGACGGCGAGGTGAGCGCCGGCTTCGCCAACCACTACTACGCGCTCCGGGTCCGCTCGGCGCGCTCCGACGCCCCGCTCGACCTCGCCTTTACCAGCGGCGACGCGGGCGCCCTGATCAACGTCGCCGGCGCCGCGGTGATCCAAGGCACCGACCAGCAGGAACTCGCGGAGAACTTCGTCCGCCACCTCCTCACGGTCGAGGCGCAAGAGTTCTTCGCGACCCGGACGTTCGCCTACCCGATGATTCCGGGCGTACCGCCCGTCGGCGGCCTGCCCAGCATCGACGAGCTGAACCCGCCCTCCATCGACCTGCAGGAACTGTCGAACGTGGAACCGACGCTCCAACTCATGCGAGACGTGGGCGTGCTCTAGGGCGATGAGCCGCGAGGAGTCCGACATCGCGACGGCGGTCGACGGACTTCGAGAGCGGGTCGGTTCACGGTACGAATCCCACCCCGTCGTCACGGCCGCCGCCATCCTCGTCGCCGTGACGGTCATCTCGCCGCTCCTGTGGCTCGGCCTCCGGGCCGCGGCGGTCGGCCCGAGCGAGGCGCTGTCCATCCTCACCGCCTCCTCGACGATGCAGGTGTTCACCAACAGCCTCGCACTCGTCGCGTCGGTCACGGTCGTCTCCGTCGCGCTCGGCGTCCCGCTGGCGGTGTTGACGGTGCTGACCGACATTCCCTTCCGCCGGTTCTGGACGGTCGTGCTGGCGCTCCCGCTGGTGGTGCCGAGCTATCTCGGCGCGTTCGCGTTCGTCTCGGCGTTCGGGCCCCACGGGACGCTGGCCGAACTCCTCAGCCCGCTCGGCGTGACGATTCCGACCATCTACGGTTTCGAGGGGGCGACACTCGTCCTCGCGCTGTTCGTCTATCCCTACGTCTTCCTCACGACACGGGCGTCGCTCCTGTCGTTCGACTCCAAGCAACTGGAGGCGGCCCAGACGCTCAACCACGACTTTCGCTCTGCGTTCCGCCGGATCGTGCTTCCCCAGATCGCACCCGGCGTAACGGCGGGCGCACTGCTAGTCGCCTTCTACGCACTCTCCGACTTCGGGACGCCGGCGATCATGCATTTCGATACGTTCACCCGGGTCATCTACGTCCAGTACAACAACTTCGGACGGGGGACGGCGTCGCTGCTCTCGATCCAGTTGCTCGCCGTGACCGCACTCGTGTTGTTCCTAGAGTCGCGGTTCGGCTCCGGCACCGACTCGGGCTACGGCGGCGGCGTCACCGGGACGGACTCGTCCGTCACGCCGCTCGGCTGGCTCAAAGCGCCGGCGCTCCTGTTCTGTGCCGCCGTCGTCGCGCTGACGCTCGTGATTCCCGTGGCCATCTTCGGGATGTGGCTGCTACGGAGCGGCCCCGGCTTCGCCGGCGGCGGCTTCGCCTTCCAGTGGTCGTTCGCGGTCAACTCCGTCTACGTCGCCGCCATCGCCGCGGCCGCGACGGTGCTCGCGGCGCTCCCCATCGCGTACGTGTCGGCGCGCTCGAACTCCCGAATCGCCCGCCTGCTGGAGCGGTCGACGTACGTCGGCTACGCCGTCCCGGGTATCGTCCTCGCGCTCGCGCTCGTCTTCCTCGGCGCGAACTATCTGCCGTGGCTCTACCAGACGCTCCCGCTTCTGGTGTTCGCGTACGTCGTCCGCTTCCTGCCGCAGGCGGTGGGAGCGACCCGCTCGTCGGTGTTACAGGTGGACTCGGAACTGCTGGGCGCCGCGCGGACGCTCGGGGAGACGCCCCGCGGGGCGTTCCGGCGCGTGACCCTGCCCCTGATCGCACCGGGCCTCGTCGCCGGCGCCGCGCTCGTCTTCCTGACGACGATGAAGGAACTCCCCGCGACCCTCATCCTCCATCCGACGGGCTTTACAACCCTAGTCACCTACATCTGGCGTGTGCAAGAAGCGGGATACTACGGACGGGCCGCGCTGCCGGCGCTCGTGCTGGTAGCCGTCTCCGCGCTCTCCATGATCCTACTCTTGCGACAGGAGGGAGACAATGCGTAACGACACACCCGAGATGAGCCGTCGCGTGTCGCGGACGGGGGACGAAGACGAACCGGACGCGCCGGCGATGCTGACGCTGGACGGCGTGACGAAACGCTACGGCACCGACACGGCCGTCGACAACGTCGACCTGACCGTGCGTGACGGCGAACTCCTCACGCTCCTCGGGCCGTCCGGCTGTGGCAAGACGACGACGCTCCGCATGATCGCGGGGCTGGAGATGCCGACCAGCGGCCGGGTCGGCGTCGACGGCGATTGCGTCGCCGCCGACGGCGACGGCGTCCCCCCCGAACAGCGGGACGTGGGCATGGTGTTTCAGGAGTTCGCGCTCTTCCCCCACCTGACGGTGGCCGAGAACGTCGGCTTCGGACTCGACGACTGGGACGACGAACGACGGGTGCAGCGAGTGGCGGACCTGCTCGAACTCGTGGGGCTCGACGCCTTCGCGGACCGGTCGCCCGAGAACCTCTCCGGCGGCCAGCGCCAGCGGGTCGCCCTCGCCCGCTCGCTCGCCCCCGAACCCGACGTGTTGCTCCTCGACGAACCCTTCGCCAACCTCGACATCCGCCTGCGCGAGCGGATGCGCGAGGAGGTCCGACGCATCATCAAGGAGACGAACGTCACGGCCGTCTCGGTCACCCACGATCAGGAGGAAGCCCTCTCCATCTCCGACCGCGTGGCCGTCATGAACGAGGGACAGGTGGAACAGGTCGGCCGCCCCGAGACGGTGTTCGAACACCCGAAATCCCGGTTCGTGGCCGACTTCCTCGGGCAGGCGAGCTTCCTCACCGGCCAGTTCGGCGGCGACCACATCAACACCGGCCTCGGCACTCTCCCGGCCGAACTGCTCCAAGGGCTAACTACCGACTACGACGGCGCCCGACTCGACGTGCTCGTCCGCCCGGACGACCTGCGCGCGACGCCGTGTAACGACGAGAGCCGCACCGGCAACGGGACGCTCGTCGGCCGGCAGTACACCGGCCCCTCATTCGTCTACGCCGTCGAACTCGACAGCGGCGACGTCGTCCACGCCGAACACAACCACGCGAGCGACCTCGAACTCGGCGAGCGCGTGACGGTCGACCTGGTGGCCGACCACACGCTCGCGTGGTATCCGGCGGAATGAGGGACGGCGCGGGCCGTCAGTTTCTGCGCACGCACCGCTACCGCCTCGCCGCCGCGGCCCTCGCCGTCGCCGGCGCCCTCGTCGTCTTCCTCCTCGCGACCCGCCTGTTTCCCTACCACAGCCTCAACCACGACGAAGGGGTGTACCTCCAGCAGGCGGCGATGCTCCTCGACGGCCAGCTGTTCCTCTACCCACCCGTCGAGGAGGCGTACCGCCCGTGGTTCTTCGTCCGCGCGCCGGACGGGGGCCTGTATCCGAAGTACGCGCCCGTCGCCGCGGCGATGTTCGCCGTCGGGAAACTGCTCGGCGGCTACCGCCTCGCACTCGCCGGGATCGCCGCCGGCAACGTCGCGCTCACCTACGCGCTCACCGCCGCGGCGTTCGACCGGAAACGGGGGGTGCTCGCGGCCGCATTCCTGCTCGCCTCGCCGCTCTTTCTCGTCGACTCGGCGGCCTTCCTCCCCTACGCCCCGACGACGCTGCTGAACCTCTCGTTCGCGGTGGCGTACGTCCACGCCCAGCGCACTGGGAGTCGGCGGTCCGCGGCCGCCGCCGGACTCGCCGTCGGTGCCGCCTTCTTTGCACGCCCCTACACGGCCGTCCTCTTCGCGACGCCGTTCGTACTCCACGCCCTGTGGACGCTCCGGACGCTGGACCGCGAGCCGATCCTCACGCAGGCGACGACGGCAGTGTTGGGCCTGTGCGGCGTCGGCGTCGCCCTCGGATACAACGCCGTCACGACCGGGTCGCCGTTCGTGTTTCCCTATCAGGCGTTCGCGCCGCTCGACGGCCTCGGCTTCGGCCAGCGGGAGATCCTCGCGTACTCCCGGCAGTACACGCCCGAACTGGCGCTCCGGGTGAACGCGCGCGTCCTCGCGCTCCTGTTCGGCGAGTGGGTCGCCGCCGGTCCCCTCGGGACGCTCCTCGCGGCCGTCGGCGTCGGGGGACTGCTCCGGAGCCTGTATCGCCGCCGCAGCGCCGACTGGCGACGCCTCGTCCTCGCCGGCCTGTTCGTCTCCGTCGCCGTCGGCAACGTCTACTTCTGGGGCAACCTGAACGTCCTCGGTGACCTCGGACGGGCGAACGACGGGCTGGTGGCGTATCTCGGCCCGTACTACCACTTCGACCTGCTGGTGCCGACGGCGGCGTTCGCGGCCCACGGCGTCGTCCTGCTCGGCGAACGGGGACGGGCGGCGTCGCAGTCGTGGCTCCCCGATCCGGATCGGCGGCGACGGGTTGGATTTGTCGTCGTCGCGGTCTGTCTCCTCGTGTTCGCGGTGCCGGCCGCGACGGCACTCGCCGAACCCGTGCGGCGCAACGCCGAGGTGACCGGGACGTACCGGCAGGCGTACGCGCCGGTCGACGACGTGCCCGACGGCTCGCTCGTCTTCCTCCCCACACCGTACGGCGACTGGATGAACCACCCGTTCCAAGCGCTCCGCAACGATCCCGATTTCGACGGCGACGTGGTGTACGCGCTCCGCGAGCGGCAGTTCGCCGTCGTCGACGCCCATCCCCAGCGACAGCTGTACCGGTACACCTACCGTGGGGTGTGGGCGCCGACGACGGGCGAGGCGGTGACGCCCCGCCTCCAGCCCGTCGAACACGTCTCGGGGGATCGGGTGCGCCTCGATCTGCGGCTGGGCATCCCGTCCGGCGTCGAACGCGTCTCGATCCGCCTCGCCTCCGAGCACGGGCAGGCCTACTACGTCACCAACGGGACACAGTCGTCCGTGGAGCGTGGCACCACGCTCACGCCGTCGCTCGTCGTCGGCGACGGCCGCGCGCGCCTCCGTGGGGTGACGCCGGTGTCGAACGCGACGACGGTTCCCGTCGACGAGCGCGACGAACTCCAGCTGACCGCCTTCGCCGACTACGGCGCTGGTAGCGGATTCAGCTACCGCGTCGAACTGCCGACGGCCACCGAGGACGGACGGACGCGGGCGCTGTCGCCGTCGCTCGAACACTGCGACCGGCCGCTCCGGTGTGGCGACGAAGCGGCGTACGTTCCCGAGGCGGCCGACCGGGGGGTCTCGATGGACTACGACCTCTACGTGGCGAACGCGACGGCCGAGGCAGGCGATGCCGAGTCGGCCGCCGTCACAGCAGCGTCAGCCGCGTCGTGAAGAAGGAGTGCGCGGCGTCGGCGAGGGCGTCCTCTGGGTCGCCGCTCGCGTCCACCGGCTCGATGGCGACGGCGTCGCGGTCCACGTCGTCGAGGACGGTCCGCTCGCCGAGGAGGACGAGCTGGTCCGGATCGCGCCGATCCAGCACCGCCCGCACGTCGTCGAGATGGGTCGCGATCTGTTCGTCGCGACGGCGTTCGAAGCGCGCTTGCGAGAACCCGCCCTTCGAGTGCGTGGCCTGCACGTCCGTCTCGACCGTCTCCACGTCGGTCAGGTCGCCGTCGTCGTAGACGCCCACGGCGAACAGGTTCGAGCGCACCAGCGCGACGGTGAGGCCGTCCGGCGGGCGGAACCAGTCGTCGTCGAGGCGGAAGCCCTCGCCCCACTCGACGAACGGATCGGGGGCGAGCGGGGGGTCGAGCGCGACGCTCACGAGACGCGCGTCGTCGACACAGACCACGCAGGGTGCGGCGCGGCCGACGAGGGGTGCGCGGTCGTCGAGGAGGTCCGCGACAGCGTCGGGTACCGCCTCGCCCACCATCGCGGTCAGCGCGCCTTCCGGTCCGGCGTCGACGCTCCGGAGCCGGGAGAGCACGGTATCGAGGCGGTCGCCACGGAGCGACTCGGTGCCGCGAGGGTCGAGGTCGGCCGCTTCGTCCTCGTCGTCGAGACGCCCCTCCAGATCGGCGATGCGGTCTTCGAGGCGGTTGACGCGCTCCTCGGCCTCCTGCCGGGCGGTGGCGGCGTCGGCACGGCGGTCGCTCTCGGCGTCGAGGCGGCGCTCGAGGTGATGCTTCTCCTCTTCGAGTTCCTCGATCCGCGCCTTGAGTTCGGCCCGTCCGAGCAACCTGTCGAGCATGGGCGTACGAGTGGGCGCGGGTGTCTTCTAGTCTGTGGCTGGCGAGGCCGCAACGACCGAAGGGAGTGAGGCCTCGTGACGGAGCGACTAAATCGCCTCGTCCGCGTACCCCTGCTCGTACCCCGCGTACCGCAGGAGTTCGGCCGCGCGGTCGGGTTTGGCGAGGAACACCTCGCGGCGGTCGGGGAGGTCGGATTCCGTGACGCCCGGGGGGAGACCCAAGGTTCCCGAGGGGACGCCCTCGCGGCCGAGGACCGGGAAGTGGCGCCCGTCGAGTTTCATCACGAGCGGTGCGTCGAGGCGTTCGACGCCCTCGCCGGACGTGTAGAGCCGGCGGTTCATCCGTTCGTGGTCCGTCCGGTGAATGACGGCGTGGGCGCCGTCGTGGGGTTCGACGTACAGGCGTCCCAAATAGTAGCCCGCGGAGAACTCTTCGAACATACGGTTCGATACATGGTACCACACTGCACGATATAAGTCTTGTCGGCAGGATTTATGTCGAACCGCCGGCCCAGCACCGACTCGGCGTCAGCGCCGGTCCCGCATCGACCACACGGCGATCAGGCCGAGGATGGCGGCCGGAATCATCGGGAGGACGAGCATGGCCGTTCGGTAGGTGGCGCCGAGGACCTGCCCGCCGGCGGGCCAAAGGTAGATGGCGCCGGGAACGACGAGGACGGCGACGATGACGGCGACAACGAGCACCCAGCCGCCCCAGTCGAGTCCGTCGGCGGCGGTGTCGACCTCGCCGTCGTCAGCTTCGCGCTCGACGGTCGTCGTCCCGTCGGCGGTGATCGTCACCGTGGGGCGGGTGCCATCGCCGTCGCCGTCGCCGTTACCTACCCCCTCACTGCTCACTGTCGGGGACCACGACGACTTTGCCGAACCCCTCGCGGTTCTCGAGGAGTTCGTGAGCGCGCGCCGTCTCGCTCATCGACAGCGTCTCGCGGATGCGCGGTTCGAACGTCCCGTCCCACACGAGGTCGAGCACGTCGTCGAACTGGCCGGGCGTCGCCATCGTCGACCCGATCACCTCCAGTTGGTTCCAGAAGATGCGGTTGATGTCCGTTTCCGGATTCGGCCCGGTCGTCGCGCCGCAGGTGACGAGCCGGCCACCCTTCGCGAGGCTCTTCAACGAGTCGCCCCACGTCTCCGCGCCGACGTGATCGACCACCACGTCGACCCCGCGGCCGTCGGTCAGGGAGCGAATCTCGCCCGCGAAGTCGGTCGCCGTGTAGTCGATGGCGTGGTCGGCGCCGCAGTCGCGGGCGTAGTCGAGTTTCTCCTCGCTGCTGGCTGTGGCGAACACCTCGGCGCCGAGGTAGTCGGCGATCTGGACCGCCGCGTGACCGACGCCGCCCGAGGCGCCGAGGACGAGGACGGATTCGCTGGGTCCGAGGTCGGCGCGGTCGACGAGCATTCGCCACGCGGTACCGAAGACGAGCGACGCCGACCCCGCGACTTCCCAGTCCACGTCGTCGGGCACCGTGACGAGGTTGTCCTCGGGAACCGCCACCTCCTCGGCGTGGACGCCGGGGACGTGTTCCCCGAGGATATGGTAGGAGACGCACATCGAGGGCTCGCCGTGACGGCAGAACTCGCAGTCGCCGCAGGCGACGCCCGCGGTGACCGCGACGTGGTCGCCCGGTTCGAATCGGCGCACGTCCGCGCCCACCTCGCGGACGACGCCCGCGGCGTCGCTCCCCGGAATGTGCGGCATGTCGAGGTCGATGCCCGGCAACCCGCGGCGCGTCCAGATGTCGAGGTGGTTGAGCGCCGCGGCTTTCACGTCGACGCGCACCTCGTCCCGTCCCACCTCGGGGTCGGGCGCGTCGTCGTACTCGATCACGTCGGGACCGCCGTGTTCCGCGAACTGGACCGCTTTCATACCCGCGTTAACCACAGGGACGGACAAAACGCTGCGGGTTGGCCTACCGACTCGTCGCGTTCGTACTCCCACACTCCGGGCACTGGGTGAGCGAGCCCAGCGACGGGTGGTCGGCCGTCTTCCACGCGTCGCTCCCGGCAGGGGTCTCGAATCCACAGTTCAGACAGCGAGTCGTGGTGACTTCCTCGACCATACCCGCGGGTACGGGACGAAATGTCATAGAAGTTTCTCGTACGGCAGTGATCGTCGGACGCGAGGCCGTTTATCCGGCCGGCAGTATTAGTGGGCGGGCGTCGAATCGGGTGGCATGAGCGACCACCACGACGAGGGACACGACCACCACGACGAGGGACACGACCACGAACACAGCCACGGCGACGGGCACGACCACCACCACCACCACGACGTCGAAACCCTCGGCGCTGGCATCGTCACCGTCTCGTCCTCGCGGACGCTCGACGACGACCCCGCAGGCGACGCCATCGCCGCTGCGTTCGAGGACGAGGGCCACGAGGTAGTGACCCGGGAACTCGTCCCCGACGACCACGACCGGGTACAGGCGACGCTCCAGCATCTCGCTCGACGGGGGGACGTGGACGCCGTCGTCAGTACCGGGGGAACGGGCGTCACACCGGACGATCAGACCGTCGAGGCCGCGGAGCCGCTCTTCGAGAAGACGCTGCCCGGCTTCGGTGAACTCTTCCGCCGCCTCTCGTACGACGAGATCGGGACGCGCGTCGTGGGCACGCGGGCCGTCGCGGGCGTCGTCGAGGGGACGCCCGTGTTCTGTCTGCCGGGGAGCGAGAACGCGGCACGGCTGGGCGCCGAGAAGATCATCGTCCCCGAGGCGGGTCACCTCTCGGGACTGGCGACGCGGCACGACGGCGAGAACGGGGAGTGAGCTCTCGGGGCTAGGGAGCCGTCGGCAGGGTTTTAACACCCCGAGTGAGTAGGGACACGACATGAGTCAGCAGGAACCAGAGCGACCCGACGAGGAACCCTACGCGGGGAGCAAGGACGAGAACCTCCGGAGCCGCGAGGTGACGGAGGGCCGTGACCGCGCACCCCACCGGTCGATGTTCCGCGCGATGGGCTTCGACGACGAGGACCTCGAATCGCCGATGGTCGGCGTCCCCAACCCCGCGGCGGACGTGACGCCGTGTAACGTCCACCTCGACGAGGTGGCCGAGTCGGCCATCGAGGGCATCGACGAAGCGGGCGGCATGCCCATCGAGTTCGGCACCATCACCATCTCGGACGCCATCTCGATGGGGACCGAGGGGATGAAGTCCTCGCTCATCTCCCGCGAGGTCATCGCGGACTCGGTCGAACTCGTCGCCTTCGGCGAGCGAATGGACGCCCTCGTCACCATCGGCGGCTGTGACAAGAACATGCCCGGCATGATGATGGCCTCCATCCGGACGGACCTGCCCTCCGTGTTCCTCTACGGCGGGTCGATCATGCCCGGCGAACACGACGGCCGCGAGGTCACCATCCAGAACGTCTTCGAGGGCGTCGGCGCCGTCGCGTCCGGCGACATGACCGACGACGAACTCGACGACCTCGAACGACACGCCTGCCCCGGTGCCGGCTCGTGTGGCGGGATGTTCACCGCCAACACGATGGCGTCGATCAGCGAGGCCATCGGCTTCGCGCCGCTCGGCTCCGCCTCGCCGCCCGCCGAAGACGAAGCGCGCTACGAGGTGGCCCGCGAGACGGGCGAACTCGTCGTCGACGTGATCGAAGCGGACCGCAAACCCTCCGACTTCCTCTCGCAGGAGTCCTTCGAGAACGCCATCGCGCTCCAAGTCGCAGTGGGTGGCTCGACCAACGCCGTCCTCCACCTGCTCGCGATGGCGGCCGAGGCCGGCGTCGACCTCGACATCGAGGACTTCAACCGCATCAGCGAGCGGACGCCCAAGATCGCCAACCTCCAGCCCGGGGGCGAGAGGGTGATGAACGACCTCCACGAGGTCGGCGGCGTGCCGGTCGTCCTTCGCGAACTGCTCGAGGCCGACCTGCTCCACGGCGACGCGCTCACCGTCACGGGCGAGACGATGGCCGAGGCCATCGAGCGCTACGATCCGCCCACCGTCTCTGAACTGGACGCCGACTTCATCCACACGGTCGACGACCCGATTCACGAACGCGGTGCCATCCGCATCCTCACCGGCAACCTCGCCCCCGAGGGCGCGGTCATCAAGATCACCGGCGAGGACCACCTCCACCACGAGGGCCCGGTTCGGGTGTTCGAAGAGGAGAAAAACGCCATGGAGTACGTGCAGGAGGAACACGTCGAGTCCGGCGACGTGATCTGTATCCGGAACGAGGGTCCACGCGGCGGTCCCGGGATGCGCGAGATGCTCGGTGTCACCTCCGCCGTCGCCGGCCAAGGCCACGCCGAGGACGTGTCCCTGTTCACCGACGGGCGGTTCTCGGGCGCGACCCGCGGCTTCTCCATCGGCCACGTCGCCCCCGAGGCGTTCGTCGGTGGTCCCATCGCCGCCCTCGAAGATGGCGACCAGATTACTATCGACATCGACAACCTCGAACTCTCGGTGGACCTCAGCGACGAGGAGATCGAAGAGCGACTGGAGGGCTACGAACCCGAGCCGAACTACACGAACGGCGTGCTGGCGAAGTACGGCCAGATGTTCGACTCGGCGTCCAACGGCGCGGTGACGAATCCCGGCGTCAAGCAGGACGACTGATCGAACTGCTGGCGAGCGGAGCGAGCCAGCAGGGAGTTTTGGTCCAGCGTTTCCGACGAGTGGTCGCGACCAGCGG
>Ga0207757_100709_pt1 | contig 19119 bp, 14 predicted proteins | sample A23P3SouthBayCA_2_FD_187752 | JGI IMG/M metagenome (GOLD analysis project Ga0207757, IMG submission 187752) | Aerobic enrichment media microbial communities from Eden Landing Ponds, California, USA - A23 P3 (2) (SPAdes) | ecosystem: Environmental > Aquatic > Marine > Unclassified | place...
CGTTTCGACCGCGTTCGTGGTGACCCGGCCGTCGCACTCGGGACACTGGTTCGCACTCGATTCCGTTCGGACGTCTTCGTCGAATCCGCTCTCGTAGATGTCTCTGGTTGCCATCGTTCTCACCGTGATTCGGGAACTCGCCAGTACAGCGAGCCCCTCACCCATTGAGGGGATGATAGAAACTCTCCCAGTCTCACTCACCCACGGCCATTATGTCTGTTGAATCGGCACTCTATGGGTTGCAATAGGGAGTGAAGATGTCCCTGAGTGCCGAGGCCACACCTAGAACACCTGCAGAAGCTGAGAGAACAACTGAGAGGTAGAGAACGTGCTTGTCTTTTCCTCCCCGTCCTTCCTGTTCTTAATCAGCCCTATCTTCTTCACCTCTTCACCGGCCTACGGGAACCTGAGAGGTACGTAGGTAGTAGCCCCCCATTCAAACCATAGTCGGGTATTGAAGATTTTCTCAGATCCATTTATATGGGTTTGTCTGCTGCCACCTCTATCCGAATAAAACACCGGCTGATACCCAAGAGTCAGAACTATTGTAATGATACAGCAACAAACAAGTAAGACATGGATTTCTTACAGCTACCCTTCTCTCCTACGGAAATTCTAATCGGGGTTCTCTCTGGAGTTATCGCAGTTGGAGGTAGCTACTGGATCTACCGCCGATCAAAACGCGACGAAGAAATCCGGTGGCGGATCGAGAACATCTACAAAAAAGGACTTGAAGAAATCAGCGCAGTAATCGACGAAGACGAATACCCTGGCACAACCCGGAACCGTCAGGAAGCATCCTTCTGGGACGACATCAGTAACTGGGAGAAACTCCGGCTCAACCCTCAGCTCATCAAACAAGGAACCCGGTACTACCGGCTGCTCGAAAGCCTCGAGAAAGCAGAACGCAAGTTCACACCACTAAACCAGGATATCGTAGACCAATTCCCTGACGACGTCGCCAAGATCGAAGGCACAGAGGTCCAACTCCTTGTCGGAGGTACAGCCGACTTCGACGAAACTGAATCTCACGGCGAGAACCCACCGGAAATGCTGTTAATGTCCAGCTGGTACGGCCTGGGCGCAGTACTCGAGGATATCGACACGGCCATCTTGAATGCTGACTCGCCGGAAGAGGTTCGGGATTTCATGGTGCAGGATGAGGATCTTGACAAGAATCCGTATCCTGACGAACCGACGATCTTCATGGGTAGCGGGCTTCGACCAGAACAGCTCAGCTTCTGGGAAGACGAGTTCCCCGAGTGGGCGGAATGTCTGTACCAGGCTATCGAGGAAGGCTACGTAGAGCAGTACTTCAAGGCCCGTGAGCAAGAGTACAATACTCAGCAGGAAATCAAGGAAACAGCTGAAGGGATCAGAGAAATCATGAATAGCGAGATTGGGTCATTGAACGCCGACAAATAGTACATATCTATGCTCTCAAAGAAGAAGCTCGTAATCAGTACGTCAACTCACGACCTTCCCACTCAGACGGTGGATCAGGATTCACCTTCTCCTCTATGTCAGTTCCGACAGACCAGGTATCATCTCCAGATGGGCCAATCCGTGGATACGAAGTATACTCGCCAGGCAATTCACGTTGATTGCCTGTCCTCAGAATATCGATTGTCGCAATCAAATCAAGCCACTGCGGTTTGGTCAAAGTAACATCTACACCAGCTTTCTCGCTCTCACCTAACCGGAGTCTAGCGGCGACTTCATCATCCATCTGCGACGTGACCTGGAGTTTGATTTCGACTTCCTTACCCGAGCTTCCAGAGACGCGATGCGGCTCGTTCTCTGAATGGTCGAACGGATAGGTTTCAAGATCCAGCGTCTTTCCTTGGCCTGGTATTTCCCCGCCAGAAATCGTTTTGATCGAGTTCAGTACGTTTTGGAGCTGATCTACCTCCTCACCGACAAACCAGATATAACCACCTTCCCAAGATCCACGACCAAAGTGGAACTTCAGAGCGTCCTGGCCATCAACGGTAAAGTCAGTTACAGTCAGCCGAACATATCCCGGCTTCATATCGTCTGGCTCTACACCTTGTGAACGGTCCTGAGTATACGGATCAGCGGAACGTCCTTCTAATAGATATCCACGGGCCTTCTTGCCTTGATCAAACTCACTCTCAGGCTGCCGCAGAGAATCCGTAGTACTGGCTCGAATCCATCCGTCATCGTCCGCCAGCTCTGAGTTGTCCGTTATAATATCCTGTGCGTACTCAGCAGCGTCTGAGTTCTTGAGCCGTTCTGCCTCCTCCGCAGTCACGTACGGAGACACAACGTCTTTTCCAGAGGCAATCTCAACGTTACCGTATCCAACCTTCCGTTCATCATACCGCTCAAGATACCCGTCATGCTCGGGTTCCATTCTTTCTGCTTCCCGCTCTACCACCACATCACCATCCTCAGTAACGGTCAGTATACCGACTTCGGATAGATCCTCTGAGGAAAGCAAACTACGGGCCTTCTCCGCTAATACGGTTGGAACTGCTAAATACAGCCGTGATAGAGTTGAAGTCGCTAAGAAGTCTGAGAGTTGCTGAGCAGTACGCTTTGACGTGAACGAAGACCTCCCTTTGGCCTCAATTCCAATTACTTCATGCTCACCGGGATTTTCAACTGCGTCTGTAGGATCATAACTCCCCTCAAAGCTTAGCACGTCGATCGGCCGATGAGGTTGGTCAGAGTCCATCGGGTTCGGAATATGGCCCTCGGGGAGTCCACCATACTCTCGCCACACACAATGCCGGACCCATGGCTCCTCCTCTCGCGAAAAGTCAAGGGTTCTGTCTCGTTCAATCCGGTCTGCCTCTTGGAAGATCCTCGGCTCGTATGCCTCCTCCGGAGATAGGTTCTTCTCGACATCTCTTAGCGTCCCAGCTTCCAGATTAAACGGGATATGGATAACCCCTAACTCAGCCGGACAGGATGCTCGTGACAGATTTGTAATCCCCTGATCGAGAGAGATAGCGTCTTTAGAGTTCGAACCTGTTTCTACCCTCTTTCGGATGTATTCTCGTAGTGAAGGTGATCCAGAGACCTGTTGATTTAACATCTCATCTGAAAACTCAGAGTCAACTGCCTGCATAACTTCCTCCACCGAGTATTCCCCCTGTTCAACTCCAACACCGAGCTTCATACTATTCTGGTTTAGAGTTGAGACGTTCAGAGGTGCAGGTCCAGAAAGAGCTTTCTGGAGGGATTCAATCCGGTCGGTAGCAATGTAGAGGCGGTCGATCTTCCCGCTCTCAATATACCGATTCGCCTGCTCATATTCTCCGAAGCCCTGTTTCTTCAACTCGATACCCCAGACCTCCCCATCTGAGGTTTTAGCAATCAAGTCGATTCGGCCAGTACCTAAATTGACCTCTCCCTCAACCTCCATCCCTCGTTCTGTTTCCAGCCAATACCAGAGTCGTTGCTTTAGAAGTGCTTCACCGAAAGATGCCATCTATTTGCAGACCATTTATCGGATAGGTGGAAAAGGTTATTCCTCTACCAATCAGTGTCAGGTACATGCGAGAATGGTGCTTTCGGATTTACCTCTATGAAAACGAGGAGTTAGTCTACGAAGATGATGATGAGCGTTGGGCACTATATGACCCGGACGAGTTTCACGACTTCTTCCCTGAGGGATATCGTTCTATGTCTGGTAATCATTCCGAGGATGGACATTACACGGTATCTTGGTATCGGAAATCAAGGGAGAGAGGCGATACAGTAGTACCAGCTGGATTCTGCATCATTGAGGATGGATCAGTTAGCACCACTGTCGAAATAGATGGCGTATCTAAGGCCGAAATAGCAAATGATGGAACCGTGGCTCTCTTCCGGGAGTCTAACCAGTTCCTTGTTTTCAATTCAGATGGTGAAGAGATTTTCCGAGAATCATTCGAGAGCAACGTGATGATGGTCAATGTCTCCCCAGAGGGGGAGTATGCCGCTCTCTGTACTGCACACCCAGATAACGCGGTCCATATGTTTGAACCCCGAAGTGGACAGTACCTTGGCCGAGTTGAAAACACAGGTCAGGGTGTAATTCAGTATATGGATTTCTCATCTGACAGTGGGAAAAAGATACTGCGGACGTACAACAGTACACCAAATATTCGTGATGACGTCCACCCTAATCGACGGGAACCGATGGAGGAAATCTCTGTTGAGCCTCAGTTCGATATCACAGAAGTAGATGGTATCGGGGTTATCTCTGACAGCAGTGATGGTATCTGGCATCACATTCCTGAAGATGAAGTTCAGGGGGTAGAAGGTAGGTTGCGAATCCCAGGTGTTACTCTGCAGAGCAGCTGCGATGAACAGATGTCACTGATTGATTCACACCTGATATACAACGATGTAAAGGAAGCTCTTGACGAATCGATTGACTTCTGTAAACAGTGCCAGGAGTCTGTAGCTGTGTATCCAGATGAGAAGGTAGAACGGACACCTAAGGATCGAGTTGGTCGGTAGTAATAGAGAGATCCACTTTCGCTATTTCTTGTTCTCTCGAAGTGCGTATTCGAGGGAGAGACCTCGGTCCGGCGGCGTACCCTTCGCCTCACGGTTACCCTGGAAGACGTCGACGACTTCTCTGATCGAGTCGCCGTGACCAAGACGGTCGAACAACGAGAACTCAGATCGGTATCCGATCAACTGGGTTCGGACGTAATCCGACTCGTGAGGGATATCTGGCTCCACCGGCTTCCACGGCTTCATCTCCACATCCAACTTCTCACGGAAATCCAGCAGTGCGTACACGTTTTCACGGGCATTCCCGTACAGGTAGTTCAGGACGGCGTCCTCATCCGTACCCTCGCCTCTCTCCTTGGCCTTCATCGTCGCCACGGTCAGGCTCTCTGTGTTGAACCCGGTGGCGTCCAAGATCTCAGCGATGACCCAGGGACGTGCCCACTCGTTAGCGTAGAACCGGTCCATGTTCCCTGTGTCGTTCGGCAGGATCTTGTTCAAAACAACTCGTGGCTCACCGTCTTTGAACCCGATCAGGTAGGGAAATCCTCGGAGATAGATGTCCTGCTGCTTTCGGTGCATCTGCACCGGTAGAGAGCCAACCCAGGTCTCGCCGTCGGCAACTGCCTTCCACGCATCCTCTGCCGAGATCCGTTTGGTGTTCTCTCCTCGTGCCTTCACCATTTTCTCCGACCGGTCGTACACTTCCCCTGGTAGGAAGCCGGAGACTGGTTCGCCGCTACGGTACTCTTCCAGTGCTTTCCTCTGCTCGAACTTCGCCTTGTGCAGGTGAACCGCGAGAAGCGGCGCACCATCCATTTCCTGGATCTCGTGGTACGTCTCCAGCTGCGTCCGACAGGGTTCGGGAAGCCGCCTTGACTCAGACATACCTATACATTAGACCGTTTAACGGGTATAGATTCGCTTCACCCTGATTCCACCGCTGTTTTGCGATTCGCCGCACCCCTGTTTAAGTACCCGGGTACTCAGCCGAAGATCTCAGAGTGAACATCACGCAGCTCGTCGACCACCTCGCCGACCTCACTCTCGTCGGGGTAGTACTCGTACAGTGCTTGGTCTTCTCCCCATTCAAGACGCTCCGTTTCCTCGTCCAGAATCGCTTCCCGTTCCTCGTTGCTTCGGTCGATAGTGATCTCCGCATACAGCACCGACACATCCGACTCGGACAGGTTGAAATCCACCTCTGCCTCGAACTCTTCGCCCTGGAACTCGAGCGGTGTCTCCACAAAGAACCAACCCAAGTCGTCACCAAGCTCCTCGTCAACCCAGATATCGTGACCCGTCTCGTCCTCAACTCGCTCAGTGAACCGTTCTACCTTGTCCGCTTCTGCTTCCGACATAGACGAAACGTTCCGACCGTCCCGTTATCAAGGTATTTGTGAAAAGTCACTCCTCTTCATTTTCCTCCATCAGCTCGCGGATCTCCTCGATAACTTCGATAGTCTCCTCCCGTTCCTCAGCAGACTTAGTACCGTACTCGAACAAACGCCTGTAATCCTCCGCAGAGTAGCCGTCCACGTAATAATAGATGTACAGCTCAATCAGAACGTCGAGGAGAATCTTCGCAGCCGCTCGATGATGCCGAGAAATACCAGTGTGAGGACCCTGATGCACCAACTCATTCCGCTTGCTGTAGATTTCCTCGATAGCCTCCTCAAGCTCCGGCCGTACCACCCCTTTCTCCGTCATACTCTCCAAAGCGAACAACGCTCTATCAACAGCTACCTCCTTGTCCTGACCTTGCTCAACCTGAGCCAAGTTCTCGATTCCCCTCCAGAAGGTGAAAAACGACTGGTGAACGGAAGACTCGGTTATCCCATCCTGATGCGCTAAAACCGCATTCGCCAAGAACTCGTCCACACAGCTCAAGTCCTTACGGTCAGCAGAAAGGTCTGGAAACTCCTTCAGTTCCTCAAGTCTCTCATCCATATCCCTCCGATTGCCCTCAGAACTCCGGCGCAAATCGTAATCGTATGGCCAATAGTTCAGATACTCATCATCATCGAAGATCAAGTAGAAGAACGGCTCCTTCAGCTGGGACCACCGTGCGTTCGGTGGCCGATCATCTCCTGCAGGCTGTGGAACACCTGCACTACGTTTCCACAGAACAAAGTTGAATTTCCCTAAGAATAGACGTACTATCTCCGGAATCCGGCTCAAAGCATAGTGGTAGTCTCGGGCCTCGAACTCAGTTTTCCAATACGTGAATACGCCTCCAATACCATCTATTTCATAGAGGTCGTTTGGTGACTCCTCCAAAAATGCAGTCAGGCTTGTCTCGTCCTGATCCCGTGCCAGTCCCTCGTATTCTTCCTTCCATTCCGTTTCAGAGATCCGCTCTAACTCCGCGTTTGGCATCGAAAACGAATCTGGGATTCTTTCACTCTCAACCAGATTCAATGGAAAGACAACAGTATACGTAGTCAGCTCACTGTCAAGAGTTCCACGCAGAACTTCAGCCTTCTTCTCTTCAAATCGAGATTCCAAATCAGGGTTATCCTCTTCGTGGGTTTCCTCAGCCACTTCGATAACAGCGTCCTGGAACGCAGGAATGAGAGTACGTTTCGTCAGCTTATGTCGTTGAGAATCGAAGTTGGTCTCCTCCTCAATGTATCCGTCGAGAATTCGTTGAATCTTCGTTCCCATACCTGACCGAACTCGATACTGCTCTTCCAGCGGATCATACTTCAGACACTCAAGAGCCTCTTCAAGACTGGTCATACAAGCAGTATTCGACTATATCAAGTAAGCGTATCCCACAAGGCTACAGACTATTTGACTCTGACAGAGAAATTTAGGAAATCAGCATCCTATACCACTTCATTCAGCTCTTCCTCCGACTCAAAGTCTTCACCCGGCGTACTTGATCCACGACTCGTCCCAACGTTGAAACCGGTAAATCGGCTACATCTACCAACTGAAAATAGGGGCTGTAGAGATGGTGATGCAAGGGATCGAGTTCGGAATCAATGACCTGTACACTGCTGCCCTCACTGAAGACTTCACCAGCCTCGACAACGGGGTTCTGACTGTCAATCCCTTCTCGAATCCCTATCCTCGACCACAGAGCAAGCACGTTGTCAGTATGCAAGGCGGATACCTCGACCTCCGCCTCTTTGATCTCCATCCCGATGCACACGAGTTCTGCCGCTACTGGGAATACCTCGTCTCCACCGAGTCCCACCATCGGTGGCCGCTGGCCAAGATCGTCCGCTATCTGCTCAGAGGACAAGGGGGTAGAGTAGCATCAGGTCACTTCTCTATGTATCCCGACTGGGCGAAACTCGTAGAACTCGTCGGCCTGATGTACTACTTCCAGGAAAACTGTACCCATGCAAACGCCCACTGGGGAACCGAACTCGAAGAGATCAGTACGAAGCTGGCAGGCACAATTAACGGCGACCAATTCCCCGGGAAGAACAGAGAATGGCTCCAGAAAGGGCTGCCAGACCTCCACGGCAAGATCAAATCCTATGTCACAGAACTTCGGTTCGCCCAGGAAGTTCACCGAGCAGGATACGATCTGACGTTCCTTGAAGAGAAAGGCGATATCCTGATCAAGACAGATCCCACGCTAACCATAGACGCCACGCGCTTTTACCCCGGTTACGGACTGGAGATTGAAGAAGACGGAGAACAACGGGTCCCGAAAGTCTCCGGAGTACCTGACCGAGTGACGTTGGAGAGCGTAGCCAACGAGGTCCGGGAAACGATGAAGCCTGCCGTCGTGAGAAAGTTCGAGAACCACGACACCGAGATCGACGGAATCGCTGTCGACACCACTCAGAGCCTCTCCGGAGTCAAGTTTATCGGCGTCACCCAGCTGGAACAGGAACCACCCAGCGTCGGTGAACAAATCGAGACAATGGTAGAAGCGAAGAGAGGAGGCGAGCAACCGATTCTGAACTTTCATTTCATCAACGGTAGCAGTCCCCATACGATAGCTACCTGCACGACTCGAAGTAGGATTATGCGTCAATACCGTCCACGAGTTCAGAAACTAATACGGCAGATCCGGCGGCAACTGAGCGATATTTGATAAAAAGAGAAGGGTCGAGACATACCGGCAGACGAGTACAGCGGTGTCGAGCGTATCGTTGAAATATAGTCCTTAGATAATTTCCACGAACTGGGTGTCTGCGTCCACCGTATCCGTCGTATCCTGACTCGCTGCATAAATCGCTTTCAGTCGTTCGCTGTCCAGAATCTTGATGCCTTTCTCCTTGAACTCCTCTACTACATCGTCATTGAGTTCCTCTGGTGTCTGAGGTGTTGCGACACAGGGAACCGTTTGCAAAGGCTCGATCAATCCGATGTCCGTGGGGATGAGATAGTCGTCGAGCACGGAGCTGATTGCTTCTGTCCGATCCAGGATTTGCTCTTTCGAAGAGATATCTTGGTTGGTACACTCGATGAAGAGGATCTGTGTGTTCTCAGGATGATAAGCGATTACGTCGATCTCTTGGTAGGGTGCCCCAGGGACGTCTTCGGAGAAACTGGGGATAACGAACGAATCATCCCCGTACCACTGGACAAGCCAGCCTGCCGTACTCAAAGCGTTCACCACCGCTACCTCGAAGTAATCGGCGTTGTGTCCCTCCAGATATCCCTCTAAGTTGTTGTCTTGGTCGAACGCCTGCATAATCTCGTAGCGAGGATTCTCTGGGACTACATCGCCCGTGTTGTGTTCGACCATATTGACCATCTCATCCTCAAGATACAGGACCGCGTAGAGCTCATCGATATCCTCTAAGTCCAGCTCCTCGGTGTACCGTGACCGGCCATCTTCCATCGACTCCAACTGTTCCTCATCGAACTCAATCTGCCAACCCTTGTGTTCGTCGTACGGCTTCTGAGGAAGCACACTGACGAATAAGTCCTCGAACAGGCTTGTAGGGGAAACAACCTCAAGCGTATCTGAGTCATCGATGCTGAACTCCATCCCTGAATCAGCGAACAACAGGATAGCCGGACTTTCACGGTCCGACCGGAAGATGTAGTCGAAGTAGTAGCCTTCGCAGCGTCCAAGATCATAGTACGGTTCTTCTGCTTGCATCAACTGGTCATCTAACTCGTCGATTACCTCGGAATACCCGTCCTCAATGTCCTCTGGGATGTCGATACTGACAGCGGCGTTGACCTCCATCCGGGGACGGGTTTCTCGGACACGGCCCTCCCGCACACCATCTTGGAAATAATTGCTGGGGTTATGTCGGCGGAGCTCGCTTTCAATCTCAGCTATTCCCTCGTCCGTGGGAATCTCCCCGTTGATTATCTGCTCCAGCAGATCGATGGGAGAGGTGGAGGTAACCTTGTAGATCGAAAGACCCCCCTTACAGTACAGGACTTCCGTACTCTCCTCGCCAGGTTCTCGGGAAAACTCGAGTTCTCCATTCGGGATTTGCACTCCGTCGACTTCGACACTTGAGAACGTGAGAGTGGCTGACTGCCAGATATCACCGAAGTGTTCCCGGTACCACTGTAGATCGTCGAGATTCTCGATGTACGGCATTGTTGAATTGTACTCGCTCATCCAGTGTCATAAACGCCCAGCAAACAGCGTTAGAACCGAAGGACTCCGACCACTTACAGCCCAAAGCTTATACAAGAATACGTGAAATCCTGCTGGTAAGACAAGAAGAGATGTCGGGGAGTCTACTTGGCGATCTCTGGCAAACAGGGAAGTTCGCCGTCGGATACTACCGGGGAGACAAAGGCACCCTTATTTCACGAGGTGTCGACGAAGTATCACCGCTCCTGTTCCTTCTCGTAGCAGCTCTAACCGTCGGCCACTACTACGGAGTCGTCCCAGCAGCTGATGTTCTCCGCGTACTCGGCATTACTGCCTTGATCGGAGCAGTCGATCTTGCTCTGATACTAGACTTCTCCATCCTCCTTGACCTCCTGATCGGGGATATTTTCGGCTTAGCCGGATTGAGAAACCTGCTGACCGGGCTTGCAGTCTTCGGACTCGGTGGCCCAGTCGTGAACTACTTCAAAGCCATCCGGAACCAGTAACCGGAAGATACTCGTTTTCTCACCCGATCCAAACGGTCTCATACATCTCGATATGAGGCCGGTTCAAGAGTACCCCATTTCTGAACTCTGTCTTCATATGGCCATGAAAGCCGTCTCATCCAGTCTATTGTATGGGAGAACAGTTCCTCAGCGGCTATTTGGCCTTCTGTTCTTTTTACAATCCAGACTAACTGCGGGAAAACACCTTGATAATCCATCGTATCAAGACGTCCTCTGTGCCAAGCAGTCAGGACATGTTCCAAGGCATCCTCACCACATAAATCGACCAGGACATCCGCCAATACCACGAAACGAGTACGACCTCCACCAAGCCACCAATGCATTAAATCACGTTCCGCAATCACGTTCTCCAACAGACGAACTGCCCTCTCGGTTTCATCCCGCTCCGTAAGCACACGAGCAATCGGTGCAGCCGCAGTTGGATCATACCTCATTGAACCAATCCCCCGTTCTTCAACCAGATCGCCTGCCGTCAGTAGTTCATCCGTTGTTAACTCATCAAAATCACCGGGTTCGAGGGGGTCTTCTTCCGAATGCTCAGACAATAGTAGACGAACCGTGTCATCTTCATCAATCTCTTCCTCATCCTGTTCCTCGTAATCTCCGGAGCTATCACTCTCATCAAGATCTTCTGGAATCTCTACGCCATGCTTAGAGGCTAAGTCCCGAAGCTGCTGTTCCTCTTCATCACTAATTCCATCTCGAACGTAGTCTCCTCGATTCAATGCATAAAGTGCCTTCACAACCACATGATCCCAGCCAAATTCATCTGCAACCTCAGCAGCCTTAGAGAAGAATGGAAGCGACCTATTCGAATGCTGACTGCTGCGAATCTTGGTTTCCTTGACGTAAACCATACTCTCTAATTCATCGGCTGTCAAACCCTCTGTATTCCGTAAACGCCAGTCCCACAACTTACGTATCGTCGTATTATGCCCGGCACGCTCCTCCGCAGTGTGATAATCAATAGCTCCGTCATTGAGAAGAGACTTCAAGAACTTCCCCTCGAAGTGGTGTGTCTCCTTTCCGTCCGTCAGCTCATGAAGCAGATTCGCCCAGTTGACTAACTGTATAGCGGTACCGAGGTGACGATCCCAGTCGCCATCAGCAATATCTTCAAGCCCGTTCCAAAGATCACTGAGAAACATATCCTTCCGGTATCCGTATCTGAAGCAGTGGTCTACCGCTTTTTTAGCGTATTTCTCAGCGTGCTCATCATAGCCAGCTCTGGCTGCTCTGACAGCCAAATCCATAATCTCTTCAGATGGCGGCATTTCCTCCGGAGGACGTTTCAGAATTTCCTCGTAACGCTGTTCAAAACCCTCAGGCAGTGCTTCATCAGGAAACAGGTCTCCCCGAGTTTCATCCAAGGTTCGGGAAATCTGCTTCACCAACCGGTCTTCAGAATCAAGATTATCTGCTATCTGTAGAACTTGCCTGCTCAAACCCTCCGATCCTTGATCAACCACCTCGTTGAATGTATCGAACACTGATGAGACCGCCTGGCTATACCTCCAGCTATCCATATACTGGGTTCTCACATCCTCGATAGAACCATCCTCAAGAATCTCCTGTAAATACTCCAGGGTCGCATCAACCCAGCGTTCAGTTTCGGTTGGTGAAGCTCGTGTCGATGTAGCGCCCATCAAAGCCATCAACTTCTGAATCCGCACCTGCTCTGTGGACATTTCCTCAACAGTATCAATCAGCTCATCTGGGGACTTTCCTAAGCCTGCAAGTATTGAACCCGTATAGTAGACATCATAGAACTCGGCCCCTCCATCACCCGGCTCATCAATAGGTTCACTCAACTCCAGACCATCTATCCTCTGGGAAATTTCGTCCTCAGGTCTTCCACATTTGAGTAGCGTGTGTAGAGCTGCTAAAGATAGAGAAGAACAGTCTGGTGCATTCTCTCGAAGACCTTCGTGCCAAGACTCCGGCAGATCATCGACTAAGCTCTCACACGCTTCTAGTGCTAATCCCGGATTTTCAAACAGCCAATCCGGTGGGTCTGGCTGAGCATCAAGGAGACCAAGGTTCTTTTCAACAGCAGCAAGCACCTCTCGGGGGAAGTGTTCTTCTGTGTCCTTGCGTACAATATCTGCCGACAACTCCCAAAATTGATCTTGTTCTAAAACCTTCGCTGCAACCTCGAAGTACGCATTCGGGTCCCAACTGGGCTGATCAACACTTCGGTAATCTTCCTCCCAGGACGCAAGCCAGTCCTTATCCAACTCATCTTCCCAGGCCTGTGATATGACCTGCATAGCTTGAAGCGCCTCCTCACTACCACCATCAAAATCCCGGACCTGGTTAACCAAACGAAGAGCCTTCTCACGATCACCGCGAGAAATATAATAAGTAAGCCGCAGGCGATCATCTATATAAGTTTCAAGCATGTTCCGGGATACGCCTCCGAGAACGATACAGTCAACTGCCGTCGTATAGTCCCCATCCTGTAACGCGGCATCAAATGCCAGCTCCAAAGTCTCAGACATCAAATCAAGGTGGACGCCGTCTTGCCACCAGCCAAGGACATAATCCAGGTCGGCTAACTCTTTGAGAGCACTACGACCTGGTCCCTTCTCCGCGTGGTATCGAAGGCTCTCTAAATTCGTAGGGAAGAACGTAGACTGGTTGAACAGGTAGTAGTATAATCGCTCATGTCCATTCTCAATTTCCTCTTCATCAAGTTGACCCTCTGTAAACGCCCGGAAGCTGTCATGGAAAATACGGAACCGGCCATCCGGCAAGGGATCTAAAATATGGGCAAGGGGAGCCTCATCAAGCGAGATGCTCTCCTGAACATACGGCAAGTCAACCACTGCATCAACTATACCCTCATGCAAGCCTGTCGGATTTAACGCAACCAGGGTCGTCGCATCACGCTCATATGGCTCCAAAGGCTCCCAGATTGTTTTATAATACTGCTCAAGCTCTCCATCCACATGAGACGCCTCCTCCAAAGCAGATTCTATACCAGCCTGAACATCCTCTTCATGCAACTCTGCCTTACGGACGAGATGAGCGAGAATCACCGGAAGGCCGCCTGAAACATCCTGCATCTCGCCAATAAGTCCACCACCAGGCGACACTTCATTTCTCTTCAGATACTCCTGGATCTCCTCAGGAGTCCACGGAGGTACATCAATTTGAGTATCTACGTTCAAAGTCGCATGCGTTTCCGGGGACAGAGGACGACTCACCATTAAAAGACCTAATGGGTCCGGGAATTCCAGCTTCCCAATCTCCTCTAATACAGTTCCTTCAGCAGGTTCTGTAGCCGTTGTCCCACCAAACTGCCGAAGAGCATGATCCAAGCCATCAACGATAATCAGAACACGCTCATCATCCTCCTCCGCCCACTCAGCGACAATGTCGATGTATCTCTGTAAATCGTCAATCCCTGTCCATACAGGTACTGAGACATCGTCGTTGAATGCTTCTGGAAACGTGGCATGAATTTGGGCTGCAAGTTGATGACGGAACCAAGCAGGGTCACTTCTCTTCTTCTCCAACGAGTCCGCATCCTCCGGCACGTAAAGATAGAAACGTAATGTTCGCTGATTATTCGGTTCTCCCCAACTCTGATGAAGCAACTCAATACCGGTAGACTTCCCACTCCCAGGCTTGCCCTCCACTAAAACTCGGTCAACAGGATTGTCAAAGGCTTGTTCCACCTCAGTAATCCACTGAGGCCGAATAAACCCGTCTTCAACAGGGAATTGTTGAGAAAAAATAGGCGACGGACTCAGCTCTAAACGGTGGATAATCTCTTCTCGATCTAACCGTAGAACCGGTTGATTTCTGGCCCACCTCGCCAAGTTAACCGCTCTCTCAGTCAGGGTACGCGGATCATCGATTTCAGGGTTCTCTCGAAGCTCTAAACGAGGTGCAACACTCCCTAAAATTTGCTCAAAGAAGTCAGTCCGCTGGATCGATTCTATTACTCCATCTCCTTCAACATCAATTCCCGGCGCTCCCAGTATGAATTCGACCTCGGTATCATCCGTAACTACGCCTTGTCCATCTGCTAATTTTTTAGCAGGGAACTTGACCTCGTCCAGCAAAGATAGAGACCTGGATTCTTCTGTAAACTCGACCCCTGATCCTGGTTCCCGGTTGAATGAGGTTAATACTACAAAACGTGAGCCATCTCCTGAATCAAGCCGAGACTCTGCTGACTCAACCAGGTTCTCTATCCCCAATCCTCGGGAACTTGAACCCGTGAGATCGCTCGAAGACAAAGTATAGTCAATCCCATTTTTGACTTGGATACAGACAACCTCGTCATCTCGTTCAAGAATTACATCGTCGAACTTGTCTCCATCCTCAAGTTGCCATTCAATAGTTACCGCTTCCGACTCCTCAAAAAAGACGGATAGAATACAAGCTCCCGCTACAAAATCCTGAAATGTATAACCACGGGCAGCTGCCGCTGTCCGCTTCGTACTAGCCGCTATCTCCGTAATATCCGAATCTTCGGAAGTCGTATTCTCACTTTCGTTCGACATTACCGCATCACGTACTGTCTGGTTTATGAATCACATAGGGTATTAAACTGATGTGGCTCCATTTCTGCTGGGTTTCTTCGGTTAGTTCGATGAATATTCTCAGTGAGTCCGCACTTTTTCATTGCGTCTCTGCACAGGTCACGGAAAAAAGCCCGCCGATCAAAATCGCTAAGATGCTTACTGAAATAGGCCCCCCCAATAGCAAATATCATTCGCTATTAGTAAGACCATCTATGTGTGATTTGTCGTTGAATCGAGCGCTGATGTAGACCGTGATAATGTCTTTTTCCGCTGCTTCTTCCACGCCCTGACGAAATTCGTCGTTAGTCCGGTAGTTGTCAAAATAGAATGCCCAATATTCTCGCTCGCTGAATCCCCATACCGGCATATTCCCCTCGTATCCAGTTCGCCAAAGCAAGTACTCATCGAACAGGTTTGCTTCGTCCTCCTGAATGAGTTGGTAGAGGTCGTAGAGTGTGATAACCACTATCCGTTCGTGCTCTTCGATGTGGTCGTGGAGCTCGCCCATTCCCAATTGTTGATCGGCCCGCTCGTTACCAGAGTACAATGTGGGAAGAAATCCGTCAAGGATGACTATGCCGCCTGTATCCATCTCACCGGAGTTCTTGTTGCCGGTGAGGTTATACACCAAACCGAATTCATCGTCTAGACTGTCAAGATAGCCCATGGTGTTCTGTATTTGATTGGCAGCCTGAGTCACCTTCTGTGTAAATCGGCTCTTAATAAGCTCTACACGATTCGGAACCTTCCGAAAGATTGGATGGGATTTTACTTCGGCCACCCAATATGAATCCTCGAAAAAGAGAAGGCCATCTGCTTCTCCAGGGTTGGGATCATGGATATACTCAAACTCCTTGACGAAGTTTCGACTGGGTATCTGTTGTAGTAATTCCTGAGCTAGATCCTCAACAACACTGCCCTTCTCTCTGTTTTCTACTTCCTGTACCTGCTTGAACTGCCCAACGAACTCCTCAATACGGTACTGTGCTGTAGTCAACAACACTTCAGGAAAGGGGACAACGATCTTACGCTCCTCCGACTCCTTTACTTGGAATACAGGATTCGAAAAGAAGTCTAGTGAAGAGTTCTCCCCCGAATGTGAAAGGAACTCAAGAATATCCTGAGCTGTTTCGATTCGTTCCTGATGACGGCTTGGATCAATAGCTGGATCGTCAGGCAGAGTCCCCTCTACGAACGACTTAATTATCTCCTTTCGGCTGAGTGTAACCCTCCGATTCCACGTTTGCTGGAACTGCTTGCTCGGTTCTTCGATATTCGAGAAATCAGCATAGTCTTCCTTCGATTCGAATCGGTTCAAATCAGACAGGACCGGCTCGGGCTCCTCCAAGATCGTATCCCGAAGTAATGCTTCGAACGAGAGTAGATCAGAAATGGCAAATTCATCCTGATCGGATAGTGGCTCCTCGAGATGGCTGTATCGAAACAGTAGATACCCTTGGAAATCTTGGGGGTTAATATCCTCTGGAAGTGTAAGAAGCGACTCTTGGAACATTTCCTCGAAATCGGGAGCGGTGTCCTTTGCCCTCGACTGTTTTTGACTGGCGAACTCCTTGATTTCGGCTATACCAAGTTTCTCGTGGGTGAATTCGTCATCCGAAATACGGCTGGCAAAATATTGCCGTATGACTGGGCGGCGTTCGGTATTATATCTCCCCAGAGACGAGATGTAGCGGAGGTTCTCGGGGAAAACACCCGAACTCATTGTGTCAAGACTGTTGTGCCAGCAGAATAAATATACGTAGTTCGTGGCCCACATCGACTGGCCTACTTTTCGCGGCGGGCAACCCAACGGTCTCAGATTGAATAATTGTTGAACTACTCTTACTCACTCATGCGTAGCTGAATCGGCCGGTCGCACTCGTGATTGCTGATTCGCTCTGGCAGCCCGACCTTCCCACATACAGGACACTCCCGCAGGGGTGTCGGCGGCAGGTCCTTCCAAGCATCCATAGCAGCCGTTAACTGTGCTTGCACGATTGGCGAATCGGTCGTGCGGCGGGCCTCGTAGAGGTGAATACGAAGCCGTTCACGAGCCGTGAGTGTCGTGTCATCAGTCATAGTGGGACGGAATAGCTGGTGGCCCCGCCACCCATCGCCGGGGCAGAGCAACACCACCGAACGCAGTTAGCGAATATCGGGCTGAAGCGGGGCGAACTCCTCCCACATCGTATGGTGGCGCTGACAGAGTGTAATCAGGTTTTCAAGCCGGTTCGACCGTTCGTAATCGAGGACGCCGTCGGCATCGATGAATGCGCCAAGCGGCGTAATGTGGTGGACGTTCAGGTCACGATCCCAGCGCTCGTGATGGGTCTCGCGGTCGATCGGACAGCCCGGCATCTGGCACTCGAAGCCGTCCCGTTCTAGAGCACGTTTGCGCTGTCTGTACCAGTTCGGTCCGTACGAAATGTCTCCGTAGCCGCCCTTCCAGAGCGGATGCTCTGGGCCGCTTGGACGGCCGGGATACTCGAACCCGGCCGCTTCGATGGCGTCCTGCCAGGTCCCATACCTGCGGGCATAGGATCCAACCGAGTAGCGACCAGAGTCGCGCATCTCGATAGTTGACGGGACGTGACCTAGCTCATCGACTAAGCGCTCGATCTCCCGATGGAGCTGTTCTTCACTGACACTCCATTGTTTGTGGGGTTGGAACCCTGCACGGCGCAACGCACGATTCCAGCGGCCGAAGCATCGCTGGGCGACTTTCACCGACCACCCTCCGTACTGTTCCATCTCTTGGGCCTTCGGTGGTCGTCCGAGCTCTGCGGCGAGGTTCTGAATCGCCTCGATGACATCCTCCTTTGTGGCGGTCTGCTGTGTGGTCGTCTCCAAGTTGGCTGCGCTGAGGCCCTCGTTCCACGACCCAAAATGAGTCTGGACTGCGTTGGCCGAGACACGCCCCAATTCTCGCCACTCATTTCGTGAGGGCGAATGGCCGATCTGGCTGGCGACTCGTTGTAGCTCCTCGATGATCTCTGCGTCGCTATATCCGTTTGTTCGAGGGTCAAGTCCGGCAGCTTCCAATCCCTCGTCCCAGCTCCCAAACGTTGAGCGCACTGCGCCTTTTGTGAATTCAGTCTCTTCTTCGATCTCCGATTGTTTTGGAACTCGACCTTTCTCTTCGGCTAGTCGCTTCAGTTCGTCGATGATCGTTTCAGCAGATATCGATACCTGATGAGAACGCATATGGCCGGCAATCTCGACGTTCGTTTCGAACGATTCCCCACAGATGTCGCACGTGTAGTCTCCTTCGACTTTCATGCGTAGCTCCGAGCGTTGGGCACGCCCCACCCCTCGTGGGGTGGGACAAACACGCCCGGTTGCGCACCCTTTCCCCCGGTTTGAGGGATAAATCTCAGCCGAGGTCGTGGCTGCGCGCGCAGCGAAGCGAGCACGGAGCGGAGGGTGGGGCGGCGGGGTCTGGGTCGGTCCGGCACACAGCAAAAAAGAAGGCTGCGTCAGCTGGCTACTCTTCCCACCACCGGCCGCGCTCCGGGAACTCGATACTGCTCCAGCCCGTGATGGCGAGACTGCACCGTCCCTGGTACCAGTTTTTCTTGACAGCTCTGAACCTGACTGTCTGCCCTTCTCGAACCACCGTCTTTCGGCTCTTCTCCCAGATCGTGAATTTCGTCCGCCCGCTTTCGTCTTCGATGAGTCCGACCTGGGCGATTGCTGGGGAACTGGGATCCCAGAGCTCGCTCACTGTGCCTTCGACCGTCACCTCACCGACCGGGACGTCCGGCACATCTGCGATGGGCACGATCGCCCCCGGCGCCGCCTTCAGTTCTTCGAGGGTTTCCAGCACCGCCTTCGTGACGTCCCGCCCACGTTGCACCTTCTCGGCCAACTGCTTCGCGACGACCGCTCTCGACCACCCGCCTTTCACTTCGTCGCTGATCCGCATCGCCTGCTCGTTGACCGCTGCGAGTTCCTCTTGCGTCAGCTTCTCTCGGGGATCCGTGCGCTCCGCCGGCGCCGGCTCGTCACGGCCACACTGCTCGCTAACGACCTCTCGCGTGCGCTGCTC
>Ga0207757_100711_pt1 | contig 19070 bp, 20 predicted proteins | sample A23P3SouthBayCA_2_FD_187752 | JGI IMG/M metagenome (GOLD analysis project Ga0207757, IMG submission 187752) | Aerobic enrichment media microbial communities from Eden Landing Ponds, California, USA - A23 P3 (2) (SPAdes) | ecosystem: Environmental > Aquatic > Marine > Unclassified | place...
ACCGCCGATGTCTTCCATGTGGAAGAAGACGTCTTCGTCCGAATCTTCAGTCTCGATGAACCCGTAACCGCCAGTGTCGTTAAAGAACGCAACCGTACCTGTCGCCATTGCGTTGCTAGCGACGAAAAGCAGAAACATAAGGTTTCCGGGCGAATACGGAGAAGTTCTGATTCTTCGACTATTTCGACACAGGAATCCGATACCGACAGGGATGCCAGCCTACGTCTCCCGACCGAGCGTGTGGAACTCCGGATTCGGGCGCATGTCGACGAAACTCGCCAGCCGATTGCTGAGGTTGAAGAAGGCGGTCACGGCGCCGATATCCCAGATTTCGCGCTCGGAGAAGCTCGCCTCGGCGAGCGCATCGAGGTCGGCTCGGGTCACCTCGGCCGGACGCTCGGTGAGTTTCACCGCCACGTCGAGCATGAGCAGTCGCTCGTCGCTCACGTCCGCCGTCCGGTAGTTGGCGACGAGTTGGTCGGCGAGATGGGGGTCGTCGGCGTAGATGCGGACCAGCGCACCGTGGGCGACGTTGCAGTAGTAGCAGTGGTTGACGCCGGAGACGGCGACGACGATCATCTCCACTTCCTCGCGGTCGAGGCTCGTCCCCTCGACGAGGGCGTCGTGGTAGTCGACGAAGGCCCGGAAGTGATCGGGCGCGTACGCGAGCGCCGCGAAGACGTTCGGCGTGAAGCCCGCGCGCTCGGTCTCCTCGTCGATTCGCTCGCGCAGGTCGTCGGGCAGGTCGTCGTCGTCGGGGACGGGGAACCGTGCCATCGCGTCGTCGTTCATGGGCGGACGTGGACGCGCACCGTCAAAAACTCACGCCACGCGGAGAGCGACGAAGCCCGCAGCCGCCGTCGCACAGATCCCGACCGCGAAGAGGACGTAGTTGGCGAGCGTGTTGTCGGCGCGGGTGAGATAGACGGAGAAGTCCCGGGTCGAGAGCGGCCAGAAGAAGGGAATACCGGCCGGCGTCAGGGCATCCGCGAGGAGGTGCGCGAGGATCGCGAGCGTCCCGATGGCGAAGCCGAAGGGGACGAGCGTGGCGCGGCCGCCGCCGAGGACCGACGTGAGGCCGACGCCCGCGCCGGCGCCGACCGCGCCCACTAGGAGGGCGAACGCGAGCGTGTGGGTCGGCCCGCGGTGGGAGATGACGGGGAGGCGGTGGTCCCAGTCCGGGAGCATCGACAGCCAGAGCATGGCGGCGCCCCCGACGACGGCGAGGTCCGGTCGACCCGCGAGGACGAGCGCGAACCCGACCGGCGCGAACACGAGCAGGGAGACGCCCCAGTGGCCTCGACGGTACATAGGCGAGGGTGGGGCAGGCACCGACCAGAACCTTTCGGCCGCGGGGAACTTCCGTCTCCCCAGCGCACGTGCGGGCTCGGACGGCCGGTCGCGAGGCATCGTTCGACGATGAGGACGGCGACGACGCCGTCGCTGGCGAGCGGTGAGAACGGAAGTGGAGGGAGTGTACGTTACCGATTGCCCACGGTACGGGGACCAGTGTCGCCGGAGCGGGTAGCGGCGCGTTCGTGGGACGAACGCACCGACAGGGCGACCCGCGCGACTCTTACTCCTCGACGATGATGGTTCCCTCCATGCCCGCCGCCTCGTGCGGGATGCAGACGTAGGCGTGTTCGCCCGCCGTCTCGAAGGTGTGGACGTAGGACTGACCGGACGCGACGTAGCCCTGGCCCTCCTCCCAGCCGGTGCGAGCGGCCTCCTCGGAGTCGAAGCCGCCGGAGGCCCAGTAGGAGGCGCCGTCCGGAATCCCGTCGCCGACGGCGGTGACGCTGTGGGATTCGCCGCCCGCGTGCGTCCACGCCACTTTGTCGCCGACCGAGACGGTGAGCTCCGCCGGTTCGAACGCGACGGCCGTCATGTCGACGACGTGGTCGGCGTCGTCCGGAACGCCCTCGACGACGTTGGGGCCGCCCTCGAAGTCGCGGTCGCCGCCGCGGCCGCCGCGGTCGCCGTGACCGCCGCGGCCGCCACCCACCGAAACCTCGGGTGCGTCGTCCGCGGCGCCGGCGACGGCGAAGGCGGCGTTCCGGGTGAGTTGCGCGAACCGCTCGGCCGCCTCGTCGACGCCCTCGCCGCCGTCGAGCGCGGAGACGTAGTCCGAAAGCGCCGCCTCGAACGACTCGTAGGTCTCGTGGTCGCCCTCCTCCAGTGCCTCGTGGACGCGCGCGTTCTCGAAGTCGGCGAACACGTCGCTGACGAGAGGCGCGGCGTTCACGTCCCCGCCCGAACCGCCGTTTTCGACGACGGCGTAGGTCGCCGCGGTCGCCTCGTCGGCGAAGGTCGTCGCGGCGTCGTACGCGTCGGCAGTACCGGTCGTCGCCGACCGCACGGCGCCCAGTGCCTCCTCGAAGGCGTGGTAGCGCTCCTCGCTGGCGTCCTCGACCGCCTCGTGGAAGCCGTTGGCACCGCCCTCGAAGTAGGCAAAGGCGTCGCTGGCGACCGTCTCGGCGCGATCGGTCGCGCCGAGCGTCGCGAGGACGCCCGCGTCGCCGGCACGGCCGGTCATGTACCCCGCGGCGGCGGCGCTCGCGACGGGCGTACTCGCCGACGCCTCGAACTCGACCAAGGCGTCCGTCGCGCCGGTGACGTGGGTCTCGACCGCGTCGTCGTCGCCGGCGCGGAAGGCGTCGGGCAGCGCGGTGAGATGTTCCTCCTCGAAGGTGTGATAGAGGTCCTCGCTGGCCTCCTCCAACTCCTCGTGGAAGCCGGCCTCGTTCTCCTCGAAGCGAGCGAAGAGGTTCTCCGCGATCGTCGCGGCGACTTCGCCCTCACCCTGCCCGTAGCGCTCGCGGGCGTCGCCGAGGCGGGCACGGAAGAAACCGGATTCGAGGACTGGCGCCGCCCCGCCGGCGAGCGCCTCGATCCCCGTCGTGAGACCGTCGTGGACGGTGGTGACGGCGTCGTCGACGCCAGCGTCGTCGCCGTCCTCGATGGCCGTGACGAGGGCTTCGAGCCCCTCGTGTTCGAACTGCTCGTACGCGTCCTCGCTAGCCTCCTCTAGCGCCTCGTGAGCGCGGGCGCCCTCGAAGTGCTGGAAGATGGACTGCGCGGCCGCCTTGGCGGCCTCGCTCTCGTCAGCGTCGTAGAGCCACGCGGCATCGCGGACACGGGCGCGATAGCCGTTCAGGCCGGCGGCGTGAGCGACGCCGAGACCGGGGCCGCCCATGCCCGCGGCCATCTCGGCGTCGAAGCCGACGGCGCCCATCAGCGAAAGGTGGCCGATGCCCGCGATGGGTTCGGGGACGAGTTCGTAGGCCGCGTCGACGACGGCCTGTGACGCCGAGAGCGCCGCCTCGTGGACCGCCTCGGCGTCGCCGCCGTTCGCGGCCTCGATGGCGTCGCCGAGCGGGCCCTCGAACTCCTCGTGGTACTCCTCGCCGGCGGCTTCGAGCGTCTCGTGGGCGGCGGCCTGTTCGAAGTCGGCGAAGACCCGCTCGCCGACCGTCGCCGCCGCGCCGGTCATACCGGCCATCGCCAGCGCGTCGATGTTGCGGACACGCGACCCGAAGACGAACAGCGAGAGTATCTCGGTGACGGTCGACGACGTGCGCGACTCTTGGACGGAGCGAAGGTCGTCGCCCGCGCCGTCGAGGGCGCCGATAGCGTCGTTCGGGGCCCCCTCCTCGAAGGCCGATCGCGCCTCGCCGAGGTTCCCCTCGAAGGACTCGTAGGCCTCCTCGCTGGTCGATTCGAGCCCTTCGTGTGCGCCGTACTCGCCGCCGGCGTTCTCGAACCGGGCGAACACGTCGCCGACGAGCGTCGCCGCCGCCGCGTCGTGTCCGGCGCGTCCGAGCGTCACCGCGTCGTGAAGGCGGGCGCGCATCACGTTCCACTCGGCCGCGAGCGCCGTCGATGCCGACGCCTCGGCGGTCGGCGTGCCCGTTTCGGTCGATTCCGGCGTGCCGGTCGCCGTGTCGGTCCCCGTCGTCGTCGACTCGTCCGCTTCGGACGTGCTTTGGCCACCACACCCTGCCAGCCCCACGCCGCCGAGGGCGACGCCGGTCGTTGTGAGTATCTGCCGTCTGCTGTGTCGCATATATTTTAGGCTAGCCTAAAAATACAAAAGGCCTCCGGTTTTTAGGCCGGCCAAAACACAGTGCATCCGCTACGAGTTCGGGAGGGCAGAAAAATCGGTCGGTCGACGGGATCTCAGTCGCGCAGGAACCGGTCGAACGCGGAGGCGAAGGCGCCCTCGTCCTCGGTGGCCTGTTCCCACTCGACGAGACCGCGTTCCTCGCGGGTGCCCTCGATGGTGTTGTCGAGGACGAAGGCGACGAGACCGCCGACGGCCATCCCCGTCGATCCGATGACGTAGATGGTGTCGGCGACGGCGCGGGCGCCGATGACGGGGCCGAGGACGGCGACGCCGCGCATTCCCTCGCGGAAGGCGGCGGCGCTCCCGACGTTCCCCATGTAGGCCGGAATCGCGAGGCCGGTGAACAGGGCGATGCCGACGATGAAGACGTTGCGCGAGGAGTTCATGTCGACGTACTCCAGATTCGAGAGGCCGACGGCGACGATCTGTCCGAACATAGCGATGTAGAGGCCGCCGACGATGGGATCGGGGATGGTGGCGATCAACTGGCCGAAGTAGCCGACGAATCCGACCACGAGCATCACCGCAGCACCGATCTGGACGACGTAGCGCGAGGCGACGCCAGTGAGGCCGATGGCGCCGATGTTCTCCGAGTAGGAGGTGGAGCCGCCGGTGCCCATGAGGCCGGCGAAGACGTTCATCAGCCCCTCCATCCCGATGCCGTGGTTGATGCGGCGCTCGCTCGGCGCGCCGACACCCGAGAGGCGGGCGACGGCGTGGTAGTCACCGAACGACTCCAGCATCGAGGCCGCGACGCCGGCGATCATCCCGATGACGTACGCCGTCTCGATCCGGGGAGTGCCCCACTGGAGCGGGTAGATCGGCATCAGGGCGGGCGCCGCGGCGACGGACGCGAGGTCGACGTAGCCGGAGGTGCCCGGCGCGTAGACGCCGGTCACCGACAGGACCGCCGCGACCACCCAGGCGACCACGACGCCGAGCAGGACCGGAAACAGTTTGAACGCGCGCGAGCGGCCGCCGAGATACTGCGAGAATAGCACGATCAGCCCGAGCGTCAGGCCGAGCAGCCACCAGTTGCCCGACGCGGCGGTCACCTGCGGGGTGTTGAACAGCGCGAGGCCGATCAGGGCGATGGTCGGCGCGATGATGACCGGCGAGATGTACGACCGGAGACGGCCCAGCAAGCCGAAGTAGCCGACAGCCACCTCGACGACCGCAGCGACGACGATGGCGCCCTGGAGTTGGAGCAGCGCCGCCTCCCACGCCGCCCCCGACGGGTTGCTCGCCTGCACGACGCCGACGACCGCGAGCGCCGGCGCCAGCATCGAGAACGGCGCCCCCTGCACGATGGGGTAGCGATTGCCGAACGTCGTCTGGGCGAGCGTCGCGATGCCCGAGACGACGAAGAAGGTCCCGACAAAGCGGGGGATCACCGACTCGGGCATCCCGAGCGCCCCCGCGAGGATCAGGGGCACCGCGACGTTCGCGCCGACCATCGTCAAGTAGTGCTGGATGCCGAGGAACACCGACGTGACGATCGGTGGCTTGTCGTCGATACCGTACGATACGAAGCCAGCAGGGCCCTCTTCGTCGCTCATCGTCGCCGCTCACCCGAATGCATATCGGGCATCTCTCCACGCAGGCATCTAAAACCGACCGGATCGGGACGACCCCGGCCGAAAGTGTCACGGCGCCCGGGGCCGAGGATGCGGTCGATGGACGTGGACGGCGAGGGCGAGGGCGAGCGCGCGACACCCACCCCGGGAGCCGGGGTCGACGGCCACGAGCGGACCGACGCACTCGGGACGCCGGCCGACTACCGACCCGAGCGCCTCTGTTACGACGGCGAACACGTCGTCGAGCGGGCGCCACTCGGCGCCGGATGGGCAGCCGTCACCAGCCACCGAGTGCTGGTGTACAACCCGGCTGCGGCGGGGCGACGGTTCGAAGCGGTCGATCGGCCGAACGTCAACGACGTGACCGTCGACGCCGACGGCGACGGGAAGTTCCTCGGGTGGGGGCTGCGCGCCGCCGTCTACGGGGTCGCCAGCCTCGGCGGTGGCGTCGCCCTTCGGGCGATGGACCTCCAGTCGACGCTGTCGATGGACGCGGGCGCGGGCGCCGCCCCCGTCGGGAGCGTCCTCGCGGTGACCGACGCCCTCGCCGCGGCGCTTGGCCTCCTCACGACGCTGCTCCTCGTCGGCGGCGGCGGCCTCCTGGCCGGGGCGCTCGTCCTCTTCGTCCGCTATCTCCGGACGCGACGTCCGGCGCTCGTCATCGACCGGTTCGGCGACGACCCCGTCCGGCTCTCCGTCCCACAGGGCGACGGTGAACGGGCGGCTCGGGCGCTATCGGCGGCGCTCGACCGGTGACGCCTGTCAGAAGACGGCCCCACAGTCCGCACAGGCGTCGGCGTCGAGGCCGACCTGTGACTTGCAGTTGCTACAGTAGCCCCGGGACCCGCTCCGGAGGATGCGCGCGACTACGACGTCGTCGTCCTCGTCGAGCGATTCGCCACACGCCGAACAGTAGTTCGGCGCTCCCTCGTGGCTGGTCGAACACGTGGGACAGACACGGACGCGCGTGGCGTCATCGCTGTCGCCGTCTCGGTCGTCGGGTGGGTCGTCGGTGACCAACAGGGCCAGGAGGTAGACGCCGACGCCGATGAGGCCCGTGAGAAACGTGACCAGCCCCCACACGAATCCGGAGCGGCCGCGACTGCTGGCATGGATTCCGACGGCGGCGGCGACAGATGTCCAGAACAGGAGGACGACGAGGGCGACGAAGGCATGACTGGACATGTGCGAGAACGTAGAACGAAGCCGAATAGGCCTTGTGCCCATGCGCCGCCCGCCGCGACCAATGATATATGCCCGCCGATAGCATACGAGGGAGCGATGGAAATCCGGCGGTTCCTCCGCGGTCAGATCGACGACGACCGCCTCGACCGAGTGATCACTGAAGTCGCGGCTCGGTACGGCCGCGAGGACCCGTCGGTCCGCTATCTCGACGCCGACAACTGGCTGTCGACGCCGCTCGTCCTCGACGAAGACCTCTTCGTGAAGGTGATCTCCAAGCAGAACTCGCTGATCCACGCCCTCATCACAACCGGCCGCAACCTCGGCGTCTTCTCCGCGGGGACGGAGGGTTTCTTCGAACATTTCGGAACGCCGTACGGGATGGCGAAACACGAACTCGAAGCGACCGAGCGGATGCGGGAAATCGGGGTGAACGCGCCCGAACCCCTCGAAGCGCTGGAAGTCGACGGCCTCGGCGTCGTCGTCCTCGAGTACCTGCCGGAGTTTCGCCCGCTCGACGAGTTGGATCGGGAGGCCGAACGCGAACTCGCGCCGAAACTGTTCGCGGCGCTCCGGACGATGCACGACCACGGCCTCGCACACGGCGACCTCCGAGCGGAGAACGTCCTCATCCTCGACGGCGACCTCTACTTCATCGACGCGACGAACGTCGGGGCGGAGAGCCGCGACGCCGCCCGGTCGTACGACGCCGCCTGCGGGCTGGCGGCGCTCGAACCGCTCATCGGCGCCGCAGCGACCGTCGACGCCGCCGCGACGGCCTACACGGCGGCGGAACTCCTCGCGGCGCGTGACTTTCTCGATTTCGTCAACATCCGCCCGGATCACGACTTCGACGCCGCGGCGCTCAAGGGTGAAATCGAGAAGCGCGCGGCGTGACGGAATGGAGTGAACCCGGATCGACCCTGCCGGGCGAAAGGGCGATCCAGGTCCGAGTCGGGCCGGGACGAGCGACGACGTGGTGGAGTTTTGAGTGCCGAGTCTCGACGAGAAAAGCGTCGATGCGTCGGCAATCACCGATAGCGTCCTCGTGATCATAAAGGCTCCGACCCATCCCGACGCGTGACGGGGATCGAACGGGCGCGTCGGACGCGCCGTCGCTCCGCTCACCCCGGCCAGAACGGATCCAGCCAGTCGCGGGACTCGACCACGACGTCGACGCTCGTGTCGTCGTAGAGCCTGGCGAGGGGCCGCCGAACTGCCTCGACATCGTAGTTCCGCGACCCGTTGTAGAGGGTGTGCGACGACGACGCCGTCTCGACGGTCAGTGTCGGTTTCGCGAGCAGCGATCCCGGAACGATTCGGACGGCCGTGAGCTCCGAGGTCGGCACCGCGAAACTCCGCTCGTCGGCGAGCAGTTGCTCCGGCGGAGCCGAGCGGTTGCGCCGACCCACCGCACGGGCCTCCCGGACCCGGCCGTCGCGTCGCAGGAGGAAGGACTTGAACGACTCCTCGGCAAACACGGCGTACATCGTGTCGCTCTCGAAGAAGAGTTCGAAGTATTCGAACGTCTGCGGAGTGATCCGGTACCACTCGCTCACCCACAGACGATCCGCGCCGGACGGCGACGAGGTGATCGTCGGTGGCGTCGGGTCCGTCTCAGTCACTGTCGGTCCGCCCCCGTGAGCGGTGGGAGCGTCATCGTCAGAAGTGCCGCGGCGTAGGTCTTCCCCTGCGTGTCGTACCGGAGGCTGGTTTGGCCGCCGCCGTCGAGCCCCCGTTCACAGACGAAGTTGAACGCGCGCACGTTCGGCATCGGGTAGCGCCGAACCTCGCCGGCGACCAGGTCGCCGAAGAACACCTCCGCCAGATACTCCAGGGTGAGGTAGTCGAACTCGCCGTACTCGAGGAGGCGCCCCGGGGCGTCCGGATAGTCACCCCAGAACCCCGCGCCGTTCGCGATGTCGACGCTCATTCGGAGAGTTCGTCGACGAGTTCGACCGCGCGGTCCTCCCGGATCGCGTCCTCTTCGACCATTCGCTCGGCGACGTCGTCGACGAGGTGGCTCGGCGTCCCGGCCTGGATGGCGATGTTCTTCGCGTGCAGGCTCATGTGCCCGTGCTGGATCCCCTCGCTCACGAGCGCCCGGAGTCCGGCCAGGTTCTGGGCGAGGCCGACGGCGGCGAGAACGCCGGCGAACTCGTCGGCGGAGTCCACGCCGAGGATATCCATCGCGGCCCCCGCGACCGGTTGCAGTTGGGTCGCGCCACCGACGGTACCGATCTGGATCGGGAGTTCGATGCTGCAAGCGAGGTTCCCGTCGGCGTCCACCTCGTAGTTCGAGAGCGAGGCGTACCCGTCGAGGGCGGCGTAGGCGTGGGCACCGGCCTCGATGGCCCGCCAGTCGTTGAACGTCGCCGTCGTGACGGCGTCGATGCCGTTCATGATCCCCTTGTTGTGGGTGGCGGCCCGGTAGGGGTCCGCATCGGCGAACGCACCGGCGTCGGCGATCCGATCCCGAACCGCCGTCCCGTCGAGTTCGGCGTCGTCGTCGGCCAGTAACTCGGGCGGGATGGTGCATCGTGCCCGTGCGATGCGGCGGTCCGCCAGGTTCGAGAGAATACGGAGTTCGACGGTCCCGCCCGTGAGCGATTCGATTTCCGGCGCCAGCGCCTCCGCCATCGAGTTCACCGCGTTGCCGCCCATCGCGTCCTGGACGTTCACGACGAGGTGTGTGACGACCATCGGCCCGCGGTTCGTATCGAGGACGCGAACCTGCACGTCCTCACAGCCGCCGCCGTGTTCGACCAGAACGGGATCCTGGTCGTTCGCGAGGGCGACCAGGTCCGCCTGTGCGTCGAGGACGCGCTGTTTCGCGGCGAACGGATCGGCGACGTCGACGGCCTGGATCTGTGCGATCATGTGCGGACCCGTGACCTGGGTGGTGAACCCACCCCGTTCGCGGGCCATCCGCGCGCCGTAGGAGGCGGCCGCGACGACGCTGGTCTCCTCGATTGCCATCGGGATCAGCCGATCCTCGCCGTCGATGCGGAAGTTCGTCGCGATGGAGAGGGGATATTCGAGCGTCCCGATCACGTTCTCGCTGACCGTGTCCGCACGAACGGGGTCGAGGCCGCGACCCCCGACTGCGGCCACCGCCTCGTCGGCGAGGCCCGCACGGTCGGCGACCGCCTGTCGACGCTCGTCGATATCCTGCTTGTAGAAACCGGGAATACGGGAGTCCATGCGTCACCGGTATCGAACGACCGTCAGTTAAAATTACCCCCGTCAGGCGGTTCGTTCCGTCGAGCGCTCCGAGCCGCCCCGACGCGATTATTTCGATATTTGTCGATAACTCCGAGGTGTCCAGTTTGTTGTGCGGCGTGACCGGGGGCGCGTCTGGTAGTATCTGCGTCCGTCCCCGTCCGGACGGCCGGCTTTTCGAAGATACTTTTTTAAAATTTGATGATATTGTTGCGGGGTGCCATGGCAATACAGTGGCAACGTGACAAGACGGTTATCGGAACTCTCGTCGTATTGCTCGTCATGTTCGGTGCGATGCTCGCGGGTGGACCGACCGGGCAGGTCGTGTTCTCCTATGCCACCATCGCGCTCTTCGGCCTCTACATCCTGCTCGGCGTAGAGGGGACGGCGAAGCGCTACTCGTACAAACCGTTCCTCGCCGTGATCGGGGTCCTCGTTCTCGTCCTCGGCGTCGGCTTCGCGCTGTTGTGGAACTTCCACTTCGCGAACCCGTCGTACACCGATCCGGTGTACTGGCTCGGGTTCCCGCGGGCCACGTCCGTCCTCGTGTACTGGCTCTGGCTGCCGCCAGCCCTGGTGTTGATGTTCGCCTACCCGTACCTGTTCGAGAAGTACATCTGGAGTGCGGCGGAAGCGGAGGAGTTCCGCGGAATGGAAGGACCGGATTCGACCGACGGGAGTGACCGCTGATGGCCGCCGATCCGCTGATAACGGGGGTCGTCGTCGTCTATCTCCTGTTGGTCCTCGGCATCGGCGTGTGGGGGTATCGACAGACCGAGTCCACCGAGGACTTCCTCATCAGCGGGAAGCGCTTCGGTATCTGGGCGGTCGCGTTCTCGGCGTTCGCGTCGATCATGAGCGGGTTCGGGTTTATCGGCGGCCCGGGACTGTTCTACAGCGGCGGCTACGCGTTCCTCTGGATCGCCATCGTCGCGCCGCTCGCGTTCCCCATCTCGTGGTTCGTCCTGGGGAAAAAGATGCGCCTCATGGCGGAAGTGGAGCAGATCCTGACCATTCCGGACGCCGCCGACGCACGCTACGACAGCGACGTGGTTCGGTTCTTCGTCGCCCTCTCTGTCCTGCTCGGCGTGATTTCGTACCTCGCGGTCCAGCTCAAGGCGATGGGGTTCGTCCTCTCGGACATCCTCGGAACGAGCGAACTCGTCGCCGTCGTCCTCGCAACCGTCGTCATCGCCGCCTACACCATCGGCGGCGGCATGATCGCCGGCGTGTTCACCGACCTCGTTCAGGGTGGCATCATGGTCGCCGGGAGCGTCGTCGTGTTCTTCTACGCCCTCGATTACGGCGGTGGGTTCCAGCAGATGAGCCAGGAACTCGCCAGCAACTCCCCGGAGTTCGCCGGCGCGTTCGGCTCCTTCCCCGTGATGCTCGCTCTGAGCTGGTATTTCCTGTTCACCATCGGGAACTCCGGACAACCCCACATGGCGCACAAACTGTACATGATCCGTGACGTCAAACTCCTCAAGTGGGGCGCTCCCATCGCCGGCCTCTCCTACTTCCTCTCCTCGCTCATGATGCTTGGAATCGGTATCTCCGTGCGGGCGGGCGTCGAAACCGGTGCCCTCGACTCCCTCTCCAACCCCGACATGGCGGCGCCGTTCTTCCTCTCGAATTTTGTCTCCCCAATCGTCGCCGGCATCGTCTTCGCCGCCGCCCTCGGGGCGATCATGAGTACCAGCGACGCGTTCATCAACATCGGCGCCGCGAACCTCGCGCGTGACATCCCCGAGAGCCTGGGGATGGAGTACGAGTCGGACAAACAGGAACTCTGGGTGAACCGCCTCGGCAGCGCGGCGATCATCGTCATCTCCCTGTTTCTCGCGTACTTCGTCCAGATCCTAGTCGGTATCCTCGGCGTCGTCGGGTGGGCGCTGTTCGCTGCCCCCATCGTCCCGCTCCTCGGAATCGGTCTCAACTGGAGCGGCGCCACGCGGGAGGGGGCCATCGCCGCCGTCGTCGTCTCCCTCCTCGTCAATCTGGGGCTCGCCGTCGGTAGCTCCCTCTACGGCGTCTCGCTCCCCCACGGAGTCGTCGCCGGAGCGTTCTCCCTCGTCGTCTCGTCCATCGCGCTCATCGCCGTGAGCCTCGTGACGAACACGTACTCCGGCGAGGACATCGCGGACGAAATCTACCGGGTCGTCGTCGCCTGAGCGGCGAGTCGTCGTCGACGCTCACGCCGCCACGACCATCTCGGCTATCGTAGCGATCTGCACAGCCGATCGACGACGTCGTGTGATCGGCTGTGTGACGACTTTCAATCGGTACTATAGTCCCGCCGGTCACGCAGCGCCGGGAACTCCTCACGCACCTCGTCGGTTCGGTCCGGATCCAGGTCGGCGAAGACGAGAGTGGCCTCGTCGCCGGCACTCGCGAGCGTCGTCCCCCACGGGTCGTAGACGGTCGAGCGTCCGAGCAGCGTCGCGTCCTCGAACTCGGCGGCGCCGTTGGCCGCCGCGACGTAGGTGAGGTTCTCGATGGCGCGCGCCCGGGCGAGCGTCTCCCAGTGTTCGACCCGCGGATAGGGCCACGCGCTCGGGACACAGACGAGCGTCGCCCCCCGATCGGCGAGTCGCCGGTAGAGCTCCGGGAAGCGGAGGTCGTAACACGTCGACATCCCGACGGAGAACCCCTCGAAGTCGACGGTCGAGAGCGACTCGCCGGGCGTGAGCAGACGCGTCTCGGCGGACTCGTAGCCGAAGAGGTGGTGTTTGCGGTAGACGGCGCGGCGTTCCCCGTCGCGGTCGTAGAACACGCAGGTGTTCGCCAGTCCGTCCTCGGCCGGCACGTCGACGCCGGCGGCGGCGCTGTCGGCGAGGTCTTCGACGTGGCTCCCTGCGAGCAGGCCGACGCCGTGGTCGGCGGCGACGTCGGCGAGTCGGGAGAAGGTCGGCCCGTCGAGCCCCTCGGCCGCGCGGGCGTACGTCTCGAAGGCGAAGTAGCCGACCGTGAACAGTTCGGGGAGGACAACCAGGTCGGCGCCGCGGGTGGCGGCGTCGGCAACCGCTGTCGCCGCGCGGTCGACGTTCTCGCTCACGTCCCCGGCGGTCTGGTCGAGTTGGGCGAGCGCGATCCTCATGCCGGGAGTTCGAGGTCGCGTCTGAGCGCCGTTTCGAGGTTGGTGAGTTCGTTGTCGAGGCGCTTCTTGAAGAACCGCTCGACGCCGGGGAGGCGGCCGTCGACGACGAACTCGTTGTCGAGGCGACAGCCCGTCTCGGTCGGCTCGATCCGGTGTTCGCCGGTGACGCGCAACACCTTCGACCGTCCGACGAACTTCACGTAGTTGGGTTCGTCGCGCTCGACGTCCTCGGTCTCGACGGTCGCGGTGCGGTCGACGAGCGGCAACTGGAGGTCGATCTGCCACGTTGCTCGCTCACCGTCTATCTCGTAGTCGTGGACGACACTGATGGCTTCGGCGCGCTTGCGGGGATCGGAGATGAAATCCCAGACGCGTTCGGCCGGAGCCTCGAACTCGAACGCCCGCCGGACACGTACGGTCATACGATATGGTCCCGTCGAATCCTCAAAAAGCCGTGGGGTTGGATCAGCCTTGCGTGACGCGCCACGTCGTCGACCGGGCGCGCCCCCACTTCTCGATTTCCACGTCCTCGGACTTCTCGGCCAGTCGAGGGAGTCGAGAGCCGACCTGTTTGGCCGTCAGCCCGATTGCGTCGGCGATGTTCTTCGCGCGGAAGTAGCGTTCACCCCGGGAGACGCTGTCGTGGAGGTACGCGAGGATTCGCCGTTCCTCTTCGGTCAGTGAGGTCATCGTTCACCCACAGTAGGGGACTCATGCTCTTAACTCTTTCAAGCCCGAGTCGCGACGGCTCGGACAGTAATCCGTTAGGCGTAGGCCTGAATCGCCACGACCGAGAGCAGGGCGGCCACCATCGCGAGGGCGAACCCGCCGGCTTTCGGCAACTGTCCGGGTGCAGCGACCATCGCCAGCGCACCCACGACCGCGAGGATGCCAAACAGCACTCCGAATCCCACTCCTTTGTCCGTGTCGGCGGCGTCGAGTGCCATACACCCCCCTGCGGTAGCGTGGCTTATAGTGATTGTCATGGGGCGAGCTGGGGGAACGATATAAACCCAGGCGGTCGTACGCCCGTTATGGACTTCAGCCTCTCCGCCGAACAGTCCCAGATTCGTGATATGGTCGCCGACTTCGTCGACGAGGAGATCGTTCCCGTCGCGAGCGACATCGACGAGACCGACGAGTTCCCCCGTGATCTGATCGACCAGATGGCCGAACTCGGTCTGATGGGGATGCCGTTCGACGAGGCGTACGGCGGCGCGGGACTCGACTACCACGCCTACGCCGCCGCCCTCGCGGAGATCAGCCGCGGGAGCGGCGGCCTCGGCACCGTCGTCGCGGCCCACACCAGCCTCGCGAGCGGGATGCTCGATTCGTTCGCCTCCGCGGAGCAGAAAGAGCAATTCCTGACGCCGCTCAACGAGGGCACGGACATCGGCGCGTTCGCGCTCTCGGAGGCCGGCGCCGGGAGCGACGTGCCCGCGATGGTGACGACCGCCGTCCGCGACGGCGACGACTACGTCATCGACGGCGAGAAACTCTGGATATCGAACGGTTCAGTCGCCGACACGGTCGTCCTGTTCGCAAAGACCGACCCCGACGCGGGCCGGAAGGGTCTCTCCGCCTTCGTCGTCCGTCCCGGCGAGGACGACGGCTTCCACGTCGAGGGGACGGAGCACAAACTGGGCGACAAGGGGTGTCCGACGGCGGAGCTCCGGTTTTCGGGCCTCCGCGTCCCGGCGGACCGCCGCCTCGGGGAGGAGGGGGACGGCTTCGTGCAGGCGCTGAAGACGCTCAACGCCGGGCGCATCACCATCGCCGCCCGCGGCGTCGGCATCGCGCAGGCGGCGCTCAACGAAGCCGTCGCCTACGCGAACGAGCGCGAGCAGTTCGGGCAGGCCATCGGTGACTTCCAAGCGATCGGCCACAAACTCGCGGATATGGACACCAAGGTGGAGACGGCGCGCCTGCTGATGCATTACGCGGCCGACCGGAAGATGAAGGGCCAGCGGTTCGTCAAGGAGGCCGCCCAGGCCAAACTCTACGCCAGCGAGGTGAGCAGGGAGGTCGCCAACGAGGCCATCCAGATCCACGGCGGCTACGGCTACACCAAGGACTTTCCCGTCGAGCGGTTCTACCGCGACGCCAAACTCAACGAAATCTACGAGGGGACCAGCGAGATCCTGCGCAACACCATCGCGGACGAAGTGCGGTAACCGGAAGGTTCGACTGACCGGAGCCCGGAGGAGTCGCTATGACCGAGTCCGGCGGTGACGGTGACGAGCCCACAGGGACGACAGCCACCGACGATGGGGTCATCGCGCGCTACTACGAGACGGGGGGTGAGCGTGTCCTCGCGTTCGAACGGGACGGTCGGCGCGCTGCCCTCGCCCAGAACAGCGACGGGTACGCGATGGTGACCGTTCGACACGCGCCCGACGGCGACGAACTGGAGCGCTACTACGGCTTCGACATGGCGCTCGACCACGCGGCCGAACTGCTCGGCGTCGGGGCCGGGGACCTGCCGATCCCGGACCGGGCGAGCGACATGGGGATGTAGGGGTATCGTACCTGTCGATGGGTGGTCGCTGTCGCGACCCGGCGACCCCATCGTGGCGGATCAATAGCCTTACGATCAGGTCCAGTAGAACCGCGGCCCGAGAAACAGGTAGGCGAGGGCGAGAAAGAGGAGGGCGAAGGCGAACACTTCGCCGGGGCGTCCGCGGAGGCAGATGGCGAGGGCCTGCACGACGCCCATCACGATAGCGTCCTGCGGGTGGAGATCGGGATACGTAATCTGTGTCACCATGAGCGCCGCGAGCAGGCCGGAGAGAGCAACGAGGAGCACTGGGCCGACGAAGCCCGCGAGGACGCCCGCCGAGAGGATCGTCGCCGCGAGCGTCGACGGCACGCCCTTGGTTTCGGAAGCGTCGCTGTCGTAGGCGGTGTAGAGGCCAAGACGGGTGACCGCCATCGCGACGTAGATGGCCGGAAGGAGGAGCGCGAGGCCGTACGCGATCGGATCGGCCCCGAACGACCACGTCTCGGCCGCCCGCGAGGCGATGAGGAGGGCAGGCGCGACGCCGAAGGAGGCCACGTCCGCGAGCGAATCGAGATACGGACCGGCGAGCGTCCCGCCACGCCTACGAGCGATGACACCATCGAGTCCGTCCAGTACGGCCGCAAGCAGAACGATACGCGCGGCGAGCCCCGCGTCCCGCGTCGCGACGAACGCCGCTAGAAACCCGAGCATCGCGTTGCCGACGGTGACGGCGTCCGCGAGACCGAGTCGCCCCACGAACCGCGGTTGCATAGTCGCTCTCTCACCCACCGCGGATTTACGTCTTTATATCGTCTACGGATCGGTGTACGTCGGCACCGGCTGTCGACATCGCCACGGTCGACGAGGATCCGTTTCGACCCGCGAACCACGTCGCATATATCCGTCGGCCACCGAACCCCGCGTATGCGCAGACGTCGGGTACTCGCGACGCTCGGATCGGCGCTCGCCGCCGGGAGTGCCGGCTGTGCCGCCGCCGGCATGGGCGGCACCGACGGCGACGTGGGCATGACCGCGGTGGCGTTTGAACCCGCGACGATCACGGTCAGTGCCGGCGACGAGGTCGTCTGGTACAACAACAGCGCCCGGGCCCACTCCATTACCGCCTACGATGACGGCATCCCGGCGGAGGCGGCCTACTTCGCGACCGGCGGCTACGACTCCGAGGCCGCCGCCCGCGAGGCGTGGGACGGCATGAACGGGGCCATCACCAACGGCCAGCAGTACGCCCACACGTTCGAGGTGCCCGGCACCTACAACTACTTCTGCATCCCGCACGAGCGGGGCGGGATGGTCGGACAGGTCGTCGTCGAGGAGTGAGCGCGCGGCCGGAAGCCCCACGAGCGACCGGGGCGAGCGCGGGATCTACGACGAGGCCGAGACGTCACCTGCGGTGTTCCGTGGGCTCGCCGGGAGTTCGATCACCACGGTCGTTCCGTCGTCGGCACCGTCCACGTCGACCCGGCCGCTGGACCCGCGGACGATCCAGTTGGTGAGCCACAGGCCCAGTCCGGTGCTGTGGCTGAGTTGTGTCTCCTCGGCGGTGCGGAGCACCTGCCGCTCGACCGGTGGGAGTCCGGGGCCATCGTCGGTGATGCGGACCACGAACCGGCTCCCGTCGCGTTCCGGCGGCGTGAGGTCGACCGCGACGTGCGGGTGGTGGGCGTCGTTGTGTTCGATCGCGTTCTCCAACACGTTCTCGAACGCGTGCGGCAGGAGTTCGTGCCCGACGACCGGTGCTCGCTCCGGCAGCGTGACGTGTATCTCGGCGTCGGGATGGGTCCGCCGCAGGCGCTCGATGCAGTCGGTCAGCACGTCGGCGAGATCGAACGTCACCGTGTCGGTGCGGTCGGCGTCGGCGACCCGCTCGATCCGGCGGGCGGTGTCGCTGAGTTCGAGGATGCCGTCGAGGCGGTCGCGGACGATCCGCAGGCTTGGATCGTCGTCCGGCAGGCGCTCGGCGAGGCGGTCGAGGTGGCCGGCCGCGACGTTCACGTCGTTGCGGATGTTGTGGCGCAACACCCGGTTGAGCACCGCGAGCCGCTGTCGGCGCCCCCGCCGTTCGGTCACGTCGAGGACGACGAACGCCGCCCCGGCGATCCCCTCTTCAGCGAGCGGTGCGGCCCAGACCCGCGTGTCGAGCAACGACCCGTCGGGGCGGCGGTGTCGGGCGTCCGCGCCGACGATCCGTTCGCCGTCGTGGAGGCGGTCGAGACAGGCATCGAGGGTGATCGTGTCGTCCTCCTCGGCCCATACCGCCGCGAAGGGGCGCCCGAGCATCGAGGATCGACCCCGACCGAACGTTCGCTCCGCCGCAGGGTTCCACAGCTGGACCACGCCATCGGTGTCGACCGCACAGATGGCGACCGGGGCGGCGTCGATGACCGTCGCGAACCGATCGACCAGCCGCTCGACGGCCGCCGTGAGCACGTCGACCTGCTCCTCGCTGCCGAGATGGCGATCCAGTGCGTCGAGCAGTTCGACGAACATCGTCCGCGAGAGTCCCTCCCGGTCCGCGACGACACCCTCGTCCGCCGCGGCGTACGCGTCGACGACCGCCCGTTCGACGTCCTCGTGCCCACGCTGCGTGAGCGCCCGGAACACCGCGCCGACGACCTGATCCGTCGAGCCATTCATTTTAGGTATGCCTAAAAATTTGGGAGAGATAAACCTTCGGCTCGGCGGGAGATGTCGGAAAAAAGTCGGTCGGGACCCTCAGTCCTCGTCGACGGCGACGTCCTCTTCGTCCACGTCGACGGCCGCTTCTTCCTCGGCGGCGACCTCTTCGGGCCGCGCTTCGAGGGTGAGCTTCTGGATCTCGACCCGGCGAAGCGGGTAGACCGTCTTGGCGTCGCCGTAGATGGCCGAGGAGAGACGACCCTCGACGGCGCTCTCGACGAACGACTGGAAGTCGCGTTCGGTCGCGGCCTCCTCGATGATGTCGATCATGACTCGACGGATGGCCTGCTCCTGACTGCGGTCGGCCTTCTTCGTCGTGAACGCGACGGGCTGGACGCGGACACGGTAGTCGTCCGTCGTCAGCACCGTGATCGTCGCGTCGACCTTCGAAGCGCCACGGCGCACGAGGCTCCGCAGGTAGTCCCGCGTGAGTTCGTGCTTCACGAACTCCGTGTAGGCGGCGTCCGAGCCCACGTCCGTGATTTTGAACGTGAGTTTGGTGTTGTTCGCCCCGGCGTCGTCAGTGAGTTCGCCGAGGGTCGTTTCGATCGTTCGTCCGATGACTTTCTGCGGTTCGTCGGCAACCGTCTGGCCGAGTTCCGCCCGGTCGTACTGCTCCGGGGCGAAGATCGTGTACCAGCGCTTGCCGCGTTTCTGCTTGGATACTGA
>Ga0207757_100713_pt1 | contig 19033 bp, 23 predicted proteins | sample A23P3SouthBayCA_2_FD_187752 | JGI IMG/M metagenome (GOLD analysis project Ga0207757, IMG submission 187752) | Aerobic enrichment media microbial communities from Eden Landing Ponds, California, USA - A23 P3 (2) (SPAdes) | ecosystem: Environmental > Aquatic > Marine > Unclassified | place...
GAGCGCGAGATACCACGTCAGAAACAGCGGCGCGGGCGCGACGGCGAACACCCAGACGTCGACGTTGGTGATGAGCAGCATCGACCGCCCGGTCGCGAGGCCGACCGCGTCGGTCACGAGCGGACCCAGCGGCGGCGTCTTCGGCAGCGAGACGACGTACAGCGCCAGGCCGGTCGCGAGACCGCCGACGGCCAGTATCGTCGCGGTTCGCACCCGAAGTACCCCCGACAGCGCCGTCGCGGCGACGAGGACGCCGACCGCGAGCGTGAGGAACGTGTCGGGGTCGCCCGCGACCGTCATGAACTCGTGGAACACGGAGGCGTAGGCGGTGACGAGCAGGCCGACGCCGGCGAGCGCGACCAGCCGAACGGCGTCGACGTCGAGTCGGAGCAGACGCGCGAGTTCGGGCCCGTCCTCGTCGCGGCTCTGCCCGAAGCGTCCGGTGTCGGTGCTCACGTCCCCACCTCCCCGGAGGCCAGCGGGTTCTCGCGGCTGACGGTCATGGCGTCGAGCGTCTCGGTGTGGGTGCCAAAGGCGACCCGGACGCCCTCGGCGTCGGCGTCGACGTGGACGTCCGCGTCGGCGACTTTCCCTTCGGAGAGCGGGCCGCCGTCGGTCGTCGCGAGCGCCTCGAGGACGCTCTCGCGGTGGGTCGGGCCGTAGCCGAGCGGGACGTCGGTCTCCGGCAGGCGCAGTTCGACGCCCAGGTCCGCCTCCAGGGCCATGACGGCGATGCTGGCCGCGGCGGTCGCCATCTCGTCGGCGGCCGATTGCTCGCTCGTCGCGGCGATCACGACGTCCTCGTCGATCTCGCGATCGGCGAACTCGGTGACGTAGATCCCGTCGGGGTCTTTCGCGGTCGTCTTCCAGTGGACGTCACGGAGCGGGTCGCCCGGCGCGTACTCGCGGAGCGTGTCGAACTCCCGGCGCTCCAGTTCCGTGCGGTCAAGGAGGTGTTCGCGGAGGAGTTGCTGACCGGCGAGTTTGTACACCGGCGGGTAGACGAGCACGCGAGCGGTCGACCCGACCTCGTGGGTTCGTTCGAACAGGCCGAGCACGTCGCGGACGCCGACGGTCAGCGGACCGACCGTGTGCCGGCCCCGTCGGTCGCAGGCGAGCGAGTAGGTAATCGTCGCCGGGAGCGTCCGCTCGACGCGTGGCTCCGCGACGGTCAGCCCCTCCGGGACCGACTCCGCGATGGACGCGACGCCCGCGCCGTCGACGTCGACGGTCATCGTCCGCGTGTCGCCGGGGAAGCCCGGCGGGACCGACTCCCGTTCGGCGGTGGGCGTCTCGGTCCGGCGAACCATGACGAGCCCCGCGAGCAGCGCGACGACTGCCGGCGCGGCGATGGCGTTGAGCGCGCGGGCGCCGTAGGTGAAAGCGAGCAGCTCCGCCACGACGACGATGGCGAGCACGCCGTACCCGCGTTTTGTCAGGTTCATCACTCGACGCGGACGGATTCGAGTGCGTTCTCGACGACCGAGGTGGGGGTGGTCTCGGTCGTGTTCGTTCGGACGCGATGGGGGAAGACGACGCGGGCCTCGACCTGTACGTCGTCGGGGATGACGTACGACCGCCCCTCCAGGACGGCCCGGCCCTGGGCGGCGCGCAAGACGGCGAGCGCGCCGCGGGGACTCACGCCGAGTTCGGCGTGCCGGCGCGTGAACTTCGCGAGTCGCGTGACGTACTCCCGGACGGCCTGTTCGGCGGTGACGGCCGCGGCCGTGTCACGGGCGGCCTGGAGGTCTTCGAGGCTCACGACCGCGGTCAGGTCCTCGATCGGGTGGTGGCCGACGACCCGGTCGAGCATCGCCGCCTCGTCGTCGCTGCCGGGGTAGCCCAGTCGGAGCTTCTTCATGAACCGGTCGAGTTCGGCCATCGGTAGTTCGTAGGTGCGGTCGCGCTCGACGGTGTTCTGGGTGGCGATGACGGTGAACGGCTGGGGCACCTTGTGGGTCTCGCCGTCGACGGTGACCTGCTCTTCTTCCATGGCCTCCAGCAGTGCGGACTGGGTTTTCGGCGGTGCGCGGTTTATTTCGTCGCCGAGGACGACGTTGCCGAAGACCGGGCCGGGGCGGAACTCGAAGGTCTCGGTCTTCTGGTTGTAGACGTTGACGCCCGTCACGTCCGAGGGCAACAGGTCGGGTGTGAACTGGACGCGTTTGAACGTGCCGTCGAACGACTGGGCGACTGCGCGCGCGAGCATCGTCTTCCCGACGCCGGGGACGTCCTCGAGGAGGACGTGCCCGCGGCCGAGCAGGGCGGTGAGGATGTGCTCGATCTCTTCGTGGTGACCGACGATCACGTCTTCGACGTTCTCGATGACCCGATCGGCGACCGCGCGGGCGTCGTCGACGTCTTCGACCGTACTCTCCTGGCGACCGGAGACCGTTGTGTCTGTGTCTGTCATGGCTGGCTACGTCCGCCGGGGACCCGCGACGTCAACCCGCGCCGTCGCGACCACCTGCGGGGAGTGCGTTCGGCACCGACTGACATTCGGTATCGCACCTTACGGCCGGAGACAGGTAACTTTGCTGCCCACGATGTGTGGCTCGTACCCGACCGCGCCGACCGCCGACGGAACCGAACCGGCCATCCGACAGCGGCGATTCCTCCGACAACAGACCCGACGGCGGCGGTGGCGGGGCACGCAGTGGCGGTGCGAGAGCGGTGGCAGGGCACGCAGTGGTGGTGCGAGTGCGGTGGCGGGGCACGCAGTGGCGGTGCGGATGCGGTGGCGCGCGCCGTCGCGCCCTCCGTGGCGCGACGAAGTCGTGCGAGGGATGAGTAGCGCAGGAACGAGCAACGCAATCGGCTGGGGAGGTATGTGGCCTTCTGCGGTGTGGTGCTGTGCGGTCCTGGTGGACTGAAAGGGCGAGGCGCGCTCGCGTGCAGTTTAGTCGGTGAGCGGGCCAGTATCCGCGCGGGCGGTGCGGAGAGCGCGGATATCCCGCTCAGCGACCGCGAGCGGGACGAGGGCTTTCAACGCTCGCGATCGACTGCGGTAGTTGTGATCCGGAGCGAGCGGGACGAGGGCTTTCAACGCACACGATCGACTGCGGTAGTTGTGATCCGGAGCGAGCGGGACGAGGGCTTTCGACTCTCAGGATCAAGTGCTGTCGCGGTCGGATCGGCTGCGATCGGACCGGTTGGGGTCACTGCAACGGTGTCGTCAGCGGTCGACGCTCGTCGGATAGCCTCTCGAACAGGATCGACCGTCGAAACGCGCTCACTCCGGGATCGGCTTCTCGAACAGCCGCTCGTCGGTCTCGGTGCAGGTGACGGCGACCACCTCGTGGGTGCTACAGCAGGACTCGACGGTCTCCTGGCCGAACTCGACGCCGCCCTCGCCCGTGGGACAGTCGACCAGGAACAGTCGCAGGCCGCTCAGGGCCTCCCCCTTCGCTTCGGGGTCCAGCCCGCCCCACGCCTCGAAGCGGTCGGCGAGCACCGTCGCGGCGGCGCTGTCGGCGACCAGCGCGGCCTCCGAGGGCCACTTCCCCACGGTGCACTGGCGACCGACGCGTCGCCCGTCGGCCGTCTCCTCGGTCGGCGCGACCCGGAGGACCCGTCCGTCGCCGTGTTCCGCGATGGAACACTCCGAAACGGTCAGCCCGAGCTTTCGGACGACCGTCTCGGCGTCGACGCCGCCCTCGCGGACGGACTCGATCTCCGCGTTCCACGCCGTCCGGAACGACTCGGTGAGACAGAGGTCCTCGCGGTCCTCGCAGGGCTCGACCGCTCCCGCCGACAAAAGGACGCGCTCGACGTCGATCTCCTCGCCGCGATCGCCGGCCTCGGCCTGGTTCTCGCCCGCCTCGCCCCCGCTCTCGCCCGCGTCGGCCCGGCCGGCGCCCGCTGTGTTCCCCGCACCGACCCCACCGCCGACCGCGCCCGGCGGCGTCGGGTCCTTGCCGAAGAGACCCAGGAGCCACGCCGGGAAGTAGCGCTTGGTCAGCGCCGGCGTGCCGGGAACGAGATACCCCCGCAGGTAGATCAGCGCGGCGGAGACGGCGAGAACGGACCCGCCGACCGCGAGCGCAACCGACGTGCCAGTGCCGCCGGCAGTCACCAGGCTGCCGGCGACGCCACCCGCCAGCACCACCGCGATCAGGCTGTTTACCACCGTACAGGGGAGACATCGGTTCTCGCCGGTGTACTCCGGCCGTCGAAGGCGTCCGAACATCGTCAGCCGGAGTGAGTCTTCTCGGCGAGATAGTAGTTACGGTATTTTATGTCATCGAAACATCGTTCTGACGAGCGAAGTCAGCGGACGCTCCGTTCGGGGCCGCGGCCGATGTACTCGGCCATGAACGCGCGGACGGTGTCCTCGTCGTACTCGTCCATGGTGAGCCGTTTCTCCCAGGCCGTGAGCACGTACGTCGCGTTCGGGTCGTCGACCGGCGTCGGTACGGCGATGAAACTCCGCCAGGCTCCCGTGTAGCTGTTCGCGAGGTCGGTGAGGTTCTCCTCGGCCTCGGCGGGGATCGTAGCGGGGTCGTAGTAGACGACGATGGCGCCGTGTTCGATCGAGTGGACGAGGCCGCCGAGGGGGCGTTGCTCCGTGTAGAAGCCGGCGCCGACGGCGTACTGGGACCCGTAGTGGGGGCCCGACGTCGGCGGCATGCGCTGGTAGTCGACGTCGGTATCGCGCGAGACGTGCTGGTTGCTCGTCGCCGGTTCGGTCTGGACCTGCGAGATGACCGAGTCGTCGCCGCTGTCCGGGAGCGAGCCCGCGCTGGCGGTGCCGTTCCCGCCGAAGTTGAACGTGACGAACACCACGACCACGCCCGCGAAGACGAGGAGCCCGACGAGGATCGCCGGCCCCAGCGGGAAGCCGCCGCCCTCCCCGCTGCCCTCGTGGGCGGCGACGCGGCGTTTGTCGATCGATCCGAGGTCGCCCCGGTGGTCCGCCGCGAGATGGTCCAGATAGGAGTCCTCGTCCGAGAACGACTCCCCACAGTAGTCACAGTCCGGCATTACCCCTCTATGAGGGACCGGTGTTTTCAACGGTTTCGGTTCGAATGTGAACAGTTCGCACACTGGCCGGCCGTTCGACGGGGGTGGGCGGTCGCGCTCGACCGCGACGGGGACGATCACTAGCGGCCGAAGTCCGCATGGAGGTCCGCGAAGGCCGCGGCCTCGCGGCGCTCGCGCGTCTCGCGGTCGGCGTCGTCGCGCAGGCGCCGCTTCAGCGCCCGCAGCGCGCCGGCGTCGTTGCTCGCGATTTCTCGAGCCACTACGCCGGGGTCGTCGACGACTCGCGAGACGAGTCCCATCCGGAGCGCCGCGTCGGCGTCGACGACCCGCCCCGAAAGCGCCAGGTCCATCGCCTCGCCCCGGCCGACGACCTCGGGGAGTCGGACCGTCCCGCCCCAGGCACCCAGGAGACCGAGCGTCACCCCTGACTCGGCGAACGTCGCCTCGGGCGTCGCCACGCGCAGGTCACAGGCCAGCGCGAGTTCGACGCCGCCGCCGCGGGCCGCGCCGTCGACCCCCGCGACGACGACCGGGTCGGCGGTCTCGATCGCTCGCGCGACGGCCTGCCCCCGGCGGGCGAAGCGCTGGGCGGCCTCGCGGTCGGGCAGGCCCGCGACGGCGTCGAGGTCGGCGCCGGCACAGAACGCCGATCCCGCGCCCCGCAGGGAGACCACCGGCGCGTCGGCGCTCGTGACGGCCGTCTCGAGGGCGTCGAGCGCGTCGAGCGTGAGCGCGTTCCGTCTCCCGGGACGGTCGAGCGTAAGGACGCAGACATCGCCCTCGCGGGCGGTGGCGATCACCGGCGACACCTCCGGGGCGGGCGGCGGGCGAGCGTGGCGACGGCGGTCGGCGCGGACCGAACCGCGGCGAGCGTGCGGGACATGGGCGTTCGTGGGTGAGAGGTTTCCAAAGGTCTTTGCCCTTCCCTCCGCTAGTCGACGGCAATGGAGGAAGTCGCCGCAGTTCGACGAGCCGCGGTCGAGGCGGTCGGCGACGTCGAACCCGACCGCCTTCGCCAGCGGATCCGCGGGCGCCTCGAATCGGGGTCGATGGCGCCCGGCGCGCTGACGCTGTTGAGCGCTCGCGCGGCCGACGCCCCCGAGGCGACCGTCGAGTCCGATCCCGACGACCCCGTCGCCGAGCGCGGCGCCGGCGTCCAGCTCATCTACGAGGGACTGCGGCTCACCCGCGTGCTCTCGCAGGACCCGCCCTGGGAGCGAGACAGCGAGGACGTCCCCGTCCCGTCAGCCGACGACGCGAGCATGACCGACGGGGGCGACGTGACCGTCCCCGACGGCGAGGTCGGCGACCCCTCCGCCGTCCCGGTCGGCGAGGCGGGCGGCGCGGTGGACCCGGGGGAAGCGACCAACGCGGCCGACATCGAGGCGGACATGTCGATCCTCGTCGCCGACGTGATGGTCGCACGCGGGTTCTACCTGCTCGCGCGGACCGAGGCCGCCGGCAGCGCGGTCAAGACCGTCCGCGCGTTCGGTCGCGACCAGACCGTTCGCCGGACGAGCGGCGACGAGTCGCTGGACCGGAACCTCGAAGTCGACGTGTTCGAACTCGCCGTCGTCGCGGGGACGACCGCCGTCGGCGGGCGCGCGACGGCCGCTCTCAGAGAGTACGTGGCCGACCTCGCCCGGACGGACGGGCCCGGCGGTGCGGCGGCCGGCGACCCGCTCTCGGTCGCCGAGCGATTGTTCTCCGAGACGAGCGTCGAGACGCTCGCGGACCATCTCGGCGACGAGTCCGGCGACGGCGTCACCACGTCCGCCGATTCCTGACCGCGCCGGCGCGGGCCCGTCCACGTGCCCCACTCGCACGCCCGCGCCGAATCGAAACCCCTAAAGACGAATCGGGGTAACTCACGGAACGCGCCTGGGTAGCTTAGAGGTAAAGCGCGTCCTTGGTAAGGACGAGAGCCCGGGTTCAAATCCCGGCCTAGGCTCTCTTTCCCCTGTTTTCGGGCTTTACAGCCCTTCTCCGTCGGTTGACCCATGACCGGTGTGAAAGAACGAGTGCCCGGGTGGAAAGTCGGTCCCCCGGCGCTGTCATGCGATTCTGAGGAACAGTCGGGCATATGTGCAAAGAAATTTAAACGTTGCTGGTCGCTAGTGCTAGATTCTAGCTGGAGAGGTGACGAATCGTGACGCACAGCGACGAGAACAAAGTTGACGGGATCGTCCTCGTGACCGAGGATTCCCAAGCATATCTGAACCCCAAACAGGAGATCGCGTACCGGGAACACCGCCGCGAACTGGCCAATTGGCTGCTCAACATCGGGAAAAACCCGAACAAGGCAGACGGATACAGCTATTCCACGGCCAAGAACCGGATGAACCGGTTGGACCTGTTCTTCCGCTTTGTATGGGACCATGAGGACCGGTACGTCCAAGACCTGACCACCGAGCACGCGGATGCGTGGATGCGGTGGCTCGCCAAACAGGACTACAAGGAATCTACCAAGTGCCACTACCAGAAGGCCGCCCACACCTACTTCAAATGGAAACGTTGGGAACGTGGCACCGACACCGAGTGGGACCCCGAGATCGAGTACAGCGACCCGAGCACGACGTACTCACCCCGGGATTATCTGACCCGTGAGGATCGGCGCAAGTTACGCGAGGCCGCGATGGAATACGGCAGTGTGCCCCACTACAATTCGGTGACCCCTGCGGAACGCGATCGGTGGAAGACCTATCTCGCCCAGCGCCTCCAAAAACCCAAAGAGGAGGTGACGATGCAGGACTGGGAGAAAGCGAACTCGTTCAAGTATACCTCGATGATCTATGTCGCCTTGGACGCCGGGCTCCGGCCCTGTGAGATCGAGCGCAGCAACGTCCACTGGGTCGACCTGGACAACGGGGTGCTCCGGATCCCCCGCGAGGAATCCAGTAAGAACCGAGAAAACTGGACCGTCGCCCTCAAACCCGAGACGGTCTCAATCCTCAAGCAGTGGCTGGATGAACGGGAGACCCGCGAGAAATACGATAGTCGGGACGCATTGTGGCTGACGATGTATGGGAACCGGTACAATAAGGATAGTTTCCGCGATGTCTTCCGTAAAATCGCGACCGAGGCCGGTCTCGACTTAGAGAACCGCAACCTAACACCGTATAGTATCCGGCACTCGACAGCCACCTATCTCACCGAAGAAGGTGGGTTAGCCGTGGCCGCCGAACAGTGTCGACACAAATCCCGACGCACCACCGAGAAATACATCCACTCCTCAACCGACCGACAAGAAGACGCCGTCAACCGCATCGACTAACCACCTCCGAACCCCCCCGGCTCGGTGGCCAGTTGGCCAACCCTGCCACCCCCGCTACCAGCCCCCCATACAATAGAGTCGTTTCCATACAGCCCTAATCCAACCCCGCCAGCCAACCCCACCCACCGAGAAATCGGGACGGAGCGAACCCTGGCTATACCCTGTCGGGGCGGGGTGGTTGTTGTTCTTGTTCACGTTATGTCTCGAATAGTCAAATAATTTATAAAAGTATGTCACACATAGGGACATAGGTGATTGACATGTCGGAGACGACGACCCACGGTACAAGTTGCACATGTGGCCAAACGTTCCCAACAACAGCGGACTTAGCCGACCATCTCGCGGCCCATCAGACCGACCTCACTCCACAGGACCGGGCAACCCGGGAACCCACCAAGGATGAACGCATTGACCTGTTGAACTGGTACCGCGACGAGGCTGGCTATAGCCGGTCCGAAGCTGCTGGCATCATCCGCCAAAGCTACTACATAGTGATTGAGGACTACCAGACCGGCTGTCCCGGCTACCATGGCCGCGTGCTCATCGAAATCAACGGTGCTGGCCCCGAGTGCTACACCGTCTATACTTGGAAAGACGGCACCGTTCGCCGCCACGACCGAGCCAACGGCCTCCACCACGGAGGTGGGTCACAGTGACCGAAGATATGGCGGACCGTATCGATGTGGCCCGTGCCCTCGGCCTGCACCCCTTACAGCAGGACGACACCCTGGAAGAAGGCACACACTACACGGTGCTCGCATACACCGAGTGGACCGACCTGTTCATCCCGACCATCATCAAATGGCGGCACGGCCCCACTGACAACCTCACCGACCTGCACGTATCCGAACGACACAAACAACAGGCACTCCGGGACGCACAGACAACGCAGGGAGTCACCAGTGACGCATGAGCCAGCCATCGACGTCGGTACCAAGCTCCAGCAAACCACCGAGCCCACCATCACTGGGCTCAACGACGTCCGGGACGTCTACGAGGACGAACTCACGGGCCGGGACCAGGAAGACATGGTCGCGGTCTTCCTCTCAAGTTCAAACCACGTCCTCGGTGACAAACTGATGTTTCGTGGCAGCCTCCGGTCGATCAACGTCAAGGCCCGCGACGTGGTACGTGAGGCCCTGCTGTGCAATGCAGCAGCCGTGATTCTGCTTCACAACCACCCGATGGGTGACCCCGACCCCACCCAAGCCGACCGTGAGACAACACAAACCATCGCAGACCGGCTGGACATGTTCGATATCAGCCTGCTGGACCACGTCATCATCTCACACCACGGGTGCTACAGTATGAGCCAGAACGACGACATCTAACACGCGTTTTCCAAGCTGTGGCAGGTGGCCCTTGGATAAGATCCGCCACCGTGCCCTCCTTGTTTCGCCGTACTGCTCCGTCACACGACGGAGTACTCCACACAGAGAGAGGTGAACCCCACGGTATGACAGCTACCAACACAACAACGACACGGACAGACGAGACAACCCAAACACGATGTGACGCACGGACCCAGGACGTTGTCGACCTGAAACGGTTGGTCCGGCATCTCGACGCATTGCTGACGGACGCACCAATGGTCATCGATGACGATGGGATCCGGTTCCGGACCGCCGACCCAGCCATGGTCGCACTGGTCGAGATACAGTTGAAACCCGACCTGTTCGGCCGGTTCCACGCGCCTGCCAACCCTATCGAGTGTACCGTCGATATCGCGGAACTGACCGAGTACATCACCGAAGCCAAACAGGGCGATGATATAACCCTCACCGTCGTCGAGGACGACGATGGCTACCAGCTCCAGGTCTCGATCTGGCATGACGGTATCACGACGACGTTCACGATGCCGACCGCAGAGCCACCAGCAGAGGATGAGGAGGAGTTCGGAACCGACGAACTCGCGTATGAACGATCTGCTGTCGTCGCGCTGGACCAACTGATCGGCGGCATTGAGAACATGGACACCAGTGTCGCGATCACCCTGGGTGAAGAGACACTCTCACTTGCCAGCACCGACGGCGATACCAGCGCTGCCGTCGAGATCCCGGCCACCAGTGACTACCTGCACGCCGTCCATGCATCGGAGCCAGCCACATCCCTGTTCTCAGTGGATTACCTATCATCCGTGAAGAAGCTGAAACGCACCATCGACCGTGTCCAGATCGAACTGGGCGATGATTACCCCGTCCGATTCACAGCCGAGGAGGACCGGTTCCGATATCGGTTGTACATCGCGCCCCGCATCGACGAAACCTAACCGCGTAGCGGAGCACTCAAACACGTGTTCCCCGAGGTGGCGCGGAAGGTGGTCTAGATCCACGCCCTCTTTTTCCGTCATACCCCTCCTCGGGGTGTATCAGTTTCTTAACACTCAGGGATCCACACAAGATGGTACCACGTACACGGCGGAGGCGACCCGGGTATGCCCACACACATCGACGAGATCCTCGACGACTACGGCTTGACCAGAGAAACCACAGCCAAGTACATCGATGCCATCGTCCACCTCAACCAGACCGATACAGCTGAGGCGATCGGTATCTCGCGCCGGCAAGTCTCCCGATACAAAGACGCCTTCCACCAAATGACCACCCAGGAACGCCTCACCGTCATTGCCGCACTCGCGCAGGACCAAGCCCTCGCAACAACCCTTGACGATCAGTGATACGCGATCGCGCTCGACAAAACAGCTTGCTGAGGAAGACTGGGACGTGACGAAGGAACAAATTAAGGTCGAGATCGCGAAGCTCCACGATGAACACGGTGATGCCCTTCTCTATGCCGCACTGATCGAGTACCTCAACAGTAACCTCGGTAACGAACTTCGCGAGGAGTATACCGACCGCCAGCAGCAGTGAATCACATCCAGGCTACCTCGGGTTGGTGCAGGTGTGGTCAGGAATACTGACCGCGGTCAGGAATAGTGGCCAGAGTGGTTGGCCGCTGTCGTATAGGACGTGGTACTCAGCAGTGTCGATTTATACGCTGGAGACGAAGTGTGGGGAGAAGGGCGATTTGCTTGTATGGGTGTGCTCTCGTCGGATCTTGTTCAGCACGAAATTGCTACATTGCGTCGTGAGGGTGTGACGATTCATGGGCGGCCGGAGAAGTTTGCGCCGAAGGCTGGTCTGGGATGGTTATTAGGGAAGCATGCAGAATGCAGTCTGGCGGATCTTATTGGTGAGCGTGTCGGATATGATGAGCTCGTGATGGATGCGGATCGGGCCGGTGATGTGGATGTCTTGGTACGAGCAGACCATGACTACTGTATTCAGGTGAAGTCGCTGAATTTCTTTGAGAGTGAACAGTTCGGCGAGCAGATGACCAATGATCTGCGGCGGTTATCGAAAAGCGTGGTCCAGGAGACGCCACAGAATATCGCGTATCGTGGCGGATTCGGTGAACAGAAAAAGGTCAAAGCGTGGCCGATCGCAACGGAGACGGCGAACGTCGGCCATGTCCAGTACCAGCCATCGTATTTTGGTCGGCAGAATATTCGGCAAAAACTCTACGGGCAATTGCAAAAGGCTGCGTCACAACTGCGACCGGGTAGTGATGCTGATCGGCGGAATATTGCGGCGATCGATGTTCGGTATTTCCATGCTGTCGGTGATCAGACCTACCACGATATCATCGCTGACCTGTTCGCGAGCAACGACTCACTCGCCAGTATCGATTATGGACTCCTCATCTCTCTTGATCTCGATCCGGCCACCGACACGCGGCAGGCGGATGCTCGGCTCGTTCCCATACCAAATCCCCAAGCAGGACGCGAAATCAACATCGAGGTCTTTGCCGATCCGCCCATCCAACTGTACACGGTGCGGCCGTTCGTTCTCCCGATCAAGATGCGGGTCGAGGAAGGCTGGAATACGCTTCTCCAGATTGATGAGGGAATGCTACGAGTCGAAGACACTCCGATTATGTCGCTATTCTAATTACGGGGTTGATAGTTGGGACGGCGCTTCTCACGGTGCTACCACAGAGATAGCTGAGGACAGGTGTTGACGGTTGCTCTGGTACGTTCATAAATCTGGACGTTCATGAAGGTGATATATGGGTCAGTATGATGTGATGCAGGTGTGTCTGAATGGGCACAAGATTACTGCTACGTATGCGTCGAATCCGGAGTTTCGGCAGGCGAAGTGTGATCAGTGTGGTGCTGATACGATTCATGAGTGTCCGGAGTGTGGGACCCCGATTCGGGGCGAATACCATGTGCCAGGAGTTGCTGATCTAACGCCAGGTCCGGATCCGAAGGATTACTGCCATGAGTGTGGTGAGCCGTATCCATGGGCAGACGAGGCGGAAGACTTTGCTGATGTTGATGCCTCTGTCCTCGATGATGAACTGGCAGCACGGGCATTGAGCGAGTACGAAGATGGCCACTACCAAAGCGCGGTCCGAACCGCGTTTGTCGTCTTAGAGGAACGGGTGCGAGACAATGGCGGGTTCAAAGAAAGCGATCACGGGGCTGATCTGATGACTGAGGCGTTCCACCCCGATGGGCCGTTAGCCATGGGGAAAACAGAAGCCGAAAAGGAAGGTACGATGCTACTGTATCGCAGCGCGGTGATGGCTCTCCGCAACCCCGTTGGGCACCGCTTTGTCGATGAGATCGATGAAGATTACGCTCGTGACGTGATCCATACCGTCAACCTCCTGCTCCGTGTCTTGGAAACGAATTCCTAAGGAGAGCCTTTCATTGACGTGAGAGAGCAGATAATAATCACGGTGAGAGTTATTTGTGGTCGTGGAGCCAGTCGGTGGCGTCGGGGTCGACGTTGTTCGATGCCCAAGCGGAGATTTTTGAGATAAACAACTCGTCGTTGCTGGACGTGTAACTTTTCAGGTTGTCGCGGATGTCGCTGACACTGTCCGATGTGTCGATAAACCAGACCGAGTCCATCGCGTGGACGTAACTGGCGTAGGACTTGATCGCGTCATAGAGATCCTCGTATTCTTGGTTCGGCTGGTTCAGGTCGTATGTTATCAAGTATCGTGTCATGTTGTCTTTCTCGTACCAGAGTCCCCAAATACGTTTGCCAACCAAACTGAACGTACCACCATCTATGTGCTCTTCGGCAAGATTGAGATTACAATCAGTTCCAGGTAGTGCTTCTTGTGGAAAGACCACTGGTGTTGAAAACGATGGGATAACCGAATGCTTCGGTACCATGACTGACTACATTAGCGTGGTGACGTCAACTGTCAATGCGGAGCCAGGTGTGTTCTATGATTGGCGCGCGTGGCAGTGGTAACGCGTCTGCTAGAGAGATGGGAGTGTTTCTCTGTTGAGTATATCATGAATCACTCTGTGTCTTGCAAACAGGTTCTCGGTGGATGGGTGATGGTGGGTACGGGTAAGTATAAAAAGCAGTTGTGGCAGTTTCTTGTTATGGCGTTGTTTGGGAGTCCGGAGTCGGCTCAGTTGTCGTTGGTGGCGGCTCGTCAGCGGTTAGAAGACCGGTTTGGTCTGTCTTCGGTTTCGTTTGATGCGTCTGATATCCGGAACGATGTGTCGGAGGCGCTGGGCGCGAATCGTCGAACGAAGCCGTCCTACTATGATATGACCCGTCGGTTTATCATGGAGTTTGATACGTTCAGTGACCGGATTCAGGAGGTGATTGGTTCACGCGATGAGGTGCTTGCAGATGTTGAAGATGAGGCTGAACTGGGCAGGGTTCGTGACTCGTTCGAAGAGGCCAGTGATGTGCTTGCGGAGATTGAAGAAGCGGAGTATCTTTCGCCGGGGACAAGAACCGAGCTTGTGAAATTCTATCGGATGTGTGAAGGATTTTTGGCCTTTTGCGATGAACGGGGTGAGGCTGTGCTTGCGGATGTGCCGGTGGAAAAGCGGCGTGAGATCATTGAAGAAAATCCGGAGAGCTTGGAATTTTCGTTGCTGTGTGTCTTTCAGCCACTGTTGATTCGTTCAGTTGCATTGGCGTCGTATATTGGTGATAGTGAGTTTCTGACGACGTATATGGAGCTTGTGGATCGATTTGCAGCGGAATTTGCTCAGGAGCGTCCGGAGAAGTATCATCGTGATGTCGTGCCGGAGATTAGTGGATTGAATACGGATGCGTTTGCTGAAAGTGTCTCAGAGATCTAAGACCATGGGGTGGTAGCTGATCGGTATTACTGATCGGTACTATGATACGGGCGTGTTTCTGGAATACGCGTTCAAATGGTCGCCCAGTAATGAGGCAATGCAATTTGCACCAGGTACTGGCTATGATGGCCATATCTCGATTTTTGGCCTGCAGGAGGCTTTCAAAAAGGTTCGAGAAGATGCTGAGACGTGGGAACTTGACCTCTATACGGCGTTTGACCGGCTCAATACAATGACGAGTTATTGGTCGCTCGCAGATCCGGGTGCTGCAACCCTCTACAAAAGCCTTCAACAATGTTATCGGCCCGTGTTAACGAAATTGGGTGCCGATGCCGACAGCCATCCCTATCTTGATCCCATGGACTGGTTTCACTTGATCTGTGCTGACGTCTGCGACTGTGCTGAATTCCTCACATTAGATGCTGGCTTCGAGAATCTGCCCTATGATGACCTCGGTCTCTCGAATCTCAACCGGGTTATCATCCTAACAGGCTCGACAACCGTTCCGTTGGAACGAGCGGAGACAATCTCAATTTGAGAACGGGCATCCCGATTGATCGTTACTGTTCTGTTCGGTCTGGGGGTGTGGTGTGTTCGAGGGCTTCGATGAAGGCGAGTCCGAGGGCGATGCCTGTGCCGTAGTAGATGATGGTTTGGGCCAGGACTTTGAGATAGAGTGGTGTGAGTCGTAGTGGATTGATCGTTACGTGAGGGTTGTGCGTGGACTGGAACCGTAGTTCATGGAATGTAGCGATCCATTCGGGGACGTGGATAGCGAGGAGTGTTGCTGCAAGGATCAGTATGCCAGCGATTAGGTAGGTGCGGCTGATCCAGCGCCAGGCCGCTGTTCGAAACTCGTTCATGAACTGCTGGACGGTCTGCCGTTCGGGGAGTTGTCGTGGCATCATTGGCCTCGCCGTCATCTACGCGTCGGTGTGTATTCAAAAAGTGACATTTTTTGAAGGAGGAAATGATTCTGCCAGCAGAAAGACTGCCGTCCAGCCAGGGCGTCGTTGTCGGAGTGACTGTGAGTAGCAACGTCGATGCTCTTGCGCTTGGAGGGGATGTAACTCGCTGAGCAGAGGCGCATAATTTAGTACCGTGTGGCAACTATCTGGCTGTATACTGCGTGTTAGGAGGTGTGGTTCAACGCTATGGATTGGGTTTCAGCGGTGGATGGGCAGTTGGCGGCGGGTCGGCAGGTTGCTGAGGCGGTCTACCAGGGGTTTCGTGTGGATCGGGCGGCAACGGTCGAGCCAACACCAGGCGGTGATGTCGAAAAAGAGCTGTACCGTGAGCTTGAGCGACGCGTACTGACCGGTGAGCAAGCGTCGGGGCGGGCGTTGCGAGCTTGTGGGATTATCTCGGTGCATCGGCCAGCGGCCTTTACGCAGCTCTTTGACGCGTTTCTCGAGAACGTGGATCGGTACTTTGCCTCGCCACCGGTGTATCCGTTTATGGAGCAGGCGTGGTATCTGCCGGAGATCCCGCCGTTGTACGCGGCGTTAGCGATCGTGATCCAGACTGATGCTGATGCCGCGATGGCGAATGTCGTGGATGCGGTGATGGCGGTTGAGCAGTTCTGGGAAGACGGATTCGAAGGTGAATTGACGAATCTGATGGCGAACCACCCTGAGACGATCCCCACGGTCGCGACGTATTTCGAGCACCCGGATCCCGATGTCCGGTACCTGGTCGCGCGGGGTGCGGCCTTAACTCTCGAAGGATTCGGCGCGTTCCCCGAGGTGATGGTCCCAGATCAGTACGAGCCCTTGGTCGAGGCAGCCGTCGAGCACGGGCTGACAGACAGTGATGACCGGGTTGTGTACCGGTCTGCGTTGACCGTGTACTTTGCAGCGGTCGCTGACAATTCACCGGTTCCCCAGTACGAGTCCCAGATCGAACAACGGTTAGCTGACTGTGAGAATGAGGATGCAGCTCATTTCCTTGAAAGCACGTTAGAGAGTATCCAGTAAGCGGGTGTCGTTGAGGGTAGAGGGAACCTTTTTATTCTACCGCGTCGTTATACTTTGTATTGATTTGGTGTTGGTTATGGGGACGAATTCGATAGAAAGTATAAAGCAGGGGCTCTCGAAGCGAGAAGCCCTCGCCCTGACCCGGTTGGCGAGTCAGAACCGGACGATCATCACGATCGAGGATATCCAGGACGCGGTCGATGTCTCGTACAACGAGGCGAAAAAGATCGCGAACAACCTGGTCCACAAAAAGTGGCTGGACCGGTTGACCAGTGGCACATACCTCATTGTTCCCTTAGCCGCCGGCGAGACCGGTGAGTACACGGAACATGAGTTCGTGATCGCGTCTCATCTCGCTGAGCCGATGTATATCTCGTACTGGACAGCGCTCAACCACCACGGCTTAACAGAGCAGGTCCCGACCACGGTCTTTGCCGCGACGACGGACCAGGTTCCGACCCGTGAGATCCACGGCGTGACCTATACCTTCGTGACGGTGACGGACGCGAAGTTTTTCGGGTTCGAGCCGGTGGCCATCGACGCCCACACGGTGAACATCGCCACCGTCGAGAAGACCCTGGTCGACTGTGCGGATCATCCCGAGTACTGTGGTGGAATCCTTGAATTGGCGAAAGGACTGGCCAACGCCACTGACCTTGATGCAGAGACACTGGTCGAGCAGCTGCTGGACCTCGGGAACGGTGCCGCGATCAAACGCATCGTGTACCTCACCGACATCCTCGACATCGACCTTGCAGGGCGAGACAAACTGGTAGCGGCGTTCACCACAGGGTACTCGAAACTCGACCCCACCCAGGGCGATGAGGGAACGCATTCGAGTGAGTACCGCCTCATGTTGAACGTCACCGAGGACACGATCCGCAACGCGGTCAGTGGAGGTATGTAGGTCGATGATTACGGATGCGCGGGTCCGGACACTGGCACGGCACGACGGAGTGACCGCCGGGTTAGCAGAGAAAAACTACGTCAACGCCTGGATCCTGTATGCCCTGTACACCGGGCCGTTCGATGACACCGTGGTGTTCAAAGGCGGGACAGCCCTCAGCAAATTGTACTTCCCCGATATCTGGCGGTTCTCTGAAGATCTCGATTTCACCGTAACTGAGCCGATGCCTGATGTGGCAGACGACATCGGTGATGCGTTGACCGACATCGAACCTGCATCAGGAATCAGCTTCGAGCGTACCAGTGTGCATGACGCTGGCGATCCCGTTGAGTACGTCCAGATCAAGGTCCAGTACGATGCTGTGCTCGGTCAGCGGAACACGACGGACCTTGACATCACGTTCAACGAAGTACTGGCGTTCCCTGTGCAGATCCATGAGCACAGCTACGAGGACATCCCCACGTTCACCGTGCCAGCGTATAGCGTGGAGGAGATCTTCGTGGAGAAACTGCGAAGCATCTACCAGCGGGCGCGTGCCCGTGATTACTACGATATCTATCGTCTTCTCCAGCAGGAAGCCTTCGACGATCAGGTGATCTCTACCGCGCTCCAAGAGAAAGCAGCGGCACACAACGTCGATATCGATCTAGCGAACGGATTACCGGAGGACGACATTGAAGCGGTTCGAGCGTATTGGGACAAAGCCCTTGATCGGTTGGTCACCGACCACATCCCGTTCGACGACGTCGTCGAGACTGTTGATACATACCTCCGAACATTGGCCGATCGGACTTCGTGACTCTCTCATCCATTCGTACAGGAAAGGAACTATCGTTCTTTGCGAGGTGTGTGGAGGTATGCTCGAATTCGTTGATTCGTTCCTTGACTGGTCAATGCCGTTGACGGTCAAATGCGGGTGCAGCGGTTCCACACTGGGTTGAAGCTGGAAACAGGATGGGTGTTGAAAAACAGTGGGAGGACCGTATGCTTCCCTATGATGAACGACTACATTGGTGCGGTAACGTCAGCTGTCAGTGCTGAGCCAGGTGTGTTCTATGAGTGGCGCTTCTGGTCGCGATCGTCGTGGGCTGGCAGTATCGTGATGTCCTTTTTAGATAGGCACGAGTTCTACGACGCCCTCACCAAAGACATAACTCGATTCGTCTGGAACCGGACAGGTATGCACGGGCCAGAACATTGGTTCGGTCTTATCCGGGCCTGGATCATCATTACCGTTGTCGTCTACGGTCTCTGGACTCTCCTTGATGTCATCCACGCACAGGTACGGCATACACTCCAACGTCTCACCGAGTCGCAATAACTGACGACGTCACGTCCTTTCCCTCTACTCGATCATCTCTTCGATGTTACTGATCAAACGGCCCTAGATCCCTTGTCGAACTTATCGACCACGAGAATTCTCCAGACTCTCCTACCCGTCCTGTTAGGAAACTTCCCTGGCCATCTTCTGAAGGGGCAGGACTCCATGACACCACACCAGTGTCATCCTCCAATCGCTCTCCATCTACAGTAAACTGTACCGCGTACCACACCGGTTCAGTGAACACAGTCTCGTATGTCTGGGTTTCCTCAGGTTCAACGACTGTCGACGCACTGAGTCCGCTCTGAGCTGGCGGAACAATGGGCTCACCGTCAACCTGGCCAGGCATCCGTCTTTAGTTAGTCGAGGAACCGCGTGACAGCAGCGGCTTATCGAGGATTGTTTGCGGAAGGAATGAGGAAGCCGAGTCTGTGCACGACAACGG
>Ga0207757_100714_pt1 | contig 19031 bp, 17 predicted proteins | sample A23P3SouthBayCA_2_FD_187752 | JGI IMG/M metagenome (GOLD analysis project Ga0207757, IMG submission 187752) | Aerobic enrichment media microbial communities from Eden Landing Ponds, California, USA - A23 P3 (2) (SPAdes) | ecosystem: Environmental > Aquatic > Marine > Unclassified | place...
CCCGCCGTGTCGGCCAGCGCGGTGACCGTCAGCGAGACGACGGCCTCGTCGGGGGCGGCCGAGACCTCACCGACGCCGGTCGTCGAGACCGTGGGCGCCGCGGTGTCGTTCGAGGCCGCGACCGGGTCGGCGAGCGACGCGCCAGCGACGGGGCTGGGGTCGGCGCTGACGCTGAACGTGGTGCACCCGGCGAGCAGGAGCAAGAGGGCGGTCGCGACGGCTGTGGCCGGGCGTGCTGTGGACATGCCATCCCAGACGCCGTCCGAGGAGATATACCGTGCGTAACGTGAAATGGTGGTTTGAGCGGTCCTGGGGCCGGTAATTCCGGACTACCGGCATCCGACCCCCCGGCCGGGGCCTCGACGGTCGGCGCGTCGTAGGGGCCGGCGGTCGCGTGCTCGATTCAGTTGGCGCTGGTCGCGTTGTAGGTGACCAGTGCCTGCGCGGTGACCGTGACGGTGCCGCCCTCGAAGGAGGTGCTGGCGCCGCCGCTGTCGCCGGCGGCGGCGAAGGCGGCCGTCTCCTCGACGCGGTACGGCCGGACGCTCGTCTCGGCGGTCTCGACCGAGGCGACGCCCGTGATGTCGAGGCTGGTGCCGTCGGCGGCCGTCTCCGCCTGCGTGCGGCCGACATCGACGGCCTCGGCGAGCGCCTCGTTCCGGAGTTCACGGCGCGTCTCCTCCGTGAGGGTGAAATCGATGCCCTCGACGCGGTTGGCGCCGTTCTCCAGCGCCGTCACGACGGTCGGGCCGGCCCGGGAGGTGTTGTTCAGCGTGATGGCGAACGCGTGCTGGCCCTGGTACCGGGGCTGGTCGGGGTTGCGTTCGGGGTCGTAGCGGTAGTTCTGCCGGATGTCGTACCGGGTGGTGACGACCTGGTCGGCGTCGATACCGGCCTCGGCGAGCGCCTCGCGCATCGCCGTGGCGTTCTCCGCGAGCCGGTCGCGGATGACGGAGACGTTGTCCGACCGGGCGACGACCGCCACGCTGACCACCGCGCGGTCGGGCTCGGCCTCGGCGGTGCCGCTGGCGGCGACCTGGATGGTTCGGTCGGCGTCGTTCGGCGCCATCTCCGGCTGGCTCTCGGGGCCGTCACCGGCGTCGGCAGGGTTCTGGTTCACCCCATCGCTGGGGGCACCGGTCAATCCGAGCGGGGCGCTGCACCCGGCGGTCACGAGGAGGACAGCCAGGCTCAGCGCGGCAACGCTGCGTCGCATGCACCCCGTGCTGCAACGGGGTGGGAAAAGTGTCTCCTCGAATGTCAAACGGCCCTTTGAGCGTCGGTCGTCGGGGCCGGGGCCTCCACAGTCCGTGCCGATGTCGGCGGTGTGAGCCGCTCGGCGTGCTCGACGGTGACGAACCGGACCTCGACGTGCACGTCGTATCCGACGGCCTCGTCGATGCGCGCGTCGAGCGTCGACACCAGCCCCGCCGTCTCCCCGTCCGGCGGGACCCCGACCGTGACGACGACGCTGGTGGGCCGCTGCATGACGAGCAGGTGCTGTTCGTACTCGACGGTGGTGTCGAGCCGGTCGACCGAGCCGTAGTCGGCAGCCAGCGCGTCGTCGATGGCCGCCTCGATGGCATCCTCGGTCTGTGACTGCTGGTAGGAGTCGTAGGTGACTCCCCCGAGGAACACCGAGAGGACGGCGATGCCGACGAACAGCGCGCCGACGCGCTTGACCGTCGCCATGCGCGCGCCCTTCGCCCGGAGGAACCCCTCCGGCGCGTAGCCGGCGTAGTAGAGGACGAGCAGCGCCGCGAGCTCGATCGACAGCAGGTTGACGAGCGTGAGGACGCCGGCCGACAGGGCGACCGTCTCCAGCCCGTAGGCGATACCGATGCCGACGGTAGCGGCGGGCGGGATGAGCGCGACGGCGATCATGACGCCGACGAGCGCGGTCGAGACGCCGGTGGTGAGCGAGACGGCGCCGGCGGTCCCCGCACCGAGCGCGACCGCGAGCGAGAGGAAGTCGGGTGCGAGGCGCTCGCGGACCTGCTCGATTGCCCGGGGGTCGGTCACCTGGACGAGGTTGGTCGACTCGACGAGGAAGGCGAAGGCCGTCGCCGCCAGCACCGAGAGGACGACGCCGAGCGCCTGGAACTTCACGCCCCGACGGAACAGGTCGCCGTCGTCGATGACGGTGCCGACGGCGGCGGCCATCGCCGGCCCGATAAGCGGGGCGATGACCATCGACCCGACGACCGTTGCGGGGGAGTCGAGCAACAGCCCGGCGGTCGCGACCACCGCGCTCACGACGGTCAGCGTGACGTACGTCGACGGGGTCGAGGCGAGGCTCTCGGCCGTCTCCCGGAGCTCGACCTGCGCGATGCGGTCCTCGCTCGCTTCCTCCTTGGCGAACCGCGCCTCCAGCTCCTCGAACTGCTTCGAGGAGACGGCCTGGGCCTCCGTCACCACCGTGACCGCGTCCTCGTCGACGCCGACCTCCGCGAGCGACGTGAGGACCGGCTCGACGGCGTTCGTCGGGAGCGGGAACGTCACGACGTGGGTGTAGCGGTCGCTGGTCTCCTCGGTGACCGTGTAGTCGATGCCCTCCTCCTCGAGGAGGGCGACGACCTTCCCGTACGTCCCCGGCGGGAGCGAGGCGTGGACGAGTCGCACGGCCGGCGTTGTGGTGGACCGGGGATAAGTGGTCGTGGTTCCGCCGGTCCCCGTCGCCCGAAACGCCTTCCCCGGTCGACCGCGAGGGGGCGGTATGCGCATCGCGGTACCCAACAAGGGACGCCTCCACGAGCCGACGCTCTCCCTGCTCGAGCGCGCCGGGCTCCACGTCGAGAACGGGAGCGACCGGAAACTGTACGCCGACACGGTCGACCCGGACGTGCAGGTGCTGTTCGCCCGTGCGGCCGACATCCCCGCCTACGTCGCCGACGGCGCCGCCGCGGTCGGCGTGACCGGCCGTGACCAGGTCCACGAGCACGAACACGGCGCGGACCTCGAGGAACTGCTCGACCTGGAGTTCGGGAAGTGCCGGCTCGTCCTCGCGTCGCCCGAGGACGGCCCCATCCGCGAGACGGCCGACCTCGCCGGTGGGACCGTCGCCACGGAGTTCCCGAACATCACCCGGACGTTCTTCGAGGGGACCGACGTGAGTCCCGATATCGTCGAGGTCTCGGGGGCCACCGAGCTCACCCCACATGTCGATATGGCCGATGCCATCGTCGACATCACCTCGACGGGGACGACCCTGCGGATGAACCGGCTCGCCATCGTCGACGAGGTGCTCCAGTCGTCCGTGCGGCTGTACGCCCATCCCGACCGGGTCGACGACGAGAAGGTCCGGCAGGTCGAGACCGCGCTCGCGAGCGTCCTCGCGGCCGAGGGGAAGCGCTACCTGATGATGAACGTCCCCAGCGACTCGCTGGCCGACGTCGAGGATGTCATCCCCGGCATGGGCGGGCCGACGGTGATGGATGTCGACAGCCGGGCGTCGGAGACACCCGGTGAAGACGGCGACGGTGCCGAGGAGGACGCCGTCGCGGTCCACGTCGTCGTCGAGGAACGAGAGGTGTTCGAGACCATCACCCGCCTGAAGGAGGCCGGCGCGCGCGACATTCTCGTGACCGAAATCGAGCGGCTGGTGGAGTAGCGGAGGCGCGAGGAGGGAAGGCTTACAAGCGCATGGACCGCACACTCGGGTGATGGACGACGAGGGGTCGGACCGGCGGTCGTCGGACGATACCGACGAGCCGGCCGAGGACGCGTCCGAAGCCGTCGACGAATCCGAGAGCGACGGCTCCGGCGACGAGGACCCCTCCGAACCCGAGGACGCCCCCACGGACGAGGACCCCTCCGAACCCGAGGACGCCGACGAGGGTGCCTACGAGCTGGAGGACGGCCCCACGGACGAGGTCGGTGACCTCTCCCCCTCGCCCGAGGCGGACCCGGACCCGGCCGCGGCAGCGGACGAGGCCGTCAGTGACGGTCCGTACGGGGACGACGTGGCGGACGATGCGGATGCGGACACGGATGACGTGGCTGCCGACACGGACCCGGCCGACGACGCCGACGACCGCATCGTCACGGACGACGCGGCGGAGCGCTCGCTCGAGGACGAGGCCGTCTCGCCGGTTCCGGAGGACGACGACGAGGCCGACGAGACCGAGACGCCCGAACCGGCGCCCGAGCGGGAGCCGGTGTCGCAGTCGGACCTCGAGCCGGCAGGCGACCCCGAGGCCCAGTGGGGTCCCGCGGACGACGAGGAGTGGGAGGACCCGTTCCCCGACGTGGAGACGGAGGTCCCAGACTACGACGCCGACGACGAGGCGGCCGAGGCCTACCCCGCGAACCCGAACACGCCCGACTCCTCGGTCGAGACCGAGGACGTGGTGGGCGGGGCCACCGGACAGCCCGAGTCGGACGGCGGATACGCCGACCCAACCTCGACGACGACCGTCGAGAACGACTTCGGGGACGGGCCCGCGAGCGACCAGGAGATGCCGCTGGCCGACCACATCGAGGAGATGGTCCGGCGGCTGGGGGTGGTCATCATCGTGATGGCCGTCGTCTCGGCCATCGTCTTCCCGTTCGCCGAGCGCATCATCAACTTCCTCTGGTTCTCCTACCTGCCCGGCCAGCTCTCGCAGTGCCCGGCCAACCCCAACATCGCGAACGGCGGTGCGGCCTGTGCCCGCGTCTACAACCCGCTCGCGCTCATCTTCGCGCGGCTGAAGATGGCCACGCTCGCGGGTCTGGTGGTCTCGCTCCCCGTGTTCGTCTACGAGACCTACCTGTTCATGCGGCCGGGGCTCTACCCGAAGGAGCGCCGCTACTACCTCGCCAGCGTCCCGACCAGTCTCATCCTCGCCGCAGCCGGCATCGCCTTCGCGCACCTGCTGGTGCTGCCGGCCATCTTCACCTACTTCGTCTTCTACTCCCAGGACGCGACGGTCATCGCGTTCGGCCTGACCGAGACGTTCGACCTGATGGTCCTGATGCTGGGCGGCTTCGCCATCATCTTCCAGATCCCCCTGTTCGTCAGCCTCGCGCTGATGATGGGGCTGGTCACCCGGCGGTGGATGGCGACCAAGCGTCTCTACTTCTGGGGCGCGTTCGCCGGCCTCGCCTTCCTGTTCAGCCCGGACCCGACCGGGATGGCGCCCATCATCGTCGCCGCGACGATGATCGTCCTCTTCGAGGGGACGCTGCTGCTGGCGAAGTGGACTGGGCGGGAGTAAGCCGAGGTCGCTCGTTCGTCCGTGCGTTCTGCTCGTCAGCCGGGCGACGACTTCACCGATCCACTTCGCCCATGATCGTGTCCAGCGACCCGAGCGTCGCCACGAGGTCGGGGATGTACTCGCCTTCGCTCATCTCCGGGAGCGCCTGGAGGTTCGAGAACGAGGGGCCACGGATCTTGAAGCGTGCGGGCGTGTCGGTCCCGTCCGAGCGGATGTAGATCCCGAGTTCGCCCTTGGCGGCCTCGACGGCGCGGTAGATCTCGGCGTCGGGGTCGGGCTTGATGGTCCGCGGGACGTTCCCCTGGATGGTCCGGTCGTCCTCGGGCCAGTCGCGGAGGAGGTCGACGCACTGCTCGACGATGCGGGCCGACTCCTCCAGTTCGCGCAGGCGCACCAGAAGGCGAGCGTAGTTGTCACAGCCGTCCTCGGTGACGACATCCCAGTCGAGCTCGTCGTAGTAGCCGTACGGGTCGTCGCGCCGGAGGTCGTAGTCGACCCCGGAGCCGCGGGCGACCGGGCCGGTGACGCCGTAGGATTTCGCCACGTCGGGCTCCAGTACGCCGGTGTCGACCGTGCGGATCTGCATTATCTCGTTCGCCGTGAGCAGGTCGTGGTACTCGCGCAGGCGCCCCGGGAGGTAGTCGGTGAAATCCACCACGCTGTCGAGGAACTCCTCGCGGGGGGCGGGCAGGTCCCACGCCACGCCGCCGAGCCGGAAGTAGTTGAACATCAGGCGCTGGCCGGTGAGGTCCTCGACGAGGCTCTGGACGCGCTCGCGGTCCTGGATGGCGTACATGAACGACGCCGTGAACTCGCCGATGACGTCGAGCGCGTACGTGCCGACGGCGAGCAGGTGCGAGAGCATCCGCGAGAGTTCGGCGCTCATCGTCCGGATGACCTGTGCGTACTCGGGTACGTCGATGTCGACGAGGTCCTCGGCCGCGCGGGCGTACGCCCACTCGTTGAGCAGGCCGGCGCCGCCCCAGTCCCACCGGTCGGGGTACGGCATGATCTGGTGGCGGTAGGTCCCCTGCTGGCACATCTGCTCCTCGCAGCGGTGGATGTAGCCGATATCCGGCTCCACGTCGGCAACCGTCTCCCCGTCCAGCGTCACGCCCAGATGGAGCACGCCGTGCGTGGAGGGGTGGTGCGGGCCGATGTTGAGGAACATCGTGTCGCCGTCGCGGCCGTCCTCCTGCAGGGGGTTCGCGTGCTCGCGGAGCGTGACGACCTGTGCGCTCTCCTGGTCGTAGTCCTCGCGGAGCGGGTGGCCCTGCCAGGTCTCGGGCAGGAGGATGCGCCGCAGGTCGGGGTGGTCGTCGTACTCGATGCCGAACAGGTCGTAGGCCTCGCGCTCGTGCCAGTCGGCGGTGTCGAAGACGCTCGCGCCGGACTCGCTGACGGGCCCCTCGTGTCGCGTCGGGACGACGAGCGCCGTCTCGAACGTGGCATCGTCGTAGCTCCGGAGGTGGTAGATCGTCTCGAAACGGTCGTCGTACTCCTGAGCGGTGACGCAGGCACAGTGGTCGAATCCGGCGGTCCGCAGGCGCGTGAGCGCGTCGGCGACGGCGTCCGCACGCACGACGAACGCCTCGCAGTTGCGATGCGTCTCGCGCCCGACGACCCGGTCGCCCAGCGCCTCGGCGGCGACGGCGGCCGGGTCGTGGTCGGCGACTCCATCCGGTTCTCGTAGCTGCTCGGTCGTGGCGGACTCCTGGAGGGCGCCCCCCGACTCTCGCTGCATGGGTAAGGCGTGTGGCGCTGTCCCCGTGGCCGTTGACACGAACCCACTAGCCCACTCAAGTACCGTCTCCGCCACCAGGGCCCCTCCTCCAGTCCCGCCACGCTCATACTCGGCGCGCTCCTCTCTCCGGTAGTGACTACCGTCCTGTTGCTCCGGCACGGGGAGACGACGTGGAACCGCGAGGGCCGCATGCAGGGGTGGGCGCCGACGCCGTTGACCGAGCGTGGTCGCGAGCAGGCCCGCCGAGCCGGCGCGGCCATCGCCGAGGCGTACGCGGTCGACCGGGTCGTCGCCTCGGACCTCCGCCGGACGCGGGAGACGACCGCCGAACTGCTGGCCAGCCTCGACCTCGACCCATCGTTCGACAGCCGCTGGCGCGAGCGCTCCTTCGGCGACCTCCAGGGGCTCACCGTGGAGGAGGTGTTCGAGGGGCACCCGGAGTACTCGTTGCTCGCGTCGGGCATCGCGGCCGCGGAGGCGACGCCGCCCGGCGGCGAATCGCTCGTCGACGCCCGGGAGCGCGTCATCGGGGGCTGGGATGCGCTGGTCGCCGGTGCCGTCCCCGACGAGACGGTGCTCGTCGTCACGCACGGCGGCCCGCTGTTCCTCCTGCTCGCGCACGTCCGCGGCCAGGACTTCGAGACCGCGATGGACGAGGGCTGGCCGGAGAACACGGGGGTGGCAGAACTGCGGGTTCCGCCCGGCGACCCGGACGCGACCGAGGTGGTTCGCGACGCAGAGCCGCTGCACGAACCCATCGAGCGACACGAGGACACCCACCCGGCTGGGCGGGACGGCGGTGCTCACGACGACGGTGACGGCGATGCGGGTGGGGACGACCCCGAGGTGGAACGCCGCGAACCGACCGGCGAAGCCGGCACCGACCGTATCGAGTCACGCTCCGGACGGTGACGGGAGGTCTCGACGCTCGCCCACCCGCACACCGTATCCGCGTGATCGATGTCTCGGCAGAACCGCACGACTGCGGAGTCTTGCAGTGACCGCCAGCGTTAAATTCACCATCTATCCGTTGAGGTTTTCATCCGGGCCCGTTCATCCAGTCGTGATACGATGCGAGACATCGCGACGCGACGACGGTTCCTCGGACTGGTATCGACGACCGCGGCTGTCGGCCTCGCCGGCTGTACCGACGCCGGTGGCAGTGACGGCGGTGACGGTGGCAGTGACGGCGGTGACGGCGGTGACGGTAGCGACGACGAGTACCGGAACGGTGTCAGTGCCGACGCGAGCGTCTCGTTCAACGTGCCGGGGGGTGGGACCGATCTGACGAGTCGGTACGTGACCTGGGCGGCCACCGCCGATGGCGTCGACATCGAGGAGTCGGGTGAGGTCAACGAGGGCGCCGGCCACTACCACATCATGGTCGATACCGAGCCGGTCGAGCCCGGCGAGACGATACCGAGCGACGACAGCCACGTCCACTACGGGACCGGCCAGACCGACGGCGTCCTCGAACTGGAACCCGGAGACCATACGCTCCACCTGCAGGTCGGCGACGGCGAGCACACGGCGATGGCGCTGACCGACACTGTCGAGGTGAGCGTGAGCGAGTCGGCCGAGCTGACGCTCGATACGACCGTCGACGGGAGCGTCGTCGAGTGGGACATCACGGCAGAGAACTACGACATCGTCCCCTCGTCGGACGGCTTCGCGTCGAACGCCGGCCACCTCCACGCCATCATCGACGCGGAGCACGTCCCGGTCGGGGAGGTCATCCCGAGCGACGACCGGCACGTCCACTTCGGCGATGGGTCGACCAGCGGCAGCCTCGACCTGGCCGAGCAGCTCGGCGACGACTACGAGGCCGGCGAGCACACCATCCACTTCCAGGTCGGGACCGCGAGCCACCGCGCAACGATGGTCCACGTGCACACCACGGTCACGACGGAGTGACGCCGCGTCGGGGGCGCGTCCATCGTCCGACCCCGGGCCGCACGCGGGCCGCACGCGGAGCGGATTCCGAGGCGGAAGGCGAATAGGCCCCCCGGTCGAACCGGCGGGTGATGACCACGGCCGTCGTCGTCCGCCACGGGCAGACGGACTGGAACAACGAGGGTCGGATGCAGGGGTGGGCCCCCGTGCCACTGAACGAACTGGGACGCGAGCAGGCCGTCGCCGCCGGCGAGTACCTCGCCGACCAGCACGACGTCGACCGGGCGGTCTGTTCGGACCTCCTCCGCACGCGCGAGACGGCCACGCGCCTGTGTGACCCGCTCGGCATCGAGCCGGGCGGCGACCGCGTTCGCTACACGAGCGCCTGGCGCGAGCGCGACCTCGGCGTCTACCAGGGGCTCACCTACGCCGACATGTACGAGCGGTTCCCGGAGTTCGGGCTGGGCGAGGCCGCCGTGCAGGCCGCCGCCGAGACGCCAGAGGGCGGCGAGTCGCTGCTGGACCTCCGGGACCGCACCCTGGAGGAGTGGGCGGACCTGCTGGAGCGAGCGGGCGAGGACGAGACGGTGCTCGTCGTCACCCACGGCGGTCCCATCCACCTCCTGCTCGGCCACGTGAAGGGACTCGACGTGCGCGACGCCTTCCTGGAGCACTCGATGGCGAACTGCGGCATCACGGTACTGGAGCACCCGCCGGGGGCGCCCGTCGACGACACGGCCGACGCCGTCGAGGTGGTCCGGGAGAACGGGACCGAGTGGGCGGACTGATTCCGTTCGTCGCGACGCTGCCCCGTCCGTCCGGGGTCCCCGGTACTGCAGCCGGGCCTCGTCGCGACGCTGCGACTCGTACGGCTCGACGAGGGCGGAGTATTTGTTCCTGGACGGGATACGCCTCGCCCATGGCCAGCGATTCCGTGGAGGTCACGGCACGATGTCGCGAGACGACGGACCCGTTCACCATCCGGTTCGAGGCCCGGGGGGATGGCTGGGCCGCGACGGATGCCACCGCAATCGCCGGAGCCGGCGACGGGGGTGCCGACGACGGCCGACGCATCCAGGGCAAGTTCCGTTCGGGAGCGGCCTACGACGGGTGCCCGGACTGTGGCACGATGATGTTCTTCCGGTGTGGTGGCTGCGGGCACCTCGGCTGTTACGACGGCTCCGACGCGGTCGTCTGTCCGTGGTGTGAGGGGCGGACGACCATCCGGGGCGACATCGAGGAGCTGGAGGGTGTCGACTGCGGGGACGGTGACGGCGGTCGGCTCTCGAAGACAGGCGACGTGAGTGGCCTCTCGAAGGGATGAGACGCTACCGACACGGGTGCCACCGGGTGACGACCGTGCCTGCGAGGCCTAATGAGGCTCCCTGGCGTACGCGGACACATGAGTGACGCCGACGAACCCGAGGTCACCGCCGAGTTGCCCGATGCACCGTTCCACACGACCGGCACCGACCACATCACAATCTGGGGCTCGAACGAGGACGACACGCTCGCGTTCTACCGGGACCTGCTGGGGATGCCGCTGGTCCTCCGGCAGCCGAACCTCGACGACCCCTCACAGACGCACCTCTTCTTCGACACCGGCGACGGCCGCATCCTCACCGTCTTCGTCGGCGACCGGGCCTCGAACCAGGGCGGCCAGCGGACCCAGACCGGCGGGGTCCACCACCTCTGCTTCTCGCTCGACCCGGAGCGCTACGAGGAGGTGATGGACGCCCTGGACGAGGCCGGAAAGCGCTACAACGTGTTCGACCGCGGTATCTTCCACTCGCTGTACACCACCGACAACAACGGGCTCGTCATCGAGCTGTCTGCGGACAAGTACGACATCCCCGACGACCGGCGGGGCGAGGTGCTGGCGGCGGCCCAGCGGCTGCGGGTCGAGGACGGCGCCGACTACGCCAAGGACGAGCATCTCGCGGCGGCCATCGAGGAGCTCGGACTCGACGTGACGAAGTACGACCTCCCCGAGGCCGAGAGCGGCGTCGGTGGGGTGGAGTAACTGACTTCGGCCGCTCAGCAGACGGGCTTCGGGTTGACGCCCAGTTCCTCCAGCGTCGAGAAGTAGTCGTCGTAGGCCGCGCCGATGACCTCGTTCGCCGCGGCCTCGGCGCGCTCCCAGTCGTCGGCATCGTCCGCGAGGATGTCGAGTAGATCGACACCGTCGGCGATGTGGTCCTCCAGATTGCTCCCGAGGCCGCGGAAGGTGCTCGCCGTCGTCGGGTCGGCCTGTCCCGTGAAGAAACCGGTCGCCTGTGAGCGGTGCGCTTTCGCGACGAGCGTTCTACCGACGAAGGCGCCCAGGCGCTCGACCGGCGTCCCGGCACCCGCCATCGCCGCGTACAGGTCGGGTGCCTCGCCCGGTTCATGTGCGTCGAGTTCCCCCGCAACCGCGTCGTAGGCCTCCTGCTCGGCCTCGGCCGCCCCCCCGAAGAAGCCGCTCGCCTCGCCGTCGGCCGCCGCCCAGCCCTCGTACGTCTCGACGGCGGCGGCGTGGTCGTCGGCCATCGCCGTCAGCACAGCCTCGGGTTCCATCTCTCCCGCGGTGAGCGCGTACAGCGCCTTCGAGGAGCCCAGACGGGAGAGCTCGGTCTTGTTCGCCTCACGGACGGCCGGCACGAAGTCCTCCGGAGTCATGCGCGGCCGTTCGACGGCCTGCGGTTTATGATGGTCGGTCGTCGTGGTCGCCGTCACTGCTCGGTGGTCGCGGTCGCGACTCTCACCGTCTGGAAGGGCACAGCCCCTCCGAGTCCCTGATTCCGGGAATCTACTCCCGGATATATGTCCGCACAGGTCGTCTCCTCATCCATGATGAGCACGAACGCCACCTCGACCACCGACCGCTCGATCCGTCTCCCCGCGCTGCGCGCTCCGTTCGGGCTCTGGGGCGTGATGGCCGGACTCGCCGTCGCGAACGGTATCTTCCGCGAGCTCGTTCTCATCCCCCGTATCGGCGAGTACGCCGGACACGTCCTCAGCACCGGGCTGCTCGTCGGTGCCATCCTCGCCGTCTCGGCGCTGTACTTCATCCGGACCGAGACCGAGTACTCACGGGCCGAACTGGCCGCCGTCGGCGCCGGCTGGACGCTCATGACCGTCGGCTTCGAGTTCCTCGTCGGCTACGCCGAGGGGACGCCCGTTTCGGTCACCCTCGGCCAGTACGACGTGCTCGCCGGGCAGGTGTGGATCGCCGTCCCGCTGACGTTGCTGGTGGCGCCGTACCTGTTCGGGCGGGTGCTGCGGGAGTGACCGGTCTGTTACCTGACCGCATTCTCGGTCGGCGTACGGGTGGATCGGTGTGCCCGGGCACGAGAACCACTGTCCCGATTAGCTCACTTCCCACAGTCCCCCTCGTAACCGATTTCCGAGGACACCTTGGAACCCTGCTGTTACGTCGCTACGGCCCAGCCGTTCAGGAACCAGAACCTTCAGCCAACCCTGTTCGGTGTCCCCTTCCGAGAGCGAGGTCGTGGTGTCGAACCGCTCCGGTGGGTCGAGGTCCGGGTCGTCGCTGGATGGCTTCAGCATCCGGCTCTCACCACGGTACTGCCACTGGTCAGGATAGGCAACCAGAAACCCGTCGTCCGGGATGGAGTCTATCTCCCGCCCGGCGTCCAGCGTGACGAAGATGAAACAGTACTGCTTGCCGTCGGGTGCACGAGTGCCGCCGAGGGCCTGCTCGGCCGCTTCGTAGTCGCGTTTCAGCACGATTGCCTCGACCTGCATACTCCCGATCTCGAAATCGACCGGGTCCCCCAGCGAGACCCGGGCTGGGCGGTACGTGACGCGTTTCGTACGCTCTCCGGCGGCCTGTCCGAGGCCCAGTATCCGGATGTCGTAGGGTCCCAGCGCCGAGTGCTTGTCTGTCACTGACCAGGTAGTCGCAGCCCCCGGTGCGAGCCCTCGATGGAAGAACGTCGTCTCGAGAGGCATCGGATAGTTCCGCTTGGTCGATGGTTTCCGCTGTAGCGCGAGCTGCAGGTCGAGTGGAGCAGTGCCCGTATTGGCCACCTTCACCGGATACCTCGAGGTGACCCCTCCCTCGAGCGGGCTGTCACCGACCCCAAACGCTTCGAGTTCTAACTCCGGGACTCCCGGGGTATCCAGTCGACAGACCACGTCTATGGGGGAGTCCGTATCCGGGCCGTCTCGCTGAAGTCCGAACCGGATTTCCTTCGACGCCTGTGCCCGGTCGATGCTGAAGGGGGCGAAGACCTTCCGTTCCTGCTCGTCACTTTTGAGCGTGGCGTAGAACAGGCTCTCACCCGTGGCGTGCTGTGTCGTCCTGACGCCTCGGGGTCGATAGCCGCTCTCGTTTGTCTTCGGGTATTTCTCCAACAGGTTCCCGTTCGGCATCGTCCAGCCGAGTGGTCCGAGCCATATATCGTCGGTTCGGCGACTTCTGAACGAGAGCTGTACGATCCCGAGAACTCGCTCCGGCGATGGAGAGAGCCCCGTCACGGCGGGCTCGCTGTATCCCAGACCGAGGTCCGCCGTGTAGGTGATAAGGTTCCGGTACCGGAACCCTTCGACGGTCATCTCCAGCCCAGTACCGAGTTGGAAGGTGCTCCCGGGGGCGGCAACCTGTGTTCCGACGGGGACCTGGATCCGTTTCGCCTCCTCGAACCGCGTTCCTGTGACCTCGAGCGTGTACGTTCCGGCCCGAGTCAGGGTAAGTGACACCTCGGTCGAGAACTCCGCTCCGGGGGCGATTTCGGCCTGTTCGAACTCCGTCGAGACTGCCGTGGGGCCATCGACGCTCCTGATGGTCCCGGATACCGACCCGCCCCCACCCACGTTCTCCGCCCGAACGAGTAGCCTGGTCTCGGTTCCAGCAGTGGCGTCTCCCGCGACCGTCAGTTGTGTCCCGGCCAGGCTGGGCGGGCCCTGGGGCGTCGGCGGCTCCGTCGGGACGTCCGTCTTCGAGCCAGCGTTCGGGGAGCGGGGGTCAGTATTCCGGACCCGGTCGAGGACCTCCTGACAGCCCGCGAGTCCCAGAACGGCACTCCCCGTTGCCCCCCGAAGCAGATTCCGCCGATTCATGGACTCTGTAGGCGGATGAATTTATAAAAAGGATGTGGGTGGTGTTCTCTCCCCGCGTGGTCGTCCGAAGTACTTCGATTCGAACTCACCGCTACATCGAGTTCCGTTCCCACCCGTGGAAGCGGCTCGAACGGCCCGGGAAGCTGTGCTGTCGAGTGGACCCCCTCACACGATGCCTTGTGTACAGCTCCCCCCGACGACGAGGGTTATAGTCACCCGCGACCTACCCGCAGGTATGGACTGGAAGACCGACTGGGGACTGCGAGGACGGATGTTCCTCACGATGTTCCTGCTGTTCGTCCTCTACATCGTCTTCGTCGGCGTGCTCGCGGCCCTCGATGTCGGCCTGTTCATCATCGTCGGGTTCATGGCGCTGTTCTCGCTCGGTCAGTTCTTCTTCAGCGACAAGCTCGCGCTCTACTCGATGGGCGCCAAGGAGGTCAGCGAGGAGGAGTACCCGGAGCTACACGCGATGGTGACCCGGCTCTCCCAGCAGGCCAACCTCCCGAAGCCGAAGGTGGCTGTCGCCGACAGCCGCGTCCCGAACGCCTTCGCGACGGGTCGCTCGCAGAAGTCCAGCGCCGTCTGCGTGACGACGGGCATCATGCAGCGCCTCGACGAGGAGGAACTCGAGGGGGTGATGGCCCACGAACTGGCCCACATCAAGAACCGTGACGTGATGGTGATGACCATCGCGTCGTTCCTCTCGACCATCGCGTTCCTCGTCGTGCGCTTCGGCATCTACTTCGGCGGCGGCCGCAACCGAAACGGGCAGGTGTTCGTGGCCATCCTCGCCTCGCTGGTCGTCTGGATACTCTCGTTCGTCCTCATCCGGGCGCTCTCGCGGTACCGCGAGTTCGCCGCCGACCGCGGCGGGGCCGCCATCACCGGCAACCCGTCGGCGCTCGCGTCGGCGCTCCTGACCATCGACGGCTCGATGGACCAGGTACCCAGCGAGGACCTCCGCGACCAGGCCGAGATGAACGCGTTCTTCATCATCCCCATCCGCTCGGGCGTGGTCGGCCGGCTGTTCAGCACGCACCCGCCCACGGAGAAGCGGGTGGAGGCGCTCCGGGACTTGGAGCGGGAGATGGAGACCTGACCCGGATCCGTCGATTGCAAGCTCTCCGACTCTCCATCGGATCACTCTATAATCTCATACTTTGAAATATTAATATTCAAACTGTTCACTTATTCGCTGATTACGCATTCAGGTCCGGGAGAAGGCATATGTCGGTGTCCCCGCGTGGTGTGAGTCATGCGACCGACGCGTCGCGGCCTCCTGACGGCGCTCGGTGTGGGTGCGACCGGACTCGCCGCCGGTGCAACGTCCCTCCACGGTTCGGGTAGCGCCCGCGCAGGTGGTGGGGCGTGGCCCCAGCCCGGCGCCGACGCCGGGAACACGGGTCACCTCGCCGAGCAGGGACCACGAGTCGGTCGGGAACTGTGGCGCCACGAGACGCCCGGCCCAGGGACCGCACCGCTCGTGGCTAGCGGCCTCGTCCTCCCGCCGAGCGCACGACGACCGCTCGACGCGGCCACCGGTGAGCCGCGCTGGCAGGTCCAGCCGACCCCCACCGGGACCGCCGTCTCCGGTGGCCATCGGACCCCGTACAACGAGGTGACGGCTGTCGCCGAGGATATCGTCCTCGTCCGGGGTGGCGAGACGCTGTACGGCCTCTCGATTGCGGACGGGAGCCGGGAGTGGGCCCACGCGCTCCCGGGTCCGAACGCTGCCGTGACCGTCGCCGACGGGACGGCGTACGTCTGGACCGGTGCCAACACACAGTCCGTCATCATCGCGCTCCGAGCCGCCGACGGAGCGTTCCGGTGGCGCTACCGGACCGACCCCGGCGGCGGGGTTCCGGCGGTCGTCGACGGGACGCTGTTCCTGAACGTCGATGGACGACTCGTGGCGCTGCCCCCCGAGAGCGGCGAGGAGCGGTGGTCCGCCGGGCCGCCGCCGGCATCGCCCAGCGCGGCCGAACGGGCGAACGACGGGGAGGTCGACCACGGGTTCGTCCACTCGCCAGTCGTCGCCGACGGCCGCGTGTACGTCGCCGACTCGGCCGGGCGACTCCACGCGCGCTCGGCGGCGGACGGGCGCGAACTGTGGCGAGTCACGCCCGACGAGCGGCCGTTGACCCCCACCGGCGCGTACGCGACCGGCTCCCGCCCCGCCGCCGCCGACGGAACCGTCTACGCCGGGTTCGCGGACGGCCGCATCCGAGCGTTCGATGCTGAGACCGGTGCCGAGGCGTGGTCGTTCCGGGCCTGGAACGGGATGAACGGCGCTCCCGCCGTCTCCGACGGCACCGTGTACGCGGGCGGCTGGGACACGATGGTGTACGCGCTGGACCGCGCGACCGGCGAGCGGCGGTGGGAGTTCTCGACCGACTACGCCGTGACCGGTGTCTCGGTCGCCGGCGGACGCGCGTACGCGAGCACGCGGGCCGGCGTCGTCCACGCGCTCGGCGACGGGGGTGACGCCTGATGCGCCGGCGTGAGTTACTCGCAGGTCTCGGTGCGATTGCCGGGACCGGGATCGCAGGCTGTGCGGGGTACTGGAACGACGACGACGCGTCCCAGGGTCCCTGGGTCACGACCGACGTGGCGGGGCCAATCGAGCGGCAATCCATCAGGTTCTACCAGCCTCGGCGGGCGCGCGCTGTGCGGCGGCTCCGCGTCGCCTGGGACGAAGCCGCCAGCGCGGTCCACATCACTGGCCGGATGAGCTACGGCTCGTCGACCTGCGATCGCCCGGGAATCGCGGAGACGCGCTACGACGCCGATGCGGACCGGCTGTTCGTCGAACTCACGCCGACCAGGCGCGAGGGCGTCCGGCGCTGTTCCGCCGACATCGCGGTCGACACGTACCGTGCAACCGTCGTGTTCGAGGAGACCCTGCCAGCGAGCGTCCACGTGGTGTCCGGGAGCCACGAACACGCGGACGCCACGCCTGCGGAGCGAACCGTCGACCGTGCCGAACAGCGCGACCTATGCACGAGCGACCACCCCGAGGGGAGCGACGCGGCGGAGAAGGCCCACTGGACCTGCCCCGAGAAGTTCGTCCGCGCCGAGCAGAGCCGCCCGGAACGGACTCCGACGGCCACGCCGGAGGAGTGAGCACCGGACGACTGAAGCGCCCGCCCCGGCTACCGGGCGCCAAGATGGGACTCCTCGATACGCTCCGCGAGGCGCTGGGGATGCGCGCGGAGGCCGACGCCACCCGCCGGGCGAACCCGGACGACCTGTTCGGGATGTCCACCGCGTACGTGACGATGGAGGCCAACCTGGACTACCGCTCGACCGGCGACGCCGCGCTCTGTTTCTCCGGCGTCGACTCGACGGAGTTCACCGCCGCGGTCCGTGCCATCGAGGATATCCTCGCGGCTGGCGCAGAGGAGACCGGGACCGCGTTCGACGTCCAGACCGACGGGAAGGGGTACGAGTGGGTCGTGCTGCACGACGACGACCCGGAGGACCTCGTGACGAGCGTCCACTTCGCCGCGGACGAACTCTCAGAGCGCGGGTTCGGCTCACGGCTACTGGCCGCGGCCTTCGCGTTCGAGCGGCCGGACGAGGACTACACCGCGTACTGGCTCTACTCCTTCCGCCGGGGGGCGTACTATCCGTTCGTCCCAGACCCCGACGGGAAGAAGGAACGCGTCGAGCGTGCCGAGTTCAAACTGGAGACGGTGCTGGACGGCGAACTCGAGGTCGAGCCCGAGAAGGAGTACTGGTACCCGCTGTGGCCCGACGGTGGGCGGCATCCGTGGGAGTGACCGGCCGGGGGCGTCCGAGTGAGCCTGGGGAAGACACTTGTCGCGGGCGTCCGCGACCGGTCTCATGCGCCGTCGCCGCGCGCTCGCCTGTCTCGCGGGCGGGCTGACCGGACTCGCCGGCTGTAGCGGGTTCGGTGGCTCGAGTGGCACGCCGCACTCTGTCGGCGAGCAGCCGGCCACCGGGACGGCCGCGCCCGCACTGCACCGCCCGGGCGAGCCCGTGACCGTCGGCGACGCCGGCACCTTCGTCCTGCGGGACCCCCGCGTGCAGGAGGCCGTCTTCGACGGCGAGGCGGCAGGGCTTCGGCTCCGGCAGCAGGCGGGCGTGCAGTTCCTGGTGTTCGACCTACAGCACCGCGGCGAGGGGTACTACCCGCAGCCGATGCTCCGGCTCGACGGCGACCCCGTCCGCGTCGAACGATTCCTGTCCCGGGGCGCGGAGCCGTTCGTCGCGATGGTCCCGGTCCAGTCGGTCGGCCGTGCGACCGTGACGCTGAACGGCGTCCGCTGGGCCCTCCCGGGGTCGGTGACCGACCGCCTGGCACGGCGGCCGCGATTCCGCATCCGCGAGGCCGAACTGGTGGCGCGTGGCGACGGTGCCTCGCTCTCCCTGACCATCGAGAACGACGGTGACCGGAACGGTATCTGGCGAGCCGTCGCGGACTCCCGGCAGGTCGACGACGGTGGGGACCCCGTCGGGGTGGCCGTCCCCGCCGGCGAGACGGTGACCGAGGACGTGCTGTCGTTCGACCGGCCGCCTGCGGCGGTCGAGGTCGCCGACCTCGGGCCCGACGACCGCGTCATCGACCACGGCCCGGACCCGGAGGGGTCGGTCGGCGAGCCCGTTCCAGTGCCCGGTGTGGGCGACGTGACACTGACGGCCGCTGGCGTGCAGGAGGCGGTGTTCCGCTCGCACGACGGCGCGGGGCTCACCGTCCAGCACGACGCCGACCGGCAGTACCTCGTCTGCTCGTTCGCGGGCGCGGTCGAGGGGCTCCCGACGCCGACCGTGCGACTGGAGGGCGAGCCGCTATCCGCCGAGCGGGTCCGGCGGCCGAATCCCGGCCGGCTGGTCGCGGCTGTCGACCTGGCGTTCCAGCGCCCCCGGTCGGCCGAACTCCACGCCGACGGCGCGCGCTGGATACTCCCGAACGAGGTGGCGGAGCACCTCGCGAAGCCGGCCGCGTTCCGACTGCGGGATGCGGCGTTCGTTTCGGATGGAGCCGATGGGACCGCGCTCGAACTCACCGTCGAGAACGTCGGCACCCGTGGCGGCGTCTTCCGGGCGCTGGCGGCGCCCGTCGACTCGGACGATGCTGCGATACCCCTGACGCTGCCGGTCGAGGC
>Ga0207757_100715_pt1 | contig 18995 bp, 21 predicted proteins | sample A23P3SouthBayCA_2_FD_187752 | JGI IMG/M metagenome (GOLD analysis project Ga0207757, IMG submission 187752) | Aerobic enrichment media microbial communities from Eden Landing Ponds, California, USA - A23 P3 (2) (SPAdes) | ecosystem: Environmental > Aquatic > Marine > Unclassified | place...
CGGGTATCCCGCTGTCGTTCGACCGGCCGCCGTCGGCGTACACGTTCGAGTCGGAGCCGGCGGCGACCGACCGCACCATCCGGTACCGGGAGGCCGACGCGGGGTGAGCGGACCGCCGCGTTCAATAGGACGGCTCCGCAGGTAGCGTCCGTGCAACGGCTCCACGCGCGCTACCCGTTCCTGTCTGCCGCCCGCGAGGCCGTGGAAGCGGCCGACGTGGACCTCGTCGCGCTGGTCCAGGAGGGCGGGCCGGCGGTCGAGCGGGGTGTCGAGCGGGTCCGCCGCGCGCTGCTGGAGGGGACCGCCGAGAGCGAGGAGCGCCTCGGTGCGCGCGCGGAACTGCTCTCGTACCCGGTCGCGCGCGTGCTCGTCTCGCTCGTCGACGCGCCCGGCGCGACCGAGAAGTACGCCCGCGCGGAGGCCGCGCTCGCCCAGCGCCGCTTCACCGCCGACTTCCAGGAGGAGCGCTCGCTCCAGAGCGGCGGCGAGACGCTGTCGCTCCAGCAACTGCTGGCGGATTTCGACCTCTCGGGCGACGTGCGGCCGACGGGTGACGGCCGGTTCGACGTGGCCGTCACCGCGTACCTTCGGCTCTCGAGCGGGCTCGAGGGCGAGCACTGGCGGCTCGTCCGGCGGACGCTCAGCGACGGGACGGTCCCCGTCACGAGCGACGAACTGGAGACGCTCCTGCGCGAGGCTGTCCGCGAGCGGGTCGCCGACGGCCTCCCGCTGAACGTGCCCGACCCCATCGCCGACGCGCTGAGCGAGGAGGTGGGCCGTCTGCGGACGGCGGTCGCGGACGCGGACCCACCGCGCTCGTTCGCGGAGTTTGAGGTCGAGGCGCTCCCCCCCTGCGTGGACGCGCTCATCGACCGCGCCCGCGACGGCGAGGACCTGCCGGACAACTCCCGGTTCGCGCTCGTCGGGTTCCTCGCCGCGTTCGAGGAACTCGACGCACACGACATCACGGCGGTCTGCGGGTTCGACGACCCCGAACGCGTCCGCTACCAGCTCGGCCGGCTCCGCGACGACCGCGGGGTCGCCTTCGCACCGCCGTCCTGCGCGACGATGCAGGCCTACGGGGACTGCGTGAACCAGGACGACCTCTGTGCCGAGATCGCGCACCCGCTGTCGTACTACGCGCGGCGGACCGAGGACGGTGACACCGACGCCGAGGCTGATTCGGCGGCGGACTGAGGCGGCCGCTCTGCGAGCGCGCCGGTGGACCCTCCGATCTGACGCTATACGCGGATTACAAATCCCGTTAGGCAGAAATTTCCTGAATTATCACAGAGGAAAGCCGAGCACCGAGAGATTCGTCTATTTATACGCGAACGCGGTCCCGACGCCGGCCATCACGAGGACGAAGGCGGCGATAGCGCCGACCAGCATGAGGCCGTCGATGTTCTTGCCGGAGGACATCCCGACAGCGACGATTCCGGCGGCGAACAGCACGACGGCGGCGACGGCGACGAGAATCTCGACTATCGTCTCCCTGTCGGGGGCCATACAGCGGCGTTCCGCCGGTCAATTAAAAAGGGCTTCGAAGGCGCTCCCGAGATGCCGGTGCCGCCCGGTCGCGCTCGCTGGGCGGAGCGGCCACGCTGTCGGCGTGTTTCACTTCCACCACGCTAGCGCGGACCTTATGCCCCTGGAAACCCTCGTTTCGGATGGAAGCAGAGTGATCGAACTTATGACGCACACCGAACACACAGCCGCGTCATCGGATGAATCGCAGTGGAAACGAAGGGGGGTTTCACCCCCGCGCGAGCGCCCGGTGGTCGAGCACGTGACCGACACCACGGCGGACGGGGGCGGGTCGACCACCCGGGCTGGCGGGGACAGCGGCGGCCATCGTCGGACCGGCGACCCCCGGCGGCCGCACGCCCTCGCTCCCGACACGAGTCGGCTGGACGGGCGCTCGGCCCGCGCGTGGACGGAGCCGATGGCGGTGACGGCGCTGGGCGAGGGTCGCTACGAGGTCGAGAACAGCGAGGGGCGTACCTACGTCGTCGACCTGCCCGAGAGCGACTGCACCTGCCCGGACCACCGCATCCGGGGGGAGTCCTGCAAGCACCTCCGCCGGGTGGCTATCGAGGTGACGCGAGGACAGGTTCCGGCGCCCGGGAAGGTCCGGGGCACCTGCCGTGGTTGCGAGCGCGAGGCGTTCGTCCCCGAGGACGACCCCGCGTTCTGCCGGGCCTGCCGGCTGGAGCCGGGCGACCTCGCGACCGACCGCGAGACGGGCGACGCCGTCCTCGTCGTCCGGGTGACCGACGAGCGCGCCGACGCGGTCGAGGTCGACGGAACCGGCCGCTCGGTGGCCGACTACGAGACGAACGACGGCTACCCGGCCGACGACCCCGTGGTCGAGGTGGTGTACCCGTTCGGCGGCAACGAGCCGCTGGCCGAGCGCCGGCGCTACTCGTTCCCGCACTCGCGGCTCCTGCCCCGCGATGCGGCGCTGGTCGACGCGGGCGTCGGCGACGCCTGACGAGCGGAACGGCTACCGCTCGCCCTCGAGCCCGACGAAGACGGTCTTCAGTTTCCGACCACAGTCCGGACAGCAGAAGCTCTGCCACGTCTCGGGGTCGAGGCCGCCGAAGGTCTCGGTCCGCGTGGCGTCCCCGGCGGCCACCTCGCGGTCGCACGTCTCGCAGTGGAACGACTCCGGGACGCCTGGCACACCACGGCGTAGCCGTCGCGCTGCCGAGTGCGTTTCGCCCGGACGGTCGAGACTTCGCCGCGTCACTCGGGCGACGGTCGCTCACCGAGCGTCAGCGATACGGTCCGTTCCTTCCCGTCGCGGATGATGCCGACTGCGAGTTCGTCGCCGGGACTCGTCTCCAGCGCGAGGTGGATGGAGAGGTCGTTCAGCGTCTCGATAGGTGTGCTGTCCAGCCGGCGGATGACATCGCCGCCGGTGGGGACCTCGACGTTGTTGACCGGCTTCGAGCCGTTCGACCCGCGGAGGACACCGGTCGCCGGGCTGTCGTCGCGGACGCTGGCGACGTACGCCCCCTTCACGGCGGGGAGGTCGTTCCCCTCGGCCAGCACGGGCGTCACCGGGCGGAGCCCGACACCCATGAACGAGTGGGTGTACTCACCTGACTCGACGAGCGCGGGCAGCACGCGCTTCGAGAGCGCGGCGCTGACGGCGAAGGCGATGTTGTCGCCCCCGCCGGAGTTGACCACCCCGACGACGTTGGCGTCGAGGTCGACGAGGGGGCCGCCGCTGTTGCCGGGGTTGGCGGCGGCGTCCGTCTGGACCGCGTCCGGGATGACGAAGTTGTTCGCGGCCGAGAGCGACCGGTCGACGCCGCTGACGATGCCCGCCGAGACGGACTGGCCGAGCCCGAACGGCGCGCCGACGGCGATGACCTCCGTTCCGACGGGCGGTTCGCGTTCGATGAAGGAGAGCGGGGTCGCGTAGTCGGGCAGCGAGTCGACGCTGATGACGGCGAGGTCGGAGTAGACGTCCGCGCCGACTACCTCCCCCTCGCGCCAGTCCTGCTCGGCGAAGCCGACCTCGAACGTCTCGCCTCCCTCGACGACGTGCTGGTTGGTGACGACGTGTCCGTCGTAGACGAAGCCCGAGCCCTGCCCCGCGCGTCCGTCGGCCCCGTACGCCCGGATGACCGCGACGCTCGACACCGTCGCCTCGTACGCCGCGGTGTACGGACTCCGCCCGGCCGTCGAACCGGGACCGCCCCGCGGCGGCGCCTCGGTCGGCGTGTCGGTCGGGCCGTCGGGCTGGTCGGTGGTACTCCCGACGAACCCGCTCGAACAGCCGGCCAGTGCCGCCGCCGTCCCGGCCGCGCCGAGCAGGAACGCTCGCCGGGAACGGTTCCCGCCGGCCTCGCTTGTCCGTCCCCCCGGATCGGCGCCCGTGCCGTCGCCGCGACCGTCGTTGCCGTCGTTCACACGGTGGATTCGGCCGGGCCGGGCAAAGACCCACCGCCCTCGGGCGCGGGCCCAGCCGACCCGCCGCCCACCCGCAGCCGGTACCCCGGCCCCGCGGACGGCCGAGTGCCAGTTCGGACACCGACCCGTGCGCTTTTGCCCGCGCTCGCCCTCCCTCCGACGATGACCGACGACGTTGCTGCCGACGCGGTGGACGAGTCGCTCGACCCCTCGGTCCGCGAGCGGGCAGCGGCCGTCCGCGAGTCGCTGGCCGAGCTGGACGGCGTTCTCGTCGCGTTCTCGGGGGGTGTCGACTCCGCCGTCGTGGCCGCACTGGCCCACGACGCGCTCGGCGCTGACGCCGTCGCCTGCACCGCACGGAGCGAAACGCTCCCCGCCGAGGAACTCGACGACGCCCGTCGGGTCGCCGACGAGATCGGCATCCGCCACGAGGAGGTCACCTTCTCGGAACTGGACGACCCGAACTTCGTCGCCAACGACGAGGAGCGGTGCTACCACTGCCGGACGATGCGCCTGGGCGCCATGTTCGAGCGGGCCCGCGAACTCGACATCGACACCGTCTGCGACGGGACGAACGCCTCGGATCCCGGCGAGGGCCACCGACCCGGCCTCCGCGCGGTCGACGAGATGGACGCCTACTCGCCGCTGCTGGCCCACGACGTGACGAAGGACGGGGTCCGTGCCATCGCCCGCGAGTACGACCTCTCCGTCGCGGACAAGCCCTCGATGGCCTGTCTCTCCTCCCGCATCCCGACCGGGCTCGAGGTGACCGAGGAGCGCCTCTCCCGCGTGGAGACGGCCGAACGCCTCCTCCGGACCTGGGGCTTCGAGCAGTTCCGCGTGCGCGACCACGACGGCCTCGCGCGCATCGAGGTCGGTGCCGACGAACTGGAGTACGCGCTCGACACCGACTTCGCGGCCGCCGCCCGCGACCACCTCCGCGACGCGGGCTTCGACCACGTCACGCTGGACCTCGCGGGCTACGAGACCGGCAGCGTCTCGCCCGAGGGCGAGACGGGGGCCGACGCCGACGACGGACTTCCCAGCGAGGCCGACGTGCTGGACGCCGAGTACCCGACCGGGGACGACTGAACGCCTCGTTTCCCGTCCGACCGGACCGAGCACGCTTCTCGACCCCTCCGACCACCGCCATTTACGGGTCCGTCCGCCGACCGTCGGGTATGGATGCGGACACGGCGTCGGGGACGAGGGCGGACCGCCCCGGCGACGAACTCTGGGACGCGCTGGCGGCCGCCGGCGACCCGCTCGAACCGGCCGTCGACGAGGCGGTCGAACTCGCCGTGGCGGGCGACCCGGTGGCCGTCGTCGGGGCCCCGTTCGGCGGCCGCGGCCGGGTGCTCGAGCGCGTCGCCGACCGGCTCGACGCGACCCACGAGCGGCTGATGCCGGGTGCGGGCCTGCCGGCGCTCGACGGCCCGGCAGTGCTGGCCGATGTCCACCACTCGTACCAGCGGACGGTCGGCGGCTTCGACACGCTCGAGACGCTCTTCGAGCGGTGCGCCCGCGCCGACGGGCCGACCGTGACGGGCTGGAACCAGCACGCCTGGTCGTACCTCCTGCACGCCAGGGATATCGACGAGGCGTTCGAGGCGGTCGCAGTCCCCGCGGTCGGCCGGGAGGTGATGGGGGCGCTCGTCCGGCACTGGTCGCCCAGCGTTACCTTCCGTGCCCCACCGGAGGAGGCGCGGGGTCTCCTCGGAACCGACCGACGGGTCTACTCGATTCCGGGCCTCGGTGAACGGGAGATCCCCGTCCCGGTCGTCGACACGGATGCTCTCGACCACCGCGACGCCGAGGAGGACCCCGAGGCCGCGGTCATCCGGCGGCTGACGACGCTGTCCGACGGGAACCCGGGCGTCGCGTGGGCGCTCTGGGACGACTGTGTCGCGGACGGCGACCACGCCGCGGTCGACCCCACGGCGTTGCAGACGCCGGTCGAGCGCACGAGCGAGCGAGCCCGCGACCGCGAGCGGGCCCAGCGCGAGCGTGGGACTGCGGGCGCGGGCACACCCTCGGGTGCCGACGACGCTGGCCTCGACCGTCCGACCGCGTTCTGCTGTCGGCTCGTTCTCGCGGCCGAACGGCTCCCGCGCGAGGTCGTCGCCGAGAGCGTCGGGGATGCCGACCGCCTGCTCGGACGCCTCGAACGCCGGGGCTACGTGACGACGACCGATACGGCGGTCGCATTGCGGCCCGCGGCCGTCCCGGACGCCGTCGCCCTGACCGACGGGAGGCGGATACCGTGACGGGGTTCGTACCGGTCGCGCAGACGAACCCGCTCGCCGGCCTCCGGGTCGACGCCGGGACCGTCACCCAGGCGGTTCTGGTGCTGGTGGTCGCGTACGTGCTGGCGCGGCTGGTCGCCGCGGGTCTGTCGGTCGTCGCCGAGCGCGCGGGCGACCGCCGCATCGCGGTGAAGGTGTTCATCCCGCTGGTCCGGTTCGTCATCTACGCGGTGGCCACCGCCTCCATCCTGGGCGGCATCTTCCAGCTCGGTTCGACGGAACTCGTCGCCGCCGGTGGCCTGCTCGGCGCCGCGCTCGGCTTCGGCATCAAGGACCTGTTCGCCAGCGTCATCGGCGGGCTGGTGGTCGTCTTCGAGCGGCCCTACCGCGTCGGCGACAAGGTCAGCCTCGGCGAGCACTACGGCGAGGTGACCGACGTGGGGCTGCGCGCGACCCGGCTGGTGACGCCGAACGACACGGAGGTCGTGGTGCCGAACCTGGCCATCTTCGGCGATTCCGTGGCGAATGCGAACGCCGGTGCCGCGGAGATGCTGGCGGTCGCCGAGCTCCACGTCGCCCCGACCGCCGACCACGAACGCGCCGTCGACATCGTCCGCGAGGCCGCGCTCACCTCGCCGTACGTCCGGCTCTCCGGCGAGCACCCCGTGACCGTCATCGTCGAGGACGGGCCCCACTACACGACCATCAAGGGGAAGGCGTACGTCGCGGACCTGCGCGACGAGTTCCCCTTCACGTCGGACGTGACCCGGCGCACGCTGGCCGCGTTCGAGGCGGCCGGCATCGAGCGCCCCCGGTTCGCGCCCGACGAGGCGTAGGGGCCCACGTCGGCGGCGGCCGTCCCCGCACGGGATTTAAGATGTTCCCACGCGCCCCCACGGTATGGACTACGAGTTGGCCATCGAGGGCGCGCCGGACACGATTCCCGGCGGGACCGGCGTGTTGCTGGTCCACCCGAGCACGGGCGAGACCGACCGCATCGACACGGACTTCCTGAAGACGGACACCGACCACCTGCTGGTCGTCTCCACCCGGACCACCGCGCGCGAGGTCCAGCAGAAACTGGAGTACTACGGCGTCGACGAGGAGCACGCCGTCATCCTCGATACGCTCTCGGTCGAGCGGGGCTACTCGCGGCGCTCGGCGAGCAACGTCCACTACGTCGGCGCGCCCGACGACCTGGACGGCATCGTGGAGGTCGTCCGCGAGTTCCTCGACACCCACGACGGCAAGCTCCGCATCAGCTTCGACTCCATCACGGAGCTGGCGTACTACGCCGACGAGGACCGCGCCCGCGGCGCCGTCGAGGACGTACTCGAGTTGCTGGCGGAACACGACGCCGTCGGCCTGTTCCACCTCGCCGAGGAGGTCCACGACGAGGCCGTCGTCGAGGGGTACCGCGAGCTGTTCGACGGGGTCGTCACGCTCACGGCCGACGGGACGGTCACCTGCGAGTTCTGAAACCGCTCGCCGGCCGGCGGCCGGCACAGAAGAGGGCCGGTTCAGGCGCCGGCGCGCTCCAGCGCGTCCTCGATGTCGTCGCGCTGGGTGACGCCGACGAACCGCTCGACGATGCCGTCGTCGTTCTCGATGATGAGCGTCGGCAGCGAGCGGACCTGGTACTCGTTGGCGACATCCTGTTCCTCGTCGACGTTCACCTTCTCGAGGTCGAACCGGTCGCCCCAGTCCTCCTTCAGCTCGTCGAGTATCGGGTCCTGTGTCTTGCAGGGGCCACACCAGTCCGCGTGGAAGTCGTACAGGTTGACAGTCATGCTACCGCTGATTGCCGAGCCTCGCGCATAAGGATTTCCCAGCCGGGGGGTGCCGCCGGTTCATGCCGCCGGTTCACGCCGCCGGTTCACGCCGCCGCGCCTGGGCGTTCCCCACAGGCCGAAAGGCTTAGGCACGCCGCTCGCCCACGGGAGGGTATGAGCAGCGGACAGAACTCCGGCGGCCTGATGTCCAGTGCCGGGCTGGTCCGGTACTTCGACTCCGAGGACCGCAACGCACCGACCATCGATCCCAAGACGGTGGTCGCCTTCGGCGTCCTCTTCGGCGTTCTCATCCAGGTCCTGAACGCGGTCGCCTGACCGGGCCGCATCGTCTCCGGTTCTCTCAACTCCGCCAGCCGTGCCGCTGCGCGCAAGCGGTCGACCAGCGCGCGGCCGGGCCGGACCACCGATGTCCCACGGAGAGGCAGCGCCCACGGGGAGTCGCGCCGCTCGGCGGGTGGAGAACGGGGAGAGAGAACCGCTGCCGGGTTGGTCTTCGGGCTAGTCGTCGGCTGCTGCGGGGGCCTCGGGTTCGGTCTCGGTCTCGGGCTGGACGATCTCGTAGAGGTTCTGCCGGGCGTCGGCGAAGTAGACGTCCTCCTCGACCGTGTCTATCTCCTCGAGTCGTTCGAGCGCGTAGCGGACCGTCCGGGCCGACAGCATCGACTCCTCGACGATGCCCTTCTGGGTCATGGGCCCGTTGTACTCGAGCACCTTGAAAACGAGCTTCGCGCTCGGCGGAAGGTCCGAGAGTTCCTCCGCGTCGGATTCTGCCATCTGTACCTCCTACTGACGCGTGCCATCCGTATAAAGATTGAGGCATCGGGGCGCGTGCCGGCCGGAAACGGGGAGAACGGCGGGGATGCCACCCGGTGTCGCGGGGGTTACCACCGCGGGTGTCGGAGCCGGTCGGTGCCGGCGACGAGCGGGCCAGTGGACCGACGGAGCGAACCGCTTTTGCCCGCGGGCAGACGAGACGAGGTATGGCAACCGACACGGTCGACCGTCGGACCGCGCACCTGCGCGGCGTGACGGTGACGACACTCGCGGCCCTCGCGGGCATCGCGGCCGCGCTGGTGTCGACCACCATCGCGACGGGCGCGACCGACCGGAGCGCGCTGTTCGTGCTCGTCGGCTTCACGTTCGCCCAGTTCGCCGTCCTGCAGGGCATCGACACCGTCGGCCTCCTCCAGCTCGATGTGGACGAGTTCGGGGCCAAGGACGTTCTCTACGTCGTCTTCATGACGTTCGCGTTCTGGTTCGTCAGCTGGGGTGTCCTGCTCACCTCGGGGGCGTCGCTGTAATGGCCGAGGACAGTATCGCGGTCGTGGACCTGGACCGGTGCCAGCCCGACCGCTGCAACTACGAGTGCGCCAACTACTGCCCGCCCAACCGCACCGGAAAGGAGTGTATCGTCACGCGCGAGGAGCGCCACGGTGACGAGCCGTACGAGGGCGGGGCCGACCAGATATCCATCTCCGAGGAGATCTGCCTGGGCGAGTCGTGTGGCATCTGTGTGAACAAGTGCCCGTTCGACGCCATCGAGATCATCAACCTCCCCGGAGAACTGGAGGAGTCCCCGGCCCACCGCTACGGGGAGAACGCGTTCGGGCTGTACGGCCTGCCGGCCCCACAGGAGGGCCGCGTGACGGGCGTGCTCGGCCCGAACGGCATCGGGAAGTCGACGGCGGTCCGCATCCTCGCGGGCGAGATCACCCCCAACCTCGGCCACCACGAGGACGAGCCATCGTGGGAGGCCGTGCTCGACGAGTACCGCGGGACCGCGCTGCAGGACTATCTGGAGGATCTCCGGGACGGGAAGCTCGACGTGGCACGCAAGCCCCAGTACGTCGACCGTATCCCCGACCAGTTCGACGGGAAGACCTCGGAACTGCTGGACGGCGTCGACGAGCGCGGCGTCGCCGACGAGATAACGGAGCGCCTGGGCATCGCGGGCGTCGTCGACCAGGACATCGACACGCTCTCGGGCGGGGAGCTCCAGCGCGTCGCGCTGGCCGCGGCGCTCGTCCGCGACGCGGACTTCTACTTCATCGACGAGATCACGCCGTATCTGGACATCGGCCAGCGCGTCACCGCCGCGCGGCTCATCCGGGAACTGGCCGAGGAGGAGGACCGCTCGATGATGGTCATCGAGCACGACCTCGCCATCCTCGACCTCGTCGCGGACACGGTCCACGTCACCTACGGTGAGCCGGGGGCGTTCGGTGTCGTCACGACGCCCAAATCGACGCGCAACGGCATCAACGAGTACCTCGATGGCTACCTCGAAGCGGAGAACATGCGCATCCGGCAGTCCCCCATCCGCTTCGAGGAGCACGCGCCACGGCAGAGTGCCCGCGGTGATGTCCTCATCGAGTATCCCGAACTCACCAAGTCCTACGGCGAGGGCGAGTTCACGCTCGAGGTCGAGGCCGGCGAGATCCGCAGCAACGAGGTGCTTGGCATCGTCGGCCCGAACGGTATCGGGAAGTCGACGTTCGCGGAACTGCTGACGGGACGGCTCGAACCGACCGAGGGCGAGGTGGACACGCGGCTCGACATCGCGTACAAGCCCCAGTACATCGAGATCGACCAGCCGATGCGGGTCGACTCGTTCCTCGCGTCCATCACGGACGACTTCGGCTCCTCGTACTGGAACACGGAGATCGCCCAGCCCCTGCAACTGGAGCGCATCATGGAGCAGCAGCTCACCGACCTCTCGGGCGGCGAGCGCCAGCGCGTCGCCATCGCGGCCTGCCTCTCGAAGGACGCCGACCTCTACCTGCTGGACGAGCCCTCCGCCTTCCTCGACGTGGAACAGCGGGTGCAGGCCACCAGCGCCATCCGGCGCTACACCGAGAACCACGACGCCACGGCGATGGTGATCGACCACGACATCTACATGATCGACCTGCTGGCCGACCGCCTGCAGGTGTTCGACGGCGAGCCGGCCGAACACGGCCACGCCGGCGAACCGGTCGGGATGCGCGAGGGCATGAACCAGTTCCTCGCCAACCTCGACGTGACCTTCCGCCGCGACCAGAACACGGGCCGCCCGCGCATCAACAAGCCCGGCTCGCAACTCGACCGCAAGCAGAAGAAGCAGGGCGAGTACTACTACGCGCCGGAGGATGCCGAGGAGCTGGACGAGGAATAGGCCGCTCGCTCGACGCCGTTCGTTCAGCCGTCCAGTCGCATCCCACACTCTGGACAGAACGGCGGGCCGCTCGATGGTGTGACCTCGGAGCCACACGACGGGCACTCGTCGCTGCCGGCCTCCCCGGACGGGTCGGCATCGCCGGTCGAGCCAGCATCCGCGGACGGCTCCGCTCCGGTCGCCGTCACCGCGTACAGGTTCCCGTCCCGGCTCGCGATGTAGACGGTCCCATCGGCGACCGTCGGGTCGGAGAACACCTTGCCCCCGGTCTCGAACCGCCACCGTTCGGTGCCGCTGTCGGCGCCGAGCGCGTACAGGTTCCCGTCCCGACTCCCCACGTAGACGGTCTCCCCGGTCACGGTTGGGGTCGAGGCGACCGTGTCGTCCGCCTCGTATCGCCAGCGACGGGTCCCATCGCCCCGGTTCACTGCGAACAGGGCCCCGCTGCTCGAGTATCCGCTGGTTCGACCGACGTAGACCGTGTCCTCGGTCACCTGTGGTCGGCTGATGATCTGATTCCCGGTTTCGAACTCCCAGTCCCCGGTCCCGGTGGCGGCATCCACCGCGTACAGGTACCCGTCCTCGGTCCCGACGTAGATGGTTCCCTCGACGACGGCGGGGGGCCCGACATCGCCTCCCGCCCGGAAGCGCCATCGCTCCGCGCCGGTCTCGGCATCCACGGCGTAGAGCCGTCCGTCCCAGCTGCCGAAGTAGACTGTCTCGCCTGCTACCGCTGGTGAGGGGAACTTTCCGTCCGTCCCGTACTGCCATCGCGTCTCGCCGCTCCGCCGGTCGACCGCGTACAGGTACCCGTCGCTGCTCCCCACGTAGACGAGTTCCCGACCCACCGCCGGAGAGAATCCCGGCCACTCCCCGATCTGGATGCGCCACCGTTCCGTCCCGTCGGACGCGTCCACCGCGTACAGGTATCCGTCGTTGCTGGTGACGTAGACGGTGTCGCCGCGGACCGTCGGTGACGGACGCATCGACCTGTCGGCCCCGAACCGCCAGCGCTCGGTCCCGGTCCGTCTGTCGACCGCGTACAGCCGGTCGCTCGCGAGATAGATGGTGTCTCCCGCCAGTACCGGGGACGAATCGGGTGACCCGCTCGTTCGGAACCGCCACTGCTCCATCCCGCCCTCTTCCGGGGCGCCCCCTCCTGACTCGCTCATGGGTGGGGCTCTCCCCGGGACCGAAAAAACGTGCTGCCAGCCACTCGACCGAGAGACCTGCCGATGGGGAGCGCGACTCTCGAAACGCTTACGCCCGGCCACCCGCCACGAGCAAGTATGATACAGGTCGCGGTCAACGGCTACGGGACCATCGGCAAGCGCGTCGCGGACGCCGTCACGCTCCAGCCCGACATGGAGCTGGTGGGCGTGGCGAAGACCAGCCCCAACCACGAGGCCGAACTCGCCGTCGAGAACGGCTATCCGCTGTACGCGGCGGTCGAGGACCGCATCGAGCTGTTCGACGAGGCCGGCATCGAACTCGCGGGCACGGTCGACGAACTCGTCGAGGCCGCGGACGTCGTCGTCGACGCCTGCCCGTCGGGTATCGGCGCCGACAACAAGTCGATGTACGAGGAACTCGATACGCCCGCGCTCTACCAGGGCGGGGAGTCGGCCGACCTCGTGGACACGTCGTTCAACGCCCGCGCGAACTACAGCGACGCCGAGGGCGCCGACCACGTCCGCGTCGTCTCCTGCAACACGACCGGCCTCTCCCGGCTGCTCGCGCCGCTCGAAGCGGAGTACGGCGTCGAGAAGGCCCGCGTCACGCTCGTCCGGCGCGGCGGTGACCCCGGGCAGACCGGCCGCGGCCCCATCAACGACATCCTCCCGAACCCGGTGACGCTCCCGAGCCACCACGGCCCGGACGTGAACACCATCTTCCCCGACCTCAGCATCGACACGTTGGGGCTGAAGGTGCCGGCGACGCTGATGCACACCCACTCCGTGAACGTCCAGCTGGAGCCCGACGCTGCCGACATGCCCAGCGCCGACGAGGTTCGCGAGCTGCTGGCTGGCGAGGAGCGGACGTTCATGGTCCAGCCGAGCCACGACATCGACGGCGCGGGCAAGCTCAAGGAGTACGCGCTGGACCGCGGCCGGCCGCGGGGGGACCTCTGGGAGAACTGCATCTGGAGCGAGTCCATCAGCGTCGAGGGCGACGACCTCTACCTGTTCCAGGCCATCCACCAGGAGTCCGACGTGGTGCCCGAGAACGTCGACGCAATCCGCGCGGTGCTGGGTACGGCCGACGCCGCCGAATCCCGCGAGCGGACGAACGAGACGATGGGCGTCGGGCTGTAGCGGCCCGGCGAACGACGCGGCAAGCGGTGGGCGACGGCCGTCCGACTCCTGTGCCACGTTTTGACAAGGTGCGAAGCCTTTTGCCCCGTGGTGCCCAACTGCCGGCCGTAATGCGCCGCGACGACCGCGACGACGACCCGTTCTCGGATGTCTCGGACTTCTTCCGCGAGATAGAGCGGATGATGGGTGGTGCCGATTCGGGTTTCGGCGACGATGTCCACTTCCGGGTCGACCGCGAGGACGACCTGGTGCGGGTGGTGGGTGACCTGCCGGGCGTCGAGAAGGAGGCCATCGACGTCCAGTGCGACGGGCACGACCTCATCGTCGGCGCCGACACCGACCGGCACGAGTACCGCGAGCGCATCGACCTCCCGGTCCGGGTCGACGAGCACTCCGCGGCGGCCACCTTCAACAACGGTGTCCTCGAGATCACCCTCGACCCCGTCGAGAGCGGCACCGGTATCGACCTCGACTGACGACCGACCGCGACTCCGTTCCGCGTTCTTCCTCCCGAAGACGCCGCGCCCCGGTGGAGCGACAGCTCCGGCTGTCACCGTCACGCCTCCTCGGCCGTCCGTCGGACGAGCGCCGCCAGCCGGTCGTAGAAGCCCGGTTCGTACTTCGTCGCGGCGTCGACCGTCGGCCGGGCGTTCGTCTCGTTGACCACGGCCCGGCCTGCTCCGCCGTCGGCGACCAGCAGGTCCACGCCGAGCCAGGGGATGTCGAGCGCCGTGGCAGCCCGCTCGGCGAGGTCGCGCAGGTCGGCGGGCAGGTCCACGCCGGTCGCCTCGGCACCGCGGTGGACGTTGTGCTTCCAGCGGCCCGCCTCGCGAGCGGTGTCGGGGAGCCGCCGCTCGACGGCGCCGACGTACTCCCCCTCGACGCACATCACGCGGTAGTCGCGGGCGTCGGGCACGAGCGACTGGACGAGGAAGGAGCGGTCACCGGTCGCGGGGAACTCGTGGAGCAGGTCGAGGTAGTCGGTCACACCGAGCAGGGAGTCGGCATCGCCGACCCGCGCGACGCCGATGCCGCGCGTCGCCGAGTTGGGTTTGACGACGGCGGGGGCCCCCACGCGGTCGAGCGCGTCGAGCAGGGCGGTCTCGCCCGACGGGTTCGAGACGACGACCGAATCGGGTGTCGGAACCCCCGCCCGTCCGAGTCGAGCCAGCGTCTCCCCCTTGTGTCGCGAGCGGAGGACCGCCTCGCGGTCGTTCACCCACGGCACGTCGAGCAGGGCGTCGGCGATGCCGCCCTCGGCGAGCCGCGGCGGCGCGACGAAGCCGACATCCACGTCGGGGTAGGCGTCATCCGGGGCGGTGAGGTCGACCGTTCGCTCGGCCGTCGGCAGGTGGACCGCCTCGATACCGCGCTCGGCGAGGGGTTCACGGACCCGGTCGAGGGTCTCCGCGTCGGTCGCAACCCCGAGTCTGAGCATGTCCGGCCGTGGGGCCGCCGCCCATATCAGTCGTTGGAACGGTCGGTCCGGGCTCCGGGAGCCCAGGCCTCACCGACTGGTACGGTCAGGCGAACGTCCACCGACGACTGCCAGGGCGGTGTCAGCGATCACCGCACGGCGAAGATCAGGCGCTGATCTCAGCGAGCTTCGGCAGGACCTTGTCGGTGGCGATGGCATAGGCGAACCCGAGGCAGACGACGCCCGGGATGACGGCCCACAGGCCGACCGTCGTATCCCCTCCCTGGACGGTTACGAAGGCGAAGTGTTCGAGGTACGCTCCCGCGGCGGAGAGCGCCACAGCCGCCAGGCCAGAAAGAACCAGTTCCAGGAGTTCAGGGAGGAGTTCAACTGTCTGGGGTCGCATCGTTACTTTCTGAGTCAGTACGGGTGTTGATTAGCTTGCCGAAAGAGGAATAATAGTGCCTCTCGTTCCCACGGGTACCGATGCAGAGAGGTAACAGCACAACCGATTACGCCAAGTTCGCGAAACAGGGATTCCTGCTCGGTGTCGGGGCATTCCTCGTCGGGGAACTCACCGAACCGATCCAACATAGCTTCGGGATGGTGGTCCCTGGCTGGGAACACAGCCTGCTGTTCCTTCTGACGGTACTGGGGGTACTCACAGCCCTGCTCGCTCCGTTCGTGTTCGGGGTCGCCCTCCCGCTCACCCAGTAGGTGGTTCGCGACCGACGCGACGGTGGGCTCTTTCGTCGCCGATGTTCCGGTTGCTGTCGAAAGGGCTCTAATCGTCCGCTCGGACCTCTGACCCGTCGGCCGTCCCCCTGAACTGGCGCCGGCTGAGCGAAGCAACCCGCTTCGCGTCGTCGAACCGGCGCGCGAACAGGCCCAGCCCCAGCACCATGTAGAGCGTGGTGAAGGCGAGCAGGAGGGTGATACTGGCGCTCTCGGCGGCCGCCTCGGTCATCGTCCGGATGAGGACGAACTCGCCGATGACCTGTGAGAGGAACAGGACGAGCAACACCACCGCCTCCGTCATGGAGATGCGGAAGTTGATGAGGATGGACAGCGCGAAGAAGCTCTGGGCGGCGGTGAGCCATATCTCGGCGGCCTGCTTCTCGCCGAACGGGAGCGCGCCGTACTGGCCGAGCGCGATGGAGTAGACGACGACCAGCGTCCCGATGAGCAGCGTCCACTGGTTCAGCTTCGATGAGATGAGCGCGTTGAACGAGGCCGTCGTCCGGGCCTTGTTGACGAGATAGGCCGTGACGATGAGCTCCGGCGACTCGCTGGCCAGCGGCGCGAACCACTGGACCATGAAGAACTCGGGGATGCCGTAGCTCACGCCGATGGCCTCCAGCCCGTGTGCGAACGGCTCGACGGCGGTGAAGATGAGAAAGCCCGAGTAGACGAACAGCCCCAGGACGATGGGGATGCGGAGCTGTCGACCGAACCCCTGGAGGTAGGCGGGGACGCCGACGTGGGCCTCGCTCTCCTCGATGTCGCCACGGATGATGACGAAGATGTACGTGACGTACAGCCCCACGAGGACCAGCATGTCGACGATGTCGATGCCACGCCCGCCGCCGAGCATCCCGAACGGTACCAGGAACGCCCAGACGGTGGCGGCGGTGAGGAAGAGGATCTCGGTGGCGATGCTCTCGTCGAGTTTGACGGCGCTCGAGAGGAACCCGTCGCCCCGGTCGACCGCGGTGTCGCCCGAGGAGCGGGCCTTGTAGATGGAGAACAGGGCGATACCGGACCAGCCCAGGCCGATGAGGATGCGGTTAGCGCCGGTCATGTTGGCGACCGCGAGGTCGCCCCCGCCGGAGCCGGGGTTGGCGCCGGCCTGGTACGCGTAGAGGGCGTCGACGGCGTATTCGGGGGCCACCGCCAGCACCGCGAGGACCGCGAGCGCGAACGCCCGGGGAACGTCCTTCTCGGCGGTCTCGGCGCCCCACGCCAGCAGGAAGGAGGCGCCGAGGACGGCCGACCCCGCGACGAGGACCTGCAGCACCGTGGAGAGCGTGTCGACGGAGCCGGTCGCCCAGACGCCGACCCACGGCAGCGTGAAGAGAGCCGCAACCGCCAGCGAACCGATAGAGTACCGGGCGTTTGCCATCGTTCCAGGTACGCTGCCGGGGGCTTGTATCGCTTCTGCTTCCGGGACCGGGTCGGGTCACGCTCCCACGGATGGGAACCGTCGCGCCCGTTCGTACGGCGCGTGTCGGATTCTCTCCGCGCTCAGATGTCGTCCGGCTGGTCGGCGGCCTCGACGGTCCGGACGGCCGCGACGTTCTCGGCCACGTCGTGGACCCGGACCACGTCCGCGCCGCGGTCGGCCGCGAGTGCCGTGGCCGCCACCGTGGGTGCCAGCCGCTCGTCCACGTCCGCACCCAGCAGCTCGAACATCGACTTGTGCGAGTGGCCCACCAGCACGGGACAGCCCAGCGCCCGGAACTCGCCGATACGGCCCAGGAGCTCGAAGTTCTCGTGACGCGACTTGCCAAAGCCCAGGCCGGGGTCGACGAGTATCTGCGAGCGGTCGAGCCCGGCCATCTCCGCGAGCAGGACGCGCTCGACCAGCCCCGCCAGCGTGTCCTCGACCACGTCGTCGTACTCGACCTCGGCGTCGGGGTCGACCGGCGCGTTCACGGAGTGCATCACCACGACGGGCACGTCGCGCTCGGCCGCGAGCAGGCGCATCGCGGGGTCGGCCAGCCCGGAGACGTCGTTCAGCAGGTCCGCGCCCGCGTCCAGCGCGGCCTCGGCCACCTCGGCCTTCCGCGTGTCGATGCTCACCATCGCGTCGCAGTCGGCGATGCGCTCGATGACGGGCACGACGCGCTGTCGCTCCTCCTCGGCTGGCACGGGGTCGGCACCGGGCCGCGTGGACTCCCCGCCCACGTCGACGATGTCGGCGCCTGCCTCGACCATCGCCTCCGCGCGGGCGACGGAATCCTCGACGGCGTCGTACTCGCCGCCGTCGTGGAACGAATCGGGGGTGACGTTGAGGATACCCATCACGGCGGTCCCGTCGGCCCAGGGGTAGCCCCGCTCGCGGGCGGCGGCGTCGGGGTCGGTGCGGATGCCGAGTCGGTGCCGGAGCTGTTCGCCGAGCTGCGAGAGGCCGTACGGCTGCCCGTCGAGTTTCTCGAGCAGCGAGTTGAACTGCGCGAGCGTCCCCGAGAGGACGACGTCGACGGGCTCCTCGTCCTGCCGGGAGAGCCCCGACGTGGCACACTCCCCGCCGAGCGACAGCATCTCCTGCTTGAGGTACTCGGCCTGTCGCACCTGGACGCGGGTCTGCAGCGTCCGGTGGACCGTCTTCCCGCGCATCCGCCAGACGCCCGGGTCGGTGACGTTGGCATCCCGGAGCGTCGCCTCGGCGGTCGGGAGGTCGTCGACCTGTTTGGGGACGTGGAGCCGCGTCCAGCGGGTCCGGGCCTCGGCGACCGTGTACAGCGAGCCCGTGACGAGGACGGCGTCGTCCTCGTCGGCAGCGTCGAGCGCCGCGTCGAGCGCGCCGGGGACGTTGCCCGTCCGCTCGACGGTGTCGTACCCGTCGGCCGCCTCGAAGGCGGCCGCGAGTGCCCCGGACGACTCCGCACGACTCACGTCCGGGCGGCAGGTGTACACCGCGCCCCGCGGGAGCGCGGCGGCCATCCCGGCGTGGTCCTTGTCGGCCATCGCGCCGACGACGAGGTGGCAGTCCGCGAACTCGTCGCCGAACTCGGCGAGCGTCCCGGCGACGGACTCGCAGCCGCCGGGGTTGTGTGCCCCGTCGAGCACGATCAGCGGGTCCCGCGAGAGCACCTCGAATCGACCGGGCCAGTGGGCGTTGCGAAGGCCCGTCCGCAGCGCGCTGTCGGGGTCGGCCGTCGTCCGGTCGTCGAGCGCGTGGAGGGTCTGCCGGACGAGCGCGGCGGCCACGCCCGCGTTCCGGGCCTGATGGGCGCCGGGGAGTGCGAGCCGCGCGTCCAGTGACCAGTCCGGGCCCGCCAGGGTGGCGGCGCCCTCGATGCCCTCGCGCCCGTGGTAGTCGACGGTCACGTCCGGCGCCTCGTCACGGTCGTCCGCGGCGTCGGCGGCGTCCGCCGTCCCGACCGTCAGCACGCCCCCGCGCTCGTCGGCGACCTCGCGGAC
>Ga0207757_100716_pt1 | contig 18978 bp, 19 predicted proteins | sample A23P3SouthBayCA_2_FD_187752 | JGI IMG/M metagenome (GOLD analysis project Ga0207757, IMG submission 187752) | Aerobic enrichment media microbial communities from Eden Landing Ponds, California, USA - A23 P3 (2) (SPAdes) | ecosystem: Environmental > Aquatic > Marine > Unclassified | place...
CGGCGACTCCGCGACGCTCCGCGTCAACACCGAGAGCGGTGCCACGAGCATCATCCGAATTCAGGTGCCCCAGTCGCTCTCCGGCGAGCAGTCGGTCGAACTCTGAACTCGGCCGGTCTCCCACCGAATCTTTATGTTTTCACCCGCGAAAGTGGAAACACTGCCTAGGGTATGCCATCCGACTCAGACGACTCCGTCTCGGAACGCGGCAAGGTCCTCACCGAGGAGGAGTTAGATCTCACCAGACACGACAACGTGGACGAACTCGACGACGGTCGGTACGTCGTCTCTACCGGCGGGTCTACGAGTGACGAGGCCACCGAAGCACGGGAGCAGGCCCGTGACACGCGGGAGCCCCGTGATCCGCCTCCCGACGAGACCGACGACGAACCGGAGATTTCCGAGATGGAGGTCAACGCCTGGCTCGAAGATCACTTCCGCGAGATCGACGCCAAGTACGGCTTCCACGCCACGGCGAAGTTCGACGACGGCGTCAGCCGCCACCAGGTGGTCTCGAACGACGTCGTCACCAGTTTCGAGTCGCTGCTGATCTGGTACGCCCAGCACGTCGGCGGCGGCACGCCCGTGGAGGACGTGCTGGGCATCCTGCTCGCCGAGTCGAGTGTCTCCGTGCGCTACCCGGTTCGGACGCTCACTGGCTTGCTCAAACGGTACGACCTCGACCGTGACGACAATATCGGCGATCTCATCAAGGCCGTCTCCGACGAACAGGCCGTCGAGTTGGCCGAAGACTGATGTCGCAGCCGTCCCGATGGCCTGCCCACATCCGTATCAGTACTGAGAATCGCGCCCGAGTCTTTATTTAGCGAGTCGTGAACTTCGGCATAGATGCCACCGCAAGTACTACTCGTCGACGATTCGGACTTCATGCGCAACCTTCTGCGTGAAATTCTCGAAGAGAACTTCGAGATCGTCGGGGAAGCCGAAAACGGCGTCGAAGCCGTCGAACTCTACCGAGAGCACGACCCCGATCTGGTGATGATGGACATCGTGATGCCGATCCGTGACGGGATCGAAGCGACGAGCGAGATTACGGGGAGCGATCCCGACGCGAACGTCATCATGTGTACGAGCGTCGGGCAGGAGGAGAAGATGAAAAACGCCGTCAAGGCCGGTGCGGACGGCTACATCACGAAGCCGTTCCAGAAACCGAACGTGCTCGAAGCAATCGACGACGTCGTGGCCTAACAATGCGGGTCGATATCCAGTCGCTCGGCACCTACAACCGCCTCGCACAGGAGGGGGCGGAACACGCCGCGGCGTCGCTGACGCAGATGACGGGCATCGAGACGTACGTCGACGTGACCAACGTCACGTTGATGTCGAAACGCGACGTCGAGGACGTCTTCGGTGGGACGGAGTTCGTTGGCGTCCAGATCGGTCTGGACGGTGGGCTCTCGGGCGAGACGGCGCTGGCGTTCGACCGCGGCAGTGCCGCGAGCATCGTCGACGTGCTCGTTCCGGGCGCCACCGCCGGGGACGACGACGAGTTCGACGAGATGGCCCGGAGTGGGATCAACGAGATCGGAAACATCATGATGGGCGGGTTCGTCGACGGCTGGGCCGACTATCTGGCCACGAGCGTCGACATGTCGCCCCCGACGTACGTCGAACGCGACGGGACCGACGTGCTTCCCAACGGGGCCCTCGACCGCGCCGAGGAGGAACACGTCTTCGTCTTCGAGAGCCAGATGACTGCGGTCGACAAGCAGATCGACGCGTACATCTACATGCTCCCGGAGTACGGCGCCTTCTCGGAGATGCTTGAGGCCAGCGACGACCACGAGGATGCCATCCCGATGGACAAGCTGACCGTCTTCGACGAGATGACCCGTCAGGGTGCCGAACGCGCCGCCGAGAACGTCTCGTCGATGACGGGAATCGAGACGGATGTCGACGTGAGCCGTCTCAGCTTCGTCCCCATCGAGGATGTGCCGAACACGGCCCGCGACGAGGTGTATCTCGGGACCGTCATGGAGTTCAAAGGGACGCCCGGAGGCTACCTCGCCATCTTGTTCGACGAACCGTCCGCGCGGACGATCGTCGACGCTACCGTGCCGATGGAACTCGACGAGCCCCTCGGGGACATGGGGGAGAGCGCGATCCAAGAACTGGGCAACATCATGACCAGCGGGTTCATCGACGGGTGGGCGAACGTCCTGCAGACGAGTATCGATCACACGCCCCCCGAACTGGTCCACGACCTCGGGACTGCGATCCTCAGCCCGATCGCCGGTCGACTCGGCCAGTCCCAGGAGTACGCCTTCCTCATGGACTCGACGGTCGTTACGCCGGAGGGCGAGTTCAACTGTGAGATCTACGCGATCCCGGACGAGCAGAAACTCAAGGAAGCGCTCGACTCGCTGCTGGTCGAGCGGAGCGACCAACTCGAAGCGAACCAAGAGTCGCTCTTCTAATGAAAACGTACGGTGAGGAGCCGGCGCCGACGCGGACGCGCAAACGGGTTGGGATCGCCGATTTCGCCGTTACGGCCGACGAAGCCGTCCTGACCACCAGCGGTCTCGGGTCGTGTCTGGGCGTCTGTCTCCACGACGACCGGGCGGGCGTCGCCGGACTCATCCACGTGATGCTGCCGACCGCCCCCGACGATCCGCCGAACGTCGCGAAGTACGCCGATACGGGCATCGACGCCGTGGTGAACGCGATGTGTGACGAGGGGGCGACCTCAGGTCGCATCACGGCGAAACTGGCTGGCGGGAGTGCGATGTTCGAGTTCGACAGCCAGGACGAACCCATCGGTGAGCGCAACGTCGCGATGGCACGGACGGCGCTCGATCGGCGTGGGATTCCCATCGACGCCGAGGACGTGGGCGGCGACGCCGGTCGCTCGCTCCGGTTTCACGGTGGCACGGGCGCACTTCTGATCAAGTCCGGCGGCACCGAGCGGCAGCTCTGATCGGTGCCGAATCGGCTGAACGCCCGTCTGACCGCCGCTGACGTGGCATACGCGCGTCATACACGTATCAAAATTGATAACTGAAGGACAACGATTAAACTACGGGAGGCCTATTCAAGACATGATAGAATGGGTTCGACGGGACGTCGGCCGACGGGAGGATCCAGATGGAACTCCTAGAGCGTTTCCTCGGCGGTGACGATGACGACGACGGCGGGAGCGACGGCGCCGACGGCGACGACGATATGTTCTTCGAGGAGGACGACGACCTCGACGACTTCGGTGGCGACGACTTCGGCGGCGACGACGGTCTCGGCTTCGACGACGAAGACGACGGGAGCGCCGCCAACGCCGAACTCGAGGGCCGAATCGACGAAATCGAGAACGAGGTCGCCAGCCTCTCCTCGACGGTGAGTACGATCCGGAGCGAGAACGAGGAGATCAGCAACACCGTCGGGGACGTCGAGGAGAACGTCCGGAAACTGCTCGACATCTACGAGATGGTCACCCGGGGTGTCAACCCCTTCGTCGACGACGTGCAGGCCGGTGGCGGCGGCTTCGACGACGGCGGATCGCTCGGCCTGTTCGACGACGATGACGGCGACGAGGAGGAGGAAGATCTGGACGACGATATCGCCGGTGCCGAGGCCGAGGATTTCTTCGACGACGACTTCCTCGACGAGGACGAGGCGGACGACGATTTCGGCGATTTCGACGAACCGAACGCCGATGATTCGACTACTGAGGACACCATGGCCGACGAATCCGACGATTCAGACGACTCCGGCAAATCGTTCGAAGAACTGAAAGATGAATACGAGAGCGGCGACGCCCAGTGGGCCGACGAGGCGGCCGAGTCCGGCGACGCCACCAACGGCGGCGCCGAGGATGCGTTCGACGAAGCCGATGCCTCGGACGACGAGTTCGGCGGCATGGATGACGGACTCGGTGAGATGGACGACGAGTTCGGCGGCATGGACGACGGGCTCGGTGAGATGGACGACGAGTTTGGTGGCATGGACGAAAACGGTGGCATGGACGCCGTCGACCCGGAGCCGGAACCGACGCCCGAACCGACGCCCGAACCCAAACAGGAACCCGAACCCAAACAGGAACCCGAACCCAAACAGGAACCCGAACCCAAACAGGAACCCGAACCCAAACAGGAACCCGAACCCAAACAGGAACCCGAACCGACACCGGCCGGGATGGCGACTGACGGGGCGTCGGCTCAGTCGCCCGAGGAGGCGTCCGGGGGTGCCGGCGACCTGCAGTTCGCCGCCAACACGCTGATGCAAGGATCGGGCGCGACGACGACGAAACCCTATCTCGAGACGGTTCCCTCCGGCTACGTCGGGGATCTGCTCGTGATGGAGTGGCTCGAATACCTCGTCGAGCAGGGCGACGTGGAGGATGCGGCCCGAGCGGTCGAGTACTACCGTCGCATTCAGTGGGTTGGCGAGGACGCCGCGGACGAACTCCGCGATTTCTTGGTGGGCTTCGGTGACCTCGATGCGGATCGGGAGGTGACTGGCGCCCCGTCGACGCTCACTATCGATCACCACGTCGCCAGCCTGCGGTACATCAGCCGACTGACCGGATCGACCGCCGATTCGGTCGTCTTCGAGTGCTGGAGTGGCGGCGGAGGTGTTCCGTTTGGGCTTTAGCGTCAGCGGGTCGGCGGCGATCGTCTTCGTCGGCATCTTCCTCGCGTTCTCGACGGCGTACACGGCGTCGGCCAACGGGTTCGAACGCGTCTCGGACGCCACGTCCGCGGTCGACGACGAGGCGCTCGAACGCCAGAACACTGTGCTGTCGATCGCGAACGTCAGCTACGACGCCGGCAACGACACGCTCACCGTCGATGTGGTCAACGAGGGGGCCACGGACCTCTCGGCCGACGCGACCGATCTCCTGGTAGACAATACGTACCGCGACGACTACGCGGTGCGTCGGGTCGGCGGTGACAACTCGACCGACCTGTGGCTCCCCGGTGAGCGACTCCACCTCGAAGTGAACGCGACGAGTCAGCCGAACCGTGTCAAAATCGTCTCCGGCCCCGGCGTGGCCGTCACGGAGGTGCTCTGAATGGCGAGCGTCTCGGCCTCTCACCTGATCCTGTTCATCGCGAGTCTGGTCATCGCCGCGGGCGTCGCCGGCACGTTCACCCAGGGCATCTCCCGACTCAGTCAGGGTATCGACGATCAGAGCCTCGAAGTCTCCGAAGAAGTGCGCACCGACATCGAGGTGATCAGCGACGCCGGGAGCCCCGTCTACGACAACTCCTCGAAGACGGTGACGATCCTGGTGAAGAACACGGGGACGTCGACGCTCGACAACGACACCAGATTCATCGAGATACTGGTCGACGGGCGGTATCGAACCAACGTCACGTCGACCGTCCTCGACGGCGAGCGGTGGCGGCCGAACAACGTCGTGCGCCTCGAAATTGGCGCCGACCTGGCGCCCGGCGATCACCGGGTGAAACTGATCGTCAACGGCGACGAGGAGGTGTTTAGGTTCCGCACATGAGTCAGACTGGTTCCAACCTGCTGTCGCTCGGACTGGAGGATCACGACCGCCTGAACAAGGAACTCGGCGGCGGCGTCCCCCGCGGGAGCATCGTCCTCGCCGAGGGTGACTACGGGGCCGGCAAGAGCGCCATGTCCCAGCGACTCACCTACGGCTTCTGCGAGGAGGGTCACTCGGTCACGTACCTCTCGACGGAGTTGACGACGCGCGGATTCATCGACCAGATGCACTCGCTGTCGTACGACATGGTCGACCACCTCCTCGACGAGAACGTTCTGTTCCTGCACGCCGACTTCGACACCGGGGGTCGCCTCTCTGACGAGGGGGAAGGCGAGCGCAAGGAGTTGCTCAAGCGCCTGATGAACGCCGACATGATGTGGAACTCGGACGTCATCGTGATCGACACGTTCGACGCCATCCTCCGCAACGACCCGAAGTTCGAGGCGCTGGTGCGCCAGAACGAGGAACGGCAAGCCGCCTTGGAGATCATCGGCTTCTTCCGTGACGTGATCTCGCAGGGTAAGGTCGTCGTGCTGACGGTCGACCCGTCGACTGTCGACGAGGAGGCGATCGGCCCCTTCCGCTCTATTGCGGACGTGTTCCTCGAACTCGAGATGGTCGAGGTCGGCAACGACGTGCGCCGCCAGATATCGGTCAAACGGTTCGCTGGCATGGGACAGCAAGTCGGAGACACCATCGGCTACTCCGTCCGATCGGGGACGGGAATCGTCATCGAGAGTCGTAGTGTCGCATAATGACTGAACTCGGAACCGCCACCCCTTCGGACGAACTCAAGCAGATCGCGGCCAACCGCCCGCATCTCCAGGATCACCTCAAGAAGTTCAAGCAGATCACTGGCGAGTTCCCGCTGCTCATCGACGAACCCACCAGCGACTACGAGACGACCCGACCGAACGTCCTCTACCCCATCGGCGGCCCGATCTACTGCCACATCTACGGTGATTTGGGCCAGGACATGAAGTACTACGCCATCGAGCCGTCGCTCTCCGGCGACGAACAGAGCCTGTTCTCGAAGATTCGGGACGAACTGCTCGACCGGAGCGTCAGCAAGGCCGTCCCCGAGGAGGAGTCGGAGTACGACGACCGCATCGAGGAACTCCTCGAGGAGACGACGACCATCGAGCAGGACCGAAGCGGCCTGCGCTACTGGATCGACCGTCTGCTCGACTTCCTCGGGCTCAGCAACATCCGCGTCAGCGAGCAGACCTACGAGAACATTCGGTACCGGCTCAACCGCGACATCGTCGGTCTCGGCCCCCTCGAACCGGTCATGCGCGACCCGGCCAACGAGGACGTTCACGTCATCGGCCCCCACCAGTGTTTTGTCGATCACGGAACCTACGGTATGATCGAGACGACGGTCGATTTTGGGACGCCCGAGCAGTTCGACTCGTGGATTCGGAGCATGGGCGAGCGGATCGGCGACCCCGTCTCCGACTCCAACCCAATCGTCGACTCCACCCTCCCCGACGGCTCCCGTCTCAACGTCATCTACTCCGACGACGTGAGCGTGCAGGGCCCGAGCCTCACCATCCGCCAGGGCGACGAGACGCCGCTCTCGATCAACCAGATCACGAAGTGGGGGACGCTCTCGCCCGAACTGACGGCGTATCTGTGGCTCTGTCTCGAGAACGAACAGACGGTGTTCGTCGTCGGCGAGACGGCGTCCGGGAAGACCACGACGCTCAACTCCATCATGTCGTTCATCCCGCGGGACTCGAAGATCTACACGGCGGAGGACACCGCCGAGGTGCTTCCGCCTCACGACACGTGGCAGCAGTTGCTCACCCGAGAGGGCGGTGGCGAGGACAACTCGGACGTCGACATGTTCGACCTCGTCTCCGCGGCACTTCGATCCCGCCCCGACTACATCATCGTGGGCGAGGTTCGTGGAGAGGAAGGTCGCATGGCCTTTCAGGCTGCCCAGACCGGCCACCCGGTCATGCTCACCTTCCACGCAAGCGACATCGTCTCCATGGTCCAGCGGTTCACCGGTGAACCGATCAACGTTCCGGAGACGTTCATGGACGTAGCCGACGTGGCGCTGTTCCAGAATCGGGTGAAACAGGGCGACGACGTGTTGCGCCGCGTCACGAGCGTCCAGGAGATCGAGGGCTACTCCAAGGAGATGGACGGCGTCGTCACACGGCAGGTGTTCAGTTGGGACCCCGTCGAGGACGAGATCAACTTCCAGGGGATGAACAACTCCTACGTTCTCGAGGAACAGATCGCAACCTTGCTCGGCTACGCCGACACGCGCGAGATATACGACGACCTCGACTTCCGGGCCCGACTCGTCGAGCGCATGATCGAGGAGAACATCCTCGGCTACCACGAGGTCAACGACGCCATCGAGTCCTTCCAGCGCGACGGCGTCGAGGGCCTCCCGTTCGATATACACAGATAATGGCGTCCGAACCAGCTACCGAGAGTGGGTCCGATATCACTGCGTCGGAGACGCTCGCGTCCATCGTTGAGGCCTACGACCGGATGGACATGGGGATGTCGCGGTATATCTTCCTCATCGTCCTCCCGTCGTTGGCCTTCTTCGCCGGGACAGTCGGTGTCGCGGTCTTCGTCGAGCTTCCCATCTCAATCCGACTCCCGATCCCGTTGCTCGGCGGGCTCGTCCTCTTTGCGGCCGTGGCGTACCCAAAACTCCTCGTGAGCCAGGAGCGCGTCGAGATGGAGAACCAGTACCACCTCATGATGACCCACATGACGGTGCTGTCGACGACGAACATCGACCGGATGGAGGTGTTCCGCAAACTCTCCGAGGAGAAGGAGTACGGCGCACTCTCGGAAGAGATCGGTCGGGTCGTCCAGCTCGTCGACACGTGGAACCAGAGCCTCGACGACGCCTGTCGTCGCCGAGCCCGTCGGATTCCGAGTGAACCCCTCGCTGACTTCTTCGACCGTCTCGCTTACACCGTCAACGCCGGACAGGAACTCAGCGAGTTCCTCCTCAGCGAACAGCAGGTGATGATCCAGAACTACGTGACCATGTACGAGAGCACCCTCGACAACCTCGAAGTCATGAAGGACCTCTACCTGTCGATGGTGCTGTCGATGACGTTCGCGCTGGTCTTTGCCATCGTCCTGCCCATCCTGACGGGGACGAACCCGAGCATGACCGTCGGCGCCGTCATCGTCCTCTACGCGTTCGTCCAGACCGGCTTCTTCCTCGTCATCCGAACGATGTCGCCGTACGACCCCATCTGGTACTACCCCGACAAGATCCGACCGGACGGCGAGTGGTCCATGATCGCGAGCCTCGCCGTCGGTGGCGTGCTCTCCGTCGTCCTGATCGTCCTCGTCGCCGGCGACTTGTTCGGTGTCGGTCCCGGGCTGACCGATCTGCTCCCCGTCTCGTCGCTCCCCCGACCGATATACATGGCCATCCCCGTCACGCCGCTCGCGATTCCGGGCATCGTCTTCCGCGCCCAGGAGGAGCGGATCAAGTCCCGCGACGACGAGTTCCCGAGTTTCATCCGGGCGCTCGGCGCGAGCGAGACGGCGAAACAGTCGACCACCACGGCCGTTCTCAAGACGCTCCGGAAGAAGGACTTCGGCCCTCTCACCGACGACATCGACGACCTCTTCAAGCGCCTGAATATGCGCCTCGAACCGGACCGGGCGTGGGATTATTTCACGGCCAACACGCGCTCTTATCTCATCCAGAAGTTCAGCGAGATGTACCTCGTCGGTAGACAGATGGGAGGCGAGCCCAAACAGTTGGGTGAACTCATCAGCGAGAACATGAACCACGTGAACCAGCTCCGACAACAACGGGAACAGGCGACGGTTACGATGATCGGTCTACTGTACGGGATCACTGCTGCCTCCTCATTTGCCTTCTTCATCGGCTTCAAAATCGTCGACATCCTCGCCAACATGTCCCTCGACCTCACCGCTAGCTCCCAGATGGACGTGGGCAAACTCATCCACACGCAGGTGTACGACCTCCCACTCATCCAGTTTCTCCTGCTCGGGGTGGTGATGATCAACGCCGTCCTCTCGTCGCTCATCATTCGAACGGTCGACGGCGGTCACAAGGCCAACGCGCTCCTCCATTTCGTCCTGCTGACGTGGATCGGGTGTGCCGTCGCCGTGCTAACCATGTCCGTCGTCGGGGGGCTGCTGAATGTCTGAACGCGTCATCGCCGACTTCGTCGGCCGGTTTTTCCTGACCGGAATGGACCGCGAGGACCCGATTCGGGGTCGCATCATCATGAGTCCGAAACGGCTGGTCCTCGCCGGCGACGATCACAAGGTGACGATCCCCACGTCGTCGATGTTCGACATCGCGGTCGGGCACGTGCCGCCGGAGATGCGCGAATTCTTCAGCGACTCTATCACCATCGCCTACCGTACTGACGACGGCCGCCGCATGGCCGTCGTCGAAGCCGAGAGCGAGACGGTCGACAAGTTCGCGACCGTTCTGTTCAAGGCCCACCTGAACGGGCGGACGGTGACGGTCGAACACCCCGCACGGCGCGGGGGTCGCGTCGTCGACTCCTCGATTCGGAAGGCCAAACTCGCCGTCGACGACGGCTCCCTCTCCTTCTCCGGGCCGGAGGTCGACTTCGCGATCAATCTGGCGACGGTGACCGACTTCGAGAAGGAGACACGGACGCTCGGCGGCGAGAGCCGCCCCGCGCTGTCCGTCCGACACGTTCCGGGCACCACCGCGCTTGTCTCGGTCGTGGCACTCCCGTCCGAACGGGTGATGAACCTCCTCGGCCGCTACTTCCGTCTGGAGTACAGCGACATCGTCGAATCGCTGTCCGACATCTCCCTCTCCGACGAGGAGGTGCAGGTGCTCGTGGCCATCTACTCCGCCGGCGAGGGCATCGATCCGCTCGACGTCGTCGCCCTCGACGCCAGTCGGACGACGATGGTGCTGAACGGCCTCCGCGAGAAGGAACTCGTCGTCGACGGCGACGCCGGGACGGTGCTGACGCCCAAAGGTCGGGTCGTGGTCAACAGCCGTCTCGAAGAGATCAACAACTGACGGCCTGTTACTGGTCGTTCATCGCCTCGCTGGCGATGTTGCGCCCGCGGGCGTTGAGCGCGACTTCGCGCCGGATACGTATCTCCTCGACCACTTCGAGTTCGATGAGGCGGTCGAACACCTCCTCGACTTCGTCGACGTCCATCCCGAGGAAGTCGGGTATCTCGAACGGCGAGACGCCGGAGTACAGCGCCATCAACACCTCGTTCTGCCGCTCGGTGAGGTCGACACCGATCTCGCTCCGGCTCTCTCCCTTGCGGAGCAGGGTTTCGAGGATCGAACACCGGCGCTCCGTGCCGGAGATGTACGTCTGGACGCTGGTGCCCTCCTCGCTGTGTTCGACCTCGAGTACCTGCCGTTTCTCGTCTTTGACCGAGCGCTCGTTGGCCTCCATCGACCCGATGTCGTCGAGATCGACCTCCACGAACGAGCCGTCCGCGATGGCGAGGTCGACAGCCCCTTCCTCGATCTTCAGGCGGGCCTTCTCCCACTCGGCGTCGGTGACGACGCCGCCCTCGACCGCCGGATGGCGCGCGAGGACGACCTTGCGGTCCAGCAGCGCCCGGTACAGCATCCGCTCGAACGATTCGGGCTCTTTCGCGGAGACGAGAACGACGTCGCCGCCGGCTAGCTGGAGGCTCACGTAGCCCGACACCTTCGCGACGAGTTGGTTCACGTCGGTCCGACCGTCGAGGCTCTCGATCTTCGGGAGCGGGATCGTCCGCTTGCCGCCGTTGCCCGCGAGGATCAGCCGCTTGTTCGACAGCAGGATGCGTCCGCCGGTCCACTCCGCGTCGTTCAGTTCGCGGCCGTCCTTGACGACCTGCGTGAACTTCCCGCGTGTGTCGACAACCTTGCGTTCGCCCTCGCTCATCGACGTCCTCCGAGTTTCGACAGCGCCGCGAACGCCTGTTTGCGAACCTCTTCGTCGTCGGTGCGGTCCAGCATGGCTTCCAGCCTGTCACGGGCACGCTCGCCCCCCACTTTCCCGAGGACGAACACCGCCTTCGACTTGGCGGTCTCCGAACACTCGGCGTCTTCCAGCAGGTCGAGCAGTTCGCCCTCGACCGATCCGCTGCCGAGTTCGACGAGACTGGTCGCCGCGAACTGGGCGGTCGTCCCGTCATCGGCGTCGAGAGCGTCGATCAGCGCCGCCACGGCGTCGTCGTATCCCTCGTCGCCGGCGACTCGGCCGAGGAGCCACGCCACGTTGCGCCGCTCGCGTGGCTGGTTGCTCTCCTCCAGCAGTTCCACGAGCGGGTCGACGACGCTCCGATCGGCCGACTCCAGCCGGTCGACGATGGTCTCGCGGATGCGGTGGCTCTGCTCGGTCGGCGCCGCCGCAAGTAACTCCACGATGGAGAAGACGGCGGCCCGCCGGACCACGTCGCTGTCGTCGTTGAGCGAATCGATCAGCGGGTCGATGGCCGCCGCGCCCTGGTAGCCGCCGAGCGCCATGACGGCGGCGTAGCGCACCTCGTCGTTGTCGTCGTCGACCGCGTCCAGCAGCGGTGCGAGCGCGCGCTCGGTCCCGATAGCGGCCAGCGAGTCGGCAGCCTCGCGGCGCACGTGGCTGACGGGATCGTCGAGACGGGCTGCCAGCGCGTCGGCCGCCGACTCGTCGCCGATGGCGCCACAGGCCCGCGCCGCCCGGGATCGAACCCGTGGCTGTGGGTCGTCGAGCGTCTCGACCAGTGCCGGGAGTGCGCTGGCGTCGCCGAGGCGCCGGAGCGCGTTTGCGGCCGCCATCCGTAGTTCCGGGCGGTCGGCCGAAAGCGTCTCGACGAACGCCTCGGCGCGCACCCAGTCGGCGCCCCCGCCGTCGACGCCCGCCATCTCGGCGACCAGCCGTTCGATGGCGTCGGCACCGATGGCGTCGAGGGCGTCGATGGCGGCGCCCCGTACCTCCTCGTCGTCGTCCTCCTTCGCCGTCCGTACCAGCGCGTCGACTGCCTGTGGCTCGTCGCCGACCACGTCGCCCAGAATCTCCGCCGCCCGTTTCCGGATCGACGGCGAGTCGCTGAGCTTCAGGTGGTCGAGGAGCGAATCCACGTCGCCGTCCCTCTCGAGCTGGTACAGCGACATGTTACGTTCGCCGGTAGACGCGTCGCCGTTTGTCGACCGTTTCGACCGCGTCGCGGCTCTTCCGCGGGAGCGTCTCGGTCATGCCAATGACGAGATAGCCGCCGTCCCGGAGCGAGGAGACGACGGTGTCGACGACTGCCCGCTTCGACTCCGTGTTGATGTAGATGAGGAGGTTCCGGCAGAGGACCAGATCGATCCCCCGTTTCGGTTCGTCCGCGATGAGGTCGTGCTGTTCGAAGGTGACGAGATCCTTCACCGCCGAGCGGACGACGAACGTGTCCTCGTCGCGGTCGACGTACTGCTCGGCGTCGTCGAGCGGTTCGAGTTCGGCCGCCACGTCGCGTGTCTTCGTCGTCCGGTAGACGCCCTCGCGGGCCCGGTCGAGCACGTCGGCGTTGATGTCCGTTCCGAGGATTTCGAGCCGACGGGTTTGGATCTCGTCGTCGTCGAGTGCGAGCATCGCGAGCGAGTAGGGCTCGCGGCCGTCGGAACAGGGGGCGCTCCACACCCGCGTCGGGCCGTGCTCGGCCGTCACCTCCCGAAGCGCCTCGCGGATCGGCTCCCACGCCTCGGGGTTGCGGTAGAAACTGGTCACGTTGATCGAGAGGGAGTCGAGCAGCGCCTTCGGCTCGTCGGGGTCCGAGCGCACGAAGTCGAGGTAGTCGCCGTACCCCTCCACGTCGCAGCGGCGCATACGGGCCGATATCCGCCGGTCCAGATACGACGCGTTGTAGTACGACGACTCGAAGTCGAGTTCAGCGGACAGGTGATCGAGCAGCGCCTCGAACGCCTCGTCGTCGGTGGTCGAGTTCGGGCTCATGGGGTCAGAGCGTCACCACGTCGAGGATCGGGACGATGTTACCGTCGCCGAGGACGGCCGTCCCGCTGAGTCCCGGAATGCCGCTCAACACCCCTTCGAGCGGCTTCACCACGACCTCCTCCTGTTTGTTCACCGCGTCACACCGCAGCGCGGCCCGACGTTCGGACTTCCGGATGCGGAGGAGCATCCCGTCGCCGTTCACCGCCTCACCCGGGACGTTCAGTTCCGACGCGAGGTCGACGACCGGGTAGATATCCTCGTCGTGTTCGATCATCGGCTGTTCGTTGATCGTCTCGACGGTCGGCATGCGGCTCACCTCGTCGATGTTCTTGATCGGGACGCCGTACTCCTCGTCCCCGACCTCGACGAACAGCACCTTGACGATGGCGACGGTCACCGGGAGTCGCAGGGTGACGCTCGTCCCATCGCCGTGTTCGCTCTCGACGTTGACGGAGCCGTCGAGCTGTTTCACCGTGCTGTGGACGACGTCCATCCCGACGCCCCGACCGCTCACGTCGGTCACCTCGTCGGCGGTGGAGAAGCCGGGGTGGAACACGAGGTCGTACACCTCCGAGTCCTCCATGGAGTCGAGCTCCGCCTCGTTCCGGACGCCTTTCTCCAGCGCCTTCTTCCGGAGTTCGTCCACGTCGAGGCCGCGGCCGTCGTCCTCGACGGTGACGGTGACGTGGTCGCGCTCCCTGCTCGCGCGGAGTTCGATGGTTCCCTCCCGCTCTTTGCCTGCGGCTTCCCGCTCTTCCGGCGGTTCGATGCCGTGATCCACCGCGTTGCGGAGGATGTGCATCAGCGGATCGCTGATCTCGGTGAGGATGGTCCGGTCGAGTTCGATGTCTTGGCCCTCCATCCGGAAGTCGATCTCCTTCTCCTGCTCGCGGGCCAGGTCGCGGACCAGTCGGGGGAACTTGCTGATCACTTTCCGCATCGGGATCAGCCGCATATCCATCACCGTGTTCTGGAGGTTGCCGGTGATCTTGTCGAGTTCGCCGAGCGTGTCGGTCGCGCTCCCCACGTCACCGTCGTCGACGGCGCGGCGGAGCTTGATCCGGCTCGTAACGAGCTGTTCGACCAGGCCGTGCAGGTCGTCGAGTTGGTCCACGTCGACCCGGACGGAGCTGATCTCCCGCGAGGAACCGTTGCTCTCGCCGGCCGTTCCGTTCGAACTCCCTTCGGTGTCGTCGTCGGTCGCGTCCGCGGCGTCGTCGTCCGCGGTGTCGTCGTCGTCCGTGGCCGCGTCTGCGTCCGTCTGTGTCCTCGTTTCGTCGCCAGCCGTGTCGTCTTCGCTCCCCGCTTGCGACAGCGTCGCGTCGTCGATGGCGGAGACGCGGTCGAGCGTCGCTCGCAGTTCGTCGGCGGTCGTCGAGGTGACGACCAGATCGAAGCCGTCGTCGTACTCGCCGTCTTCGATCACCTCGGGGTCGGGTGCCGTCTCGACGAGGTCACACTCCTCGCGGATGGCTTCGAGCACGAGCATCCCGTCGACGCCTTTCATCTCCGAGTCGCCGATGTCAACCGTCACGTCGAACGTGTCGACCTGCCCGCCGTCCGCGCCGTTGTTGCCGTCGTCGTCACCACCCGTCGCGCCACCGTCCTCGATGACGGCTCGAATGTCGTCTTCGAGGTCGACGGTCTCCACGTCGACGGTGCCCTCCTCGTCGATGGATTCGACGGCGAGTTCGAGACGGTCGACTCCCGCGAACACCAGATCCATCACCTCGGGTGTCACCGCCATCTCGTCCTCACGGAGTTCGTCGAGGAGGTCCTCGAGGGCGTGGGCGAGGTCGCTGGCCTCGTCGTAGCCCATCGCCCCGAAGTTCCCCTTCAGGGTATGGGCCGTACGGAAGATGTCGTCCATCGCCTCCTGATCGTCGGGATCGGATTCCAGAGCCAACAGGGAGTTGTTGAGGTTGGTCAACTGCTCTTCGCTCTCGTGGACGAACGCTTGGACGTACTCTTCAGTCATGCGTTAACCTCCAGTCGGATGGCATCGAGGATGGCGTCGGGAATCTCGTCGTCGGGCAGGACGTCGTCGACCGACCCGAGTTCGATCGCTCGCTTCGGCATGCCGAACACCGCCGACGACGCCTCGTTTTGGGCGATGACGTGGCCGCCGGTGTCCTTGATCACCCGGGCGCCCTTGGCGCCGTCGGCGCCCATCCCCGTGAGGACGACGCCGACGAGGGGGCCGTCGATTGCCTTGGCGGCCGAGCGCATCGTCACGTCGGCGGCGGGCCGCACGCCGTGTTCCGGCGGGTCTTCGGTGAGTTTGGTGCGGAGTCGTCCCCCGCCAGCCCCCGCGACGACGAGGTGCTTGCCGCCCGGGGCGACCAGTGCGTCGCCGCCGCCGATGCGGTCGCCGTCCCCCGCCTCGCGGACGTCGTACTCGCTGGCGGCGTCGAGGCGATCCGCGAATCGCCCGGTGAACGCGTCGGGCATGTGCTGGACGATGAGAATCCGGAAGTCGGCGTCCCGCGGGAGCGATCCCACGACCCGCTCGACGACCGTCGGCCCGCCCGTCGAGGACGCGATCAGCACCGTCACGTCCTCCCGATAGTCGTCGCTGGTGGCGGTCGATCCCGCGGACTGGGTCGACGTGGTGGTGGTGGTCGCCGAGGTGGACGACCGACCGCCGCTCACGTCGGCGCCGGCGACGGCTTTCACCTTGCGGACGAGCTGGTCCTCCTTGCTCGACATGCGCGTGCTGACCTCCCCGCCGGGTTTGGTGAAGAAGTCGACCGCCCCCTTCTCCAGCGCCTCGAAGGTCACGTCGGCGCCGTCGGCGGTGTGGGCGCTGAGCATCAGAATGGGAGTGGGACGCTCGGCCATGATACGCTCGACGGCCTCCAACCCGTCGACGTCGGGCATCTGCAGGTCCATCGTCACCACGTCCGGCTCGTGTTCGAGGACGGCGTCGACCGCTTCGGCGCCGTCGGCGGCCGTGCCGACGACGTTCACGCCGCCGTTTTCGAGCATGTCGGACAGCATCGTCCGCATGAAATGTGAGTCGTCGACGACGATGGCTCGCGGTGTCGCTCCGCTCATCGACGCGTGGGCCCTCCGCCGTTCACCCACGTCGAGGCGGTCCCGAGCGGTCCGCCGAGTTCGGGGGGAGTTCGTCCGATCATACGTTGCTCATCCTTTTCCGTAGCGGTGAAATAAAGACACCGGCACGGTTATCAGAACGGATAATCCGACCAGTACGCTTAATGTGCGAATCACCGACTGATACAGTATGCAGACACGCGATGGGACAAGGATACAGGACCGGGTTGAACGGGGTGGACGATGAGCGAAACGGCGGCGCGCTCACGCACCGTACAGCTCCTCGAGTTCGAACTGGGCTCGGAATCGTACGCGGTCGACATCGAACACGTCGCCGAAATCGTCGACGTGAACGATCTCACGGTCGTCCCTAACTCGGCCCCCCACGTCGAGGGCGTCATGGATCTCCGTGGCAAAACGACGACCATCATCGACCCGAAGGCGGTGTTCGGCATCCGCGACGACGGTGCCCGCAAACGGATCGTCGTGTTCGACCGTGAGCAGACGGCCGATGGGAAGCCGATCGGCTGGATCGTCGACGAGGTCGATCAGGTCGTCGAGGTCGACCCCGACGACGTTGAGTCGTCGCCCGTCGACGACGCCGACGACGCGGTCCGTGGAGTGATCAAACGTGACGGTGACTTCGTCATCTGGGTCCGCCCAACGGTCCTCGATGCGTAGCGACCGCGACCACACACGAAGGTCCGGCGGTGCCGTATCAGCGGCGATAATTCGGCCAACAGCTTCATATGTTGTGAGTCGGATCGAACAGTCGAAGACTCACCGGCGAGACGCCCATCCCGGCGCGCTTCGGTGGCTCGACGGTCCCCCGGTCGCGACGAGTCGCGGCCGTTCGCGCGCGCCATTCGATCAAGGAGCCCCATCATGACGCCCACGCTCTCAGACGCGACGGTACTCATCGTAGACGACGAGCAGTCGCTGGCGGATCTGTACGCCTACTGGATCGACGAATTCGCCACGGCACGCACGGCCTACGACGGAACGGAGGCGCTGGAGAAGTTGGATGACGAAATCGACGTGATGTTACTCGACCGACGGATGCCTGGCCTGTCGGGCGACGAAGTCGTCGAGGAAGTCGAGCGCCGCGGCCTCGATGTCCGGATCGTCATGGTGACCGCGGTCGATCCCGGCTTCGACATCGTCGACATGGGGATCGACGACTACCTGATCAAGCCCGTCGATCAGCCCGAACTCGTCGACACCGTCGAGCGGATGCTCGTCCGGAGCACCTACGACGATCAGCTTCAGGAGAAGTTCCAGCTCGTCGAGAAGAAGGTAACCCTCGAAGCGGCAAAGACCCCCCACGAGCTCGAGGAGAGCGAGGAGTACGCCGAGTTGACTCGACGGCTGGACGCCATCGAGCGCGACCTGAATTCGGCTGTCGAGGAGTTCGACGACGACGACTTCACCGTCGCGTTCCGGGAACTCCCCGACGGTGGCCCGGTCGATTCGACCGAAGGGTCGTCGTGAGTCGCGGTCCGGTCTCCCCTTATCGAACGACTGTCACCGGTACCGGCGACCGACGGACGACGGATTCGGCCACGCTTCCCAGGAGGACGCGAGTGACGCCCTGGCGGCCGTGACTCCCGATGACGATGCCGTCGATGTCGTTGTTCTCCGCCCACTCGACGATGGCTCGGGACGGCATCCCGATCACCGTCTCGCCCGTCACGTCCATCCCGTGTTCCTCCGCGCGCGCCTTCGCCTCGTCGAGGACCTGTTCGGTTCGCTCCTCCGCGGAGTCCTGTAAGTGCTCGAATGTGCTCGGCGCCGCCTCGATGGAGCCGTAGCCAATGTCCGTCGGGTCGATGACCGACAAGACCGTGATGTCGGCGTCGGGATACTCTTCGAGCGTGAATTCGAGCGCGGCGTCCGCGGGATCCGATCCGTCGATCGGAACGAGTAGTCGTTTCGCCATGCCGTACCGTCCGCACGACACTCCTGTAAGCGTGGGGGGTCGCTCCCCGACGGCGGGAAGTCGTCCGTCGAGTGGGATAGTCAGGTTTTCGTAGGATGGCCCGCAACCCCCGGTATGGGAAGCCATCGTTCCGTCTCGCGACGCGGGTTTCTGACGACCGTCGCGGGCACAGCGGCGACGGCGGCCGCCGCCGGAACCGCCACGGCACAGCCGTCGTTCGATGGGTGGATGAGCGACGTGGGCAACTACAGCGAGGTCGCCGACGCGACCGGACAGGACGAGGTGTCGATCACGGTCGGCGCCCAGGGCAACGGTGGGAACTTCGCGTTCGGCCCACCGGCCGTTCAGGTCGACCCCGGGACGACGGTCGTCTGGGAGTGGAACGGCGAGGGTGGCCAGCACAACGTCGTCGCCGAGGAAGGCGGCGAGTTCGAGAGCGAACTCAGCGCCGAAGCCGGCACCACGTTCGAACAGACCTTCGACTCCGAGGGCGTCGTCAAGTACTTCTGCCAGCCCCACCGCGCGCTCGGCATGAAAGCCGTCGTCGTCGTCGGGTCGATGCCCGACTCCGG
>Ga0207757_100723_pt1 | contig 18880 bp, 21 predicted proteins | sample A23P3SouthBayCA_2_FD_187752 | JGI IMG/M metagenome (GOLD analysis project Ga0207757, IMG submission 187752) | Aerobic enrichment media microbial communities from Eden Landing Ponds, California, USA - A23 P3 (2) (SPAdes) | ecosystem: Environmental > Aquatic > Marine > Unclassified | place...
ACTCGAAGCGGTCGTTACCGTCGCTGAGGCGTGCGATTTCGAGCATAGGCACTCAAAAATCGCACCGCCTCATCCTTCATCCTTATCTGAACACCGCCTGACCCCGACCGGCAGTATATGCACGTCGAGCGCCAACCACCGCGCATGTCGAGTCGAGACGACGAGGAACTGGCGGTCCTGCTGGCCGATCTGGAGACGACGCTGACGGAGCTCCGATCGGCGATCGACGACGACGTTCGACCGGATCGGCGCCGCCCGCCGACGCCGGGCGAGATGCTCCGGTTTACCGAGGAGTACACCCTGCCGACGATCATCGCGTTGCTCGAAGCGACGGTTCGGTCGCTGGAACTGTTGCGGGCGGTGCTCCGTCTCGCCGGTCCGCAGCCGACGGACGAGCGTCTCCGGGAACGGCTGGCGTCGGGGAGCGTCCCCGAGACGGCCACCCTCCGAGACGCGCTGACGGATCTGCGCGACGCGCTGAGTGGCGCGGAGCTTCCCGAGGACTCGGCGGCGAGTTCGATTCTGACCGACGCGCGGGAGCTGACCGAAGAGATCGACGGCCGACTCGACGAGACCGCGACGGAACGGTCCGAAACCGGGGAGACGGGCGGGGTCGACATCGAGGTCGAGGAAGAAAACGCAGTCGACGTGGACGCGGAGCTGGCGTCGATCAAGGAGTCGGTGGAAGAGGAAGACGGCGACGGTCCGACGACGTGACGACGAAAGAGAGAGAGAGAAACCGGCTTACGAGGCGGAGGCGGCGACGTACTCCTCGTCGACGCGCTCGATCAGACCCCGATCCGACAGCGTGTCGAGGACCGGGAACAGCGAAATCTTCTTGATATCCAGACTGGACTGCAGGTCGTCGACCGTCGCGCCGTCGGAGACGGAGACGAACAAGTAGACCAGCTTCGAGTCGGCGGCGGTCAGTTCCTCCGGGAGGTCGAATCGATCCGCGGTTCGCGAGAGCATCTGATTCGTGTTCATGGTTCAACCGAAATGTCCACTTACTAAGTAATAAACTCTTCCAATATATGCATCATATTCTGGAAATCGATAATATGTGGTAATATACCAATCAACACTCTGCGATCACAAATATGGGGTTCGGTAACACGACTCTCCGGGTCCGAGGCACGCCGAATACGAACCGAGAAGAGCGTGGGACGGTTACGCCGTTCGCTCGTTGGCAGTGTCGATCCAGCGGCGGAGGCGCCCCTCGTCGATATCCGTCTCGGCCGCAACGACGGCCGGTTCGGCGTCCGCGAGTTCCTCGACGGAGTGGATGCCGGCCGCTTCGAGGCGCGACGCGTACGCGGGGCCGATACCGTCGAGTTCCTGCAGGTCGGTGTCGGATACGTCCTCCTCGGTCGTCTCCACGTCCTCGACGATGGCGGCGTCCGGGCTGCCCTCGTCGTCGGGTTCGTCGTCGGGCACCTCGACCGGCTCGACGTTCGATCGGTCGGCGAACCACTCGGCCACGGCGGGCCAGAGGTTCTCGTGAGTCGAGCGCGACACCGAGAGGCCGATATGACCCGTCGAGTACTCCATGATCTCGGTGTCGTCGCTGCCGACGACGTCGTTGAACGGCTTGCTCGCCTCCGGCGGGATGAGGTGATCGTACTCGCCGATCACCTGCAGCACGGGCATCGTGATCTCGCCGAGATCGACCCGTTCACCGTTCAGTTCGAGTTCGCCACGGTAGAGCTTGTTCTGCTGATAGACCTCCTCCAAGAACTCCCGGTAGGCGGTGCCAGCGACGTCGATGGGATCGTTGAGCCACCGCTCCATCCGCGCGAAGTTCTCCACGAAGTCCTCGTCGTCGATGTTGTCGTAGAGGTTCCCGTACTTCGTGACGTAGTTGTGGACCGGGTCCATCAGCGCGAAGCCGACGTCGAGGAACTCAGCAGGCACGTTGCCGAAGGTGTCGGTGATGGCGCCGGGGCTGAAGAACTCCTCGTCGCCCCACATTTCGAGGATGCCGCCGGTACCGTCGAAACAGAGGCCGGCCGCCATCAGCCCCAGATTACGGACCTTCTCGGGGTGGAGCGCGGCGTACATGACGCTCATCGTCCCGCCCATGCAGTAGCCCAAGACGTTGATCGACTCCTGCCCGGAGCGCTCGCGCACCTCGTCGACGCAGTTGTCGATGTAGCGGTTGACGTAGTCGTGGAGCGACAGGGACGTATCGAGGTTGGACGGCTCCCCCCAGTCGATCATGTACACGTCGAAGCCGGCTTCGAGCATCCGGCGGATCACGCTCCGATTCGATTGGAGGTCGAGGATGTACGGCCGGTTGATGAGCGCGTAGACGAACAGGAGGGGCACGTCGTGGCGCTCCTCTTCGGGGACCAGCGGCTCGTAGTGGTGGAGTTCGAGTTTGTTCTCCTCGTACACCACCTCGCTCGGCGTCTCACCGACCTCCACCTCGGCGATCGTCTCCAGCCCCTCGGGGATGGCGCCGACGGAGGCCGCGTCGTCGGCCGCGCGCTCCCAGAGGTCGCGCTGGGCGTCGAGCGGGAAAGTGAAGGGGTTCATAGCTGTTCGAGGATGCGATCGAGTTTCCCCTCGATGGCGTGCTGGCGACGTTCGAGTTCGACGAGCCGTTCACCCACCTCGCGCACGTCGCCGACGGTGGCGAAGTTGAGCGCGTGGAGAGTCTCCTCGGACGCCTCGTCGATGTTCTGCCGCATGTCCATCGCCTCCTCGACGGTCTGGCCCGTCGCGGCCGCGAACGCGGTGGTGGTCATCATCTCCTTGAACGCTTCGTTGGCCGAGGAGAGCCAAATGTCACGGAACTCCTCGGGCTCGACGTCTTCGCCCTGCATGGCGCTGCCCATGCGTTCGAACGAGGTTTCGGCGGCGTCCATCCACGCCTCGTAGGCGCGCATCGACCCCTCGTACCCCTCCTGAATGCGTTCCTCGGAGAGGTTGTCCTCCATCGAGTCCATCCAGGACTCGAGGAACGCGGACTGCGCGTCGAGGTTGCGGTCGAGCGCGTTCATATACGTCTCGGTCATGCGTTCCAGGAACGCGTCCATCTGTCCGTCGAACGTACCGCTGGCGTCGTTGGTCATCGTATGCAAATAAGGGAGGTGGGCGTGAAAACGCTCCGGTTAGGCCGACTCCGCCAGTTCCTCGGCGGACGCGACGGTTTCTTCGGCCGTCTCCTCGGCGTCGGACTGCATCTCTTCGAGGGCGTCGAAGCTCTCGGCGAGCAGTTCGAGCTGCATCTCGGTCATCTCGTCGTAGGTCGCCTCGGCCTCGTCGAGGCCCTCGAGGAAGGACTGCCACGCGTCCTCGTGGATCTCGTCGACGGCGTCGAACTGCTCGTCGACCGCGGTTTCGAGCTCCGCGATGGAGTCCTCGGGGAAGACGGACTTGAGGCCGTCGAGGTAGGCGTCGATCGCCGTTTTCGAGAGCGTGACGCCGCTCTTCTGGACGGACTTGGCCGAATCGAAGGAGCCGAACCACGTCTCGACGGCGGCACGCTGGACGTCGATACCGGTCTCGGCGGCACGGCGGCTCTGGTCGATCATCGTACGCTGCAACTCGAAGGCCGAACTGAAGGGGTTGGAAGCACTCATTGTATTACTCCGAATTTCGTTTGACGGGGATGACGATCGTCTGGACGATGTCGCCGTCCTCGATGTCGAGCGTCTCGCGCTCGGCATCGGGAATACTGATGCGGCCCCCGCTCTGCACGCGGGTCTTGAACATCGCCGTACCCATGCTCATCGCGCCGAGCTGCGAGAACCCGTCGAATCCGCTCCCGGCGCCCGCCGACATAAACTGTTTGAACAACTTCATCTGCTGTTCGACGGCGTCTTCGCCCGCGTCCTGAAACTGCTGGGTAAAGGGCATCTGCGGCCACATCGGCGATCCATCGTCCTCGTCTTGCGTCATCCTTACTACCACTAACGGAGGCCAGAGGCATAAGCTTTACTTTTGTTACCATCCTATACCATTCAGAGACATCAAATGGTTTCGTCGGGACGTGCCCGGCGACGAAAGCGACCAGTCTTTAACTACCCACCACGAAATCCAACCAACAATGTCAGAGCGAACCACCACGCCGATGAGCGAAGTCACGGAATCGTGGCTTCAGTCACAGAAACACCTCTCGAACAGCGTCGAGCACTTCTACAGCAGCATGATGGCGGCTAACCGGGCGATGTTCCCGGCGCTAGCCGGTGACGAGGACGAATCCGAACCGGCAGGCGACCGCCAGCCCGCGGCCTCGCCCGAACTCACCTACTCCAAGCCGGAGTGGACGTTCGAGCACGCCGACGACGGCGACGGCGTGGTGAGCGTCGGCGACCGTATCCGCTTCTCGAAGCGAATGACTGAGGACGAGATCCGGGTCTTCGCGGACGCGAGCGGCGACACCAACCGGCTTCACCTCGACGCCGACTTCGCCAAAGAGACCCGATTCGGCCGCCAGATCGTCCACGGGACGCTCGTCTCGGGCGTCATCAGCGCGGCGCTCGCGCGCCTGCCCGGCCTGACAATCTACCTCTCGCAGGACCTCCAGTTCCTCGGCCCCGTCGACCTCGGCGAGACGGTCACTGCCATCTGCGAGGTCGTCGAGGATCTCGGCGACGGCCGCTTCCGCCTCACGACCGTCGTCGAGGACGAGGACGGCGAAACGGTGATCGACGGCGAAGCCATCGTTCTCATCGACGACGTACCCGAAGACGCGCTCGACGAAGTCGACGACGACGCGTAATCGCCGTCACTCCTCGACGACGATTCCGGCGTCCCGAAACGTCTCCGTCGCGCGCCGAAACTCCTCCTCACCATACGAGAGCCACAGCGACGGCATCATCACGTACCGGTGTTTCGTCTCGCCGCCCGCCTCGTAGGTGACGACGAACCGGGGCCGGGTGAACCCCTTCGTTCCGCGTTTGGCCTCTACGCGACTAATCGCGTCGAGCGGAATCTCTTCGGCCGTCGTGAATCCCCGAAGAGCGTTGCTCAGTCGACCGAGGACGACGACGCCGACGGCGACGCCAACGAACAACAGAAGCGTCCGGGTATCGCCCGTCACCAGCGCCGAGACGACGACGACGAGGGGGGCAAGAACCGCCCCGGCCATCAACAGCGCGGGGAGCCGACCACCCTCACGGTAGCGTCGCCACTGCCCACGCAGACTCGACTCCAGACACAGAGTGTCGCCGTCGAGGTGACAGCGGCCGCGTTTGGTTCGAAAGGAGGGCATCGATCGGGGGATCGTCGCGCTGGTCAGACCGGCTCGAACCGGTAGCCGTCCCACTCCTGGCTCTCGGGTTCGCGGATGCCCGCACCGGGCTCCCGGAGTTCCTCGACGTACACCGGCCGCACCTCGTCGCCGATGTCGACATCGGCGGTCGTCACGCCACCGAGGGCCCGAACCGGCTCGCCGTCTACGTCGAACTCGACGATGGCCAGCGTGTTGGGTTCGCGGACGCCCGGTGGCGCCGCCATACTCGTCGTCCACGTGATCACTTCGGCGGTGTACTCGCTCAGATCGACCGTGCCGACCGGTTCTTCGCCGCCCGGACCGATCGGATGGCCGGGGTACGTGATGCTGCCGTCGGGGTAGCGGTATGCTTCCATCATCAGTTTGCCTCCATCAGGGTGGTGATGACGCAGTTGCCGAAGCCGCCGACGTTACAGGCCAACCCGGTGTCCGCGTCGGCGACCTGTCGCTTGCCGGCCTCGCCCATCAACTGCTCGTAGATTTCGTACGCCTGCGCGACGCCACTCGCGCCCAGCGGATGCCCCTTCGACTTCAGGCCGCCCGAGGGGTTGATCGGTAGGTCGCCACCCATTTCGGTGCGACCTTCCTCCACTGCCTTCCAGCCCTCGCCTTTCTCGAAGAAGCCCAGATCCTCGCTCTGGAGGAACTCGAGGATCGTGAACATGTCGTGGAGTTCAGCCACGTCGACATCGTCGGGGCCCATGTCCGCCATGTCGTACGCGATGCGACTCGACTCGACGACGCCGCGCATCGTCGTCGGGTCCGCACGCTCGTGGACGACGTGAGTGTCCGTCGCGCCGCCGACCCCGGGAACGAGGACGTAGTCGTCGGTGTACTCTTTCGCGACGGATTCGGGGCAGAACATGAGCGCCGCGCTCCCGTCGGTGATCGGGCAGAAGTCGTAGAGTCGGAGCGGGTCGGCCACGATGGGCGACTCCAGCACCGTCTCCAGATCCACCTCCTTCTGGAACTGGGCGTGTTCGTTGTGGACGCCGTGCTTGTGGTTTTTCACCGCCACTTTCCCCAGGCTCTCGCGGGGCGCGTCGTACGTGTCGAGATACAGTCGTGCGGTCAGCCCCGCGAAACTCGGGAGCGTCACGCCGTGTTTGTACTCGACGGGATGGGTGATCGACGCGATCACATCTGTCGCTTCCGGCGTCGTCCGGTGGGTCATCTTCTCCGCGCCCACGAGGAGCGTCATGTCGCTGGCGCCGCTGGCGACCGACTGCCAGGCGTGTTTGATCCCTGCACCGCCGCTCGAACTCGTCTGGTCGATACGAGCGGTGTAGGCCGGCATCGCCGCGAGGTCGTGGGCAACGGCGTTCATGATTCCCGTCTGCCCCTCGAACTCCCCGCTCGCCATGTTCGAGACGTAGAGGTGATCGACCGCGTCGGGGGTGACGCCGGCGTCGTCCAGACACGCCGTCCCGGCCTCCGAGAGCAGGTCGAGCACCCACCCGTCCCGCTGGCCGAACTGGGTCATCGAAGCGCCGATGATCGCTACGTTCTCCATACACCCTTGCCCGTAAGCCATTGGCTTACCGTTTACCCTTGTGGCAGTCGAAATCAGACCGCCAGCGTGTCGACGACGACCGCGAGCAACAGCGCCCCGAGATAGGCGTTCGAGGCGTGAAAGGCGCGGAAGGCGGCGGATTCGGTCCGGTCGACGTGGAGGCGAACGACCGCCCACAGGAACGCCGCCCCGAGGACGACGGTCGTGGCGACGTAGAGCCAGCCGAGCGCGCTCCAGGTCGCCAGCACGCCTGCGCCGACGAACGTCGCCCCGAGCCACCAGAGGATGTGTTTCCGGGTCTCCGTCTCCCCGCGCACGACGGGCATCATCGGGAAGCCGCCACGGGCGTAGTCGTCCTTGTACGCGAGCGCGAGGTTGTAGAAGTGGGCGGGCGTCCAGAGGAAGATGACGGCGGCGAGGACGACGCCACCGAGGCCGACCTCGCCCGTCACGGCCGCCCAGCCGATCAGCGCCGGGAGCGCACCCGCCGCCCCACCGATGACCGTGTTCTGGACCGTGTTCGGCTTCAGGATCAGTGTGTAGATAACGCTGTAGAAGACGATGGCGACGAGGCCGAGGACGGCGACCAGCCAGTTGACGGCAGCGAAGGCCACGAGCGACGCGAGGGTCAACAGGCCGCCGAAGATCAACGCGTTGCGCACCGACACCACGTCCGTCGCGAGCGGTCGGTCGCTGGTGCGGTTCATCCGTCGGTCCACGTCGCGTTCGAGGACGTGGTTGAACGTGCCGCTGGCGCCGATGGAGAGGACGCCGCCGAGCAGGGTGAGCACGACCGTGCGGGGGGCAAGCGCGGTGCCCGCGGCCAACGCCATCCCCGCCGATGCGACGAGACAGAGCAACCACATCAGTCGCGGTTTGGTGAGCCGCGCGTACGCGCCGGCGATGACGCGAACCCGGGCGAGGGGGGTGTCGGGGAGTGACGGACGCTCGGCCGGGTCCACCGGTTCCGCCGGTGGCGAGAGCGCGTCGGGGTCCGTAACGGGGCCGTCCGACGGATCACCCGTCTCCGCCTCCAGCGTCCACGTGAGGGCGGCGACGAGACCGCCGAAGATGACCATACCCACGAGCAGATGGGCCACGGGGAGGAGGCCGGCCGCGCCGGTCGTCGCGACGACGGCGCCGAGGGCGGCCTGCACGGGGTAGCAGACGAGCGAGATACCGAGGGAAAGACGCACGCGACGACGGGTGTCGGCACGCCACGCGGCGACGCCAGCGGCGAGGACGAGAAGGCCAACGACGACGGCGGCGATCCGGTGGCCGATAACCAGCGCGCCGGCCGCGGTCGTCGGGAGCAGCATCCCATCGCCACAGGCTGGCCACGCGGCACACGTCTCGACTGCGTCGGTCACGGCGACGGTGGTCCCGACGAGCAAGAGCATGTACACGCCCATCGCGCTCGCCGCGAGGAGGCCTGGAAACCGGTCGGTTACGTCGCGCACGGATCGATCACTGATCGGCGTTTGGAAACCCGCCTATTTATGTACCGCGCTTTTTCCCACGTGGCGACATAGCGGCCGCGCGTGCGGCCGCCCGACCTTCCGATCAGTAGCTATTTACGGGGATGATTCTAACGGCCGATATAGTATGAAACGGTCGCGCCTCGTGCTGGCGTCGCTGCTCTCGGCGGTGGCTCTCTCCCTCGCCGCCGACCCTGTGGCGGCCCAGACGTCAGTGTCCGCAGAACTCATCAATCACCTCAACGAGAAGCTGCTTCTCGTTGCGGTGCCTATCACCATCCTCGTTGAAGGGATTCTGATCTACACGGTGTACCGCTTCAAGGACGCCGACGAAGCCAAGCCGACCAAGGAGAACCGACGCCTCGAGATCACGTGGACGGTCGCCACGGCGATCGTCCTCCTGTTCGTCGGCGTCGCCTCCTACGGCGTGCTGGCGAACGAGAACGTCACCTTCGAGGCGGACGAACAGCAGGTCGCGCCCGATGGTGACGACGTGGTCGTCCACATGGAGGCGTTCCAGTGGGGCTGGCAAGCGAGCTACCCACAGGAGGACGTGCAGATCGCGAGCACCTCACCGACGGTGGTGATACCGAAGGGACAGGACGTCTACTTCAACATCACGTCGAGTGACGTGTTACACGCCTTCCACGTCCCCAAACTCGGCCTGAAACAGGACGCCATGCCGGGTCAGTCGAACGTCATCAAGACGGTGGCGCTCGAAGAGGGGACGTACCAGGGCTACTGCGCCGAGTTCTGTGGCGTCGCGCACTCGCAGATGTACTTCGAGATTCAGGTCGTCTCGCAGGAGGAGTACCAGCAGTATCTCGAAGAGCAGCAGGGCGGCGGCTCGTCGGGTGATCTCGAAGGGCCCGACGACGGCGACCTGATCCGCGCTCACGAGGAGACGCCCTCGCAGGCGCCGATCCGGGCGTGAGCGATAGAAACAATTGAACGTCGTTGCACGGCCGATCGCACGCTGCCGTGCGATCGGGTCGCGATGATTTCAAACGTCACTATAGAAGAACCGCTCAGCACCGGCGCTCGACGATCCGGTCCACGATCCGTCCCGTCGAACAGAGTTCGTCCGCCTCGGGGTCGCGCGCCGACGCGCGACGGATTTCGCAGTCGATACCACGAGCACGGAGCGCCCGGCGGAGGCCGTCCTCGTCGTGATGTTGGTCGTAGCCGAGGACGATGACGTCGGGGTCGATCCGTTCGATGGGAACGAAGATATCTTCCGAGTGGCCGAGGTGGGCTTCGTCGACCACCTCGAGGGCGTCGACCATCGCCCGACGCTGTCGTCCGGGCAGGATCGGTTCGGGCTTGTGCGTCACGTTCTGGCTCCGGGCGACGATGACGTGGAGTCGGTTACCCATGGCCGCGGCGTCGGAGAGATAGTGGACGTGTCCGGGATGGAGGATGTCGAACGTTCCCTGTGCGACGACCGTCGTCATGCGTCGGCCTCCCGTTTCGGACGACGATCGACGGTCCCGACGGGGCGTTCCGACCGGAAGAGCCGCATGTACCCGAGTCGGTGTCGTCGCCTTCTAAGGGTTCCGGATGCGTGTCGCGGAGCGCAGGATTCTGCAAGGCTTAACTTCGGGCACCCACCACACAGTGGTATGACCGCAGGGACTGCCGGGGATTCCGGCACTGATACCGACGACGACTCCCGTCCCATCGTCTACGATCTCGCACCCGACTGCACCGCCGACGATATCGAGGTTGGCGACTACTACCACGCCGTCGTCAACGGCGTCGTCGCCTACGGCGTCTTCGTCGACATCTCCGACGAAGTTTCCGGCCTCGTCCACGAGTCGAACTTGAGCGGCGACTACGACGTGGGGGATCGCCTGCTGGTCCGTCTCGACGAGGTCCGCGAGAACGGCGATGTGGCCTTCACCGAGGCGGGTCTCGACGACTACCGGACGGTCGCGACCGACCACCAGCCGACGATTACGCCGATCGAGAGCCTCGAAACCGGCGAGACGGTCACCGTCGAGGCGGCGGTCAGCCAGATCAAACAGACCGCCGGCCCGACTGTGTTTCGGTGCCGCGACGCCACCGGGATCGTCGCCTGTACGGCCTTCGAGGACGCGGGCGTTCGCGCTTACCCCGAGGTCGACCTCGACGACCCCGTCCGTCTCTCGGGCACCGTCGAGGAACACGAGGGGAGCCCACAGATCGAAGTCGAGTCGCTCACGCGACTGACCGACGACAGCGCCGAGCGAGTGCGCGCGCGCATCGACGCGGGCCTGTCCGAACGCGCCGAACCCCACGATATCGACCCGCTCGTCGAGTGGGACGCCTTCGACAAACTCCGGCCGGATCTCCGCGCCGTGGCCAAGCAGCTCCGCCGGACCGTCCTCGAAGGGCGGCCGATCCGGGTTCGCCACCACGCCGACGGCGACGGGATGTGCGCTTCCCTGCCCGTACAGGTGGCGCTCGAACGCTTCATCCGGACGGTCCACGACGACGACGACGCGCCGCGCCACCTCATCAAGCGCCTCCCGAGCAAGGCGCCGTACTACGAGATGGAGGACGTGACCCGCGACCTCAACTTCGCCCTCGAAGGCCGCGAACGCCACGGACAGAAACTGCCCCTCCTGCTCATGCTCGACAACGGCAGCACGGAGGAGGACGTGCCCGCCTACGAGAACCTCGCGCACTACGACGTTCCCATCGTCGTCGTCGACCACCACCACCCCGACCCCGACGCAGTGAACGATCTGCTCGACGCGCACGTCAACCCCTACCTCGTCGACGAGGACTACCGGATCACGACGGGGATGATGTGCGTCGAACTCGCGCGGATGATCGACCCGGAGATGACCGACGAACTCCGGCACGTCCCGGCAGTGGCGGGACTGGCCGACCGCTCGAAGGCCGACGTGATGGCTGAGTTCGTCGACCTGGCCGACGAGGAGGGGTACGGCCGCGCGGACCTCGTCCGGATCGGCGAAGCGCTCGATTACGCCGCCCACTGGCTCCGCTACAGCGAGGGCAAGACGCTCGTGAGCGACGTACTCAACGTCGACTGCGACGACGAACGTCGACACGAGGAGCTGGTCGACTTCTTCGCTGATCGCGCCGAGCGCGACATCGACCGTCAACTCGTCGCGCTCGATCCCCACGTCGAACACGAGCGACTCGGCAACGACGCCCACCTGTACCGGGTCGACCTCGACGACTTCGCACACCGCTTCACCTACCCCGCGCCCGGCAAGACGACAGGCAACCTCCACGACCGCAAGGTCGAGGAAACGGGCGACCCCGTCATCACCATCGGCTACGGTCCCGACTTCGCCGTGCTCCGGTCCGACGGCGTCCGCCTCGACATCCCGGAGATGGTGGCCGAACTCGACGAGGAAGTCGTCGGCGGCGGCGTCTCCGGTGGCGGCCACCTCGTCGTCGGGTCGATCAAGTTCGTGAAGGGTATGCGGGGCGAGGTCATCGACCGCCTCGTAGAGAAGATGGCCGACGCGGAACTCGACGAGGCGCTGTCGAGTGCGACGGCGCTCGATCACGGCGACGACTGATACGGGTCGTCAGCGCCCACCACCGTCGAACCGAATCGTTTTGCGCGCGACCACGAGCGCGAGCATCAGCGCCGCGATGGCGCCGGTGACGATCACCCACGTCGTCCGGCCGGTCCCGTGACCGGCCCGCCAGTCCGCGACGAACGTCTCCCGGAAGTAGTCCGCAAGCGCCCTGCTCCGGATAGCGAGGGCAACCTCGCGGTTCTCCGAGACGGCGTTCTCGTTCCAGTTGAGGCTCCCGACGACGACCACGTCGTCGGCGACGACGCCTTTCGCGTGGATCTTCTCGTATCGACCGCTGGGCTCGGCGACGCGGGCGGTGAGCGGGAGGTCGCGCCGCTCGGCGACGCCGTTCAGCCACTCGACCAGTGCAGCGTTCTCCTCGATTACGTACCACGCCCCGGAGAGGAGAACCCGCACCTCGACGCCGCGGTCGGCGGCCCGAAGCGTCGCACGGAGGAGCGGCCCGTCGCGGCGTCCGACCGTCGGCTGGATCACGTCGACCCGGTCGCTTGTACCGTCGATGACACCGACGAGCGCCGCCTCGGCGTTGCCCGGCGCGGTGAGCACCCGAACCTCCGCGGCCGTCACCTCGGTCGGATCGAAGCGCGAGGGATACGATCCCTCGGCCGAGGTGCCGGCGTCGAAGGTCTTTCCGCGGCGGAACCGGGTCCACGGGATCGCGTCCCGCCAGCCGGCGTCGGCACGGAAGAGACCGTCGAGATCGGTCGCCACAGGGGGAGCGTCGACGACGACGCCCCAGCCCCGGCTACTCCGCCCGCCGACGCCCGCCGGCTTCCAGTTCTCGGAGGTGACGAGCACGCGGTCGTCGACGACAGCGTACTTCGGATGATGGTAGTCGAATCTGGCTCGCGGGCCGCCGAGGACGGCCACGTCGACGCCCGCGGCAGCGAGTCGGTCGAGCGTTCTGGCACCCGCTTCGGTCCGGCCGCCGACAGGGTTGGCGTCGACGAGGACGCGGACCTCGACACCGCGCCGCTCCGCGGCGACCAGCGCGTCGGCGATCCGATCGCTGGTGAACGTGTAACCGGCGAGGAGGAGGCGAGTGCGGGCCGCTCGGAGCGTCTCGACCGGCACCGACGACGCGTCGGGGAGGACGAATCCGGTGACGGTCGCGGGACCGTAGCGGTGGACCTCCCGCGGCCGGTAGCCGACCGGTCGCCATCGGGCGCCATCGTCGGTCCGGACGAGTCGTTCGCCCGCCGGGGCCGAGCGGTAGTCGAGCGCCGCGACGACGACGCCGTCGCGCCGGAGGCGGAGTCGCTCGCCGGCGTTCGACAGCGAGAGGTGCGGGACGGCGACGACGGGCACGTCGGCGAGCCGTCGCGTCGCAGTCGGGTCGGCGCTGACCGCGACGCGGGACGACGGGCGGTCGGGAGGCAGGGTAACGACGCGTTCGCCGTCGCCGAGCGTCCAGTTTGCGGACGACGCGGTCGGCAGACGGAGGACGACGAACTCACCTGCATCACCGTCGGCTCGAGGGTTGGGGACGGCGGCGGTGATGGTAGCGTCGGCGGCAGTGTCGGCAGGAGGCGCTGCGGCCGTCGGGACCGCGAGCGCAGCGACGAGGGCGGCGGCAACGAGCAGGCACGAGCGGCGTCGGGACACGGGGTGGCTGGCCCCGGCATCCGTGATAAACGTCCGGAGGATTTTTGTCCTCGTCACGCACGGTACGGGCATGGTCGCGGTGGCGAACGCACTCCAGTTGCTCGGATCGGCGCTCGGCGCCCTCGGCGGCGCACTGGTGTTCGTCGAGTTCTTCCAGATGCCCAGCTATGTCGAGTACAATCCGGAGTTTCAGGACTATCGTATCGACACCAACCAGGCAGAGATTCGGGAACACACCTGGATCGGCCGGGTCGGCGGACTCTGTCTCTCGCTCGGCTTCGCGCTCCTCTTCGTCGCAACCTTCCTCGGGTGACGGCCCACCGACGAGACGGCGCAGTTATTAGTGGGTCGGCATTCAACGGCGGGAGTAAGAAGATAGACGTGACACGACCGCTCCAGCAGTTCATCGATGACTTGGAGTCACGGCGCAGACGGCTCGTCGTCGTGAACGGGACCGAGGTCAGTGCGAAAGTCGACGATATCGTCGACTACTTCGAGCGGCTCGATCTGGAGACATCGAGCATGTCGACGGCCGGTCTTCCGGATGCGTTTCTCGTGCTCACCGACGGCGACACGTACCGCGGCGGAGTCGGCATCGAGGAACTCCACGACTACTTGTTCGACTCGCTCAGCGGCGACTCGCTCGAAGCCGTCGCCGAACGGAGTCGACAGCGCCCCGTCGTCGAAGGCTTTCTCGCTCGCCTCGACCAGAACGTCTACTCGCTGTCGGGCGAACGGCGCCTCCCGCTGGTCTGTGTCTCCCAGTTGCTCGAATCCCGCGCCTGGCGCCGCGGCGACGGCTGTCTCCACGCCGGCGTCCAGAACCTGTCCACCTTCGAGCGCGCGCCGGCGACGTGGACTCGATACAACAAAATCGCCGACACCAGCGTCGAAACGACGGTGTACGGTCGGCCGGACTGGAACCCCGGCGACTGGGGCGCGATCACGGCCTACGGCGACACGACGGGCAAGTGGGTTGGCGAGTACTGGTTCGTCGTCTACAGCGGCCCGGAGCGCCACGACGACGGCGCCCTCCTCGCGCGCGAAACCGACACGGACCGCTACACCGGCTTCTGGACGTTCGACTCCGACACCGTCGACGACCTCGTCGGGACGCTCGTCTCCGACTACCAGCCCTCGCTCACGCGTCTCGACGAGTGATACAGTTTATTGTAAGTCGTTACCGGAGGTCTGCCGGACCGTCTCGGCAGACCACCGGTACACAGTTACGATAATCCGTATGGGTCGGCGGTGCGGTTTTACTCGTGCCGTCCATCGGAGGGGTATGGACCCCCGACGATTCCTCTTCGTCTCGATGGACGCGGCACTGATCGGCGACCTCGCGTGGCAGGTGAGCCGCGAGGACCACGAGGTGAAATACCACATCGCGGCCGAATCGGATCGGGAGATCGCCGACGGGTTCGTGACAAAGACCGACGACTGGCGCGCCGAGATAGAGTGGGCGGACATCGTCATCTTCGACGACATCTGGGTCGGCTCGGACGTCGGCACGGGCGCGCTCGCTCGGGAACTCCGCGAACGGGGAAAGGCTGTCGTCGGTGGGACCCCGAACACCGATCGACTGGAGGAGGACCGCGGCTACGCGATGGAGATCCTCGAAGCCAACGGGATCGACACCATCGACCACCACGTCTTCGAGGACTTCGACGCCGGCATCCAGCACGTCCAAGCGAATCCCGCACCGTACGTAATCAAACCCCTTGGGGAGGTCCAGAACGTCAAACGACTCCTCTACGTCGGAAACGAGGACGACGGCAGCGACGTCGTCGACGTCCTTCGCGCCTACAAGAAAGCGTGGGGGCATCGCATGAAGGGGTTCCAGCTGCAGCGGAAGGTCGAGGGCGTCGAAATCGCCATCTGCGGGTTCTTCGACGGCGAGCGCTTCGTCGATCGGGTCAACTTCAATTTCGAGCACAAGAAACTGTTTCCGGGAAATATCGGCCCGTCGACGGGCGAGATGGGCACGTCGATGTTCTGGGGCGGCCGAAACAGGCTGTTCGCGGAGACGCTCGGCAAACTCGAAGACTGGCTCGCCGACGAGGGCTACGTCGGAAGTATCGACATCAACTGCATCGTCAACGAGACCGGCATCTACCCGCTGGAGTTCACGCCACGCTTTGGCTACCCGACCATCGCGCTCCAGGAGGAGTCGTTCGAGTCCCCGACCGGGCAGTTCTTCTACGACCTCGCTCACGGGAACGACCCGGAACTGGCGGTTCACGACGGCTACCAGATCGCCGTGCGCGTCGTCCTCCCGCCGTTCCCGTTCGACGACCAGAAAACGTACGATGAAAACTCTCGGAACGCCGCGGTCGTCTTCCAGACCGAGGGCCGCGACGGCATCCACCTGGAGGACACCAAAAAGATCGATGGGCAGTGGCGGGTCGCCGGCGAGAGCGGCATGCCGCTGGTCGTCACTGGGAAGGGGGAGACGATGGGGGACGCCCGTAGACAGGCCTACGAGCGCGTGGACGACATCCTCATTCCGAACCTCTACTACCGCGACGACATCGGCGAGCGCTGGATCGACGGCGACGGCGACCGGTTGTTGGCGTGGGGGTATCTCGGCCCCTGAGCGGGTCCGACACCGACATTTATGATCGTCGAGCCCCAAGCACGTGGAATGGCAACGAATAGCATAGGTGGGAGCACCGCGCTCGACCGGCTCCGACGCCGCTACGAAACCACCGAGAAGAAGTGCCCGGCGTGTGGCTACGTCGACGACGGCGCCAACTGGACGAGCCGGACGGACGGTCGGCAGGTCGTCTACCGGCACGTCTGCCCGAGCTGTGGCGCGGGCCGCGAACACACGTTCAGGCTCGGCTAGGCCGACAGGCGCGCCATCTCATCGTCGGTGAGGTCGATGTCGGCGGCGGCGACGTTCGATTCGAGGTGGTCGACACTCGACGTGCCGGGGATGGGAAGGACGACTGGCGATCGGTGAAGGAGCCACGCGAGCGCAACCTGCCGCCGGGTGGCGTCGTGGGCGTCCGCCACGTCGTCCAGCACCGCCGCTTTCTCGCCGAGGTCGCCGCCGCCGATGGGGAAGTAGGGGACGAAGCCGATGTCGTTCGCCTCGCAGACGTCGAGTACGTCGTCGTGAGTCCGCTCGGCGACGTTGTACTCGTTCTGAACCGTCGCGACATCGACCACGTCGCGAGCCCGGTCGAGTTGGTCGGCGGAGACGTTGCTCACGCCGACGTGGCGGACGAGGCCGCGATCCGTGAGGTCCGCGAGCGCCGTCATCGCGTCCTCGATTGGTACGTCGGGGTCGGGGGCGTGGTACTGGTAGAGGTCGATGGTCTCGACGCCGAGTCGGTCGAGGCTGCAGAGGGCGGCGTTGCGCAGGTAGTCGGGGTCGCCGTGGCGGAGCCAGTCGCCGTCGGGCGAGCGAAGGAGGCCGCCCTTCGTGGCGACGACGGCGTCGTCGGGGACGCCAGCCTCGGCCAGGAAGCGTTCGCTGGTGCCGGGCCCGTAGGCGTCCGCGGTGTCGACGAAGTCCACGCCGAGTTCGCGGGCGCGGTCCAGAACACGATGGGCTTCGGCCACGTCGTCGGGAGCGCCGAGAACGTTCGGGCCGGTGATCCGCATCGCCCCGAAGCCGAGGCGGTTGACGGTCAGATCGCCGCCGATGGCGAACGTGTCACAGGTGTCATCGAGGGTGCGCATGGTCGGTCGTTGGGCGGCCGGAGGGTTATAACCTCAGTCGGGCAACGGACGCCGGAACTCGACGACGACTTCGGTCCCGCGGGGGTCGTTGTCGCGGACGGACACGTCGCCGCCGTAGTGGTTCATCAGCGTCTTCACGAGGGCGATACCGCGCCCCTCACCGGACTCGATGGCCGAGTCGAACAGGTGTTCTTTCACGTCGTCCCGGATGCCGGGGCCGTCGTCGGCGACGTGGACGGTCACCGTGTGGCGGTCGCGCTCGGCCGTGATGGACACCGTCGGCTCCGCTCGGTCGTTGTGTTCGACGGCGTTGTGAATCAGGTTGGCGAAGACGGCGGAGACGGCGCCGGTCGCCATCACGTACAGTTCGGGCGGCACATCCACCTCGAACGTCGCCGCCTCGTGGGTCGAACGCGCGGATTCGACTTCCCGGAGGATCACGGTCGAAATGTCGGTCGGCATCGGGGAGCGTTCGCCGGAGAAGAGGTCGGCCAGTTCTTTCATGTCGTCGATGAGCGACGCGATGGCGTCGCTCCGACGTTGGATCGGATCGAGATACTCCACGTCGTCGACACGATTGCCGAGGAGCGTGGTGTACCCCTGGATCACCTGCGTCGCGTTCAACACGTTGTGTCGGAGGTGGCTGTTCAGAAAGACGAGAGCGTCGCGGCGGTGGTCGGCCTCCCTGGCCGCGCGATTCGCACGGGCGTAGTAGATCCCCGCCACGCCACCGCCGATACCGCCGCCCGCTCCGATCACGATGACGCTGAGCGCCGCCCCGCCGACGGTTCGACCCTCCGCGAGGCGGATGCCGACAGTCAGGGCCGATAGCGCACCGAAGCCGATCATCCCGCCGAGCGACCACCGGACGACCGTCCACATGCCGGCCGCCGAAAGGCCGCTCTCGGCGATCCAGTGGCTCAGGCCGAGCAAACCGATCGACAGCAGGAGACAGAGACCGAGCGAGGCGGCCGGAAGGACACCCATCCCGATGGTCGAGACGTCCCGGACGAAGTTGGAGAGCGAAACGACGGCGACGGCCCCCCCCAGGAGGGCGAGCAACGAGGGCGCATGACCGGCGAGCCGCCGTTCCCACGCCGGTACGTCCATATCTGGCAATTGGCAAGCATATATAAAACGGTTGGCACAGCTGTCCGACGGACGGCTGACGGTTACCGTGGGTCTGTGGCTTTACCCGTCTGGGAGCCGAACCGCGACTATGCCCCCGACGCCGACGGATCGGAACCGTCTCGACGAGGAGGCCAGCCCGTATCTCGAACAGCACGCAGACAACCCGGTCAACTGGCAGCCGTGGGACGACCAGGCGCTGGAGACGGCGCGCGAACACGACGTGCCGATCTTTCTCTCTGTCGGTTACGCCGCCTGTCACTGGTGTCACGTGATGGAAGCAGAGAGCTTCCAGGACGAGGATGTGGCGTCGGTCCTCAACGAACGGTTCGTCCCGATCAAAGTCGATCGCGAGGAGCGACCGGACGTGGACAGCGTCTACCAGACCATCTGCCAACTCGTCTCGGGCGGCGGCGGATGGCCGCTCTCGGTCTTCCTCACGCCCGAAGGGAAGCCCTTCTACGTGGGGACGTACTTCCCGCCGGAGTCCCGGCGCGGCCGACCGGGATTCCGGCAGCTGCTCGACGACGTGTCGCGGTCGTGGCAGGAGGACCGCGACAACATCGAGAACCGGGCCGAGCAGTGGACGGCAGCGATCACGGACGAACTCGAGTCGACGCCGGAGGCGCCGGGCGACCCCCCCGAGGCCGACGTGCTGGCG
>Ga0207757_100724_pt1 | contig 18833 bp, 21 predicted proteins | sample A23P3SouthBayCA_2_FD_187752 | JGI IMG/M metagenome (GOLD analysis project Ga0207757, IMG submission 187752) | Aerobic enrichment media microbial communities from Eden Landing Ponds, California, USA - A23 P3 (2) (SPAdes) | ecosystem: Environmental > Aquatic > Marine > Unclassified | place...
CGAACACGACGAAGAGGAAACCGACGACGACGCTGACGAACACGACGAAGAGGAAACCGACGACGACGCTGACGAACACGACGAAGAGGAAACCGACGACGACGCTGACGGCGACGGCGAAGACGACTAACGCCCGGTGACGGCCGAAGCCTCGGCCACCATCAGCCGATAGCCATCCCCGCCGTCGCTACCTGACTCCGCGTCGGCTGAGGCCGCGACATCCTGCCAAGCGTTTTCCCCGCCCGACCCCGACCACTCCCCATGCAACCGGATCTCTCCGCCCTCGGGTCGGCGCTCGGCGCCGACCGCGACGGCTATCTGCTCGACGCCGACGGCACCGACTCCACCCAGCGCTACCTCTCGGGCTTCGACGCGCCAGACCCCTTCGTCACCTGCTACACGCCCGACGGCGTCCACCTCCTCGTCTCGGGGCTGGAGTACGGCCGCGCACAGAAGGAGGCGGGTGCGGCCAGCGTCGCCCGCCTCTCCGCGTACGACTACCGCGAGCGGATCGGTGAGCTGGGTCGAGCGACCGGCCGCGGCGTCGTCGTCGCCGACTTCCTCGCCGACCACGGCGTCGAGTCGGTGCTGGTGCCCGGCCGGTTCCCCCTCGGCACCGCCGACGGCCTCCGCGAATCCGGCGTGACCGTCGAGGTGGACGAGAGCGACGCCGTCGCGGAGATTCGAGCCGTCAAGACGCCCGAGGAGATCGACCACGTCCGCCGTGCCCAGCGGGCGAACGAGCGGGCGATGGCGGCCGCGGAGTCGCTGATCGACTCTGCGACGGTCGAGGGGGGTGTCCTCCACCGCGACGGCGACCCGCTGACGAGCGAGGCGGTCAAGCGGGAAATCGAACTGACCTTACTGGAGGACGGCTGTGCGCTGGACGAGACCATCGTCGCCTGTGGCACGGACGCTGCCGATCCGCACAATCGAGGCTCCGGGCCCCTCCGCGCGGACGAACCCATCGTCGTCGACATCTTCCCGCGCGATAAGGAGACGCGATACCACGCGGACATGACGCGAACGTTCCTGAAGGGGGAGCCGAGCGCGACCCTGCGGGAGTGGTTCGATCTGACCGACGAGGCGCGGCGAGCGGCACTCGACGCGGTGGACCCCGGCGTCACGGGCGCGGCGGTCCACGACGCCGCCTGCGACGTGTACGAGGACGCCGGCCTGCCGACACTCCGGTCCGACCCCGACGCGGGGACGGGGTTCATCCACAGCACCGGCCACGGCGTCGGCCTCGACGTGCACGAACTCCCGCGGATCGCCCCCGACGGCGGCGAACTCGAACCGGGGAACGTGATCACCATCGAACCGGGGCTCTACGACCCCGACGTGGGCGGGGTGCGAATCGAGGACCTCGTCGTCGTCACCGAGGACGGCTACGAGAATCTGACGGAGTATCCGGTCGAACTGGTCGTCTAAATCGGCGCCCCAGCGCCACGTTCTGTGAGTGTCGAACCAACGACAGCAACGGATCTACAAGTCTCGACGGACACGTGGCTGTGTGAGCCAGCCAGATCGCGGTGAAGCGATGATCGTCTACGAAACGCCCGACGAGGGAACCGTCGAGCGGATGGTCGACAACGAGCGCATCGCCTACTTCCAAGACCACTGGATCGTCAAACTCGACGAAGACGAGGCGGGCAACGACATCGTCCGCCGCATTCCCCTCCAGCGGGTGCACTACGTGGAGCGATCCGTCGAGGAGTTCGAAGACGAGGTCAAAACGCTCCGAAATCAGGTCGAGTCGTTCGCCAAAGACCTCCAATCGACGCTACTCGGTGGTGACGACGACACGGGCGGGGGCGAGCCACACCGCATCGATATCGAGAACGGGTCGGACGACGACAGTTAGCGCACACGCCGGACGTGCGACGAAGAGCGGGTAAATCGGAAGGCACTTTTTCGGCGTCGGTCCACGGTCGATGTGCACTGGCGGTACCGCCACACGGTCCTCGGACTCTGTACGCTCGCGTTCGCGTCGACGATGCTGGCCCGGCTGGTAATCAGCCCGGTCGTCCCCGACGTGACCGACGGGTTCGGCGTCTCCACCGGCGCCGTCGGCCTCGCCCTCTCGGGTATGTGGGCCGCCTACGCCCTCACGCAGTTCCCTTCCGGCATCCTCGGCGACCGCTTCGGCGAGCGGCGGGTGATTCTCGCGGCCGTGGGCATCACCGGCGTCGCGAGCCTCCTACTCGCGCTGTCGCCGAACTTCGTCGCCTTCGCCATCCTGACCGTCGCGCTCGGCGCCGGCGCGGGTCTCCACTACAGCGTCGCCACCACCCTCCTGACGAAGGAGTTCGACGACATCGGGCGCGCCATCGGCATCCACGTCGCGGGCGGACCGCTGGCGGGGTTGATCGCCCCCGTCGTCGCCACCGCGGTAGCGGCCCGCTACGACTGGCGGGCAGCCATCGCCGTCGGCGCCGCCGTCGCCGTCCCCGTCTTCGTCGCGTTCGGGTGGCGGATCGAACCCACGCCACCTGAGCGCCCGGACGAGTCGATGCGCGACCGGATGGCCATCCGTCCCTTGCTCGCTCTCCTCTCCCGCCCACCCATCACCTTCACCACCGCCGTCGCCGTCCTCGGCGCCTTCTGCTGGCAGGCGACCGCTTCCTTCCTCCCTACCTTCCTCGTCTCGTTCCGGGGCCTCCCCGAGACGAACGCTGGCCTCCTCTTTTCCGCCTACTTCGTCGTCAACGGCCTCGCTCAGCCGACGACCGGGTGGGTGTCGGACCGGATCGGCCGCGACGGCGCCGCGACGGCGACGATGGCGCTCGGCGTCGTCGGCTACGCCCTCCTCGTCGCCGGGCCGGAACTCGCGCTCCTGCCCGCCGTCGTCTGCGTCGGCGCCGCGATGACGTGGGGCGCGCCCCTCCAGTCCCGCTACTTCGACAAGTTCGAGGCGGACGAGCGCGGCGCCGCCTTCGGCCTCGTCCGCACCGCCTACATGGTGCTGGGCGCGACGGGCAGCGTCGTCGTCGGCGTCCTCTCCGACGTGGCGGGGTGGGAAGCGGCGTACGGCCTCCTCGTCGGCGTGACGGGGCTGGGACTCGCACTCCTGCTCGGGAATCGCGCCCTCCGACTGGGCCTCTAACCACCGCCGTCTGGACCGAGCGGTACCACCTGCGGGCCGTGTGGGCCCGGCTCCACCGTCGCCTCGACGCCGAACACCTCGGCGAGCATCGCGGGCGTCAGGACCGATTCGGGGTCGCCGTGGGCGTGGACCGCGCCGTCCGAGAGGACGACCATCGCGTCGGCGTAGCGCGCCGCCTGCTCGATGTCGTGGAGGACGAGCACGACGGTCGTCCCCGCCTCGTCGCGCCGGCGTTCGATGGCGTCCATCACGGCGAGCTGGTGGCGCAGATCCAGAAACGTCGTCGGCTCGTCCAGCAGGAGCACGTCGGGGTCCTGCGCCAGCGCCATCGCGAGCCACGCGAGGCGACGCTGGCCGCCGCTGAGGTCGCCCAGCGGCCGGTCCCGCAGGTCGTCGACGCCGGCGAGCGAGAGCGCGCGTTCGACCGCCCGCACGTCGTCGTCGCCCACGGGGTCGAACCGGCCGCGGTGTGGGTAGCGGCCGTGGTAGGCGAGGCGCTCGACGGTCAACCCGTCGGGCGCCGACGGCTCCTGTTCGAGCAGGCCGAGTTCCCGCGCGAGTTCCCGGTCGCCGAGCCGGTGGACGGCTCGCCCGTCGAGCAGGACCTGCCCCGCACGCGGCGGCAACTGGTCCGCGAGGCCGCGGAGGAGCGTGCTCTTCCCGCTCCCGTTGGGGCCGACGAGCGCCGTCACACGGCCCGGCGCGATGGCGACCGACTCGCCGTCGATCACCGGCCGGTCGCCGCTGGGGTACTGCAGGACCAGATCGGTCGCTTCGAGTTTCGGCGCCATCAGAGCCCTCCGAACTCGCCGTGTTTGCGCATCAGGTAGAGGAAGTACGGACCGCCGACGAGGCCGGTAACGATGCCGACGGGGAGCTGTGCGGGGCTGAGCGCGAGGCGGGCACCGGCGTCGGCCGCGGCCATGAGCGCCGGCCCGGCGAACAGACAGCCGACGAGGAGGCGGCGGTGGTCACTGCCGACGATGCGGCGGACGATGTGGGGAACGACGAGGCCGACGAAGCCGACGATGCCCGCGGCGGCGACGCTCGCGGCCGCCGCGAGCACGGCGACCCCCGAGAGCGCGAAGCGGACGGCCTCGACGCGCATCCCGAGCGACGACGCGGTGCGTTCCCCGAGGGTGAGCACGTCGAGTTCGCGCGCGCCGACGAGGGCGAGCGCGAGCGAGAGCAGGGACCAAGGGAGGATCATCCGCACCGCGGCCCAGTCGGCGCCGACGAGCGACCCCGTCGTCCACGCGATGACGCTCCGCACGAGGCCGATGTCCTCGATGAGGAGGAACAGTCCCGTCTGGACGGAGCCGAAGACGCTGCTGACGATGACGCCCGCGAGGACGAGACGGACGGGGCTCGTGCCGCCCTGCCACGCGATAGCGTAGACGAGGAGGAAGGCGACGCCGCCGCCGACGGCCGCGAAAAGCGGGAGCAAGGGAAGGAGACCGGCAAAGAGGACGATAGTGAGGAGGACAGCCAAGCCGGCACCGGAGGAGACGCCGAGGACGAACGGGCTGGCGAGCTCGTTGCGCGTGATGGCCTGCAAGATAGCGCCCGAGACGGCGAGGTTCGCGCCGACGAGGACGGCGAGGACGACACGGGGGAGGCGGATGGTCCACACGACGAGCGTCCCGGTGGCGAAGTCGGGGACGGTCGCACCGAGCAGGAACGCCCGCCACGCGGCGGTATCGAAGAGGACGGCCGGATCGAGGAGCGTCCGCCACGCGGCGGTCGGGGAGAGGTCGTAACTCCCGAAGCTCAACTGGAGGGTGGTGGCGACGGCGACGACGGCGGTGCCCCCGACGACGACGGCGAGGAGGTCGCGGTCGATCCAGCCGAACCGGCGGGCTGTGTCGGGGCGGTCGTGGGCTTCGACGGCGCCGTCGGGTCGGGAGTCCGTCATCGTCAGGCCTCGCCGGTCACGATTCGGGCGACGCGCTCGCGGTCGAACAGGTCCTCGTCGCCGAACGCGTCGGGGTAGACGCTCCGTGCGGCGTGTTCGATCTGGAACAACGAGATAAGCGGGCCCTGATAGTTGATGCCACCGGAGTACACGCGCCCGTTCCGCACCGCACGCACGTCCCGGGCGACCGGGTGGTTTCGCATGGTGTCGAGCGCGAACTCGCGGAACGACTCCCGTTCGAGGACGAAGTCGTCCGCGAACTGCGTCTCCATGACGATCACCTCGGGGTCGAGTTCCGCGATAGTCTCGTAGTCGACGGTCACCCCCCAGCGCGGAATACTGCTCCCGACGAGCGCGTCGTCGACGGCGACGACCCCCCACTGGTAGTCGGAGACGGAGTCGTCGAGATACTGCGGGTAGAAGGAGCGCGGCGGGATGCCCTGCGGGCGAAGCAGTAGGACTTCCGCGCGCTCGTCGGGCATGTTCGACGCGATCCGATCCTCCGTCTCGCGGCGCACCGTCTCCAACCGTTCGTAGCGGTCGACTCGGTCGAACAACTGCGCGACCTTCTCGAACGCCTCGGACAGGGTGTAGTAGCGGTAGTCGTGCCACGCGTCCTGCCGCTCGCGGATGTAGTTCCCGAAGAAGGGGGCGACGTTCTCCTCGATCTCCGCGATGTCGGCCTCGGTCCAGCCGAAGGTGTTCCGGATCCACACGGGGTCCATGACGTGCACGTCGGCGTCGGCGGCGTAGAACGCCTCCTTGCTCATTCGAGCGCCAGCCGAGAGCGACGGGAGGCGCTCCTTGTCGACCGACACACCCGGGAGCTGATCGTAGTAGCCGGTGTAGTACCGGCGGGGCGATCCGATGGCGACGAGGCGATCCGCGAGACCGAGCGCGACGCCCATGTCGCAGTAGATACCCGCGTTCGCCACCCAGCGCTGGGGCGGGTCGTCGAAGGAGAGACAGCCGACGGGCTCCAGACACACCTCGTCGGGAGCGGTCGTGGCCGTCCGCGTCGTGGTCGTCGTCCCACCGTCGACCGCTGTGTCGGCACTCCCGCTCTCGTTCTCGCCCCCGCCCTCGCCTTCGCTCCCGCTTCCCGCGCCACATCCGGCGAGAGCAGCGACGGTCGCGGCACCGAGCGCGCACACTGCCCGCCGGCGGGTTACTCGTCGCTCGGCCACGGGCGTTCGCCCCCGTTCGGTCGCCGCGGCAGTCGACACCGATGTGTCATAGCTAACATATCGAGGGCCGAGCGAGGGTAAGGCTTGCGCCGAGACGGGGGCTCCGACGCGGGGCGGGGCTTCGAAGCGGCCATGGATCGGACGACGCTCGCCCCCGACGACGCGGAGGCCGCGCGACGGGCCGTCGACATCCAGCAGACCCTGCACGAGAACGAGCGATCCGTCGGAGCGGTCGACGCGATGATCGCCGGCATCGCGCTCGCAGGAGCCGAATTCATCGTCACGCGCAACGCCGACGAGTTCTCACGGACGCCGGCCCGAATCTCGCCGTACTGACCCACCCGCACCGAACCCCTTTTGAGCGGTGAGGGGAAAGCCACGCGCATGGATCTGCTGGTGGTCGGCGCGGGCGAGATGGGCCGGTGGATCGCCCGCCTCTCCGACCGACCGGTCGCGGTCACCGACGTCGATCCCGCAGTCGCGGAGGCGGCCGCCGCCGACCTCGACGGCGTTCGCGCGGTGCCGGCGGACACGACCGAGACGTTCGGCGTCGTCTGTCTCGCGGTACCGATTTCGGCGGTCGCCGACGCCGTCGAGCGCTACGCCCCCCGCGCCGACCGAGCGATGGTTGACGTGAGCGGCGTGATGGAAGGTCCGGTCGAGTCGATGCGGGCGGCGTGTCCGGACCGAGAACGGCTGTCGATGCACCCCCTCTTCGCCGCGTCGAACGCGCCCGGCAACGTCGCCGTCGTGGCCGACGCCCCCGGCCCGGCGACCGACGCCATCCGCGCCGACGTGGCGGCGGCGGGCAATCACACCTTCGAGACGACCGTCGCGGAGCACGACGCGGCCATGGAGACGGTGCAGGCGGGCGCTCACACGGCGATTCTCGCGTACGCGCTCGCGGCGGCGGACGTGCGCGAGGAGTTCGCCACCCCCGTCTCGGCCGGGCTGGACGACCTCGTCGAGACGGTGACCGGCGGGACGCCGCGAGTGTACCGCGAGATTCAGGAGACGTTCGATGGTGCCGACCGCGTCGCCGAGGCTGCCCGGCGCGTCGCCGACGCCGAGGGCGAGGCGTTCGACGACCTCTATCGCGAGGCGGGGGAGCGATGATCGACCGCGAGGCCGTCCGCTCGAACGCGAAGTACCTGCGGCAGGTACGGCCCATCGACCCCGACGAGATTTCGGAGTACGTCGAGGGGACGCCGCACCCGGCGGTCGTCCGGCGGGTGCTCCGAGAGGAGGCGTACGACCTCGGCCTCTACGAACGCGACGACGGGACGTTCGTGCCGGTCGACGAGGAGCCAGTGTCGGCACCCGGGTGGGAACCCCGCGAGTTCCCCGAACGCTACACCCACGCGCTCGAAGACCTACTCGTCGAGCGCTACGGCGCGAACTGGCACCGCGGCGAGTCGGGCGACCGACTGCGCGAGGTGATCCGCCGACTGAAAGCGGACTACTACCACCAGAACCCCGTCGAGTACGACGCCGAGGTGGCGCTCGGATACGCCGTCTACCACCTCCCCGACTACTACGCGGCGGTGGGGTACGTCCTCGACGACTTGGTCGAGCGGGCGTGTCTGTCTCGCCACCTCCGTGTCCTCGACATCGGCGCGGGCGTCGGCGGCCCCGCACTCGGCCTCCACGACTACCTCCCCGAGGACGCGGTGGTCGACTACCACGCGGTCGAACCGAGCGCCGCCGCCGACGTGTTGGCCGACCTGCTGGACGAGACGCGGCGGAACTTCCGGCCGACCGTCCACCGCGAACGCGCGGAGGACATCGCGTTCGACGGCCCGTACGACCTCGTCGTCTGTGCGAACGTGTTGAGCGAACTCGACGACCCCGTCGCCGTCGCCGAGCGAGCGCTCGACGCACTCGCCGAGGACGGGACGCTCCTCGCACTCGCACCCGCGGACCTCGAAACCAGTACGGGCCTCCGGGCAGTCGAGCGGGAGCTCGTGACCGACCACGACGCGACGGTGTACGCCCCGACGCTCCGCCTGTGGCCGGGACTGGAGCCGTCGGATCGGGGCTGGTCGTTCGACGAGCGGCCGCGGATCGACGCCCCGCACGTCCAGCGCCGTCTCGACGACGCGGGCGGCGAGCCCGGCACGTTCCGCAACGAGACGGTGAAGTTCTCCTACAGCCTCCTCCGGACGGACGGACGGCGGCGAGTGGACGTTCGCGGGAACCGGTCGCGCCACGCCCGGATGGCAGACGTGGAAGCGTACGTCACCGACCGAATCGATCTGCTGGCGGTGAAGCTGAGCCGGAACCTCAGCGACGGTGGCAATCCGCTCTACAAGGTGGGCGACGGGAGCGAGCAGCTCGAACACTACGCAGTCTTGACGCGGGAGTCGGGGTTGAATCGCGCACTCCGCGAGGCCGACTACGGCGCCGTCCTCCAGTTCGAGAACGTCCTCGCACTCTGGAACGACGACGAAGGCGCGTACAACCTCGTCGTCGACGACGAGGCGGTCGTCGACGTCGTCGGCTGAGGGTACCGGAAGCGGTGCGCCTTTCTCACCAGCCCCCGGAGGGGTGGGCATGGACGAGCCACACGTCCTCCTGACGAACGACGACGGAATCGACTCCGTCGGCTTCCGGGCGCTCTACGACGCACTCTCCGAGTTTACCGAAGTGACGGCCGTCGCGCCGAGCGGCGACAAGAGCGCCGTCGGGCGGGCGATGTCGCGGGAAGTCGAAGTCGAGACCCACGAGCTCGGCTACGCGATTCACGGGACGCCGGCGGACTGCACCGTCGTCGGCTTGGAGGCGCTCTGTCCCGACGTGGACATGGTGATCGCGGGGTGTAACCGCGGGGCGAATCTGGGCGCGTACGTCCTCGGGCGCTCGGGCACGGTCAGCGCCGCCGTCGAGGCCGCCTTCTTCGACGTACCGGCCATCGCCGTCTCGCTGTACGTCCCCGGGAGCGACGGCGAGTGGCAACACGCCGCCGACCAGCCGGAAGACTACCGCAACGCGGCGGAGGCGACCACGTACCTCGTCGACCACGCCCTCGGTGCCGGCGTGTTCGAACAGGCCGAGTATCTGAACGTCAACGCCCCCATCTGGAGCGAGGGCGAGGACCTCGCCCCCATCGAGATCACCGAGCCCTCGACGCTGTACGACATGCGTGCCGAGCGTCGGGGCGAGCGCATCAGCCTCACCGACAACGTCTGGGCGCGGATGCGAGACGGCGACCTCCCCGACCCGCAGGGGACCGACCGCCGGGCCATCGTCGAGGGCCGGGTCAGCGTCTCTCCGCTCACCGCCCCACACACCACACAACACCACGAAGCCCTCGACGCCCTCGCGGAGACGTATCGGAACTGACGGCAGTCTCACACTATTAGTAGTTGCGGAAACACTAACCACTATGTCGACTGGCGCGGTAGTGAGTCAGTCATGCATCAGAGGGTCGTCGAGCTGTTACGGGGCAACGAGAGACACACGCGGACGTACGATTCCCACTTCGACGACGTACAGGAGAGCCAGCACCCGGACGTGGTCACCGTCTGCTGCTCCGATTCGCGGGTGTTGCAGGATCTGATGTGGGGTAACGACGAGCCGGGGGACGTCTTCACGTGTGGAAACATCGGCAACCGGGTCGTCCAAGCGACCGAGGCGGGAGAGGTCGTCTCGGGTGACGTACTCTACCCGCTCGCGTATCTCGACACCGAAGTCGCGCTCGTCGTCGGGCACACGGGCTGTGGTGCCGTCACCGCGGCGTACGACGACCTGACCGACGGCGTCGATGTCCCGCCGGGCGTCCGCCACTGTCTCGACTTGCTGACGCCACACCTCGACTCGGCACTCGACTCGCTTCCGTCGGATTTGGACCGGCAGGCGACGGTCAACCGCCTCGTCGAGTACAACGTCGACTGGCAGGTGGCCTTTCTCCGCGAGAGCGACGAGGTTCCCGACTCGGTCGACATCGTCGGCTGTGTGTACGACTTTCAGGACGTCTACGCCGGCCGTCGTGGGGAGATCCACGTCGTCAACGTCGACGGCGAGCGATCCGTCGAGACGCTTCGGGAGCGTCACCCCGAAATCGAGCGGCGGATCGACCGGCTCTGGGAGTACTGACGGCCCCGATCAGAACACCCCGGTCACGAAACCGAGGCCCATGACGACGAGCACGGCAGCGGAGAACACCGGCAGGTACGGCGTGTAGCGCTCGACTTTCTCCTCGTAGTGCTGGTAGCCCGCGATCAACAGCATCGTCAGGCCGACGATACCGACGACGACGGTGATGGCGTAGGCACTCATCAGTTCCAGACAGTACGTCGAGCCGGCACAGAGTGCGATGATCTCGAACTCCTCCTCGTGCGCGAAGCCGAGTAGGAACGCGAACCACGCGATGCCGAGGAGGCCACGGTCGGCGGCCTCGTCGAAGTCGTCGTGGTCGTGGTCGTGGGAGTGTCCGCCGACGAAGGGAACGAACCCTTGCAAGCGTGCGAAGAGACCATCGTGGTCGTCCCCGTGTGAGTGGTCGTGGTCGCCCCCGTGTGAGTGGTCGTGGTCGTCCCCGTGTGAGTGGTCGTGGTCGTCCCCGTGTGAGTGGTCGTGGTCGTCCCCGTGTGAGTGGTCGTGGTCGCCGTGAGTCCCGTGAGCGTACTCGCGAATCCCGAGCGCGATCAGCAAGACGCCGGCGACGAGGCTCACTGGCCCCCCGAGTTGGACGCTCCCGAACACCGTAATCGGCTCGTTGACCTGCGTGAGGCTGAAGTAGCTCTTCGCGTAGAAGAACGCCCCGACCATCGCGATGCTGCTGACGAGGTGGCCGACGCCGAGAATGAAACTCGCCGCGAACCCGTACAGCCACTTGTTCGTCTGGTCGAGGGCGTACGAGGCAGCGACCGGCCAGCCGTGACCCGGTTCGATGCCGTGGACCGCGCCGAGAGCGACCGCCCCGAGAAGCAGGCCGAGTGCGTCGCCGTGTAACATCTCCCTACGAGCGCCTCCGCGGACGACGCCAAAAACGGTTGTTAATACCGAAACGGGGGACCCGTCATACGAAGAGACTCTTGTAGCCGACCGCCGAGCCGAGTAGTATGCGGACGAGTTTCAACATCCCCGACGATGTCGTCGACGAGTTCGACCGGGTGTGGCAGGAACAGGGACTCGATAACCGGTCACGAGCGGTCAGAGAAGCCATGCTGGAGTACATCGAGGCCCACTCCCGTCTCGAAGACACGAGCGGCGAAGTCGTCGCGCTGGTCGCGTTCGACTATCGCCACCACGACGTCATCGCGGAACTCCACTCGGTTCAGCACGCGTATCAGGACGTGATCCTCAACACGAGCCACACTCATCAGGGCGAGTGGTGTCTCGAATCGCTGTTCTGTCGGGGGCCAGCCGAGCGAATTCGGGAGCTGACCTACCAGCTTCGCGATTTCGACGGCGTGAAACGGGTGAAAGTGATGGTGATTCGAGACCCTGCCGAATCGACCGGCCAAGAGTGAGTCGAACGGCTCCGGCGAACGCCTCTCCTGGCGACGCTTCGTGAGCCGTCCGACACCGCCCAGCGCGACTCACAGATGTGGCTGCTCGTCGTCGTCCATTAGGGACGATACGACGAGTCGCTTGATTCCGCGTCGGAGGAGTCCACTAGCTGCAGGTTGAGAGATCCCCAGATCAGCGGCGACGTCGCTGAGCGTCGCATTCCGCGGTTCTTCGAAATACCCAGTTTCGACTGCGACGAGGAGTGCTTCTCGCTGACTATCGGTCAACCCGGCGTCCGTGTCACCTAAACTAGCGTATTCGTTCACGCGCAGCAAGTCGATGTCGATGTCGTTCTGTTGTGCGTAGTCCCAGAGATGGGCCAGCCCCGTTCGCTCGGACACCCATACCGACAGGATCCAAGCGTTTCCGTCGTTCTGCATGTCGAGTATGACTCCGTTCGCAGTCGAGATAACCGGCGAGAGGACCTTCGCTTCGTCCGTATACTCGAAGCTATAGATCGCCTCACCGTCTCTGATCTCGATGACGCGTTCGAATTCGCCAACGGTGTTGTCGTTCCGTAATCCGTCTTCGAACCGGTGGAAATCGGGCGACTCTACGTGATAGAAGAACGTTCCCGATGTCGGGTCGGTCCCGGCCTCTGACACCGACTTGACTGTCGAACGTCGGTCGTGACGGACGGTCGCCGTGAGGACGATGTCGGGGTGCTCGACTCGAACGACCGCTTTAATGCCGGTCATTGTTCTGTGGAGGAGTCGTTTTCAGCGTCGTGAACTTTGTACCCGATGGATTTTGAGGGACCTGCCAAAGATCGGACTGTAGTGCGTGTCACTGGGGTCGTTGCAGGGCCGTGTGGGGGTAAGTGACCCGGTTGGGCGCGGTCTCTGAACACGGAAATACTACGCGAGGACTCACCCCTCTGGTGTCTCGGTCGGGCGGGGAGAGCAGATCGGAAAGTGACTCCGAGCCGACGGTTTCAACGCACTCGGTCGCCGCTATGTCGACGTTTCGATGCCGTGGTTGAACAGCGTAGCCCAAATCCACTCCACCCGACGGGCTACGAACGACGGATTGGCCCCAGCAGGGAGGTAAAATTTCGATTCAGTAGCTCTACCTCGACAGTCCGCACCGTCTCTCTGTGTCATACGGGAGAATAGAAGAACCGTGACAGCATTGGTTTCTAGCTTATCCGTATAACCCGTTTATACCGTCCCCGGGGGCGTTCGTGCGTTCCCCCCACCTTCGAACGTCGCTCGGAGGGAGCGGTGAGAACGGCTCACGAGACGCTCTCTGTGGGAAATAGTGGGAGAGACCGAGCTAAGAGTGAGTCGTAGTGGGTAACACGACGAAGGCGGATGCTCACGACCTGCGAACAACGGAGGCCGAGAGCGAATCTACCTCGGATACCACAGCGGAGGCAGTTCCCGGGAGAACGAAATCGAGTGTCGCGGAGGATGGAAGTGTACGCCAACGGAGAACAGGCGTCCGAACCGTGGGTACGCTGCTCTTGCTCACACACTGACGAGGCAATCGAACAACGGTCGGAAGACTCTCAATCCGAAACCGGGAATACGGGGCTCGAAACGTCGGAATCGGCTACCGATTTTCCCGTTGCTCCACCTTGTTCAACTCGATCAACAGCCGGAAAATAGCTTTCACTAGGTTCGAGTCGACGTCGAACGTCTCGGCGTTCTGTCCCGCCCGTTCCATCACGCGGGCCTCCTGTGACTCGTCGGTCGTCGGCAAGTCGCGCTCTTCTTTCACCTGTGCGACCGTGCCCGCGACGTAGGTTCGGCGGGCGATAAGTTCGACGAGTTCGCGGTCGATCTCCTCGATCTCTTCGCGGAGTTCTTCCAGCGACATATCCTTCGTCGCGTCGCTCATTCGATCACCCGTGCGCCGTCCGTTCGTGTCGTCGTTAGCCATGTGTCACCCTCCCGTTGACTCCAGTAGTCGCGTACGCGTTCCAGTCCGTCTCGCTCGCCGACGGCGACGACGCTCGGGCCAGTGCCCGAGAGCGACACGCCGTCGGCGTGGGGCATCGCCTCGACGGCGGGATCGGTCGGGAAGCCGAGCGCGGCCGAGAACGCCAGTCCGTTGACCGTCATCGCCTCGCCGTAGCGGCCGTCGAGCGCCAGATCGGCGACGAGATCCGCCATCGGTGCGACCTGCTTGCACCGGTCTACGTCGGCGTCGGCACTGAACGCCCGCGTCGCCGGCGTCCAGATCAGCACGTCCCAGTCGACCGTCTCGTGAGCGAGGAGTTCGTCCTCGGTGTTGTCGGTGACGGTGACGCCGCCGAGCATGCTCGCGCTCGCGTCGTCGAACGCGCCGGTGACGGTGACGCCGGCGTCGCGGGCCGCCTGCACGCCGATACGGCAGGCTTCCTCGCGGTCCATCTCCACCTCCAGCGCCGACAGCGTCGCGAGCACCGTCGCGTTCGCGGCGGCGCTCGAACTCTTCAGCCCCGCGGCCATCGGTACGTCGCTCTCGGTGCGGACGTGTCCCCCCTCTCCGTCGCCGAACCGCTCGACGACGCGCTCGACACACCGGCGGATCAGGCGGGTGTCGCCGTCGGGGGCGCCCGCAATCTCGCCGCTGACCTCCCCGGTGTCGTCGAGTTCGACCCGGGCGGTCGTCTCCGCGTCGATGGCGAAGGCGGATCCCGTCCCCGTCGCGAGGGCGTTCAGGACCGTGCCCGCGCCGAGCGCGACGGCCTCGCCGTGCATATCGAATCCCGCGCGGAGCGGACAGTTATGTGTGCCGGTTAGCGGACGAACCGCGATCCCAGAGCGCCCGCGACGCCGCCGGTGACCGTCGTGGCGACGCCGGCGAGGAGGAGCGGGCCGACGGCCGCCCGGAGCGCGTAGATCTGTTCAGTGCCGGCGCCGGAGAGCGTCGAGAGGCCGAGGAGGCCGAGCCCTGCCATGGCGAAGAAACCCACGAGCGCCCCGCCGGCGGCGACGCCCGCAGCTGCGCTCGCGTCGGCGAACCGCGACCCGGAGAGGAGGCCCAGCACCGCGGCGAGGACCGGCCCGGCGAAAAACAGCGTCACCGTCGTCTGGAAGATAGAGAGCGCGAGGAAGACGGGACCGAACGTCGCCGGCTGGGAGCCGGCCGCAGCGGTGACGAACTGGGTGCGCGCCCAGTCACCGGCGACGAAGCCGACGACGCCGAGGGCGGCGCCGACGAGGGCGAAGACGGCGACGATCAGCCCGGTCTGTCGGCGGGCCGAGGGGAGGGCGCTGCGCCCGGACACGCTACCGTCTCCACAGCCACAGGCGGTCGAGCGGGTCGGTCCAGTCGACGCGTTCCTCCCACGCGACTTCGGAGGGGGCGGCGACGAGGACGTACGGCCCGGCCTGAATCAGGTAGGCGTACGCCACGTCGCCGTCGGCGTGGTAGTACACCCGGTGCCACTCGTCGCGGCCGAACGAGTAGGTCCCCTCCCGGCTGACCGAGGTGTCGAACAGCGTCTCGACGGCGTCGGTGGCGGCCTCCACGCCGTCGTAGTGCTGGACGAACAGGGAGGTGTGCGAGTAGTCGAGTGGGCTCAGGTCCGCGGGCTGCTCCTCCTCGTCCGGAACGGCGTAGCTCACGACGTAGGCGAAGCCGGTCCGACCGGTCGGCTCGCCGACGGCGTCGAAGTGGAGTCGCTGCCGGGCGAGCAGTTCCTTCCCCTCGTTCAGGTCGTCACCGGGGGCGTCGCCGAAGGGGTCGCGCTCGATGTATCGCGGCCCGGCGTACGCGTAGCCCGCGTAGCCCGTCGAGTGATAACACTCGAAGAGACCGGGGGCGGCCTCGTCGTCGTCATCGTCCGCCGAGTCGGCGGTCCTATCGTGGAGGGTGCGATAGAGCGTCGCGTCGATCTGACGGTCCGAGAGCACTCGCCGGACGAACAGATCGCTCCGGATGCCTTCGAGGTAGCCGTGGAGGCGTTCGAGTTCCTCGTCGACGCGGTCGAGGTCCCCCCGGTTCGCGAAGCGCTGGATCGTCGCGAGGTGGCGGTCGGTCTGCTCGCGCAGCTGGCCGGGGATGCCGAAGTGGCCGCCGAGTTCCGCGTCGGTCGTCCGAACCGCCCGGTCGGTCGCCCGCCGGACCAGTCCGAGGCTGTTGGCGTCGAACTCGGCCGCGTCGCGGACGCGCGTAACCGTCGCCATCGCGTTGCCGAGGACGCGCTGGTACGTGTCGATGGCGTCGTCGTAGCCCGTCGCGAACCACTCGATTTCGCCGTACACCCGGCCGACCTCGGTCGCCAGTCGTCGATTGGGGACCGACGGTTCGGTCTGTTGCGGCTCCTCCTCCTCGTCGACGGCGGCGGGGTCCGACGCTGCCTCGGCCATGGCGGCGTCGGCGGCCGTCGCCGTCGGCGGCGGCGTCCGCGTCGCCGTCTCGGGGTAGGAGACGTTCGAATCGCCGGACGCCAGACAGCCGGTCAGGCCGAGCGCCGTCCCGGCCGCCAGCAGTGTCCGACGTGTCAGGTCCATGGGCGCGTCAAAGCGAGCGCCCGATAAATAAGGTCCGGCCTGAGAATCAGCCGTGAGAGTGCGAGTGGGTCGACAGACTCAACGGGGGGCGTACCCCACCGGGTGACATGGGCACGCCACTGGACGCCCGGGAACGGCAGGTCGAGGAAGTGCTGGACCGGCTGTACGATGAGTACCCCGACGCGACCATCTCACTGAACTACTCCAACCGGCTGGAACTGCTCGTCGCCGTCGTCCTCTCCGCGCAGTGTACCGACGAGCGCGTCAACGAGGTGACGGCCGACCTCTTCGAGAAGTACACGTCCGCCGAGGACTACGCCGAGGCCGACGAGGCGGAACTCGCCGAAGACATCTACGGCATCACCTTCCACAACAACAAGGCAGGGTACCTGAAATCCATCGGCGAGACGCTCGTCGAGGAGCACGACGGCGAGGTGCCCGACACCATGTCGGCGCTCACGGAGCTCTCGGGGGTGGGGCGCAAGACGGCGAACGTCGTCCTCCAGCACGGCCACGACGTGGTCGAGGGGATCGTCGTCGACACGCACGTCCAGCGGCTCTCGCGGCGGCTCGGCCTCACGACCGAGGAGACGCCAACGAACATCGAGGACGACTTGATGGACGTGGTTCCCGAGGGCGACTGGCAACAGCTCACCCACCTGCTCATCAGCCACGGGCGCGCGGTGTGTGACGCCCGGAACCCCGACTGCGACGCGTGTGTGCTCGAAGACGTCTGTCCGTCGTCGAAACTGGACTCGGACGTGGATCTGGCGAGCGGCGAGGCGTGGAGTTAGAGCAGGTGTAACTGCACGTACCGGACGACGCCGATCAGGTACGCGCCGAGCCAGAAGAGGACGTAGCCGAAGACCCCGACGCGGAGGCGTCCGCGCCACGCGCTCATGTTCTCGTGGAGGTCGTTCAGGTCCACGTCCTGTTCGGGGTCGTGGTAGAGGTTCGCGGCGTGTTTGGCTTGGAAGATGCGGACGATGCCCGTCAGCGCGAACGCGAGCATGGCGTAGGCCTGCAGGCCGAGGACGGCGTGGAGGACGGCGAGGCCGCCGAACTGGTCCATCAGGCGGGGCATCATCCACCCCACGACGGGCACCGTCGTCAGCACGAGGCCGACGAAGATGTACTTCAGGTGCCGGACGAGGACGGACCACGTCACCGTCTCGGTGTCGATGACGATCCACGCGCCGTAGAGGTAGAAGGGGAAACTCGCAGTCACGGAGACGCCCGCGAGCGTCGCCACCGTCGCTTCGCTCACCATCGGAGGGGGTTAGGAAGGCGGCGTTAAAACGAACCCGACTCCGGGTCGAGGTCGGAAGGTGTATGCCGCTGTGGACCCAACGTCGGGCGATGGCTGATTCGTCACCGTCGGCGGCCGACGGGAGCGCCGACGCCGGGGACACGGCCGCGGACGAGGCCGACGCGGACGGCGTGGAGCAGGACCTGTCGGCCGATGACGCCGACGCCGACATCGACGCCCTCCGTCGCGAAGTCGAGGAGAAATACGATTTCGAGAACTTCGGCCCGAGCGACATGGCGCAGATGAGCGCCGAGGAGTGGGAGGCGGCGTTCGATCCGGACACGTGGATCGTCGGCGCCGAACTGCTGGACCGCGTCGAGCAGGACCTCAAGAGTCGCATCCAGCGGCGCGAAGTGTTCGCCGTCCTCGAACGCGTCGAGGAGGACGGCGAGGAGCGACTGGTCGCCTACTCGGACGAGGGGTACGCCATCGTCTCGCCCGACGGGAGCGTCGAGGGGCAGGGGACGGTGGTGCGCGACGTGAAACCCACGGTCGCGCTGTGTTCGATGGACTCCTACGAGGTGCCCGAGGCGCCCGACGAGGTGTCGCTACCGTCGCCCCAAGAGGTGCCGGAGGGGACGGGCCAGCTGGGGAACAACCTCCTGCAACTCATCGCAGCCGCACAGATGCTGGTCGGCCTCGGACTGCTCGGCGTCTGGCTGCTCACGGACGCCATTCCGACGCCGGGGGGCTACGTCGACCTCGTGGCGCCGCTGATCGCGCTGGTCTTTATCGGCATCGGCGTCTTCCTCTTCGCCGTCGTCGCCAACGCCCGGCTCTCGGACCGATTCCGGGCCGAGGAGTTCCGCGACCGGTTGCGCGCCGCGGGCGTCGAGGACGGCGAGCGGCCGGACTTCCTCCCACCGCTGGACGAGTCACCGGCCGACGACACCGGGACGGGCGGGGCGAGCGACGAACGCGCGTGAGTCCCTCGGTGGGGAGTCGGTGGGTTTAAGCGCGTTCCTTCCTCAGATTCGACCGTATGAAGAGGCGGGACTTCCTGAGAGTGGCCGGTGGGTCCGCCGCCGTCGGAACGGCCGCCGCCACGGCGACGCCGGCCGCCGCGCAGGCGTCGTTCGACGGGTGGATGAGCGACGTGGGCAACTACAGCGAGGTGACCGACGCGACCGGACAGGGTGAAGTGACCATCACGGTCGGTGCCCAAGGCAACGGCGGGAACTTCGCGTTCGATCCGCCGGCCGTCCAGGTCGATCCCGGGACGACGATCATCTGGGAGTGGAACGGCGAAGGTGGGCAGCACAACGTCGTCGCCGAGGAAGGCGGCGACTTCGAGAGCGAACTCACCGCCGAGGCCGGCTTCACGTTCGAACAGACCTTCGAGTCCGAGGGCGTCGTC
>Ga0207757_100726_pt1 | contig 18785 bp, 15 predicted proteins | sample A23P3SouthBayCA_2_FD_187752 | JGI IMG/M metagenome (GOLD analysis project Ga0207757, IMG submission 187752) | Aerobic enrichment media microbial communities from Eden Landing Ponds, California, USA - A23 P3 (2) (SPAdes) | ecosystem: Environmental > Aquatic > Marine > Unclassified | place...
GTCAGGTACGCCTCGGGGTCGTCGCTCGCGCCGTGGACGCCCGCGACCGTCGGGAACGCCGAGAGGTCGACCGTCCGCTCGCGCCCGCCGTCGGCGTCGAGGACGGCGAGTTCGGAGCTAGCGTCGCGGTGGTAGTGGGCGAGGATCCGGTCGCCCGCGAGCTCGACGCCGCGGAGGACGGCGTCCGTCTCGGGGATCAGTTCGTCGTACGCCTCGGGCTCGTCCATCTCGCCTGCGAGCGCGGCGTCAAGCGGCGCGGCGAGGACGCGTGAGAAGTCGGCACCGTGGTCGGTCGCGAGCAGTAGGCGGTCGCGGTCGCCGTCGATCGTCGGCGTGAACACGGCGTCGGCGCCCGTGAGCACCGACCGCAGCTCGGCGTCGGTCGGGTCGCCGCGGTAGCCGTACACGTCCGAGCGCTCCCATCCCTCGACGTAGCCGGCGACCAGCGCGTCGCCGTCGCTCAAGAGGGTCGGCCACGTGGTCTCACCGATATCGTCGGCGACGACGTGGTCGTCGCCGGGGGCCGATCCGCAGCCGAACTCGTGATAGCGGATCGCCTTGTCGAGTTGGCTGTCGGACGCGTCGCCAGCGTCCTCTCCTGCGTCGCCGGCACCGTCGCTGCCGGCGGCACCGGTCGTCACGTAGTAGAAGCCCCGGGGAGACGCCGCGGACCCCTCGTCGGCGTCGGCATCGGTCGCGCCGTCGCCGCCCGCCCCGTCCGCCTCGACCCACGCGAACCCGTTTCCTTGGGTTCGCCCGGCGTCCTCGACCGTCTCGACGACCTCGGCGGTCGCCACGTCGACGATCCGAATATCGTACTGCTCGTCGCCACCCTCGGCCACGCCGTACGCGAGGTACGCGCCGTCGGGACCGGGGACGAACCAGTCCATCGAGACCGTTCCGTCGCCGGGCCACCCGTTCGGGTCGACGAGGACGGTCCCCTCGTCGGTGCCGACGGCCTCGGAGTCGTCGTAGGCGTAGAGCACGGGCTGTTCGTCGTCCGGGCGCTTTACCTCCTGAAACAGGCGGTCGCCGGCGGGCGTGACGGGGCCGTACCGGGCGACGCGCCCGAGCGACTCGAAGCGCTCGGCCAGCGCCTCGCGGTGCGGGGTGTCGAGGACGGCCTCGGCGTAGGCGTTCTGTGCGTCGGTCCACTCTCGGACCTCGACGTCGTCGCCCTCCAGCCAGCGGTACGGATCCGTGATCGATTCGCCGTGGAGTTCCTCGGTGACGGGTCGTCGCGGCGTCTCCGGAGGGTTGTCCGAGCCGGAGGCGTCCGTGTCAGTCATCGATCCCAACTCCGGGTGTCGTCGGAAGTAGCTGCCCCTCGGCGGAGCGATTGCCGGGATCGGGACTCGACTTGGACCGGTGCCGACCCGGATCGGGGGTCGCGGTCGTCCGCGGTGGCTCCGTTCTGCGACGACGGCTAGCGGCCGAACAGCCGGTCGAGGATTCCGCGCTCGCTGGGTCGCTCGGCCAGGAGGACGGAGGCGTCGACGTCGTCCACCACGTCGAGCGCGAGCGCACCCGAGACCAGGCGCGAGAGCATCCCGCGCTCGGTGGCGCCGATGACGACCAGCGAGCAGTCCTCGCTCTGTCGTCCGATCGCCGCCTCCACGTCGCCGGACTCGACGACCTGCTCGGCGTCGCCGAGGCCGTGTTCGTCGGCCCAGGTCGCGAGAAACGCCTCGCCCACGTCCACGTCGTCGTTGACGTGGAGCAGGCGGACCTCCGAGCCGTACGCGTCCCGCAGGTAGCCCGCGACCTCCGCGGACAGGTCCGAGTCCGGGCCGCCCGCGGTCGGGACGAGCACGCGCTCGGGGTCGAAGCCGCGGTCCTTGAGGACGAGGAAGTCACACGGGAGGTTCCGCGTCAGTTCGTCGACGCGCCCCTCGACGCGGCCGGGGGAGCCGTGGCCCTCCGGCCCCCAGCCCATCACGACGAGGTCGGCGTCGTGAGTGCGGGCGGCGTCGAACACCTCCTCGAACGAGCGGTGGGAGACGATGGTGCTCGTCTCGACCGGGACGCCGAGCTCCTCGGCGTCGAGGCGCGCGCGTTCGAGCAGTTCGTCGCTCCCCTCGTCGAACTTGCGGACGTTGTCCGCAGCGTACTCCAGAGAGGTCTGGTCGGGGACGGAAACGATGTGGACGGCGTCGACGGTCCCGCCGCGCTGGCGGGCGATCCGCGCGGCGAGTTCGATGAGTGTCCCCTCGGTGGCGGGGTTCGCCAGCGGCACCATCACGCGGTACTCCCCGCCGTCGGGGGCGACCGCGTCCGCCGCGTCGACGGCGGCGTCCGGCATGGTCTCGGGCTTCGAGCGGATGTAGTCCGCGAGCGCCCCCTCGCTGGTCGTGCGCGAGCGAGCGTACCCGAAGTACCACACCAGCGCGAACGCGACGAACGCGGCACCGATGAGCACGACCGTCGGCTCGATGAAGACGATGAGCGCGAGCGAGACGATCGTACCGAGCACCGGCACCGCCGGGTAGAGGGGCACGGTGTAGCTCGGATCGTACCCCTCGACGTTCGCCTCGCGGAACACGATCAGCGCGACGTTGAGCAGGGCGTAAATGACGAGGTGAAGCACCGACCCGAGCGTCGCGAGCGTGTTCACGTCCGCGAGGACGATGAACAGGAGGATGAGCGCGCCCGTGACGGCGATCGACCGGTACGGCGTCCCGAACCGGGGGTGGATCTCGTTGAGCTCCGGGGAGACGAGCCGGTCCCGCCCCATCGCGAAGTTGATCCGGGAGGACGCGAGGATCGAGGCGTTCGCGCTGGAGGCGGTCGCCAGCAGCCCGCCGATCAGCATCGCGATCGCCCCCGCGGGCCCGAGGACGATCCGCGCCACCTCGACGACCGCGATCTGTCCGTCCGGGATGTTCGCGATGAACCCCTGCTCGACGGCGGCGCTCATCACGATGAGCACGAGCGCGTAGATGACGGTCACGATGACGACCGAGCCGATGACGGCCCGCGGGAGGTTCCTCCCGGGCTCTTTGATCTCCTCGGCGACGGAGGTGATCTGGACGAACCCGAGGTAGGAGACGAAGATGAGCCCGGTCGTCGTGAGCATCGGTCCGAAGCCGGTCCCCTCGGCGATGTTCGCCGGGTTCGCGCGGAGGGTCCCGGCGATCGTGAACACCGTGAGGATGAGGACCAGGAGCACGACGATCACGTTCTGGAGGCGCCCGGTCTCCTTGGCGCCCACGTAGTTGATGAGAACGAACAGCGCCGCACCCGTGAGCGCGACGGCCTTCACGCCGACGGGGATCGCGATCCCGACGAACGGGACCCCGATCGACCCGCCGGAGATGTTGACGACGTACTCCCCGAACCCGACCATGTAGAACGCCGAGGCGAACGCCAGCCCCATCCAGTTGGCCCAGCCGGCGACGGAGCCGAACATCGGACCCAGCGCCTGATTCACGTAGTAGTAGGCGCCCCCCGACACCGGCATCGCCGTCCCCAGTTCGGAGGCGGAGAACGCCGTCAGGATCGCGATGGCGCCCCCGAGCACGAACGAGATCACGGCGAACGACCCGGCCTCGCTGATCGCGACGCCCGGGAGGACGAAGATCCCCGCGCCGATCATGGTCCCGACACCGATAGTCAGCGCCGCGAGCGGGCCGAGGTCCTTCGCGAGTTCCTCGTCGCCGCTCATTCGTCCTTCGGCGACTCGTCGTCGTCGGTCGGGCGCGGCAGACTCACCACGGGGCGATCGGCGTCCGTCACCAGCCGTAGCGAGACGTCACCGGTGAGCATTCGGACGAAGCGGCCGCCGTCGCGCGGCGTGAACGCGATCGCGGTCGCGCCGACGTCGCCGGCGACCGACAGGATACCGTCGAGGATATCGGTGTCGTAGACGATCCGGCGGTCGATGTTCACGTCCGGCAGCGCGGCGTCGAAGGTGTCGAACGCCTCGCGGGCGGCCGCCTCGCGCTGCTCGACGCCGGCCTTGTCGACGGCGCCCCCGGCCTTCTCGACGACGTACACGAGCGTCACGTCGCCCACCTCCGCGTCGTAGGCGGCGATCGCGGCGGCCGTGGCGGACGCGTCAGCCTCGGAGGCAACGGGGACGACGACCCGCGAGAGGAGGTCGCTCATCGGCCGGCACCTCCGGCCGGGGTGTCGCGGTCGGTTCGGGTGCGGTCGCGTCGACCGGGCGGTCGAGGCGGGCCGTTCGCGCCGCTGGTGCGTGTGTCGGTCATGCCACGTCGGTCGGGCCCGATTGGCCTAAACGCTTCCCCTCGCGGCCGAAGTCCGCGATCCTGTCGGCTGGGATGGACAGCTTGCCGGGTGTGGGGTGATGATCCGGATCGGGGTCGGTTCGAGCGGAGGACCGACTTGAGAACGGGTGGTCGTCCTATCGGACGTCTTCGAGCGACACGGCCGTCTCGGTGTCGACGGTGATCCACGTCGTCTCCAGGGTCTCCGGATCGTAGACGGTCACCGAACTCGGGTCCGAGCCGTCGTCGAAGAGGTACCGAAGCCCGAACTCGGGAAGGGTCTCGAGGGCGTCCGGCTCCCGGAGTTGCGGCAGATCGTCGCTCGCGTGCATGTCAGTACGTCTCACGGACAGGTATATCACAGTGCGGTTCAGATTATCGCGTGTGAGAGTCCGGGTCGCCGGGGCGGCGAGAGCGGGAGCACGTCGATACGTCCTCCGTCTCTGTCGGCTTCGGGGTCCGCAGTGTGCTGGTGCTCCAGCCTACTTCGGTTTCTGTCTCGGATCGACTCCGCCGTAGATGGCTGTGTCCGCTTCAGGCGCTGTCGGCCTGCGCCTGCTTCCAGTAGCGTCGTGCTCGCAGTCCGACGAACACGACGATCGCGACGGCGATCAGGTTCAGCTGGGGATGGGTACCCATGTCCTGATAGATCCGGATCATCCGTGTCCACGGCGCCACCTCGTCCGCGGACGACACCGGCACGGGAAACAGCGGGTACAGCAGGAACCGTGCGCTCCACAGGTCCCCCGCAAGCAGGGATCGGTACGTGTCCCCGATGAGATGGCTCAGGTAGCCGACGGCGAAGGCTGCGGGTGTGACGACTCGCAGGCGCTCGAAAGGAGCCCCGTCGCTCCAGCGGCCGCGGAGGCGCCGGGCGAACCACCACACCGCGAGCGAGCAGATCGCGAAGGTGAACAGCGAATGGGCCAGCGAGCGGCCGTACCGGAGCACTTCGAAGTACGCGAGCGGTTTGTCGACGAGGTCGGGGAACTGGCTGCCGATGGCCAGCGGGACGAGCGCGGCGCGAGCGGGCAGACGATGCGTCCCGACGGCCGCGTAGCCCGCGTACCAGAGGTACGCGAACGCGAGGTGTCCCAACGGTAACACGGTGGGGAGGTGGTGTGGGATGGCCATAAGGGTAGATGATCGCGGGTTGGAGTCGCAGAACAGCACGCAGAACGCTCGCTCTTCCGAGTGTGTGGTTGTCAATGCGCCCGACGGATCGGGGGGGTGGTTCGTGCGCCCCCGACCGATGACCGACGAACCGCCCCACGCGACTGTGTCCCAGCGGGGCGTCGTCTTCGCGCCGACCGACGAGGTGGTGATCGTCCGTCGAGCGACCGACGGCGGCCGGGAACTGCCGGGCGGCCGCGCCGACCGCGGCGCGTCCGACGCGATCACTCTTGAGGGACCGGAACATCGAGCGTATCGGGCCCGAGCCGAGCGTCCGCTCGCCCCGTTACGCTCCGTTCTCGTTCGGAGTTCCGGTCTCGGTGCCGTTCTCGTCGTCCTCGTCCTCCGCCGCTTCACCTTCTTCACCTTCCTCGGCTTCCTCATCCTCGCCTTCCTCATCCTCGCCTTCCTCGTCCGAGTCGTCGGCGATGAACGGGCCGACGGCGGCGAGGACCTCCGACTGGGCGGCCGGGTCGTCGATCACGTCGGGGTACGGGTCGCCGCTGCCGGCGGCGGTCACGACGGCCGCGTGTCGGGCCTCGACGCTGTGGACGCCGAGCGCGGTCCGCAGGAGGTCCGGGCTCTCGATCGCGGGCGCCGCGCCCGCGTAGGCGGCGACGCCCGTGTTCTCGAGCGTCGACGCGAGCGACATGAACCCGGCGACGTCCTCCAGCCCGAAGTCGTACTCCGCCTCCTCGACGGGCGTTCCGCCGAGGAGTTCGACCGCCTGCGTGAGCAAGTCGACGTGGGCCGCCTCGTGTTCGCCGATCGTCTCCAGGTTCTCGTACAGCACCTCCGCGTCCGCCTCGGTGGAGACGATCGTCGCGTCCGACTCGAGGAAGTCCGCCGCGTCGAAGGTCTCGAGTCCCGTTCGGTAGAACGCGTTCTCCAGGTGTTCGAGCGTGAGCGCGTAGTTGAGCACGTCCACGTCGGTTCCCTCCTCGTCGTCGAACAGCGGGCCCTCCGCCTCCTCGGAGTCCTCGCCGTCGTCCTCCTGTGCCAGCGAGAGGCCGGCACCGCCGCCCAGCGCCAACAGCGCGCCGCCGGCGATCGCCGAGCGACTGAGGAACCGCCTTCGGGATCCTCCGCCGCCGTTGTCGTCGTTGTCTGTCATGTCGATATCTCCCGATCGTCCGTCTGTGTCGTGGTCGTTTGCTGTCATCGTGGTCTGTGTCGGAGGAACCCGACGGACGGGACGTTCGGGCGTCGACGGTTTGTTACGCACAGCGGTGGCGCCCGTAATCCACACGTACGGATCGCGCCCCGAACGTCCTCGTCTAGAACGGCAACCATACACAGAGTACAGTGGGTCTACACGGAGCCGATCTGTGGAATGTACCGACAGCGGATTCACGACCGACGACGGATACGTTGTCTGGGACACACTCGACGATCGGGCCGGAACCGCGGGAACGACGGCGAGGTCGAACGGAGGGCCCTCGTACTCGCCACGGTGGCATCCCTCATCGATCGAACGAGAACGGATGGGGGACACTACTGGCCAGTCCGGGAACGGATGCTGGTCGCTGAATCGATCCCGGTTTGCATATGTTTAAGCCGATCAGACGGGGTCGTTTCGAACGTGAACGGCTGGCTCCCCGAGCGACGAAACGAGGGACGACTCGTTCTCGGGGCGGTCATCGTCAGTACGTTCTTTATCGGCTTCGGCGGCGGCGTGATCTTTCCCATCCTGCCGAACCTCGGTTCCGTTCTCGGGATCTCCCCGTTTCTCGTCGGGCTGATCCTGAGCGCGAACCGGTTTTCGCGGCTGTTCGCGAACGCGCCGGCCGGGAGCCTCGTGGACCGGTTCGGAACACGGAAGCCGTTCGTCATCGGGATGTTCGTCCAGGGAATCTCCACGTCCGGCTACGTTGTCGCGATGATCGCGCCGTTTCCCGAGGGGTGGTTCATGGCCGCGCGGCTTCTCTGGGGTGTCGGGAGCGCGCTCGTCTTTGCGACTGCGTACACGATCGCCGACGACATCAGCGACGGCGGATCTCGGGGGTCGAACATGGGACTCATCAGAGGGGGCGTCCTCTTCGGGTTCCCAGCGGGAGTGGTCCTCGGCGGGCTCGTCAGCGAACTCTCCGGGACCGTCGTCGCGTTCATCGTCGCCACAGGCTTCGCGTTCTTCGCCAGCGTCGTCGCGTACCTGACGGTGCCAGAGACACACGTTGACGGCGGAGCGGATCGGTCGGTCAAGCCGTGGGACATCAACACGGGGGTTCCAGCGGTCACGGTCGGTCTGGTCAACTTCGCCGTGCTGTTCGTCTACATCGGGGCCCTGTTCGCGACGCTGGTCGTGTTCCTCGACCAGAACCGACTCGGTGTGTTCGGCCTCGACGCGCAGGGTACCTCGGGACTGTTCATGGGTATCACCGTCGTGGCCGCGGGTCTGTCGATGTACCTCGGGGGGTACGTCAGCGACCGGAACCAGTCGCGAGTCCCGATCCTGCTGGTGTTTCTGGGCGTTACGTCGGTCGGGTTCGTGCTGCTCGCGTTCGCGGATTCAGTACCGACGCTGGCGCTCGCCTGCCTGTGTATCGGCCTCGGTCAGGGAGGAACCAGCGGGCCGCTGATGGCGCTGTTGGGTGACCTCGTCGCCGACGGCGAGATGGGTCGTGCAGTGGGGACGAACAACGCGTTCGGGGATATCGGCGGTGGGTTCGGTCCCATCGTCACGCTCCCGATCGTCGACGTGATCGGCTTCTGGCCCGTTTACCTCGCCTGTGCCGCCATGCCGCTCGTCGCCGCCTCGATCCTCCTGAGCGGGGTCCGACGGGAGACCGGCGAGTACCTCCCGAGCGTCGGGTCGTGAACGCCGTTCCTCGGCGGACTCGCGAACGGTCTCGAAGTGGCACCGGAGGTCGCCGAGGTCGAGGGCGGTGGCGGCGACAGCAGAGGCTTATTCGTACTCCCACAATACCGGAGCATGCATCCCGCACAAGAACTCACGGAGCTCCTCGCTGCGGGCGAGGAACTCACCATCGTCTGTCACAACAATCCGGATCCCGACTGCCTGGCGAGCGCGTTCGCGTTAGGCCGGATCGCGATGGCCGCCGGCATCGATGAACGCCACATCCTGTACAGCGGCGACATCTCCCATCAGCAGAACCGCGCCTTCGTCAATCTCCTCGACATCGATCTGCAGTCGTTCGAGCCCGGAGCTGTCCAAGATCGGCCCGAGGGGTCACTGCTCGCGTTCGTCGATCACGCGGTTCCGGGGGCGAACAATCGAGTTCCGGCGGGAACCCCGGTCGACATCGTGATCGACCACCATCCGAACGAGGCGATCGAGGCGGCGTTCATCGACCATCGCGAGCAGGTGGGCGCGACTGCGACGATCCTGACGGAGTACGTCCGAGAACTGAACACCGAGATGGACACCGACCTCGCGACGGCGCTCCTGTTCGCGCTCCGCCGTGAGACGCTCGGGTTCCTCCGCGGAGCGACACGGGCCGAGTACGACGCTGCGGGGTGGCTTCACGAGCACGCCGACAACGCGTTACTCCGGACGCTCTCGACGCCGTCAGTTACCGGTGCGACCGTCGACGCGATCGCGAAGGCGATCACGAGCCGGACTGTCCGCGGATCGGTGCTGATCTCGGGGATCGGACGGACGAGCGAGCGTGACGCGTTACCGCAGGCGGCCGACTACCTCGCGACGCTGGAGGGCGTCGAGACCGCGATCGTCTTCGGCGTCGTCGACGACGGGATCCAGATCTCCGCCCGGTCGACGGACTCACGGATCCATATCGGCGACGTGCTCGACGAGGCGTTCGGTGACGTCGGGAGCGCGGGGGGCCACCGCGAGATGGCCGGTGGCGAAGTGCCGCTCGGTCTCTTCGCGGACTTCACCACTGACGACGCCCAGCTGTTCGCGATCGTCGACCAAGTGATGAGCGCGCGGCTCGTCGCCGAACTCAACCTCTCGACGGAACCGGGAACACGGGACAACGAAGAGGCGCAAGGGGAGTGACGCGGCGGTGGCACTCGTGTGTCCGACGACCACCGCCGATATGTGCACGCAGGTCCAAGCTGTTCCATGGCGCCATCGCACGTACTCGTCCCGCTCGACGGGTCGCCGCTGGCCGAGGAGGCATTCGGACAGGCGCTCGACCTCTTCGATTGTCGGCTGACAGTCCTGAACGTGGTGGCGCCGCTCGATGCGGCGATGAGCGAGGGGGGAATTCTCGAACCGGGCGAGGAGCGTCGTGAGCGCGCACGGGACCGGGCCGACAACCTCGTCGAACAGGCGAAGACACGGGCGGCCGAGGTCGATCGTCCGATCGAGACGGCGGTGGAAACCGGTGACCCGGCCGAGGCCATCCTCGAGTACGTCGCCGCCCACGACGTCGACCACGTCGTGATGGGGGGACACGGCGGCGAGCGGAGCGATCTCGCGCGCCGCCTGCTCGGAACCGTGGCGACGAGCGTCGTCGGGGAGGCCCCCGTGACCGTGACCGTCGTCCGCTGATCCGGCCCGACTCGGCTCGGCTCACCCGCCAAGCACCGCGGCGAAGGCCTTGTAGAGTCCGAACCCGATCGCGATCGAGGCGGTGAGCGTGATGAACCAGAACGCGAGAGTCACGCCGATCTTCCGGCGCGAGACGCCGGCCGACCCGCCCGCGAGCCCGCCGCCGATGACCCCGGAGATGATGATGTTGTTGAACGAGATGGGGATCCCCAGCGCGATGGCGACCTGCGCGATGACGAATCCGGGAACCAGCGCGGCGATAGAGCGCCTGACCCCCAGCTGTGCGTACTCGCGGGAGGTCGCTTGGAGTAGCTTGGGCGCGCCCATCCACGCGCCCGCGAGGATGCCGGTTGCGCCCAGTGTCAGGAGGACGATTCCGGGGAGCCCGAGCTCGGTCCCGTAGAGGTTCTCGAGGGGCCCGGTCGCCAGCCCGACCTGACTGCCGCCGCTGGAGAAGGCGACGACGCTTCCGAGGACGATGAGGAACGTCCGGATGCCGTCCTCGGTCGACGCTTGGGTCCGACGGCGGATGAACTGGAACCCCGCCGCGGCGGCCGCGATCGTCACGAGCACCGCGAGGGAGTCGACGCCGGCGACCGTCGGCGTCTCGACCCGTCGTGCGATGAATCCCGCGATGGAACTCTGGCTCGCCGTCGGCGGCGAGGGGATAACTCCAAGTTGGACGTTGGCGAGGATGCCGCTGACGATCGCCGCGAGCAACGGGACGCCGACGGTCTCCGGGATGTCGTCGCGTCGAAGGAGGGTCGCCGTGAGATAGGCGAGTCCGCCCGAAACGGGGGGGACGAGCACCCAGAACAGCGCGATCCGGCGGTACGTGTCGACGGCAGGGTCGCCGCCGAGCGAGAGGCCGACCCCGACCATCGCCCCGGTGGTCGCGAACGCGGCCGGAACCGGATAGCCGGTGGAGACGCCGAATATCATGAACCCGGTCGCGGTCAGCAAGCCCGCCGTCGCAGCCAGCGACGTGATCTGGACGCCGTTGATGAGCCCCGCTCCGACCGTCTCGGAGATCGCCCCACCCTGCGTGAGCGCGCCGAGCGCCGCGAGGATGCCGATGAGGAAGGCCGCACGCATCGTCGAGATGGCGTTGGCACCGATCGCCGGGGCGAACGGCGGCGAGTTACTGTTGGCACCGAGCGCCCACGCTGTCGCGAGACTAGTGAGCGTCGCAAGCGCGACGAGCGCCCAGAAGACCACTCCCACCACGCTCAGGGGCCTCCACGAACGGGGGTACGAGGCATGTCACCCACTTCGATGGACGAGGGGATTAAACGTTCGTCCGACAGCACGCCGACGGAGACGCACCGTCCCCCGAGATCCGTCTCACGGCCTCGGATACGACCGGTCGGCGGTTTTATCCGACAGGTGAAACTATTCGCGCCATATGGCTGATCAGGCCGCCGACGTGAAGCCGACGGGCGAGAACGTCGCCGGCGAGGCGCCCGCCGCGGAGCCGGAAGCCGTTACTGACGACACGACCGTCCACGACGACGGCGTCGAACTCGAGCGGACGATCGGTCTGACCGGGGGGCTCGCGATCGGGATCGGGACCATGATCGGCGCGGGGATCTTCGTGTTCCCGGGACTGGCGGCAAGCAACGCGGGGCTGGCTGCCACACTCTCGTTCGCGATCGGCGGGCTGATCGCGTTGCTCGTGGCGCTCCCGACCTCCGAACTCGCCACGGCAATGCCCCGGAGCGGGGGCGGGTACTACTTCATCTCCCGCGGAATGGGAACTGCCTACGGCGCGATCGTCGGGCTCGGTCTGTGGTTGGGGCTGATGTTCGCCTCCGCGTTCTACCTCGTCGGGCTCGGTCACTACGCGAGCGCCGTCTTCGGCGAACTCGGCGTCGCGCTCCCGTTCAGTCCCGTCATCGGGATCGGACTGGTCTTTGGCGCCGCATTAACGGCGTTGAGTATCGGCGGCACGGAGAACACCGCGAAGATCCAGAACGTGGTGGTCGGGGTCCTCCTCGTGGTGCTCACGGGCTTTCTCTCGTACGGTGTCCTCGACGCCGTGGGCGTGTTCGGTGGGGGAACCGTTCCGGAGCAGTTCTTTTCGCGAGGATACTTTCCGGTGTTGACGACCGCGGCGCTCGTGTTCACATCGTATCTGGGCTTCGCCCAGGTCGCGACCGTCGCGGGCGAGATCAAAGACCCGGGGCGGAACCTCCCGCTGGCGATGGTCGGGTCGGTCCTGATCGTCACGGTCTTTTACGTCGTGACGATCTTCGTCGCGACCAGCGCGTTCGGCGCCGACCGGCTGGGGGAGTTCGGGGAAACGGCCATGGTCGAGGTCGCACGTGACTTCCTCGGATTGCCCGGCGCGGTCGCGATCCTGGGTGCCGGGCTGCTCGCGACCTTCTCGAGCGCGAACGCGTCGATCCTCAGCGCCTCGCGGGCGGTGTACGCGCTGAGCCGTGACGCCTTGCTCCCCAGAAAGGCGAGCGAGATCAACCTCCGGTACGGTACGCCGCACGTCGCGTTGTTGTCCGCCGGCGGGCCGATTCTGGTCCTCGTCGCGACCGGCCGAGTCGAACTGCTCGCGGAGGTCGCCTCGTTCCTCCACCTGATCATGTACGGACTGATGTGTGTCGCCCTGATCGTATTGCGACGGCGGGACCCTGAGTGGTACTCCCCGAGCTATCGGGTACCTGGCTATCCGGTGTTGCCTGCCGTCGGCGCCCTCGCCAGCTTCGGGCTGATCGCGTTCATGCAGCCCGCGTCGATCGGCATCGGCATCGTGGTGATGCTCGTCTCGTACCTCTGGTACCGTTATTACGCTGCGGATGTCACACTCAAGGGGGACATCTAATCATGACGGACCGTCCATCCATACTCGTCCCGATTCGCGTGCTCGAAGGGGAATCGGTCCCGGAGGGCGTTCCCGGCCTCCTCGCGAACGCTCACGTCGTCCTCCTCGGCTATCACGTCATCCCGGAGCAAACGGCACCGGGACAGGCGCAAATGCAGTTCGAGGACCGAGCCACCGACCGCCTCGACGAGTACGAGACGATCTTCGAGGAGGCGGGAGCGACCGTCGAACGGCGGCTCGTGTTCACCCACGACGGCCAGAAGACGATCGACCGGATGACGACCGAACACGACTGTCTGGCCGCGCTCGTCCCGAACGCCACCGGCCCGATCGAGGACGTACTCGTCGCCGTCCGTGGCGCCGTGGGCATCGACCGCCTCGCGCGTGTCGTCGCAGGCCTGTTCGGGGGGACGGAGGCGTCGGTGACGCTGTACCACGTCGCGGAGGACGATGAGACGGACGAGGACGTCGGAACGCTCCTCGATGGACTGGTGGAACGGCTGAAGGACTTGGGGATGGACACGTCGACGATCGAGACGCGTGTCGACCGGGACCGGGGGGCACTCGACGCCATCGTCGAGGCGGCCGAGGAGTTCGACACCGTCGTCATGGGGGAATCCGACCCCTCCCTGACGACGTTCGTGTTCGGCCTGCCGGCGGACCAAGTCGCCGACCGGTTTCTCGGCCCCGTCCTCGTGGTCCAGCGCGAACCGCCGAAACAGACGGACGAGTAAGCGAGCCGACGCGCTAGCTGGTCGACGACGAGCCGACGAACTCGGCCACCCGTCGGGCGACGGCACTCCGGAGCGCGTCGATGGCCAGCGTCGTCCCGCCGTGTGTGATCTGCGGGTACCGGTCCCGGAGCGTCCGGTCCATGACGCGGTCAGTGAGCGCCGACACGGTCGGCGACTGGCCCCCCGAGTCGAGTGCGGTCGCCAGCGACGCGATCGCCTCGGGGGAAGCGATCTCCGCGGCGTACGTCTCCGCCGACTCGGTGATCGGGTCGGGCTCCGGCGGTGCATCCCGATACGCCGGCGCTCGTGTGACCGCCAAGCCGCCACCCTTCTTCCGGTAGAGGATGCCGAGGGCGGTCCCGTCGCCCCAGCGCGTCTCCGGCGGCGCGACACCGTCGGCGGAGAGCGCTCGGACGTGTACCTCCGTGTCGAGCGTCGGAAGCGTCGGGAGGCCGAGCTCGCCGAACGCCCGGTCGAGTTCGTGCGGCAGCAGCGTCGTCTCGGGATGGTCGATATCGAGCCCGACGACCGGCGGAGCGAGATCCCAATCGTAGCCCCGATGCCGGCGATGGACCGCGATCCCCCAGACCGTCACCGCTGTCGGGTCGGCGACGGCGGTGTGCAACGCGTTCCGATCGAACCGACGTCTGAGGTACCGGACGGCGAACTGCTTCCGCGGCGGCACCGAACCTGCCCGGACCCAGGAACCCATCTCGCGCCCGTCGACCGACGTATCGGGAAAGGCGAGCCGTAGTCGGTTGTCATCGCCGAGCCTGATCCCGACGATCGTCCCGTCGGGGTACTCTTGGAGCCGGACGTGGCCGTCCTCCAGGAAGCGGTCGCCGACCGCCGCGAGGGAGGGAAGGAACGGTGTCGACGACGAGGGCGGCATGTCTCCGTCGAGCCGACGTGGGTACTTGAATGTGTAACCGGTCTCTCACGGGTCGCCGGCGCGTTCCGGAACCGAACGGGGAACGACTCGGCTTCGAGGTCACCGTCTCGACCCCGCCGCGGCCGTCCGCGTATCGAAAAAACCAGCGTCGCCGGTCCGAACCGCGTCGACGCTATCGAGTCCCGATGCGGGTCAGTCCGAGCCGAACATCTGGCGCATGTTATTGTATATTCTATATTCGTTCTAAATATTCATTCGGTCCGGCTGCAGTGTATAAGTTTATGAGCAGAATGGGTGTGTTAGGACGACCGCGTTCCTGAGCCCGAAGTCAATTCAGACTGGAGGGTGTAATAAAGACATTCGTCAAGGCGATCTGCTAACATAATTGATTTATCCGTCAGTTAGTAAGGAACCGACGCGGTTCGGACTTCGAAAACAGATTGGTCACAACATTCCCGAATATAATGCGGAACCTGTTGATGTCGAATTGACTAAATCGAAAGGAAGGATTCTGAAATAAATGAAGATAATTATAAACCAATAAATTAGACGGACCTTTCTGGCTACCGACACTCAATTTGGAACCAAATATAAGGAAATGACAATCTCGCATCAGAACTGTCTTGTATAAATATACATCTCCGATTATCTCTCGTGTTCAGATAAGGATGAGAGTGAGGCGGTTTGATTACTAGCTGGTCCATATCAAAAAAAAAAAAAACTCAGCGGAGGTATCGACCATATCGAATTAGACTTTGTGGAACGAGAAGCGACACCGCAATTGTTGTTGAAGCTCGGCTTTCAGGTCCATCTAGCTATCCTATCAATTTGGACATGCTTTCTACCTTTGATATATTCGGTATCGAACGTGCTCGATCAACTTTCACAATCGGTTCACAAGGCCGATTTACAGCCTAAATCTGAGCAAGATCCGGATCATATTACGATTGACGAGACCGCGATCCAACTCAACAATAAACACTATTGGCTGTATGCTGCCGTCGATCCCGAGACGAACGAATTACTCCATACAAAGATTGAACTGACGATAGTAAAGGTTCTCGCCCATTTGTTTCTGGTGTATCTCCGAGAAGCATCATATCTCTGACGCCGTGTTTCTCATCGATAGATCGCACTCGTAACAAGATGTGCGTGTCAGCGCCACGGTTTCGATTTTAGATACAAAAACGTTGAAATCGGAATGGCATTAAACGTGTCTTCAGAGGGATAAAATATCGAGCTGTCGGCTTCTCAAACTGTTTCAGTAACACCGAAGCAGAAACCACCGACGATTGGCTGAGATTGTTCAGCTTCTCATGGAATCAGCTTATCTGAACACAAGGCGATTGCCCGAGGCATAGATTAATACCGTTAGGTTTTTTTTTCGAGATAACTTAAGGTATAAACTGAAGGTAATCAGGCAACTGATTGTTCATACCATGTGTAACACCGTGCTGAACCGACTTATTACAGTTCAGAACATAATATATTAAAATGGAAAGAAAAATAAAGATATCACTTATTGCCATATTATTCTCTGTACCTATATTTGCGAATTCTACGTTGGCCCATACTATACATTACCGTGACGCGTTCTTCTATGCGGACGTTATAGTTGCCAAGGGAATTTTATTGGATGGCCACGTCCCCATGTTATCTGAGACGATGATGTCGGATAGTAGCGTTTATTATTGGGGTAAAATAAAATCTCGACAGTCACAGCCAGTCATTCCTCTCTTCATGTCGATTGGGCAGCTCGTGTCAAGTGTAGATATGTATATTTATTATACCCACATACCCCTTTATTTGGTACATGGCTCTCTCTATTATATTATATCCAAGGAGTTTACCCCTACGCACATCGCACTTCCATTATCCTTGGCAGGTATGATCGGACCACATGTCAGTCCCATGAGAATGGGCGGACGTTACATATTCGGGATCTATCTTTTGTTGGTAATTTGGTATCTAATATATCGTATACGTGTTCCTCACGACAGAATAGTAGGACCAGCCCTTCTACCCGTCATACTGGCATCATTTGTATTTGCTTATCCGCGTCTGTTTATTGAAGCGGCTGTGATCGTCGTGATTGCTTACGCCGTATTGTATAGGTCAGAGAGTATGCTATTACTTTCGGGTTTGATATCGGCAGCTGTGGGTTTTTGGATAATTATCGCAGTACCATTTACCGTGTATGCAGAAAAAATTTCATTCATATCATTAGTACTTGTCAGTGGGACATTTCCAAGTTCCGATCCGTCATTGTATAATGTTCTTGATAGAACACCTTACGGATTAATTTCGTTAGTTCCGTTATTTGTTACCGGATTGCTCGGTGGCTTTGGGGTGCTTACAAAGGTATATTCTTGGGTTAGATCTGCTCAACGTGCCCCTGGGGAGATTATATTATTCATATGGGGAGTCTCCATCATATTGTTTACTATTCTGCACATGTTGACCGGTGCTGGCTGGCTATCATCTCGTTACGTCGCAGTAGCAGTGCCATTGATCGTTGTAGCGGCGGCGATTGGGATTGATAGGGGACTTCCGACCCGATACCACATAAAAAAGATAGCAATTATTTTAATAGTCGTCTCAACACTAATATCATATACACTGGTCGCTGGAACAGCTTGGACAAACATTCATACATACAGCATACAGGAGGAAGAGTCCGCTTCATGGGCAGATAACTATTCAACCGACGCAGTATCCTCTGATATGGCTCAATCCTCATTATTAGTGCCAAAGTCAACTTCGGCAAGGTATCCAAGAGAGCTTACAGATGTCAAATCCATATTTTATACAGGAGATGTAGAGAATATCAAAAATCGGGTTTCTGGGAATCTATTCATTATGAAAGAGGAAATGGTGACTGACGGCTTCTACATACCCCATTATCCTCGAAAACCGATGCCTCGCGGTCGGTATGATTCAATTATATTAGAAAACAATGTTACATATACAAACGGGGAAACCAATATTATCAGTTTCTAAAGTCAATATAGCCACTAAAATACGTAACAAGTTGGCACTTTTATTTCTCAAAAAATAGTTCGCTGAGTGTAGATTAAATACATCTCCGAATCGTGGAGTTTAACTCTGTGATCATAATTCTATTAGTATGGTTGACATAGTCGCGCTTGCTGTAGACGGGATGGAACCGAGCTTGGTAGAGAAGTGGATTGATGATGGATATCTACCTAATCTTGCTAGAGTAGTCGAAAACGGCGCAAAAGGCGTTGCTAAATGCCGATCTGTAGTTTCTGCTACTCAGTGGACAAACCACTTCACAGGTGTCGGAAGCAATCGCCACGGAATAACTGGTTTCGTTCGAGAGAAAGAACCAGAATTCACGAACGAGAAAGGTTCGCCAGAAAGCGATCAATTAATAAATCTCTCAGACATAAATATAAAAACATACCCAGAGATACTCTCTGAGTCTGGGCTAAGTGTGGGGCTAATTAATCCTCTTATACTGTGGCCACCGTTAAATTTAGATGGGGGATTCTGTATTTCCGGAATGTTAACACCCCCTTCTTCAGACAAATGGGTTTATCCAGAGTCACTGTCCGATACAGTTGATGAGTTTAACTATGAAATAGATGTTGAATATGAAGACAGGCCCTACGGATTTATCGATGATGCCATAATTGGAGAGGTTTCATTTGATGACCTTCAGGACGATATTCTGGATGTGTTACGGTCAAGGATCGAGTTTACAAAATATGCTGTTGATGAGTTGTCTAATGACTTCATTTATAGTCTACTCAAGTCCATAGACCTGATCCAACACGTCTTCTGGGCACATATGGAAGAAGGCCAGAACAGATACACTAATACTATCCGTACGTGTTACCAGATGGTTGACGACCTCGTTGGATGGATATTAGATGAATATCCAGAAGCAAATTTGATTGTTTTCAGCGACCACGGATTTGGTGCTCGAAAAGATGCCCCAAAGGCTCTTGGATTGATTTCACACTATATTGGTCGAGTTCTACCAACTATTCCTCACCAGTTCAAATCGTTCCATGCTCAATATATAAAAAAGGAGGCTGAATTTGATATAGATAACTTACAAAAGATTTCTGGGGACCATTCTCGACCAGCGGTTCTAATGGCTGCTGGTCCGGATATCTCTTCAACGGACAATATTCGTGTGCGTTTTGAGGATATCACACCCACTTTAATGACGTTAGCAGGCCATCCAATTCCAACTGAATATTCTGGCGAAGCCATCAGAGAAATTTTACAAGTAGAGCCGACTTATGATGAGATATCGATTTCCATGGATCGGGATCTACGGATAGAACCGAACGACGCAGTTACTAGGCGGCTCCACAATCTTGGGTATGCTGACATGGTTGAAGAATAATCTACGTCTAGGGATGAATGTTGCAAAATCTACATTAAAGCTATATATAGCCGAGGTAGGTAC
>Ga0207757_100727_pt1 | contig 18770 bp, 19 predicted proteins | sample A23P3SouthBayCA_2_FD_187752 | JGI IMG/M metagenome (GOLD analysis project Ga0207757, IMG submission 187752) | Aerobic enrichment media microbial communities from Eden Landing Ponds, California, USA - A23 P3 (2) (SPAdes) | ecosystem: Environmental > Aquatic > Marine > Unclassified | place...
CCGCCGGACCCCATCGTTCAGGTCCGTCCGGGAGACCTGTGCAAGCACCGACCGCGAGCCCGCCCCCGTGTCGAGTCGCCCGGCCGCGCCGAGGGCGAGGCAGGCGGCCCGGCGGACGGGGATTGACTCGTCGCTCAGCAGGCCGACCAGTCGCTCGTGTCGCGTCCCGTCCGCCTGCGGGAGGAGGGCACAGAGCCGCGCGGCGTGCTTGCGGACCGGTGGGTGCTCGTCCGTGAGGAGGTCGGTCAACCGGGCCGCCGGAACGACCGCCGGGTGGCGGGTCGCGAGCCACTCCAGCGCCCACGCGACGCTGTGGCGGACGCTCTCGGACTCGTCGTCGAGCCGGTCCCGGAGCGTGGCCGCCGTCGAGTGGTGGGCCGCCGGGTCCCGGACGATGACCGCCGCGACGGGCCGGGCGACGTTCGCGCGGACACTGGCCACGGGGTCGGTCAGCCCCTGCAGCAGGTCGTCCAGCAGCGGCTCGACAACGGTCGGGTCGTGGGTGCCGACCTCGAAACAGATACGTGCGGCCGCCGTTCGGACCCGGTCGTCGCGGTCGGTCAGCGCACCGACGATCCGGTCGATGGCCGGGGCCATGATGCCGGGGGTCTCCGTCGCTGTCGCCACCAGCTGGGACGCCGCCTCCCGGCGTCGCTCGACGGTCTCACCATCAAGCAGCGCCGTGATACGGTCGTTCGGCACTCCCATTCACCTCCGATACGGCGGGCCCCGAAGTGTAACTGTCGGTGGGACGGTGTGCCGTGACACGGGTGGCTCACTCCCACGCCGGCCCGCCGGGCTCGACTTCGTCGGCACGCTCGCGGAGCCACGCGCGCTGTTCTCGGACCCGAGGCGGGAGGTCGGCGTACGAGTGGTCGAACAGGTCCGCGACCGCGGGCGGTGCGGTCGCCTCGGCGGTCGCCACGGCCTCGTCGGCCTCGCGTTCGGCCCGGTCGTGCTCCGACTCGACGAACGCCTCGTCCGCGATGTCCTGTTCGCGGGCGAACGCGGCGAGCCGGTCGAGGGGGTCGCGCTTGCGCCACGCGGCCACCTCGGCGCGGTCCTCGTACCGCGAGGGGTCGTCGCTCGTCGTGTGGGGACCGTGTCGGTGGACGAGCGACTCGACCAGCATCGGCTCGCCGTCCCGCACGCTCGCGAGCGCCTCCGTCACGACCTCGTGGACCGCCAGCGGGTCCGTCCCGTCGACCTGTCGGCCCTCGAAGCCGTACGCCTCGGCCCGTTCCGCGATGCTGTCGGCCGCGGTCTGTCGCTCGCGCGGCGTCGAGATGGCCCAGCCGTTGTTCTCGCAGAGGAACAGCACCGGGGTGCCGAACACGCCGGCGAAGTTCATCGCCTCGTGGGTGTCGCCCTCGGAGGTCGCCCCGTCGCCCAGGTACGCGACGACGGCCTCGTCGGTCGGGCCGTCGGTGGGATCCACGAGCCCGGCGGCGACCGCGCCGTCGCGCTCGCTCGTGTCCCCCGGGACGTCCGGCGGCGGGTCGGGGGCCACGGCGTTCCGGTAGCCGATGGCCATCCCGAAGCCGACGGCGTGGGGCAGTTGCGTGGCGATGGGGACGGCCTGCGGGAAGAGCCGCACCTCGTGGTCGGAGACGAACTCCGGATAGCCGCGCCGGAACAGGAGCACGTCGCTCATGGGGACCCCGCGGGCGAGCGCCATCGCGTTCGTCCGGTAGGTCGGGAACAGCCAGTCGACCTCGCGCATGGCGTGGGCGGCTGCCACCTGCGAGCCCTCCTGCCCCCGGTAGGGTGGGTAGCCGGACATCCAGCCCCGGCGCTGGAGCGAGAGGGCGCGCTCGTCGAAGACGCGGGCGCGGATCACGTCGCGGAGGAGGGCGCGGACGTCGCTCTCGTCGAGCGAGGTGTCCGCGAGGGGGCGTTCCCCGATGACGCGGTACATGGAGGGTGGGTGTTCTGCGGCCGGGTTAGCCGTTTGGGTGATGACGATACACTTGGTAATGGTCGGCTTTGTCGAATATGTAAAAATTTGGGAACCAGGATACTCTATTATGTGCTTGTTTCCTGGTTTGGATTTCAATTCGGGTCTCCGAAGCCATCGTACTCTCCCGTTTGCCGGTGACGGCGGCGATGGAACCAGCTGCGAAGCCCTCGCCCTTCGATTCCGCCAGGTCTCTCGTTCGTCAGTCTGCTCCGTGGGCCTCACACCTCCCCATCCGCCTGCGGTGCTCGCTCCCTCCGCTTCGCTCCGGTCGCTGTGCTCCTCGGCCCTCGCACGTGTAGAGGCGGCTGGCCGCCGGCACAGCCGCCAGCGCGCGCCCGTCCGACTGACGGGCAAGCACGTACCAACTGAACGGGAAGGCATTCCGGCTGGATTCATCGTGGTTGCCATCACCGTCGCAGTCTGGGCCCTCGCCTCGCCCGACTCACGTCACGAACGAGGCGCCATACTTAATCCGGTGCCGGGGCCACCGTCGGGCAGTGTTCGGGTCCGAAATCGCCCAGCTGGTGCCGCCGCGGACCGACTACGGGACCGTGGCGGACCTGCTGCGGCTGCTGCTCGTGCCGGCGTTCGGGTTCGCCGCCTACCGCGACATCCGGACCCGGCGGGTCGACGGGCGCCTGTGGGCGCCGCTGGTCGTCATCGGGGTCGTGGCGCTGTTGCTCGACTTCTCGCGGGTCGGGCTGACCTCGTTCTCCGGCGAGCGGCTGCTGTTCCGGACGGGCATCTCGCTGGGGCTGGTGGGGGCGCTGGGCTACCTGTTCTGGCGGCTGGGCGCGTTCGGCGGCGCGGACGCGAAGGCCATCATGACGCTCTCGCTGTGTTTCCCGGCGTATCCAGACTACGCGCTCCCGCTCGGGCTTGGGACCGTGCCCGACCATCGCGCGACGCTGGGCGTGTTCTCGCTCACCATCCTCACGAATACGGTGCTGGCGGGGCTGGCCTACCCGCTCGTGCTGGCGGCCGGGAACGCCGTACAGGGCCGGTTCGCGCTCCCGATGTTCATCGGCCGGCCGGTCCGCGTGGGTGCGCTCGGGGAGACGTACGGCCGGCTGCTGGAGACGCCCGACGGGTTCGACCGCGGGGGGCTGGACCTCGATACGCTCCGGATGTACCTCCGCTGGCGCGGGACGACGCTGTCGGCGGTCCGGGCGGAGCCGGCGGCGTTCCGCACGCCGGACTCGATTCCGGCGCCCGACGCGCGTGGCGACCCGACCAGCGGCTCCGTCGCGGAGGGCGAGCCGGTGACCGATGGGGGCCAGCCGGCCGACGGGGACCAGCCGACCGAGGTCCCGCCCGTGCCCCGCGTCCCGACGACGGACGAGCCCACGAAACCGGCCGTCCGCCGCGTGGACGAGTGGGGTGCGGCGACGTTCCTCGACGACGTGGGCTACGCCTACGGCGCGACGGCGGCCGACATCCGCGAGGCGCTGGACCTCCTCGCCGACGCCGAATGCGAGCGGGTGTGGGTGTCGCCGGGCATCCCGTTCGTCGTCCCGATGTTCGCCGGGCTGGTCGTCTCGCTGGTCGTCGGGGACGTGCTGTTCCTGCTGCTCGGGCTGGGGTGAGGGGTAGCCCGGTCAGCCGCCGCTCCGCGCCCACGAAAAGACCTATCCTCGGGACGGGCCTCGCTCCGGGCATGAGCGAGACCGAGTCCGTGGCGACCGACCTCGCCGTCGACCTCGAGTTCGGCGACGACGGGCTGGTTCCCGCCGTCGCCCAGGACGCCGAGAGCGGCGCAGTGCTGATGCTGGCCTACGTCGACGAGGAGGCACTGGCTGCCACCCGTGAGACGGGCTACGCCCACTACCACTCCCGGTCGCGCGACGAGCTCTGGAAGAAAGGCGGTTCCAGCGGCCACGTCCAGCGCGTCCGGGAGGTCCGGGTGGACTGTGACGGTGACGCGCTCCTCTACCGCGTCGAGCAGGAGGGTGGCGCCTGCCACACCGGCTTCGAGAGCTGTTTCTACCGGACCCTCGACGGCGAACAGGTCGGCGAGCGCGTCTTCGACCCGGACAGCGTGTACGACGAGAGCGATGGCGACGGGGACGACGAGGACTGATGTCCGACACCACGTCGGGAACCACGGCCGCGGACGGTGACGAGCGTGTCGAGTCCCTCATCGCGGAACTCGACGCGGCCGACACGGAGTTCGTGCGCCTCCGCGAGCGCGTCGACGAGTACGGCGTCGACGCGCTCGACCGCGTCACGGGGGCCTGCGAGCAGGTCGACCGGCTGTTCGAGCGCTACGAGGACCGCGCCACCGACTACGACGACTTCAAGGGGTACGTGGAGTTCCAGGACACCTTCGTCGAGTTCGTCGCGGACCTGCCCGAGGACCTGCCCGCCCGGGACGCGTTCGAGGCCGCCGACGAGACGTTCCAGCGCTCTCGCCTGAAGGAGAAGCACTTTGCGCAGGCGCGCGAGGACCTCCAGCCCGCCCGCGACCTGGCGCAACTGTACGAGGACTGGCAGGAGGCCCGCCAGCGCTACAGCGACGCCCGATACGCGGTCGCACAGCGGCTGGAGACCGTCGAGACGCGCATCGCGGACCTCGAACAGACGCTCGAGTGGGGCGAGGCGGACCTCGACGCGCCGGTCGAGCGGCTCCGTGACCCCATCGAGACGTACGACGACGCCGTCCGCGAGGCGTTCACCGACCTCCGGCGGGACGCGCCGGCACGCGAGACGCTCGATGTCCTCGCGGCGGCCGCCGCCGAACCGCTGCTCGACGCGCGCCGGCCGCCGACTCGACTGCTGGAGTACGTCCACGACCACGAGGTGGGCGAGGAGTCGGTGACGAAACTGCTGGAGTACGCGGGCTACTCGAACTCGAAACTGGGACACTACGTCGACGACCCGGCGGCGTTCCAGCGGTGTGTGGCCGCCAACGAGACCTACCTCGACCGGCTCGACGCCGAGCCGCTGACGGTGGGTTGGCCCCCGCCGGCGGCGACCGACCTCCGATGGTGGGCCGACGCCGCCGAATCGGTCGTCCGCCGGTTCGCCCCGGAGGACGTGGTCGCGGCGCTCCGGGTGGTCCGGGAGCTGACCCACGATGCCGAGTACGACCGCCTGCAGACGACCGCCGTCGCGCGCGCGGAACTGGGCGAACGCGAGCGCGAGCGCCTGCGGAGCGGCGCGGTCGAGCGCGACCTCGCCGCGGCACGCGAGGCCCGGGACCTGCTGGCTACCGCGCTCGACGAGCATCCGCCGCTGGAGGAGCGCTGAGCCAGCCGGCGTCAGTTGCTCGTCGCGTTGCTCCGGGCGGTCGGACTCGCCGTCCGCACGTCGGTCGGGGTCCGGTCGCCGCGGGAGACGCTCAGGACGCGTGCGATGTTCCCCTTCCGGTAGAACAGTTCGGCGGTGTCGCCGAGCCGGACGCTGTTGAAGTCCCCACGGGTGAGGTTCGCCTCCCCGCAGCCGCCCGCCCCCTCGGCATCGGGTGCGCAGTCGTGCTGGACGAGGTAGTCGACGGCCGCGTACTGGCTGTTCAGCGCCTCGCCGAGCGGCTGGGAGACGATGAGCGGCCCGTCCTGCTGGAAGTCGTTCTGGTGGCCACGGGCGATGGTCCGGGCCTCGCCGATGGCGTCGTAGGCGATGCGGCCGCGGCCGTTCTCGGTCTCGACGATGACGTACTTCGCGCGGACCAGGCCCGTCTGCGTGACGCCGAGCGTGCTGAGGCACCCGCTCAGGGCTGTCGTCGTGCCGAGTGCCGCCGCGCCGAGCGCCCGGAGCGCTGCCCGTCGTCGCATGGCCGTCGGTTCGGGAGGTGGCGCAAGGAGGGTTGCGGTCGCGGTCGGGCTGTGACGGGGCTGGACGAGGCAGAAGACATTTCAGCGTCTTTCGGGCATGCCTCGTATGATATCTCCCACGACCGCCGAGTTATCCGATGACGACCGACGGTTGATCGAACGGGCCGAGGCGGCCACGAAGACCGCCTTCGACCCGGACCGGTGGGACGGAGCGCACATGGTGGGTGCCGCCGTCCGGGCCGCCGACGGCCGGACCTTCACCGGGGTCAGTATGCCGTCGAACGTCGGGCGAACCAGTATGTGTGCGGAGCCGGTCGCGCTGGGGAGCGCGATCGGGGCCGGTGTGTGCGACTTCGAGGCAATCGCTGCCGTGCGCCACCCGCTCCCCCAGGAATCCCGTGATTTCGAGGTCGTTCCGCCCTGTGGTGCGTGTCGGGAGCTCATCGCCGACTACGGTCGAGACGTAGCGGTCGTCGTCCCCCACGACGAGGAACTGCGGACGGTCACCGCGATCGACCTGCTTCCGACGCGGAACTGGTAGCCCCGTACGCTCCTCCCGCCGGACGACCCACACGTCGACCGACGACCGCTCAGACGTTCCCGGTCACGTCCTCGTACGCGCCCGCCTCGTACTCGTCGTCGGGCACCACGACCACGCTGCCGAAGCCCTCGCGGTCCTGCAGCATCTCGTGGGCGCGGTCGGTCTCGCTCATCGGCAGCACGTCGCGGACGTACGGTGTGAGCGTGCCGTCCCACACCAGCGAGAGGACATCGTCCATCTCGCCGGGCGTCCCCATCGTGGAGCCCATGATGTCCAGTTGCTTCCAGAATATCTGCGTGATGTCCGTCTCCGGGTTCGGGCCGGTCGTCGCGCCGCAGGTGACGAGGCGTGCGCCCTGCGTGCAGGCCTTGATGGAGTCCTGCCACGTCGCCGCGCCGATGTGGTCGACGACCACGTCCGCACCGCGGCCGTCAGTGTCGCCCTTGATAGCGTGGACGAAATCCTCCTCGTCGTAGTTGATGAGGTGGTCGGCGCCACACTCGGCGGCCAGCTCCAGTTTCGCGTCGCTGGACGCGGTGGCCCACACCTCGGCGCCGGCGTTGGCGGCGATCTGGACGGCGGCGTGGCCCACACCACCGGAGGCACCGTGGACGAGGACGTTCTCGCCCTGCGTGACCTCGGCGCGCGTGGTGAGCATCCGCCACGCGGTCTGGAAGACGAGCGGCGCGGCCGCCGCCCGGACGAAGCTCACGTCGTCCGGGATGGGGACGAGGTTGTCCTCGGCGAGCGCGCTGTACTCGGAGTGGACGCCGGTCGTGTGCTCGCCGATGAGCATGAAGTTCTCACACAGCGAGCGGTCGCCGTCCCGACAGAACTCGCACGTGCCACAGGAGGTGGCGGGCGCGACGGCCACACGGTCGCCCGCCTCGAACCGGGTCACGTCCTCGCCGACCTCCTGAACGACGCCCGCGCCGTCGCTCCCGGGGATGTGTGGGAACTCGCCGGGGCTCGGCATCCCGCGCCGGGTCCAGACGTCGAGGTGGTTCAGGCCCCCCGCCTTCATCTCGACCAGACACTCGTCGCGCCCGACCTCGGGGTCCGGCAGCTCGTCGTACTGGATGACGTCGGTGTCGCCGTGCTCCTCGTAATAGACTGCCTTCATAGGCCGGGCGTCGGAGGGCTCGGGCAAAACGGTAGCGGTGCCGGAAGGTCCGGGAGAAAGATTATGTCGGACGTCCGATGACTGCCGTCGTGCGCGACCTCGCGCTCGTCGCCATCGCGCTCGGGGGCCTCCTGCTCCTCGCCGGCACGACCACGTACGTCCAGGAGACGGGCTGTCGGAACGTGGACCACGTCGACGTTCTGGAGGCTGACCCCGGGGAGTTCGCGACGGTGACCGACTACCGGAACCTCAGCGAGGCCGACCAGCGGGCGTTCAACCGGGCCCGGACCGGGTGCCACAGATCCGGTCCCGACGCCATGTTCGTCCGCTACCGGAACACGACCTACGAGGTGGTTCCGGTCGTCGTCGACCCGCCGCCGCCGTACGGACTCATCGTCGGGTCGCTCCTCGCCGGCGGCACGCTGCTGCTGGCCGGGGTCGCCGAGCGCGTGTAGCCGGACCGACGCGACGCAAGACCCATAGCGGCGTCCCCGCTAGTTCGGGTGGATGCGGACCTCGTATCTGGGTGTGGCGGTGCTCATCGTCGGCCTCGTCGCGATGAGCGCCGGCGCGGCCACCTACGTCGACGCCCAGAACTGCCGGACGGTCGCCGGCCTCTCGGTGACGCCCGTCGAGGACCCGCCCACGAACCTCACCCGGGTCGCGTACGCGAACCTCACGGACGACCAGCAGCGGGTCTTCGACCAGGTCCGGGGCGCCCGCCAGGCGCTTGTCCAGCGTGGCGTGTTCACCGAGGCGCTCGTCGTCCCCTACGAGGGCACCGACTACGTGGTCGCGGTCAGCGAGGAGTCCTCGTGCGGTGACCCCGGCCGCGACGGCGTCCGGGTCCCGCTTCTCGGCGGCGCGGCGCTCCTGCTCGTCGGCGCCGGCGTGGCGAAGTACGGGAGCTGATGGCGTATCATCGGACCTCATCGAGAACATACTGACTTCGCTCGGAATCCGATTGGTTTCCCAGAAATGTCTCTGTCCGGCGCTTCCGGTCCCCGCACACTAACCTACCGCCGGGTCGAACGACGGGCCATGACCGATGACGCCGATGCCGACCACGAACCCGACCACAGCCATGGCAGCCACGACGGGCACTCACACGACCACGACGACCACGGGCACTCACACGACCACGACGACCACCACTCACACGACATCGAGGCGCTCTCGGTCGGCGTGGTCACCGTCTCCTCGTCGCGGAGCGTGAAGGACGACCCCGCAGGCGACGCCATCGTGGCGGCGTTCGAGGGCGCGGGACACGATGTCGCGGTCCGCGAACTCGTCAACGACGACCTCGACGGCATCCAGTCGACGGTCGACCGGCTGGTCGCGCGCGAGGACGTGAACACGGTCGTCACCACCGGTGGGACCGGCGTGACGCCGGACGACGTGACCATCGACGCCGTACGGCCGGTCCTCCGGACGGAGCTGCCGGGCTTCGGGGAGCTGTTCCGGCGGCTCTCCTACGAGGAGGTCGGGACGCGGGTCGTCGGGACGCGCGCCCTCGCGGGTATCGCGCGTGGCGTCCCCGTTTTCTGTGTCCCCGGGAGCGAGAACGCCGCACGGCTGGGTGCCGAGGAGATAATCGTCCCCGAGGCGCCCCATCTCGCCGGGCTGGCCCGGCGCGACGACGCGGAGGAGGAGCCGGACGACGGGGACGCTGACGAGACGGCCTGAGCCGGCCGTCAGGTATCGAGCGGGTCGTCACAGCGAACGACGGCGGGGTCGCCCTCGGTCAGTTCCAGGTCGCCGCCGAACGCCGCCACGAGGTCGCGGTTCGTCTGCAGGTGGTCGGTGAGACGGCGGGTCGTCACCTCCCCGCCGGCCAGCGCCAGCACGACCGCGAGCTGGTCGGCCGTGTGCCCGTCGACGGCCGGCCCGTCGTTGGCCGTCCCGTCCGCCCGCCGGAATCGGTCGAACGCGCCGACGGCATCGCCGGCCACCTCCTCCATCGGCTTCCCCTTCTCTCCGAGGCCCGTGAACCCGGCCCGGCCGTCCGCGCCGTGGGCCACCACCGTCAGGACGGCGCCCGGGGAGTCGGTCTCGACGTACTCGGGGTGGGTTTCGACCGGGAGTGGGGTCAGGTCGCGGAGCGACTGGCGGGCCGCCCGGGCGCCGCGCTCGGCCACGTCGGCGTCGGCGAGGGCCTCGGCCGCGACCGAGTGGACGGAGAGTCGCTCCACCGGTCCGGTGTCGCGCAGTTCGAGCGGATGCGGGTCGGCGCTCCCGAGCCGGAGGCTGGCCTCGCCCCCACCGGCCGGGTAGAACCCGCGCCGCGAGACGGTCGCCCGGGCGTCCAGACCCGCCCGCCGCGCGAACGGGAGCTTCACCCGCCGGTAGTGGTCCGTCGTGGGGGCCCACTTGACGTCCGTACCGCCGGTCGCACGCACGACGAGTTCCTCGTCATCGTCGAGCGCGGCCGAGAGCGGCAGGAGTGCGTCGAACACCAGCAGCATGCTCCCAGCGGTGTCGATGTCGACCTCGTACTCGCCCGGGCGGACGGGTCCGGGCTCGAAGGTCAGGGTCTCGGAGCCGTACTCGGCCTCGGCCACGTCGGCGTCGCAGGCGTCCGCAACGGCCTCGACGGCGGCGAGGTGCTGTGATTTGAGCCCCGGTTCCGGCCGGTCCCCACGGATGCCGGTCATCTCGAACGCACGGCCGGTGACCGCCGAGAGTGCGAGCGCCGTCCGGAGGAGCTGACCGCCGCCAGCGCTCCCGTCGAGGTCGAGCATACCAACCGTCCGCACCCGCCCGGCCTCAACCCTGCGGTGGCGTGGGCCGAACCCACACGCCGCGGTCGGCAGGCACACGTCCCCGCCCGCCGAAGGCAGCGCATGGACAAACAGCCCCTCCGCGAGCGGGTGTGGGACGAACTCGAGGACGAGGGCGAGGCCCGGTTCCCGTTCCCGCCGCACGGGCGCATCCCGAACTTCGCGGGTGCCGACCGAGCGGCCGAGCGCCTCGCCGAGACCGACGCGTGGCGCACGGCCGAGACGGTGAAGGCGAACCCGGACGCCCCCCAGCTTCCGGTCCGCCGGGCCGCGCTCCGGGCGGGCAAGACCGTCTACATGGCGGTCCCGCGCTTGCGTGACGAGCGCTGCTTCCTCGAACTCGACCCGGGAGTGCTCGACGACTACGATGCGGCGACGACCGTGAGCGGGTCGAGCGACCATGGCCGTCAGGTCGGTCCCGACGCGATGCCCGACATCGACCTCGTCGTCTCGGGGAGCGTCGCCGTCTCCGAGTCGGGCGCACGGGTCGGCAAGGGTGAGGGGTTCAGCGACCTGGAGTGGGCCGTGCTACGGGAGCTGGGGCTGGTGGACGATGGAACGCCCGTTGCGACGACTGTCCACGAGTTGCAGGTGCGCGAGGAGGACTGGGCGACCGACGCCCACGACGTGCCGCTGGACCTCGTCATCACGCCCGAGCGGACGGTGGAGACGGGGAGCGTGGGGAAGCCGAAGGGTATCGACTGGTCGTTGCTCTCGGAGACAGATATCGATGAGATGCCCGTACTCGGGCGGTTCCGAGACGGTAGCGACTGATACCGGACGAGTGGCTACTTCTCCCGGACGACGACGAACTCCGCGAGATCGCGCAGGTAGTCGACCGCGCGGGAGTCCCGATGGGTCGCGGTGTCGAGCGCGGCGAGCGCGGCGTCGGACTCGTCCCGGGCGCGCTGGTTGGCCTCCTCGGGCGTGAGGTCGGTCACCTGCACGATGGAGGGGCGCTCCATCTCGGCGTCTTGCCCCGTGGGCTTGCCCAGGTCCTCGGGGTCGGCCGTCTCGTCGAGCACGTCGTCGCGGATCTGGAAGGCGATGCCGACGCGCTCGGCGTACTCGCCGAACGCCTCGACGCGGTAGGGGTCGGCATCGGCGGCGACCGCGCCGAGTTCGGCGGCCGCGCGGAACAGCGCGCCCGTCTTCCGGCGCGCGAGGTCCATGTACTCCGCCTCGTCGCTCGGTATCGCGACGAGTTCGGTGGCCTCGCCCATCCCCAGCTCCACCATCGCCTCGGCCACGATCTGCATCGCGTGCTCGTCCGCGGAGAACAGGTGGAAGGCCTCGCCCAGCAGACCGTCGGAGGCGATGATGGCCGGGCCGTGGCCGAACTCGACGTGTGCGGCGGTCTCGCCGCGCCGGAGGTCGGACTCGTCGATGATGTCGTCGACGACGAGCGAGGCGTTGTGGACGAGTTCGACCCCGACGGCGAAGTCCACGGCGACCGAGTCCTCGGCCAGCGGGTCGCCGCCGGCGGCCTCGCAGGCGAGCATCGTCAGGGTGGGGCGGACACGCTTGCCCCCCGACAGCGAGACGTGCCGGACCTGGTCGGCCAGCGCCGACGGCTCCACCCCGTCGAGGACGGCCTCCAGCCGGTCCTCGACCAGGCTCCGCCGACGTTCCAGATACTCCATCACGAGAAGAAAGGCCCGGAGCCCGGAAGTACGTGACGGAGTCGGGCACCTGCGTGGGAGTCCGTGTGGCCTGGGGGGTCGTTCCCCCGGACGACTCCGGCAGTTCGCGCATCTATCTATCTAGTGTCAAGGCACTCCCCCATCGGACCCGTCCGTCCGTGTATGTTCACCTTCCAGCCCATCGTCCTCGCGGGGGCCGTCGCCGGCGTTCTCGCGGCGGCGGTCTACCTCTCGGTCGCGGTCGTCGCATCGCTCCGTGGTGGCCGGTCACGAGCCGCCGCCCGCCGTCTCGCCCCGATGACGGTCATGCCCGCCGTCGCCGCGTTCTTCCTCTCGTCGCTCGTCCTCGCCGGGACGCTCCCGGCCGCCGCCCCGCTCGCGGGCGTCGTCCTCGTGACCGCCGGGCTGGTGCCGTCCATGCGGTCGCTGTGGCGGACCTCCCCCGGGCGGTCGGCCTCGCGGACGACGCCCCACACCGCCGACTGAACGTCCCGGTTCCGTCGCGGTTCCTGCGTCTGTTCCTCCTCGCATCCTGTGTCTGTTCCTCCTCACACGGTGAGCGTACACGTTGGCCGGTGACCGTAGCGGTCACCCGGTCGAGCGCCGAGCGACGACCCGCGACCGGTGCTACCGCTGGCCGGGCGGCGAAAGAAGGAACGAGTGGGACGGTGACCGTCTACAGGTTCGGGGCCTCACCGCCGAACTCCTCGATGAGTTCGGGGACGACGTCGAACAGGTCGTCGACGATGCCGTAGTCGGCGAGGTCGTAGATGGGCGCGTTCGGGTCCGTGTTGACCGCCACGATGGTGTCGGCGCCCTTCATGCCGGCGACGTGCTGGACGGCGCCGGAGATGCCGATCGCGATGTAGACATCCGGCGTTACGACCTTGCCGGACTGGCCGACCTGCCGGTTCTTCGGCAGCCAGCCGTTGTCCACGATGGGCCGGGACGAGGAGAGCGTCGCGCCGAGCGCGTCGGCGAGCTCCTCGACGAGGACGAGGTTCTCCTCCTCCTCGATACCACGGCCGATGGAGACGAGCACGTCGGCCTCGGAGATGTCGACGTCGCCGCCGCCGACCTCCTCGAAGCCGGTGACCTCGGAGCCGATGGCGTCCTCGTCGATGTCGACGTCGACGGCACCGACCGCGGCGTCGCCGTCGCCCTCCGCCTTGGGCCATTCGGCCGGCCGGATGGTGAGGGCGTACTGGTCCGCCTCGACATCGTACGTCGTCTCGACCTTGCCACCGTACTGCTCACGGGTGATCTCCGTCGTGTCGCCGCCGTCCAGCGCGATGGAGTCGGTCACGAGCGGGAGGTCGAGGTCGTCGGCCACGGCCGGGGCGTAGTCGAGCCCGTTGACCGTGTTCGGCATGAGGAGCACGTCCGCGCCGCTTGCCTCGTACAGCTGCGGGATGGCCTGCGCGTAGACGTCGTGGTTGAACTCCTCGCCGTAGTCGACGGTGTGGATGGCGTCGACGCCGTCGCGGTTCAGGTCGTCGGCGAACCCGTCGACGTCGCCGGAGATGACGCCGAGGTGGAGCTCGCCACCGAGTTCGTCCGCCAGCTCGCGGCCGGCGGTGATGACCTCGTAGGAGACGTCGCGGAGCTCGCCGCGCCGGTGCTCCGTGATCGCGAGGACCGTCATCCCTCGACCACCCCCTTCTCGCGGAGGAAGTCAGCCAGCTCGCCGGCGGTCTCCTCGGCCGAGCCCTCCCAGATGGTCGCGTCGCTCTCGGACTCGGGCTCGTACATCGACGTGCGGGAGACGTCGGACTCCAGCGTCGACTCGTCGAGTTCCAGGTCGCCCAGCTCGTGGACGTCGAGCGGCTTCTGCTGGGCCTGGCGGATGCCGCGCAGGCTCGCGTAGCGCGGTTCGTTGATGCCGGACTGGATGGTGAGGACGGCGGGCGTCTGCACGTCCGTCAGCTCCTCGATACCACCCTCCAGCTCGCGGTGGACGTGTGCCACGCCGCCCTCGATGTCGAGGTCGAGCGTGTTGACGACGGCAGCCCACTCCATGTCGAGCTTGTTCGCCAGCGCGACGCCGGTCGCGCCGTTGGAGTCGTCGGCCGCCTGGACGCCGGAGAAGATGAGGTCGGGTTCCTCCTCCTCGGCGACCGCGGCCAGCATCTCGGCCTTGGCCTCGACGGAGAGGTAGTCCGCGCCCGCGAGGGAATCGTCCCAGACACGGATGGCCCGGTCCGCGCCCTTCGCGAGCGCCATCCGGATGGTCTCCTCGGACCGCTCAGGCCCGATGGTGACCGTCACCACTTCCACGTCGTCGTTCTCCTCACTGGTCTGGACGGCTTCCTCCACGGCGTAGTCGTCCCACTCGTTGAGGTCGTACTCGAGGTAGCTCTCGTCGACGTCGAGCCCAGAGATCTGGAACTCGTCCTCGACCTCGGCCACCTCTTTCACGGTGACGAGTATCTTCATGCTAGTCGTTACAACCCAGCAGTCGTTGGTGAATAAACGTTTCCGAACGCCCCGAGCAGCGTCGCCGTTGGCCGACGATATGAGGGCTGTTCAAGCCGATTCCGACGGCTACGCCTCTCGGTGTCGGCAAGATTCGCCCGGGCTGTCACTCCTCGTCCAGTTCGGTCACGTCCTCGTCGGGGAAGCTGATGAGGTTCTCCCGGCCGATCCGGAGCTTGTCGATGCGGTCGGCTTCGTCCATCGCGGACAGCAGCTGGGACACCTTCGCGTTCGACCAGCCCGTCTCGGAGACGATGTTGGCCTGCTTCATCCGGCCACCGTTCCGTTCGAGCAGCCGCTCGACCCGCTCCTCGTCGCTGAGAAGCTCCGTGTCCGTCTCGGCCTCGTCCGTCCCATCGCCCCCGGCGGTAGCTGCGCCACTGGCGGCGGTCGCGTCCGCCCCGTCCGCGGCGCCCGCCTGGGCATCGCCGGCTTCCCCAGCGGCCGCGCCGCCATCGGTCCCGTCTCCTGGTCCAGTCGGTGCGGGGCCGTCGTCGTCGTCGTCACGCCGCCGTCGGAGCACGAGCAGCACGGCGCCGACCAGAAGCAGCCCACCGACCCCCCCGATGACGAGCAGTTCGCCGGGGAGTGGCGAGCCGGGTGTCGGCGTCGGCGAGTCGGGCGTCGGTGTCGGCGAGCCGGGTGTCGGCGTCGGCGTCGGGGCGCCGTTCCGTTCGTAGGTCGCCGCCACGTCGCCGGGTTCGAAGGTCGCCGGGCCCTCCCATCGGAGGACGCCCGCCCGCGGAGTGGTCGTCGCCGTGAACACCCCGTATCCCTGTGGGGGTCGGACCTCGAGCGTCTGCCCGGCCGCGAGGCCGGGAAGCCACGTCCCCTCGCTCGTGTTGAACGCGGAGCCGAACCGGAGTCGGCCGTCGGTCCCCCGCGCGAAGTCGGTCCAGGTGAAGTTCAACGTGAGGTGCCCGGTCGCGGTCCCGTTCTCCCCTTCCACGACCGTGGCGTTGCGCTCGACCGCCCGGATGGTCATCGACCGGTTGACAGTCGCGTTGGCCGCGCGGTTGGCGCGCCGGAACGTCGTGATGTCGAATCCGACATCGGCGTCCCCGCGCTCGTATCGGCGCGCGAGATCATCGAAGGCGGCGCGGTCGCTCTCGTTCTCGAGCTCGAACGCCGTCACGGCCGACCATCGTGCGTCCCCGTTCGGCTGGAGCTGTACGACGAGTGCGGTCCCGTCGCGTGGTGGCGTCTCCGACTGGACCGTGGCGATGCCGGTCGAATCGGTGTCGATGTCGGGGTTCGCAGGAGCTGGTGCTGTCGCCGTGGCCGGGGCGGTCGCAGCGACAACGACCATCGCGGCGAGGACGGCGAGGGCAAGCGTCGGCTGGAGGGCGGCACACGACCTCGCCCGCATACGGTGCGGGTGGCGGTGGAGTGCGGAAAACGCTTTCCATCGGGGAATGAAACGTCTGCACGCTGGATAAAACGTCTCAGCGCCGCTGCACCCGTCTCGCGAGGCCGTTGTCCGTGACTGCTCTCCCCCCTCGGACGCGACGGACGACTTTTTACTCCCGGGGTCGGAGGGGTGGGACATGAGCGGTCCCCGTTCCCTCCACGCGCCTGCCGTCGCGGCCACACTCGCGCTCGCGGTCGCGCTGGTGCTCGCTCCCGTCGCGGGACTCCCTGCCGTCGGTGGGACCTCCGCCACCCCAGCCGTCCCGGCTACGACCCCGGGGACGCCCCCGGATGCGGCACAGTCGCTCGCCGATGGCGACTACGTCGACACGCGTGCCGCCGGTACACGGCTGCCGGCGTCCCTCCGCGAGCCGGTCCGGTCCGAGCGGAACACGACCGCGTATCTGGCGCTCGCGGCGGACCTGGAGACCCGCCAGTTCGGGACAGCCACGTTCGACGTGGGCGGGGCCGTCGCGGCCGACGGTGGTTCGACACACTCGACCTACGAGACGACCTGGCTCCGCTCGTCGTTCACCAGTGTCGGCGACAATCGAACGGAGCGCCGGCGCATCGTCGAACGCAGCGCCGACCGGCTGGACGCCCGTATCACTGCCCTCGAGCGTCGTGAGGGCCGTGCGCTCGAACGGTACAACAGCGGCGACATCTCCGCCCGGACGTATCTGCGCGAACTGGCCGCTATCGACCGGGCTGCGGGGTCACTCCGTGAGGCCGTCAGTCTCCTGCACACGTACAGCTCGGCGGTCGGTCAGCCGGTCTCCGAGCGCCGTATCGCGGCCCAGAAGGTCCGCCTGCTGTCGCTCGAAGGCCCCGTCCGCGCCCAGGTCGCGGCCTCCATGTACGGGGACCAGCCGCCGACGCGGGTCTACATCGAGACCTCCAGCCAGGGCGTCGTCCTCGCCACCATCGACCGCGGTCCCTTCACGCAGGAGTACCTCCGGGAGGCGTACGTCCCGTCGGCTCGCGACCCCGATGGACCCGACCGGTTCGAACAGAGCGGTGAGAAACTCGAGGCCGCCAGGGACCAGGCTGCAGCACTCTACCCCTGGGCCTTCGAGAACCAGGGCGGCACCTCCATCGGGACGTTCACCGGCGAGCCGTTCCTCTACAACGCTGGCGTCTACTCCGTCCGTGTCGGGCATCCCCACGGAACGAGCCGGACGTACGACCTCATCACGTTCCTCGATGGTGGGACCCGGGATGTCTTCCGCGAGATCCAGTACAAGGACCTCTCCGCCGTGCCGACGGTGTTCGCCGACGAGAACACCTCCGACGGCGTCCGCCTCGCCGTCGAGCGGACCAGAACCGGCGGCCCGATGCGCGTGACGGTGACGAACGAAGCCACGGGGGACCCGATCCAGGCGACCGTCCTCGTCAACGGGGAGCGCGTCGGCATGACCGATATCGAGGGAGAGCGCTGGGTCATCGCTCCCGGACCGACAGCGACCATCACGGTCGTCACCGAGGGGACGGAGGTCTCGACGACCGTCTTCAGCGACGGCGCGCCGACCGGCTGAGCCGGACGCCCGTAGCTTCTTGTCGGATGCCGGGACCAGACGCCCCGTGTCGCCGCGTCCCGACCGTGCCGTGTCGCCCGTCCTCGGGTCCATCCTGCTCGTGGCCCTCACCGTCAGTCTCGCCGCCGTCGTTGGAGGCACCGTCCTGTCCGGGGCCGTCCCCACGGAGCCACCGCCGCGTGCCACGCTCGACTGCCGGGCCGACGCCGCTGCCGACCGCGTGACCTGCGTCCACGGTGGCGGCGACCGTCTGGACGTGCGGGACCTGGAGGTCCACATCACCGTGGACGGCGAGCCGCTCGCCCACCAGCCGCCGGTCCCGTTCTTCGCCGCGCGGGGGTTCCACGCCGGCCCGACGGGGCCGTTCAACAGCGCCGCCGACTCCAACTGGTCCGCCGGCGAGTCCGCAGCCGTCCGGCTCGCGGGGACGAACCGACCCGGACTCACACCCGACGCCCGGGTGGGAGTCACGGTCATGGCCGGCGACCACGTGGTCGTGCGGGCACGTGCGACCGCGAGTTAATACAGATATGGTGGGTTTCCACCCGATACATCGGAATTATGCTGTCAAAACCGATGTATGAGGGTCGTGGAATGGGGATAAAGATGATTCTGGACCCGAACGGACGGCCGGCGCCGGAGGGTCAGTCGTCGGCCGACGCGTCGACGGGGTCGGTCTCGGCGTCGGTGGCCTCCTCCGCCGGGTCCGTCTCGGCGTCACCGGGAACTCGCGCCAGGGTGGTGATGGCGATTTCGGGGTTGTAGTCGGGCCCCATCGTGACGTGGCGGAACTCCTCGTAGCCGGCCGCGGCGAACATCCGGTCGGCCTCGGCCTCGTCGTAGAACAGCATGATGGCGTCGGCGAGCTTCTGGAAGACCGTCGAGTTGGGGTAGTTCGGGCCGACGACGAGTACCGGACCGCCCGGCTTCACGACACGGCGGAACTCCTCGAGCGCGTCGACCGGATTCGGCCAGTACTCGATGCTGCCGGAGGACCAGAGCGCGTCGAAGGTGTCGTCCTTGAACGGGAGCCGTTCTGCGTCCCCCCGGTGGAACTTCACCTGCCCGCGCGTGCCGAACTTCGCGTAGGCCTTCTCCAGCTGGTGTTCGGACTGGTCGAGCCCGTAGATGTCTTCCGTGTACTCCAGCAGTCCCTCCGTGGCGAAGCCGGTGCCACAGCCGACATCCAGCACGCGGTCGCCCTCGTCGATGTCGAACAGCTCCAGCGCCTCGTTGCGCATCTCCTCGTTCCAGATGAACGGGTTGATCTCGTCGTACACCTTCGAGAGGTACTTGTAGAAGAACCGCGCGCGAGCCTTGTTCTCGAGGAGTCCCATTACCCTCGTGTTGGGTCCCAGCGGGCATAATTCCCCTGCTTCCGGGGCCGTGCCGGCCCGGATACGGTCGCCGACCGCGGGAACTAACCCCACGCCCTGCCACCGCCGAGCCATGAGCGAGGACGTGCTGGTTCCGGGCGGACGCGACGTGCGCGGGACGCTCGATACGCCCGACGGCGAGGCGACGGCCTGC
>Ga0207757_100728_pt1 | contig 18755 bp, 25 predicted proteins | sample A23P3SouthBayCA_2_FD_187752 | JGI IMG/M metagenome (GOLD analysis project Ga0207757, IMG submission 187752) | Aerobic enrichment media microbial communities from Eden Landing Ponds, California, USA - A23 P3 (2) (SPAdes) | ecosystem: Environmental > Aquatic > Marine > Unclassified | place...
TCGGGGCGAGCCACGAGAGAGTCTTACCGCTTCCAGTTGGATTCACGTTTCCGACGACGTCAATGTCATCGTCCAAAATGGCGTCCCGCATCCGGATCTGGTGTTGGTCGGCATAGCTCTCTTCGAGCGGGAAGTACTCGTCAGTACGCTCACCAGGCATATGAGCGCCTGCAAGCGTTCGCGTGGCACTGAAAGAGTCGTCAAAATTCAAGTCCACCATTTATGCCTCAGCAGTATCGAGGAACCGCAGATCGCTGGGGAGCGCCTGTGGGCTGTCCTCCCCGAACTCGAAATGCGGCCCCACGAGGTCGGCGCCTGTAATGAGGTCGACCGGATTCATACGCTCCCATTCTAATCCGCCCTCGATCGTGTAGGTCGAGCGGTCGATATCGAGATCGGCGATCGGATGCGAGAGCTCGAATCTCCCTTCCTGAATCGGGGCTTCGAATGGATCAGTTGTGACGCGAGCAAGACTAAGTTTCTTCCCAACGCGTGCATATGGGGGTAACTCGTCCAACACTGTATCCCGAGTCACTTTGTCGTCACAGATCGCGTACGTCTGGAACGTGATCCCAGGGTCGATCATTTTCATGTGGCCCGTCTCCTTGAAGTTCGCCGATCCCCGCTCGCTGGCTTGGCGGAACTCGTCGGGCTTCACGGCGAACCGACGTGTGGTGTAGGACGGCTCGTTGCTCGCGACCGCGGGGAAGAGATACACCTCGTTCCCGAACTTGGAGGCATCTCGATGGGCCACGTAGTGGGGTGTGTGTTCAGCGATCCGGAATGCAGATGGGAAGAGACCTAGCGCATAGTACAGCGCGGTATGCATCACGAGGGGCCGCGTGAGGAAGGTCTCACCCGCTTCCCGTGAGGCGTAGTAGAAACTATCCTGCAGGGTGAACTCGATGTCGATACCGTAGACGGACTCCGAAGACATGGCTAGTCCCCGCCAGGTGCGCGGCTGACGTAGTCTTCGACGGCATCGAGCTGTACGCCCATGACGTCGTGGAGTGTCTCTTCGTCCCGCAGGGCAGTCAGTATCTCAGTGACCTCCGACTCAGAGACAACATCGAAGTCGAGACCGCGAGCCTCGGTAATATGTTCGTAGGCGCTAATAGTTGCTTTTTTAACATTATCCAGTGGCAGCGTCGACGCCTCTACAACGTCGTTTGCGTGTGCGAATTCGTTGCCGGTGAGTTCAGCAACTGTCTCGCGAGCGACTTCCAAGTTCGCCGGCCCTTCGTCGTGCCCCGCGTATACACCGAGGACGTGGTTCGTAACGTTTCCACCACGCGTTTCGCCGGCACCGTAGTGGTTCGTCCGGTCGAGTACTGCAAGCACAAAGAGAACTTCCTCGGGGAGCGCGCTATCCAGCGTGACGACGCTGGGGAACATCGTGCCGGGTCGGACAAAGTCGGGCGTCCACGTGCCCTGTCCTTCGGCAGCTTTCTGTCGTGTTTCATCGCCGGCCGCCGTCTGGGTGTTTTGTTGAAGTGTAACCGAGGCGTCACGTAGTGAGTACGCCGAGTTGTAGTAAACGCGGCTCCGCTGGCTCACACCCTTGTTGCCGGCGGCACTTCCAAAGAGCACGCTCTCGGGCGTGTTCTGGCGCATGTCGTTAGGGTGCATGCGGTCTTCTTTGCACGAGTCGGATTCACCACCCAGCACGTCGCGTTGCAAGCTTTTCGCGGTTCGTCGCTCGGCGCCGGGCTGCTTGCGATAGAACAAATCAACGGCTCGCGTCTCAACGGTGTCCTCACCTGGTCGACCCATTCGAACAGTCATGGTGTTCCCGCGTTCACCATCCGTTGTGAAACGGGCGGGCGCTGTTACCTCACGAAGGACTTGAATATGGGTCCGGCGGTTCTGGCGGATGTTCCTAATTTCTTCTACAGTACCACTCGCGATCGCGTCGGTGAATTCGTCAATATCCATGTTAGTTAGCCTCCGTTGTAGTTTCGTCGTCGCTGCTGTCGTCTAGATTATCGAAGAACTCCTGTTCGCGTTCGCGCATTGCCGCATTGTAGCCGGCGGCAAGGGAGTTTTCTTGCCGGCGCAGCTCGTAGAAGTCACCGTCACAAATGCCGTAGAAGACATCGTCGACGAACGTGCGCGCAAATGCGCGAGCGGGCTCTCGGATGTATTTCTCGTCGGCGTATTCGGGGTTGCCGTGATTCTGGCGCGCCCGCCGTCCGTCGGCCATCACTTCTCCGGCGACTATCTCAACGAGCTCGTCGCGGGTCGTGTTCCGCGTCAGCGAATCCGAGAGGGATTCACACGCCGTACGGAACAGGCGACCGTATTCGTAATTCGATGCGCCCTTACCGGGACTGACAATCTCGAAGCCGTCGTCCGCGAGGTCTATGAACGTGTTTCGCATGTGTGGGTGGGTAAGCGTGTCCAGCACGCGGGCGCCGAATTGACCGGGCAAATCCGTGAGTTGATCAGCGGCTCGCCCGGTGAGTGCGGTTTGTGCGCCCGGGAACGGTTGTGGAAGCCGTTCAAGCAGCGTCTTAAGTCGCTGCAGGTCGTAGTCGTAGCGCCGGTTCGCCAGGTACAGCAACGCACTCTGACGGTACAGCGCGGCGCCAAATTGGGTCGTAATGGTGAGCGTCTGAGGAGTGTCGACGGAAAGTGACTCCGCGTCATCCACACCGCCCTGCTGATAGAGAACATCCCGTGCCCCGGTCTCGTAGGGGGCGAAATGGCGCTGCAGGGTATGTTCATCGGGCCCTTTGAGATCGCGTAGCGACGCGATCGTCAGATCTGTCTCGAGGTGACGATCGACCGGACCGGGAACGCCCTCGCAGTGGACGGTGCCGTTGAACTCGTCGAAGTCGGTCGTCGGGAACGGCGAGTCGGTCAGGAGAATGCGTGATCCGGTGAGCCACGCGAAGAGCACGCTCGTATAGACAGCAACGGCCCAGCGAGGTACCCGTGTGAGTTCGTTACTACTCTTCGGGCGCACCGGCGTGTCGAGGCGAAATACGCCAACTGCGTTCCCGCCCGTGTAGCCGCTGTCGTAGTTCAGGACGTCCTGCTGGAAGTCCTCAATATCGTTGTCCAAAACCTCTAATACGAGGTTTCTGGCGTCTGAGCGGTGTTCGGGCTGCCCCGTCACGAGCGCTGCCGCCTGCTGTGCGATGGCACCGGAGTTCGTCGTCAAATGCGAGTGTAGCCGCTCCGCAATCGCGACATCTGCGGGAATGTGGAAGTAGTCCGGTGCCGTAAACACGTAGAGTTCGTCCCGATTAGTGTCCGGACTGTGAGTCGCGTTTCGGAGCGTCAGCTCCAAATTGCACATTTCACAAACGACGCTATTCGGGCTGTTGTGCTCTGGCGAGACCGGTTTCTGGTGTGTGAAGGTGAGTGACCGTCCGATCTGTCCCTCCTTTGTTTTGAACTGTGAGAGCGCATTGCGCTCCCCAACGAGTTGGTCGTTGCACAACAGGCAGACACGTGGTTGCGAACCCCGTGTGTACTCGTCGTATTTCTCTCCGAACGCAGGGTGCGGATATTGCTCGCCGTCGACGGTGAGGTATCGTCGCACATAGTAGGAGAGCGCCGCTGGCAAGTTCCCGAGGAGCTCAGTCTCAAACTGTTCATGCTTACGTTCCGGGGGCCACTCGTCATCCCACGGGTCACCACGGGCGTCATCCCAATGAGACTGCCACTCGTGATAGTAGTGGAAGATCTCGTCATACGCGGTGTCGAGGATAGCCCCTAACGGCTGTTCCATCCGGTCCTCGTGATCCAGATAGCACAGAGAAATGACAACGGTCTCGACCCGGAGCTGTTTCGAAAGGACACCGCTCAAGAGATCATCACGGATCGACTCGGTGTCAGTTTCGAAATACTCAGCGAGCGCTTCGACGGCTGTCCCAGAGAGCGACTCCTCGGTGATAACAGGATCGTCCAACTCCTCGAGCAGTAGCTCGCGCGCTTCGGGAACGTCCATCGCTGTCGCGATATCGCGTCTCGCGGCCCGAGTATCCTCAGGGGTTAGTCCGGTGCGTTTGTCGTAGAGGAGTTCTCGATACACCGTTCCGAGGAAGATCCCCAGCGTCTGGGCTTTGACGTGATTCTTTGGTGGGGCGTCAATGAGCCCCGTCGCAACAGAGAACTTCACGGCCCGCTCGTAGATACTGTATTGATCTACCTCGCCACTTCCCCGGGTGACGCGGTCTTTGACATCCGCTTTGACGGCCGCGAATATGTCTTCGATATCTGCAAAGAGATAGAGGAGTGGCGGCACAGAGAGATATCCCCGGGCCCACTGCCCGTCATCTAAGCTACTTCGCAGCGACTGCTCGCTCGCGAGCGCCGGGTTCGAATCGACGATTATATCAGTGAATTCCGGGGCAAGCTGTTCGAGTTCGGTATCGACAGCCGCGTCATCAGGCACCGCATAGACAGTCTCAATTCCGGTTTCGCTGTCCGTATCGGCAAGATAAAGGGCGCCTTCGGTAAAGAAGGCGAGCAGAACCGTCTCTCCGGACTCGATCTGATCGGCGATATAGCGGTTGAGCAGATTCGTCGCGATGCCTTTCGTATCGCCGAGTTCGTGATAGCGGAACGTAACGGCCTCGGATATATCCGCTATTTTTCCCGCGATCCGCTCGTGGGCAGTCGGTGAATCGAGGCCGGCAGCGGCGTCCATTAGGCGAACCCAATGGCGTATTTTTCCGAAGAATACCCGGCTAGTGGCGCTCCGGTGGCGCCCGCTCTGGGTTTCGGCAGCGAGGGCACTCGCATGGTAGTCTTCGATGTCGGGATGATCGCCATCGACAGGGAGGTCAAGTGTCTTGACGACTTGCTTGATTTCGGCCTCGGTGACATCCTTGTCTTCGGCCTCGATGCCGCGGGGCTGCTCACGACGGCGCTGTTGGCCGGGGCGGTCCTTGTGGACATCGTGGACCGCAGCCAGACACATCGCATCGAAGAGTTCGCCGTCCGAAAGAGCGTTATCGGGGTCGAGTTGCCGGAGCGCCGCGTTTACGCGGGCGGCGAAGGCCGGACCGGTTAGGAGGTGTTGGCGAAGACTCTGATCCGTAAACGGCTCGTTGGTTATCCGACTCGTGTGTGTGCGACTCTTTGCGGGCAGCAGGTCATACCCCGCATCGAAGAGGCCCGGTTCGATGCGCCGCCGGAAGTCGAGATATACTTCTTCGGAGGCGGTAAGTTCCTGTGTATCGTCGCTCGCCGTTACTTCCTCGATGATGTCGCCGATCATGAGTTGATTTTCACCTCCGTATAGCCACAGCCACGCGCGACGGAACTCCCAACACCGCTATACGCACTGAACTCTGCCAGCGCCGTCACAGCCGTCCGCACGGCCTCGCTTGCATTCTTGAACTTATACGAACACACGCCAGTGAACCCCTGTGCGAAAATCGGCCGGGTATCCGAACCCTCACCGACACGATTTACGAGGATGCTATGCGTCTCGTAGCTGCGCGCGTCGGGTTTCTCGATCAGGTTCGCTTCGAAATCCTCCCGTGTAAGTGCAAGCTCCAACTTGGCTTCCTGTTCATCCGGGACGGTCTCAGCCCATTTTCTAGCCAAGGAGCGCCCGACACTGCCCCGATGGGGGAACATCGTCGTTATGTCGTCAGCCTCTTGAATGCAGGTCGGCGTCCGAAAGCGAAACTCAAGCTCGAAATCCGCTGGCTGATCAGAAACTGTCTGGGCAGCTTCTTCGAGGAGGTCCTCGTGGGTTGTGTTCGTGCTCGCGAAGTCGCGCACGCGGAAATCGCCGTCCGCAAGTTCGAGCGTGTCGTCGCTGAAGACGAACGCGTCAGCGAGTGCTTGGAAGACCTCTTGGTCGCGGGGGTCGGCGACGCCCAACTTGAGAGTGTACGTCTCGTCGCCGATCACGCGTTTGTGGTGGTCGCGACGGCTCCCGTCGAACGTCCCGAGGAGACCGCTGTTCGTCAGGCTCCCAATCGAGGAATCATGGACACGCGTGCTCACGTCCTCGTCGACGCCGTCGAGCGCCGAGAGAATCGCGCCGTAGATCTGGTAGCCGTTCGCGGTCGGCACCGGGAACGAGCCCTCTGGCTCAACCGTTAATTCGATCCGACGCATAACACCTCACGACAGTAGACAATCGTATGTCGATTCATGATCACATCTGGATCCGTCACCACCTTGAATCTTTTTACAATTCCGAAAACGTATTCAGTCATTCGGGATCGTAACCGGACGATTACGCGATTACGAAGCCAAACCGTTTAATCGAACACGACTGCAATTGGATGTATGCGTACGTACATCTCCACGATCGGGCACTACAGCCCGCGGGTGATGCGCCCGATACTCGATAACGGTCTCGACGCCGACGACGTTATCGTTCTCCTCCGACCCCGCGGCGACACGAGCGATCGGGCGAAGAGCGCGATCCAGGATGTCGACCAGACCGTCAACGAACTCGGTCCCGGATCGGATGTCGTCGTCGAGGAGGTGAGCTACGAGGCGTTCGAAGCCGCTGTGTTAGAATGCGTCGACGTCCTTGAAGCCGCCGAGGGGACGGTTGTACTCAACTTCGACGGGGGTCCACGGGAGATATTTCTCCCGCTGACCGTCGCCGCGATCGCCCGGCCGAACGTCGTCGACCTCGCACTCCAGTTCAGGGATGTTGACGAAAAGATCGAAGAAATCAGTCTTCCGAACCTGATGAGTCGCCCGTCCGACGCGACCCTCGATACGCTCCGATATCTTGTCTCCATCGACGAGAGTACGACACTTCCTGGAATCTCCGACGAGACCGGGAAATCGAGGAGTACTGTTGGTCGACACCTTGATGCGCTCGAATCCGATGGCGCCGTCAAGACGTGGATGGAGGGCAAAACCCGCCACGTCGCACCGACACTTGCTGGCCGACTCCACACGTGAGTGGCAATCTTCGTCAACCCTTTTCAAAGCCGTGTACAGCGGGGGTCCACGAACGACTCCCACGTTCTCGCAACTCCAGAGAAAACTATAGGTGCTATCCCCGAGAAAATACCCCCTGTCGCGATGCGGTAGAAACCCACACCGGGATTGAAACAATTATATCACGACACTTGCTACTAAAACTGCTAAGTGTCGCGATGCGGTAGAAACCCACACCGGGATTGAAACCGATCGGCACAGCCTTCGTGATCGCAGCCGGCACGTCGCGATGCGGTAGAAACCCACACCGGGATTGAAACTCGTCGAGCAGTTGTCGAGCGAGCCCGGAGACCAGACGTCGCGATGCGGTAGAAACCCACACCGGGATTGAAACCAGATTATGGGATCCCCAGGTAGCCGTGTTGACAAGTCGCGATGCGGTAGAAACCCACACCGGGATTGAAACTTAACTCGAGTGGCATTCGGTTCTCATTCTTCAACTGTCGCGATGCGGTAGAAACCCACACCGGGATTGAAACAACTCTCCGAGGAGTCCAAACGCGATCTCCGGCAGGTCGCGATGCGGTAGAAACCCACACCGGGATTGAAACATGTCGAACACGAACAAGGCGCTGCGTGAGATCATGGTCGCGATGCGGTAGAAACCCACACCGGGATTGAAACAAATACTCGAGGGCCAGTGTGGTGAGTAAAACGAGTCGTGTCGCGATGCGGTAGAAACCCACACCGGGATTGAAACCGACCAAAGCCGAGGACCTGCCCGAAGACGAGACGGTCGCGATGCGGTAGAAACCCACACCGGGATTGAAACATGAGCTTCGACGCGATGGCTGCAGAGTTCGAGACCGTCGCGATGCGGTAGAAACCCACACCGGGATTGAAACTCGTCGAAGGTCTGTCCCGAGTGTGGCTACTCGCGGGTCGCGATGCGGTAGAAACCCACACCGGGATTGAAACTTGCAGGCGACCGGTTCGCCCGCGCAGCACGTCCCGTCGCGATGCGGTAGAAACCCACACCGGGATTGAAACTCGGTGAGCGTGACCGGGCCGTGGTCGTGGTAGACGCGTCGCGATGCGGTAGAAACCCACACCGGGATTGAAACATCGCTTCGAGCAGGAGATCGGCGCGACGATGATGGGTCGCGATGCGGTAGAAACCCACACCGGGATTGAAACAACCACTCTGCAAGATTCTCGTTCAGTTCGTCGGATTGTCGCAGGGCGGTAGAAACCCACACCGGGATTGAAACATCGCGTACCGAGACACAGCGCTCACTGATGACGACGGTCGCGATGCGGTAGAAACCCACTCCGGGATTGAAACCGGTCGAGGTGGACCTGCCGCCTGCGATCGAGACGAGTCGCGATGCGGTAGAAACCCACTCCGGGATTGAAACGACGCACGGATTGTTACCTCTGGTGCTGAGTACAGCGCGTCGCGATGCGGTAGAAACCCACTCCGGGATTGAAACATCGACATGAGCGCACCAGCGACGAGCAGCTGGGTCGCGATGCGGTAGAAACCCACTCCGGGATTGAAACAGTGGAACCCGGGCGCAAAGTACTGGACGCTGTTACGTCGCGATGCGGTAGAAACCCACTCCGGGATTGAAACTAGACCATCGTCTGCGTGACGCGGACGGGCGAGCCCGTCGCGATGCGGTAGAAACCTACACCGGGATTGAAACACGGCATCGGACGTCATCAAGCCGCTCAACGATCTCGGCGTCGCAGGGCGGTAGAAACCCACTCCGGGATTGAAACAGTTCAAACGGCCCGAGTGGCCGGATACGCCAGCGGGTCGCAGGGCGGTAGAAACCCACACCGGGATTGAAACGATATGCTCGACTCCCCCGAGGAGTTCACTCACAGTCGCGATGCAGTAGAAACCCACTCCGGGATTGAAACCTCTCGCATATCCAATTTATACCGTATTGTATCCCAGAACACCGAAAGTCCGATCCGATCGACTGACTCGACACCGACTCCCCACGGTGTCGGCTTCGTCAGCTTTTGTGAGACACACCGGATTGCGAGTGAAACATCTCGGCACAAGATTAATACCGTCGGCGCGACGACACGTTACTGTCGCGTCCCCAACAGCGCGACCACGCACCCACCCAACACCGAATCCCCGACTGACTCGTCGCCGGCTCGCACGGGACGGACTCGTCACTTTTCGTCGTTGTGGACACCCCGGATGCCGAATGAAAAGAGTCGCTTAGTCGTCGGCTCGCTCGGCACAGTCTTCGCAGAACACCTCGGCATCGGGACCGACGAACTGGGCCTCGACGAACTCAACGTCGCCCCCACAGTAGCCTTGACAGGTCCTGCGCATCGGCGATCGCCTTGAAGGTGAGCCGATTCCGCGAAAAACACACACTCGTCGGTTCCCACCCAGCGCGTCGCATGAGTCGAATCACGTCGCCCGTGCCAGTGCCGTGGTCGTCCTCGAGATTGACCATGATAGTTGCCGGTCGCCACCGCTCGCCGTCGCCGTCGCCGTCGGCGGTCACACCCCACACCATCGGGAGGTCGAGTAACATCCCGGTCAGTTCGGTCAGCGTCGGCTCGTCGTGGGCGGCTTCCAGGGCTTGCTCAAGGATCGACGGTGTCGGTCGCCACGGCGTCTGTCGGTGTGCGGGCTCGACGCGGTAGACCGATCGGTCGTCAGACTCACTCGTCACGGTCGGTCACCTCGCGCATCGGGATGAATCGGTCCCAAGATACAGAACTTCTTGAGGAAATCCGACCGGCGCACGTAGTTGCCCGCGCCCTCGGCGTCGCGGTACTCACGGGCTAGATCGACGTGCTCGTAACAGCCGACAGCCCGCTCGAAGCGTGCGAACACAGCATTCGATAGCGTCTCGAGGTTCAGGAATCGGACCACCAATTCGTCAGCCCGGTCGTCGTCGAGATCGGAGATTTCGCCCCACGTCTTGTCGGGAAAGTCGGTGATGATGACCCACTCGCCGTTGGCTTCGTACTCACAAATCGTGCCGAGTGTCGCGCCGCCTTCGAGTTGTGGATAGTCGCGAGCGAGGGCTTCGTGATCAGGATCGACGCCGTCGGTGTAGGGACTGCCAGTGCTACTCATCGCTGATCACCCGCTCGCCGTTGTTTTTCGCTTCGACCGCTCGCGCGAAGTTGGCGATCGCCTCCGCTGGGGAGAAGCCCCGCGCCTCGAGTATCGCACCGTCTTGGGTGGCGACGTACTTGCGATCGTCTTCAAAGACGGCGGTCGTGTCTAGGTCACGGTATTCGGATCCGGTGCTCATTGTGATTTCCCTCGCGCGTACTGGTCGACCAGCACATGCACCTCGTCGTGGTCCTCGAGTCGTTTTACCGTATCCACGACCCCACCGCCGACCGTCACGCCGTCGGCGATCAACACCGCGGCCTCGCCAACGTCGTCCTCGAGTGTCGACACCGTCGGGTGGTGGCCCTCGGGAATCACGACGCCCCAGATCGTGCCGTCTTTGGCCACTTCGAACGGCCCCTCAAGTCTCTTGAATCCGAACTCGCCGGCGATCGTGAGTTCGTTGATCGAATCGGGCGTTTCCTCAGAGGCGGCGAGTGTCGTTTGGGATTCGCTCATGTTCTCGTCAGCTCGCTTCTTGGCGCGTCGTTTTTCCGCCCGTTTCTTAAATTCGTCCGTCAGCGGTTTGATGTCATTCCAGTTGGTGCCGTTCGCTCGCATCGCAGTATCGAGGTCGTTGCCGTCGAGATAGTACGACGAGAGCGTACAGAACTCGAGGCTTGTCTCGTCGCCGACCACGTCGACGAGTAGGTCGTACTTCTCGCCGTGGCTGAGAAGTGCAACGTCGAGGTCGGACATGGCTACTCGTCACCTCGCTCGGGCCGTTCGATCAGGCCGTTCGAGACAGCAGCGCCGATGAGCCGCCCGACAGCCGCCGGCCCGATGCCGTGGGCTTGCTGCAACGCCTTGGGGTCGTGCAATGGCACGTCGGTCGGATCATCCCACTCGTCGATGATCGCCTCGCACATCCGTTTCGTCGGGTTGCGTCGCGGGCTGAAGCGACTCAAGTGCTTTTGCTGTGCGTGTCGCAGCATCCAGAGGTCATATTCAGTGACCTCGCGGTCGGATTCAACCGGTGGCTTGTAGGGCTCAGGTTCGAACTCGTCGGGGTCGGCGACGTACTCGAAGTCGACCGCGTCGAAGCCGGGGAACTCGTCGGCTGCCAGCTCGCGGGCGTGCTCACGCGAGGTCGCCGGGACGGTGATGAGTCCGCCGATCGGGTCCGCGAACGCATAGCGTTGGGAGTCCTCACGGGCGGCGAGGTGCATGTCCGCGTCGGCGGGGTAGGTTCGGTCAGCGGACATCTACGCCGGCACCTCCAGATCGATGCCGGCGGCCTGGAGCCACCGATCGTCGATCTCCGCAAGCTTTCGCTTCGAGATACGCGAGACGTGATCGGGGTCAGGGTCGGCAAACTCGAAATCGTGGTAGCCGAGTCCGACGACCTTCATCGTGAAGCCCTCGTTTGCGTCGAGATTGCGCTTTTCGATCGGCCGTTCCTCGTTCTTTGCGGCCAGCGCGTAGGGTTTGTCTCGAGACTCAACAAGGCCCTCATACTTTTCATCCGGGTAGCTCGTGATGAGATAGAGGTGTTTGCGGTGGGATTCGGACATCTACGCAAGCACCTCCGTAGCAGTGCGCCCACAGTCGGGACACTCGAGGCCGTCGTCGGTCTCGTAGAGTACGAACAGACAGTCGGGGCAGGCGGGGAAGGTCATGCTTCCACCTGTTCACAGTCCTCTGGCAGCGCCGAGCGTGCGGCCTCTAAGACGCCCTCGGCGTGCGCTTCGACCGTCTCGGTGTCGCCGTACATCGAGACCGTGTATCGGACCTTCGAGGATTCCCACGCACGCACGGTCATATGTTCGTGTTCGTCGGCTCGCTCGCCGCCCTCGAGTGGCGTTTCTTCCGCGAGGTGGTCGGTGACGGTCATGTCGGCAGTCACGAGCGGGCCTTCGCCGCGGGCCTCGTTGCCCTCTGCTTTGATTTCGACCCCGAAGCCGTCGCCCCACGTCGACATGGTGGCTTCCCAGTCGTCGTTCTCCGCTTTGCCGCCAGACTGCGATTCTTCGACGCTCCCGCCATCGGTCGCTGTCTCGCGCTCGCGATCGGCGTCGAAGCGGTTACGTTGCCATTGCTGTTTCTGGGCCAGCACCTGTTTGCCCCGTGCCGTCAGTCCGTACTCGCTGGTCCGGCGGTCGCGCTTGCGTTTCCAAATGAGGTTTATATCAGCCAATGTGTCGAGGTTCGGATACAGCCGCCCGTGGTTGACCTCGGAGCCGTAGTAGGCCTCGAGTTCAACCTTGATTTTCACGCCTTTCACCGGTTCAGTGTCGGCGATCACATAGAGTGCGTTCCACCGGAATTCAGTCATGCTTTGGGCCGTCTGTCCCGGCGTTTTATCATCTTGTACCATACTTCATTTTTTTGTCCTATCTAGTATAAGCCTTCTCCCGACAAGCGATTTCTACGTATTTGACGCTCGAGGTAATAGGAATTTTTCTAGAATCCGAATGCTTAGAACCGCAGTCTGCGAACACGAATCCGAGCCTTGAGCACGCCGTTGTCAGACTACTATGCAACGATGAACAACGCCGCGGGGCCGCTCGAGCGGGCACAGCACTGGCTCTCGCATCGATTCCCGACGTGAGCGTTCCGCACTGGATTACTGGGATGGTGGTGCCGCTTGTGAGTCGGCGGGTGGTCGCCTAAGCGCTGAAAAATAGCACAACCAGATTCCCCACTGTGACTGATTAGATTTCGGCTGTATCACAGCTTAGAAAATGACCAGCAATCGAATTTTCTAACTAATCCACGATAGCATCACGATACCACCGTGGTGTCTTATCTCGAATAACTGAAAAAGAGGAATCGAGAACATAGAAATCGCATTTGTCGTCTTTGTGTCTCACACCTCGTCCAGCAGCTTGTACCATCGGGATGGCCGCCTCGCCGAAGTACCAATCTGACTCTCCGAGCTTTTCCTTCCGATATCGAACTCGGGGGTCGCCGAGACTGGGAAATGGTGTTTTTGCAGCTACCTGCCATTGGCACTTCTCGTCTGGAAGGTCAACACCCTCCTTCAAAGAAGGTGAAATTAGTATATCTCGCTCCTCGTCCTCATCGACCGTTTCGGCAGTATCTATCTCGCCCTGCCATTGTTTGATTACAGCCTTTGGGCTGGGATCACTCCGTTCGTGGCAAATGGCAAGGTCGCCGAGTTTATCCGCAAGTTGCTTCGCCTGGGGATAACTCGACGTATGAACAAGTCCCTTCTCGCCAGCGTGTCCCTCTGCCAGTTCACGAATTCGTTCTGCGAGATCGTCTAAGTGTCGCTCAAACCCATCGTTCGACATATTCCCGATCGGGTTATTTGCGTAGATCGGCCGGTTCGACGATGGGAACGGAGAGTCGACACAGATAACGTGTGTCGTCTCTGGGTTCAATCCAATTCGGTCAGCCCAGCTTTTCGCTCCTTCTTTTCGGTCGATCCCTTTATACGCGGGTATCGTCGCCGAGCTTAGAACGATTTTATCTGCTCGAGACCAGATGTACTTTTTGAGGATTTCGTCGACATGAACAGGTTGGAACGTGAATATAGGCGCTTCCTCACCAGGTTTCGCGTTCACTACCCACGGGTTTGAATCCGGGTTGTAATCTTTTCGGAGATGTCTCCTGATGGATGTTTGAAGTGTCTCTAATCGGTCAATCAGCGCGAGGATATCGCTTTTTTCCTCGTCGGATATGATTTCGATGTTCGGGCCTTCTGTAACACCTCTTCCCATCTGTTGTTCTTCTTTAGTAATCCGGAAGTGGATCGCTTCCTGGATCTGTCCAAGATCGTGTGACAGGTCCCGGTCAACAACATGGTCGTCGATATTCGTATCTGAGTTAGGATCGGTGACTGAGTCAGGGAGGATTGACGCGAGCTCCGACCGAATTTCATGAGGGATCGCTTCGCCAACACTGAAGCCAGCGAACATCGACGCAACTTGCCCCTCGAGAGAATGGGCCTCGTCGACGACTAGGAGATCACGGTTCGCAAATGAGATTTGAGGACTTAACTCCGCACCCTCAATTTCGATATCGTCTTCATTCAGCGACTGTTCATCAACACCGATGCCATCGTCTGCATGTGTATCGAGGAAGTAGTCGTAAATGAGATAAGCGAATGTAACAACGGCTGTTTGGGCGTCCATCGCCCGCTCTTTCGCGTTCCAGTAATTGCAGTCGTCTAGAGCAGGGCACGCAACAGGTGTGACCGTTTCGGCGGTGTTTGGGATTTCTTCCTTCGGAACGCCTTCGATATTGCTCGAGGGCAACTCATCATGATAAAACCGGTCGCCCCTTACGTTGTTAATCGGGCAGCTGGAGCAGTTGTAGTCCTTATTATTCCGGTTTTTCACTTCCCAACACGGTTCATAATCTGCTCGTCCTCGGAGAACTTCGAACTCATCGGAGACCAAATCATCGTTTTCAAGCTGCCTTCGGAGTTCTTTCTGTGGCGTCGTGTAAAAGGCAGAGTCAGCGAGCTTGCAAAGACCAGTATCAATTACTGACTTTCCTAGCCCGGTTGGTGCATCTATAATCACAGTGTCGAACTTATTATCACCATAGAGTGCAGCCGCAGCCTCTTGGAAAATACCCTTCTGACCAGATCTATATTCCGGTGCTGGCCAAGCTTCATCGATTCCGTCCGGGAGTTCCGGAAGTGGCGGTCGTGTACCCATCCAGAATCAGATACACCTGCTAATAGTGTAATAGTATCGCTCTATTGACTTTAGAACAGTTCTACGTATGACTCTCGGTCAAGCAGCGCCGCGAGAGAGAAAAAGAACCGCCGTCTACCGCCAGTGGGCGAGGTCCAACGCTGCGCCGGCGTCGATCGTCACCCACGTCGTCAGCACGTCGCCGTCGGGGTCGCGGGGCACGAATACCAGTTCGTCGGGCCGGTCGTCGTGTTCCGTGACGTAGTGGCAAATCGCATCTTGGCGCTGGTTGGCATCGGGCGTGTCGTATGTCACAGGGTCAGTCACCCACTGGAACGGGTCGGTGTCGGTCATGCGTTTCCCTCCGTGTAGTCGGTGATCTTCTTGTCCCAGTACCGGCGTCCGCGTGTGAATTGGCAGTTGTAGCACTGGATTAGGTGACTCGGGGTGATGTGGTCGGGGTGATAGGTGACGTGCGAGCCACAGTTGCGACACGGCTCGTCTTCGCGAACGACGCGAAGCTTGTCGTTTTCGACCCACGCGACGCCGTTGTCGTTGAAATCCATTTCGGTCATGCTGAGTCCTCGTTGGTTTCGTCGTTCTCGAACTGTGGAATCGCATTTCGCACGTCGGCGTCGGTCGCTTGCTCGGAGTCAGGGATCAACCGCGGCTCGGCTCTCATCGATTTCCCTCCGCGAGTTCGCCCGTGGGTACGATTTCGTCGTCGGTCACGATCTGGCAGGTGTGCTCGAGGACGTGGCCGATCGCCGCCTCGAATCCGAGGTCGCTTTCGACAGTGCCACGGTCCCCGCACTCGACGCTGTAGGGATTCATGCCGAGCGCCCCCGTTTAGTGTATTTCGTGTAGCTGTTGTCGGTCTCGACCGGGTCGCCAACGAGATCAGCCGGGCCGTTCTCGAGAATTGACGCGAGCCCTTGTTCCTCGTCAGGGTCTCGAATCCCGAAATCATTCAGATTCGTCCGCACGACCTCATACCCCACGTCGTCGCCCAGCAGGTCCGAAATCTCGCGCATCGACAGGTCGCGGTCGTCGAACAACTGCTCGAGTCGGTCGACGTCGCGCCACCACTTGCACGGGTACTGGAACACACTCGTCTGTGTCGTCGTGTCGCGCGTGTCGATCGGAACTTCGACGCGGTCGGGCTCGTCGGGAACGATGCCGCCGAAGTCGGCCAACGTCGTGCGTGCGGTCTCGACGGGGTCGTTCTCTGCGAGGTAGACCGGGTCGTGAGCGTCGCGCTCGAGGGTCGGCCAGTGGGGTTCCCAGTCGGTCGGGAGCCGTGGTTCGGGCGTCGATGCGTCGGTCGTCGTCGGGAGGTTGCGTGTTGCCATTGTGGTGGACTCTTTCGAGTGCGTGTGGGTGGTCATGCGAGCGGTGCGTCGGTGGTCGCCTCGTCGATCGCCGCGCGAACGCGCTCGAGGAGGTCCGTCTGTGAGTGTTCGCACGCGGCGTGTTTGCGATACAGCGCGACGACGTGGGCGACGCTGAGATTGTCCTGCCCGCGGTCGCGAGAGCCGAGGTCGAAATCCGCCGTCGAGAAGATGATCGACTCCCCGCCAACCGGGTAGATCGAGGCCGTCACATCGCCGTTGCACACGGCCAGTTGCCAGTCGCGAGTTCCGCGGGTGTGGATGATCTGGCGTTTAATCATCGGATTCGATCACCTCCGAGTACGCCGGCACCTCCGCATCCGGATCAGCGTTAATCCCACCGCCGAACGTCGACAGGCTCGGCGTCTCGTTGACCAGGAGGTGCCGACACAGCGCGCGGGCGAGGTTGACCGGGACGGCGTTGCCGATCTGCTCGGTGACGGCTTTCTTGGTGCCGCCAGCCAGCTCGTAGTCAGCCGGGAAGCCCTGTGCTTGCTTGAGTTCGTCCGGCTCTAGCATCCGGTAGCGAACGTCGAGTCCGTAGGGGAAGACTTCGGGCACGCACAGCGCGAAGCGGTCCTTTTTCGTGACTGTCGGCAGCGAGTCGTCAACGGCGTTGGGCGTCGCGTTGCCGTAGTACTCGACGAGGAACGGCGCAACGATCGGGCTCGAGAGTGCGAACGCGCCGCCTTTCTCGGTGGCGATCGTCGGCATCACGTCGGTCGTCGGGTCTCGCAGCGCCCCGCCGTGTGAGTAGTGGATTAGCGTCGGCGTCACGAGGTGGCCGTCGTGGTTGCTCGCCGTGACCGTATGCAGCGGGCGCGAGTCAGGCTCATACAGCGCGTTCGAATGCAGGTCGCCACGCGAGCCGTTGCGGGGCTTGACGAGTGGCGTCGCCTCCACGGTCGCCATAGAAATTGCACCCTTCTTAGCGACCGTCGGGAGTGGTGTGTCCGTGGCTGCCGGAACGCCGCCGGATTGCTGTCGCAGGCAGAACGTCTCGGGTGTGGTGAGCGTCGTCTGACCGCCGGGGACGCGGACCAGGAATGGGCGATCGACGGCGTCGGCGACGTAGCTCGCGTACCGCGCCGGCACGATCGTCTCCCGAAGCTCGCGGAGTTCGTCTTTCCCGATCGTCTCGAGGGCGTCAGCCAGCGGTTCGATTTGCTCGCCACAGTGCCGACGGATGCCCTCGGCGATTCGGGCCATCGTGTTCTTCGAGAGTGGTTGCACACGCGCGTTTTCGAGGTCGCGTGTCCACAGCGAGTCGCCAAGGTCCGACCAGTCGATAATGTCCGCCGCGGTTCGGCGATCGGGCTTGTCGGGATCGGCGTCAACGTGGGTCGGTTCGGGCGCTGTCGGGCGCGTCTCTTTCGAAGCCATGATGAACATCCGTTTGCGGCTTTGGGCCTCGCCGTAGTCGGCAGCGTTCAACACAGCGCCGTAGGAGTCGTCGGCCTCGTCGTACAGCACCGAGTACCCCAGTGCCTCGAGCATCCCGACCCATCGCCCGAATATTTCGCCGTTTCGGGTCGGCTGGCCGTCTTGGATCGGTCCCCAGTCGCGGAACTCAGGGACGTTCTCGAGTAAGATGTGGTCGGGTTGGAGCAGTTCAACCCAGTGGAGGACATGCCACCCGCTCGCGCGTTTCTGTTCGCTGACGGGCTTGCCACCGCGGGCCTTCGAGTAGTGAGTGCAACTCGGGCCGCCGACCAGGAGATCGACCTCGCCGGGCGAGACGACGTCCGGCGGGTGGAGTTCCTCGATTTTGGCGTGGTAGTGTTCGGCCCACGGGTGGTTCTGTTCGTGGGTCGCAATCGCCGGTTCCCAGTGGTTGACCGCGTGTAGCTCGACGTTCTCGGCGAGCCACCAGTGAACGCGGGTTCGGCTCGGTGTGATCTCACTCGGTGCGAGGCCGGTTTCGGCGGCGATCGTCTCGGCGTGCGTGTCGATAATTGCTTTGACAAGGCCGGTCGAGAGCCCGCCAGCGCCCGCGAACAGGTCTACAGCAGTGAACTTGTCGGCGCTCATCGCAGTCCACCTCCGGCGTTTGACGCCTCGCGCGGGAGGTTCCTGTTCTCGGTACACTGGGGACAGGCGTGGGCGACCCAGTTTTCGTCGCCCATCACACGGCGGAACTCACGCGAGACCTGCGCACCACAGTTCTGACAGCGCTTTCCGGTAGGACCATCGTCGCCGGTCGGCGTCCAGTTGGGGCGGTCGGCGGTTTGGACCGTGCCGCCGTCCGTGACGAGTTCGCCGTCGTCACCATCGTCGGCCACCTCGAGCCCGGCCTGGCAGTCGGGACAACTCGTCGCCGACAGCGCGCCGCGGGCCACCTCAGTCTGAAAGTCACAGCCGTTCGGACAGGCCGCGGTGACGAGTTCGGCCGCCTCACAGTCGGCGACCGTCTCGGCGTCGGCTTCGGCGAGTTGGGCCGCGACAACGCCGGTGTGGCTGTTGTCGCTCATTGGTCGAGCCCTCCGGTGGTCGCAGCGTTCGCAGGTGGTTCAACGTCGACCGCGGCGATCGGCTTCGGGTCGGCGCTGCCAGAGAGTTTGCCCGCGGCCTCGCCGAGCGTGAGCGTGTCCGTGTACTCGCCCGCGTCGTCGGTGCCGACCAGCAGGAACGGGGCGTCGGCATCGGCGGTCGCGGGGAAGATGTACTCGGTCGCGCTCGGGAGGTCGACCTTGAGGACTTGTCCGGCCGCGAGTCTTTTCG
>Ga0207757_100730_pt1 | contig 18687 bp, 18 predicted proteins | sample A23P3SouthBayCA_2_FD_187752 | JGI IMG/M metagenome (GOLD analysis project Ga0207757, IMG submission 187752) | Aerobic enrichment media microbial communities from Eden Landing Ponds, California, USA - A23 P3 (2) (SPAdes) | ecosystem: Environmental > Aquatic > Marine > Unclassified | place...
TCAGTATCCAAGCAGAAACGCGGCAAGCGCTGGTACACGATCTTCGCCCCGGAGCAGTACGACCGGGCGGAACTCGGCCAGACGGTTGCCGACGAACCGGACAAGATCATCGGACGAACGATCGAAACTACCCTCGGCGACCTCACCGGCGACGCCGGGGCGAACAACACCAAACTCACGTTCAAGATCACGGACGTGGGGTCGGACTCCGCCTACACGGAGTTCGTCAAGCACGAACTCACGCGGGACTACCTGCGGAGTCTCGTGCGCCGCGGCGCCTCGAAGGTCGACGCGACGATCACGGTGCTGACGACGGACGACTACCGCGTCCGCGTTCAGCCCGTCGCGTTCACGACGAAGAAGGCCGACCGCAGTCAGGAACAGGCCATCCGTCGGATCATGATCGACATCGTCGAGGACGCCGCCGCCGAACGCGACTTCCAGTCCTTCGTCGAGAGCGCGGTCGAGGGTCGGCTCTCCTCGGCCATCTACGGCGAGGCGAAGACGGTCTACCCGCTTCGCCGGGTCGAGATCCAGAAGCTCACCCTCGAAGCGCGACCCGAAGAGGTCGCCGCCGAGGAGGAAGCGGCCGTCGACGTGGACGAAGAGGACGTCGCCGTCGACGAAGACTAGGCGGTATCGACGGCTGCGATACGTTCGGCCGACCACTTTTTCGACCCCGCTGGCGAGCGACAGCGACGCTACTCCTCCACGACGACCTGCCCGACCATCCCCGCCCGCTCGTGGGGGATACAGAAGTAGCTGTACTGGCCGGGGACCTCGAACGTGTGGCTGTAGGTCTCCCCGCTCGTGATGGAGCCGCTCATCCCGTCCCACGCCTCGCGGGCGGCCGTCTCGCTGTCGTAGCCGCCGGTCGCGAAGTAGTCAGCGTTCGTCGGGATGCCGTCGTCGTAGGCGGTGATAGAGTGGGCGCGGGCGCTGTTGTTGTACCAGACGACCTCGTCGCCGGCGGCGACCGTGATCGTCACGGGTTCGAACGCCACCGCGGTCATCCCCACGTCGCCGTCGACGCCGCCCAGCGTCCCGGTGGCGGTACAGCCGGCCCCGCCCGTGGCGAACGCCGCACCCAGCGTCGCGAGCACCCGACGTCTGCGCATACGCCGACCTCGGGGGTCGACGGATAAATGTGGCGTGGTTCGACGGTCGAAACGGGCGATATAAAGACGTAAATCCTCGGTGGCAGAGAGGGCGACTATGCAACCGCGGTTCGTGGGGCGACTCGGTCTCGCGGACGCCGTCACCGTCGGCAACGCGATGCTCGGATTTCTGGCGGCGTTCGTCGCGACGCGCGACGCGGGGCTCGCCGCCCGGATCGTCCTGCTGGCGGCCGTCATGGACGGTCTCGACGGTGTCATCGCGCGCAAGCGCGGCGGGACGCTCGCCGGTCCCTACCTCGATTCGCTCGCGGACGTGGCCTCGTTCGGCGTCGCGCCCGCGCTCCTCGTCGCCTCGCGGGCGACCGACGCCTGGCCGCTCGCGACCGATCCGGTCGCGTACGGTCTCGCACTGCTTCTCCCCGCCGTCTACGTCGCCATGGCGGTCACTCGCCTCGGTCTCTACACCGCCTACGACAGCGACGCCTCGGAGACGAAGGGCGTGCCGTCGACGCTCGCCGCGACGATCCTCTCGGCAGGCGTGCTCGCGGGCTTCGTCGGTCCAGCCCTGCTCGTCTCGCTCTCCGGCCTGCTCGCGGCGCTCATGGTGACGCAGATCACGTACCCCGATCTCCACCCGCAGGACGCTATCGTGATGGGAATCGTGCAGGTGCTCGCCATCGTCCTCCGCGGCCGGCCCGGCGAGGTGTTCGCCTTCGCGCTTCTCTTTCTCGCGCTCGCCTACCTGTTTCTCGGACCGCGATTTTACTGGACCTGATCCGGTCGGGACGCCTCGGACGTCACGGCGTCTACATCCCCATGTCGCGGGCGTGCTCCGGCACCGGCAGCTCCGCGACCCGCACGCCGAGGAGTTCGGCGGCGTGGTCGAGCGCCATGTCGAAGCCGTAGTATCGCTCCAGTTCGTCGCCGTCGGTCCCGCGTCGAACCGTCACCATGGCGTAGCCGTCGCTGTTCTGCGCGAGGGCGGCGGTTCGGCCGTCGCGTTCGAACGCGAGGACGCGTTCCCCGCCGGTCTCGTAGTAGCGTGCGGTGACGCCGTCGTCGGTCGCCACCGTTTCGTCGTCACGGTTCCCGGTCATGCTCACCCGTCGGGACGCCGGCTAGTCGAACCTTGCGGTCCGGCGGCGACTACCGGACCTCGTCGCCAATCGTGTTGCGAAGGATCTCGCTGGTCCCCTCGTAGATCTCGTTGAGTTTGGCGTCGCGGTAGAACCGCTCGACCGGGAAGTCCTTCGTGTAGCCGTAGCCGCCGTGGATCTGGATGGCCTCGTTGGCCACCTCGCGGCTCACCTCGCTGGCGTAGAGTTTGGCCTGGGCGGCCTCCTTGACGTACCGCTCGCCGCGGATCTTCCGGTCGGCGGCGTAGTGCATCAGCAGGCGCGCCGCCTCGACTTTCGTCTCCATGTCGGCCAGTTTGTGACCGATAGCCTGAAAGTCGCCGATGGACTGGCCGAACTGCTCGCGCTCGTTCGCGTAGGTGACGGCCTCGTCGAGGGCCGCCTGCGCGATGCCGACGCCGCGGGCGGCGATGGTGATGCGCCCGGCGTTGAGCGTCTTCAGCGCCTGCACGAACCCCGCCCCTTCCTCGCCCAGCCGTCGATCCGCCGGCACCCGGAGGTCGGAAAAGCGGAGTTCCGCCGTGGGACACCCTTTGTCGCCGAGTTTGTCCTCCGTCCCCTCGACGTAGAAGCCGTCGTCCTCGTCGGGACGGACGACGAACGCCGAAATCCCCTTCCGGCCGGCGTCGGGGTCGGTCTTGGCGAACAGGACCACCGTGTCGGCGACGGAGCCGTTCGAGATCCAGAGCTTCTCGCCGTCGATCACGTAGTCGTCGCCGTCGCGGCGGGCGGTCGTCTCCATCGCGGGCACGTCGCTGCCGGCGCCGGCCTCCGAGAGGGCGAAGGCGCCGATGTCCCGTCCCTCGTTCAGCGGCGTCAGGAAACGCTCCTTCTGGTCGTCGTCGCCGAAGCCGTCGAGCATTCCGCCCGCGAGGCTGGTGTGGGCTGCGACGACGGTTCCGAGACCGCCGCTCCCGCGGCTGATCTCGGCGAGGGCGGCGGCGTAGGCGTGGTAGTCGAGACCCGCACCGCCGTACGCCGGGTCGAACGGCATCCCCAGTAGGCCGAGGTCGGCCATCTCGTCGATCAGATCCGCGGGGAACTCGTCGGTCTCGTCGATCTCACCGGCGACGGGGACGACCTCCTCGTCGACGAACTCGGCGACCATGTCGCGGATCTGGGCTTGCTCCGCGGAGAGGCTGAAATCCATACCGGGCCTACGGTGCCCGGCGCTTATAATTGGGTGTCCGGCCGGCCCGGCGATCCACCGTCCCCGTAGTCGAAGCGGCTAAGTGCACCCCGTCGAACCCCAACGCATGGCACTCGACGCCGCAGCGACGGACAAGGGAGTGGGCCTGGGGCTGCTGTTCGGCATCCTCGCGGCCGCCGGTGCGCTGGCGATGCTCGCCGCCCCGGGACAGTTGACGAAAGCGGGCGGATTCGCCCTCGCTGTGGGGGCCGCACTGTGCTCGGTCGTGGCGATTCAGGCGTACGCCTGACGGTGTCGCGGGGTCCGGCAGGGTCCCCGCCCGTCGCTCGGGCTTGAAAGAGTTAAGAGCATGAATCCCGTATCGGGGGTGAAACGATGACCTCCCTGACCGAAGAGGAACGGCGGATTCTCGCGTACCTCCACGACAGCGTCTCCCGGGGTGAACGCTACTTCCGCGCGAAGAACATCGCCGACGCAATCGGGCTGACGGCCAAACAGGTCGGCTCCCGGCTCCCCCGACTGGCCGAGAAGTCCGAGGACGTCGAAATCGAGAAGTGGGGGCGCGCACGGTCGACGACCTGGCGCGTCACGCAGGGGTAACCCCACGGCTTTTTTACGGTTCGACGGCACCACATGGTATGACCGTACGTGTCCGGCGGGCGTTCGAGTTCGAAGCCCCGGCCGAACGCGTCTGGGAGTTCATCGCCGACCCCGGGAAGCGCGCCGAAGCCATCAGCGTCGTCCGCGACTACGAGGTCGACGGCAACGCCGCGACGTGGCAGATCGACCTCCAGTTGCCGCTCGTCGACCGCACCGCGACCGTCGAGACCGAGGACGTCGAGCGCGACGAGCCTCGGTACGTGAAGTTCGTCGGCCGTTCGAAGGTCATGCGCGTCACCGGCGAACACCGCATCGAGGACACGGAGACGGGCTGTCGACTCCACAACGAGTTCGTCGTCGACGGCCGACTGCCCGGCGTCGAACGCTTCTTCAAGAAACGGCTCGACACCGAACTCACCAACCTCGAGGCGGCGCTCAGACGCGACCTCGAACTGCCGGCATGAGACTCGCACTCGCCCAACTCGACCAGACCGCCGGCGACGTGACCGAGAACGTCGACCGCGCGGCGACGGCCGTCGCCGACGCGGCCACCCGCGGGGCGGATCTGGTCGTCCTCCCCGAACTGTTCACCGTCGGCTACTTCTCGTTCGAGACGTACGCCCGCGCCGCCGAGGGACTCGACGGGCCGACGTTCGCTCGACTGTCCGACGTCGCCGCCGATCACGGCGTCGGCCTGCTGGCGGGCAGTCACGTCGAGGACCTCGAAGCCAGCGCCGAGGCCGGCGCCGACGTGCCGGCGCCCGAGGGGTTGGCGAACACCTGCGTCTTCTACGACCGCGACGGGACGCGGCGTGCCGTCTACCGCAAGCACCACCTCTTCGGCTACCAATCCGCCGAGACGCGCCTGCTCACGCCCGGCGAGTCGCTCGCGACGGTCGCGTTCGAGGGCTTCACCGTCGGGATGTCGACGTGTTACGACCTCCGCTTTCCCGAACTGTACCGCCGGCTGGCGGACCGCGGCGCGACGCTCGTCTGCGTCCCGAGCGCGTGGCCCTACCCCCGGGTCGAGCACTGGGAGACGCTGGCCCGCGCCCGCGCCATCGAGAACCTCTGTTACGTCGCGGCCGCGAACGGCGCCGCCGAGTTCGAGGACGCGACGCTTCTCGGCCGGTCGACGGTCTACGACCCGTGGGGGACGACCCTCGCGAGCGCGGGTGACGACCCGACGCTCGTCGTCGCCGACCTCGACCCCGACCGGATCGAGGCGGTCCGCGAGGAGTTCCCGGCGCTGCGTGACCGGCGCGACTGATCGTGCCGGGGTCGGAGGGTTTATCAGTCAGAGGGCGCTACCTCAGGGTGCCGACGCATCGACGCTTTTCTCGTCGAGAATCGGCAACCAAACTCCACCACGTCGTCGCTCGCCCCGGACCCGGTTCGCCCTCGCCCGGCAGGGCCGATCCGGGTCACCTTCGTTCCACCACTCTTACGCGGCGCGTTTCTCGATCTCGCCTTTGAGCGCTGCAGCGTCGAAGTCGTGGTCCGGGCGGATGTTGACGAAATCGAGGAAGTCACGCGCCGCGAGAAGTTCGTCGGGCGTGTACACCGTCGCGGCGGCGTCGACGGTCGCCGTCGCGCCGATGAGGGGTTCGAGCGCCGCCAGCCCGCAGGCGGCGTCGTACGACCGGGCGTCGTCCCGGCTCTCGGCGCCGACGTTCGTCGCGTCGATGAAGTAGAGGTCGCCGTCGCGGATGAGGACGTTCTCCGCCCGCAGGTCGCCGTGTGCGAGGCCGTGATCGTGCATCGTCCGGAGCGCGTCGAACAACTGCGGCGCGAGTTCGCGCTCCGTCTCCCGGTCCAGTTCGTCGAGTGGCCGGAACTCGGGGAGATACTCGAGGACGACCACGCCCAGGTCGTCGACTTCGAGGGCTTCGAGCGGTTCGGGCGCGTTCACGCCGATCTCGCGCATCCGCTCCGTCGCCTCTAGCTCGTGTTTCGCCATCCCGTACGGGGTGCCGAAATGTTCGAAGAAGCCCTCGGTCCCCGCGGAGAAGACGCCGATGTTGCGGCCGGTGGTGATGAGCGCGTGGATCAGCGAGTTCTGTTTCGATATCACCTTCACGAAGAGGTCCTCGTCGAGGACGAGCGGCGTCGAGAGCCAGTTGTCGGCGTCGAGATAGCGGACCGACGGGTCGTCGCGGCCGTACCGCGCCGCCACTTCTTCGATCACCCGGTCGAGGCGGTCGTCGTCGATCCGACCACGGAGGAACCGCCGGACTTCCATCGCTCCGTCGTACGCCTCCAGCGGGGATATATCATTGGTCCCGCGACGGTGATATCCGAGTCCGTCCTCCCTCACGCGCGCTCGACGGCGAAGAGCCGTTCGTTGTTCGACGCGTAGACTACTTGGTCCCCGGCGACCACCGAGCCGACGGTGCTGTTCGTCTCGACGGTCCACTGCAGTTCGCCCGAACGCGAGAATGCATAGAGGGTGTCGTCGTTCGATCCGGCGTACACCATCCCGTCGGCGACTGCCGGTTCGTATACGGAACTGTTCTCGTCGGTGAACGACCACCGTTCGGCGCCGTCCGACCGGTTTCGTGCGACCAGGCTCCCGTGGTCGCGGCCGCTACAGCCGAGATACACCGCGTCCGCACCGACGACCGGGCGCGTTCCGCGTTTCAGGGTCGGCGTGTCGACCGCCCACCGGACGGTTCCGTCCTCGACGTCGAGTGCGAGCAGCCGCCCCTCGCGTCCGGGTACCTCCGAGGTGGCGACGTACACGGTATCGTCGGCGACCGTCGGACTTCGTGTCTCGGTCTCGGTCCGGTAGGTCCACCGCCGCTCGCCGGTCGGGTCGAACGCCGCGACGACGCCATCCGGACGGTTGGTGAAGACGACGACGGCGTCCGTCGCGGCCGGCGACGTGAGGCGCTCGCCACCGATAGACGCTCGCCAGTCGACCGCGCCCGTCTCGGCGTCGATAGCGAGCTGTTCGTCGCTGTTCGCGTACACGCGTCCGGTGGCGGTAGCGACGCGATCACGGATCGGAGATTCGACCGACCAGACCTGCTCACCGTCCGACCGCCGGAGCGCCCGGACCCCGTCACACCCCGGGACGTAGATCCGTCGCTCGTCGAGGGCGAGGTCGCTGCGCAGACAGCGGCGCTCGTCGAACTCGTCTTCGTCGTATTCGACCGTCCACTGTTCGTCTCCGTCGGTCGGCGACAGCGCGTAGAGCGTCAGTCGATCCAGGACGTAGAGCGATCCGTCACCGAGAAGCGGTGTGCCACGGATTCGCTTCCGCCACTGGACTCGGTCGCTGGTCGGACCGCTCTGCCCGATACAGCCGGCGCCCGTGCCGCCGAGGAGGACTCCGACGGACTGGAGGATCGTTCTGCGGGAGACCATACTCGATTGATCCCCGGGTCCAGAATGAAAGCTTTGGGCTCCGCTGCGACGAACGGGCGTGGGTCCAGCGGACCGTGCGTGGGATCGAATCTTTTTGTCACCGGTTGCCGAAGTCACAGTCGTGAACCTCAGCAAGGGGTTTCTCCTCGCGCTCGTCGGCAGCCTCCTCGCGCTGTCAGTCATCCTGATCCAGCCGTTTCTCCAGTACGTCCTCGGTGCCGTCCTCCTCGCCTACGTGCTCTATCCGCTGCAAACCCGCTTCGAAGCGTACGCATCGCCGATGGTCGCCGCACTCTCTCTCGTGGGTCTGGCAGTCGCCGGATTCGTCGCACCGTTCGTGGTCGTCCTCGCGGCCGTCGCGGATACGGCCGACCAACTCCTCCGGGACTTCGACACTACCCCGATGCAGATCGAGGTGATCGAATCCCGAATCGAGGAGCTCACCGGACAAGAGGTCGATATCGTCGGCGGACTCGTCGGCTCTGGACGGGAGATCGGGACGATCTTGTTCGAACGGTCGACCGAAGCGTTCGGTACGATCACCTTCCACGTCCTCGGGGTCGCGCTGGCGCTCTTTCTCGTCTACTACCTCCTCAAAGACGGGGACGAGTTGGTCGACTGGCTCCACCGAACGGTCCCGCTCCCGACGGACGTCCAGCGCGACCTCTACGCCGAGATCGACGACGTGATGTGGGGCGTTCTCTTCGGGCACGTCTTCGTCGCCATCGTCCAAGGACTCGTCGCCGGCGTCGGACTCGTCGCCACTGGCGTTCCAAACGCGACGTTCTGGACGGCCGTCATGATCGTCTTCGCGATGGTTCCGCTCGTCGGTTCGATCCCCGTCTGGGGTGGGGCGGTCGTCTACCTGTATCTCGCGGACGAACCGTTGCTCGCCGCCGGACTGTTCGTCTACAGCGTCGTCGTGGTCGGGCTCACCGACGACTATCTCCGTCCGTTCGCCGTCGACAGGTACGCCAAACTCAATCCCGCCGTCATCTTCCTCGGTATCCTCGGCGGCGCGTACGCGTTCGGGATCATGGGACTGTTCTTCGGTCCCGTCGTCCTCGGCGCGCTCAAAGCCGCACTCCGCGTCGGCTTGGATAACTGGTCCCAGCTCGACGCGACGGCTGACCGACGTTCGTGATCAGTCGAACAACACCGCTTCGAGTCTGGTCCCCAGATTCGGCGTGCCAAACCGACGGCGCCACTCCAGCCCGACCTGTCCGACGCCGAGGGGAAGCAGGCTCATTCCGAGCACCACGAGCCAGCCTTCGAGACCGATGGGTGCGGTTTTCAGTGCCAGCGAGACCCCCGGCAGATAGACGGTCCCGATCACCAGCAGGGCGGAGAGACCGAGCGCCCCCCAGACGTACGCGTTCTCGGTGACCTCGTTGCGAACGATGCCCGACGTGAGTCCCCGCATGTTGAACACGTGCCAGAGCTGGGCGAACGCCAGCGTGAGAAACGACACGGTGACGACTTCCGCGCTTCCCATGCCGCCGGCGTACATGCCGCCCCCGATCACGAACGCGCCGACAGTCGCGACCGAAATCGTCGTTCCGTACAGCCCCAGTCCGGTCCAGTGGGTTCGGGTCAGGATCGGCTCGTCGGCGTCCCTCGGCGGTGTGTTCATGATGTCCTTGCTCCCCCCGCAGGCCCCTAGCGCGAACGCCGGGAAAATGTCGGTCACGACGTTGAGAAAGAGGATCTGCAGCGGGAGGAGGGGGAGCGGAAAGCCGAGCAGTGTGGCGATCAGAATGGCGAGCAGCTCGCTGAGATTGCAGGACATGAGATACAGCACGAACTTCCGGATGTTCCGGAAGATGATCCGGCCCTCCCTGATGGCGTGATAGATACTCTCGAAGTTGTCGTCCTGCAGGATCATGTCTGCCGCCTCTTGGGCCACCTGTGTCCCTCGCTGACCCATGGCAACGCCGATGTCGGCCCGCTTCAGTGCTGGCGCGTCGTTGACACCGTCGCCGGTCATAGCCACAATCGAGCCGACTGCCTGATGGATCGCGATCAGGTCGAGCTTGTTCTCCGGGGCGACGCGCGCGAAGACGGACGCACTCGCGAATCGCTCCATCTCCTCCCGGGACAGGTTCTCGGGACCGTCGAGTTCGTGGCCCTCGACGACCTCGTCGTCGTCCGACTCCATCAACCCGACGCTCCGTGCGACGTTTTTCGCCGTCCCGGCGTGGTCACCGGTCACCATGACGATCCGCAACCCTGCATCCAGGCAGTTCTCGACCGTCGATTTGACCTCCTCGCGCGGCGGATCGATCATGGCGACCAGCCCGAGCAACGACAAGTCTTCGTACGGCGGGGCCTCCGTACTCTCCACTTCCTTCTTGGCGAGGGCGAGCACTCGTAACCCGTCTTCGGCCATGCGCTCGCTCTTCTCGATCCACTCCTGCCGGTCGCTCGCGGAGAGTTCCTCGGTGCCGTCGCCCGTCGCCAGTCGCGTGGACGACTCGACGACCGCCTCGGGAGCACCCTTCACGGCGACCGTGTAGCCCCCATCTAGTTCGTGGTAGGTCGCCATCATCTTGACGGCGGGATCGAAGGAGACCTCGCGGGCCTCGGGCATCGATTCGAGGAGTTCGGTCCGGTCTACGCCGCCTTTCAACCCGGCGATCAGGAGGGCGGTCTCCGTCGGATCGCCGGTCACGTCCGTCTCGCCGTCCGCCTCGGTCACCGACGCGTTGTTACAGAGGACGCCCACCTCCAGGGCTTCCCGCACGGTGGGATCTCCGGGCTCGTCCCGCTCCTCGTCACCGCGCTGGAACGTCCCCTCGGCGTCGAGTCCGGTCCCGGTGACCGCCACCGAGCCGCTCGCGAGTTCGTACTGGCTGACGGTCATCTTGTTCTCCGTTAGCGTGCCCGTCTTGTCGGTACAGATGACGCTCGTCGAACCCAGCGTTTCGACGGAGGCGAGGTTGTTGATCAGGGCGTTGCGGTCCGCCATCCGCCACATCCCGCGCGCGAGGACGAGCGTGGCGACGACCGGAAGCCCCTCCGGGATAGTCGCGATGGTCAGGGCGATGGCCGTCTCGACCATCAGATACAGATCCTGTCCCCTGAGCCACCCCGACACGAGGACGATCACGGCCACGACGAGCAGGAACGGAACGAGCTTCCGGCCGAGTTCGTCGAGTTTCTGCTGGAGCGGCGTCTTCTCCCCCGCCTCTCCCTGCAGGGACGCCGAGATCTTGCCCAGTTCCGTGTCCATCCCCGTGGACACGACGACCGCTTCCGCAGTGCCCCGCGTCACACTCGTCCCCTTGTAGAGCATGTTCTCCCGCTCGGCGAGGGGCACGTCTTCCTCCAAGACGTCGCTCGTCTTCCCGACTGGGACGGACTCGCCGGTGAGCGCCGATTCGTCGGCCTGGAGCTTGGAGGGCTCGATCACCCGAAGGTCGGCCGGAACGACGTTCCCGGCGTCGAGAATCACGATGTCTCCCGGCACCAGGTCTTCCGCCGAGATCCGCTCGACCGCCCCTTCGCGGCGAACGCGAGTCTCGATCTCCGTCATCTCCTGGAGGCTCTCCATCGACTTGAGGGCCCGCATCTCGGTGACGAATCCGATCATCCCGTTGATGAGCAGCACGACGAAGATGGCGACGCCCTCGACGTTCTCGTTCAGCGCGAAGGCCGCCACTCCCGCCACCGCAAGCAACAGGACGATGACGCTCTTGAACTGGTCCGCCAGAACGGTCCACCAGCCCCGCTGCTCCGCTTCCCGCAACGCATTGGGTCCGATTCGCTCGCGTCGCTTTTCGATCTCGTCCTCGCTCAACCCCTCGTCAGCCGAAACCCCGTAGTGAGCTACGACCTCGTCAGACGACGTGGCCCACGGCGTTTCCATCGGGTGTTCGTCCATCTTGAGAGCAACGTCCTCGTGAGTCGCCATGCGGCTGATAACGATAAAAAAGCGGTGCGTTTGACGGCCGGGTCGGTTGGCACCCACAGCACGGCGGCGGTCGTCGGAACTCTCCCCGTCCGGCCGAGGTGCGGCAGGTGTCGGGACCGGGTTAGATCTCCGGCGTACCGCCAGTACCGGCGGTCGTGGACGTACTGGTTCCGCCGAGACCGTCCTCCCCGTCAGCGAGTTGGAGGTACGCCGCAGCCACGATCCCGTAGACGAAGGTGAACAGCGTACTGTTGAGGAGAACGGTAGCTAGATCTCCGAGTGCAGGTACGCCGGCCATCTGCAGGACCGCCGGGACGACCCCGACCAGGCTCCCACCGATCCCCGTGGCGAGGACGATCACTCCCAATCGGAGGCGGTTCCCCCGGGAGAGGCTCCAACTCCGCTTGAGCGCACCGACGACACCGCGATCCTCGACGCCGACCGCGAAGATGAAAAAGAGAAAGCACGCGGCGAGGAACAGCCCCGGAACGAACAGGAAGAGGAACCCAATCGTGACCGCGAGGGAGACGACGATGCCGCCGACGAGCATCGTGAGCGACGCTCGGCCGATACGGCGGGTGATCAGCTCGGCAGGAACCGACGACAACTGTGGGACTGGGCGGGCGAACGCCCGCGAGAGCACCACGAAGTACACGGCACTGAAGAGCGTCGCCCCGGCCAGTACGACGCCCGCGACGGGGCCCGAGACGGAGAGCGTCAATCCGACGACGTCGGTTGCCGCCGCCGGGGCTTCCGCTGCGAGAACCGTATTTATCGACGTGGTCAGGAGGGCTTGCTGGGCGAGCAACAGCACGAACAGCACGCTGCCGGTCCGAGTCAACACGCGCTTACTACCGTCGGTGATCGCCGCGGTGAGTTGGAGGGTCATCACCAGCCACCACCGCTGATTCGGAGTTAAACGTTCGACATGATCAAACGCAATTTTCACCCTTCGACCGGCCTCTCGGGCGGTACAGCGCCGCCGTTCTCTCTCGGCCACGACGACTCGCCCGACAACCGTCCGAACGTCTCACCGCTCCAGCGCGGCCGACAGCGCCGTCGCCGCCCGCTCGCCGTCGGATCGCGCCGCGGACAGTCGCACCGGGTCGTCACCGAAGCGTTCCACGACGAGCGCCGTCCGGCGCGTCCGGAGGTACCGAGCGAGGAGTCCGAGCGCCCCGACGACGAGCCCGACGCCGCCGACGAGGAGGAGCGTCGTGAGGAGCGCGAGCGCGCTGGCGAGGGCGTCGGTCACCGCGAGCACGCTCCCGACGGGCGCGGCCTCCGCCCCCGCGTCCACCGTCAGCGTCGACTGGAGGTCCATGGCCCGGAGCGCGATACCGCCGCCGAATCCCGCCAGCCCGTAGACGGCGGCGCGCAGGCCCCAGCCGAGGAGCCGCCGCTCGCCCGCGGCGTCGACGGTCACGCCGCTGACGTTCGGGCGGTCGATTGCCTCGAACCGACGGCCGTCGACGGTCGGTTGGTACGCGAGTACGCGGTGGGTGGTGACGGCCGCCCACCCGCTCCCGAGGGGCGTTCGCTCGACGACGCGCTCGCCGTCGTAACAGAGCCGTTCGGGCTGGTAGCCACCGGTCGAATCGTCGCCGCTCCCGAGACCCCCACTCGTCGGTTCGTCGTCGCCGGGTCCGTCCCGCTCCATCGACCGATCCGACGGCCGCGGCCGCCGTGACCCTTTCGGCCGCCCCGATCCGGTCGATTTTAGATGCCTGCGGGGTGAGGTGTCCGACATGCATCCGGGTGAACGCAGCGGATGAGCGACGAGGAGAGCCGCTCCGGGTTCGTATCGTACGGAATCGACGACAAGCCGCCGCTCGGCACGTCGGTCCTGCTCGGCGTCCAGCACTACCTGACGATGGTCGGCGCGAACGTCGCGGTGCCGCTGATCCTCGCGGGGACACTCGGCATGCCCGAGTCGGTGATTCCCCGCTTCGTCGGTACGTTCTTCGTCGTCTCGGGAATCGCGACGCTCGCCCAGACCACCTTCGGCAACCGATACCCAATCGTGCAGGGCGCGCCGTTCTCGATGCTCGCGCCGGCGCTCGCGGTCATCGGCGTCGTCCAGGCGAGCAACCCGACGGGACCGGCGTGGGAGGCGGCGCTCCTCCAGCTTCAGGGCGCCATCGTCGTCGCCGCGGTGGTCGAGGTGGTGGTCGGCTACCTCGGACTCCTGGGTCGCCTCCGGTCGTACATCTCGCCGGTCATCATCGCGCCGACCATCGCCCTGATCGGTCTCGCGCTCTTCAACACGCCGCAGGTGACGAGCCCGAGCGGCAACTGGTGGCTGCTCGGCCTGACGCTCGGGATGATCGTCCTGTTCTCGCAGTATCTCGGCGACGCTTCCCGGGCCTTCCAGCTGTTCCCCGTCCTGCTCGGCGTCGTCGTCGCGTGGCTCGTCGCGGCGATCCTGTCGGTGACGGGCGTCTACGCGCCGGACACGTCGGGCTACGTCGACCTCGCCTCCGTGGCGGCGGCGCCGGCGCTCATGCCCATCTACCCGCTTCAGTGGGGGATGCCGCAGATCGAGACGGCGTTCGTGATCGGGATGCTCGCGGGCGTCGCCGCGTCGATGCTGGAGTCGTTCGGTGACTACCACGCCGTCGCCCGCCTCTCCGGGATGGGCGCGCCGAGCGAGCGCCGGATCAACCACGGCATCGGCATGGAGGGACTGATGAACGTCTTCGCCGGCCTCATGGGCACCGGCGGCTCCACCTCCTACTCCGAGAACATCGGCGCAATCGGCCTGACCGGCGTCGCCTCGCGGTACGTCGTCCAGATCGGCGCCGCCGTGATGCTCGTCGTCGGCTTCGTCGGCTACTTCGGCCAGCTCATCGCCACCATCCCCGACCCCATCGTCGGCGGACTCTACGTCGCCATGTTCGGGCAGATCGTCGCGGTCGGTCTCTCGAACCTGGAGTACGTCGACCTCGACTCCTCGCGGAACGTCTTCGTCGTCGGCATCGCCCTCTTCACCGGTCTGGCGATCCCGGCGTACATGGGCAACGTCGGGAGCGCCGCGGCGTTCCGGCAGGGCATGCAGAGCGTCGCCGTCTTCGGTCCCGTCCTCGGCACGCAGGCGGTCGCGGACACCATCTACGTCATCGGCTCGACCGGGATGGCCGTCGGCGGTCTCGTCGCGTTCGTCCTCGACAACACCATCGAGGGCACCCGCGAGGAACGTGGCCTCGTGGAGTGGGAAGGGGCGATGGAAGACGACGGCGCCTTCGCCTCCGCGTTCGACCGGTTCCTCCGGGACCGACAGTAGCCGTCGTTCGTTGCGAGCGACCGATTCACTTTTGCCGGGCGCCCGACCAGCACCGATAGCCGAACGTTTTGGCCGGCCTAAAAATCGACGCACTTTTGTATTTTTAGGTCAGCCTAAAACTCATGCGACACACCAGACGACGGATGCTCAAGACGACTGGCGTCGCCCTCGGGGGCGTCGGGCTGGCCGGCTGTGGCGGCCAGAGCGGGACCGAAGCCGACGAATCGACGGCGACGGCGACGAGGACGGACGCGGAGACGGACACACCCGAACCGTCCGCGGGGGCGTCGGCGACGGCGCTCGCCGCCGAGTGGAACGTGATGCGCGCCCGTCTCCACGACGCGATGGCGCTCGGCCGCGCCGGCCACGACGCGGCCGCGGCGTCGCTCGTCGGCGACGTGTTCGCCCGATTCGAGAACGCCGGCGGGGAGTGGGGCGCCCACGAGGGACTGGAGTCGACAAACGAGTCGACCTACGAGTCCTTCGAGGACCACCTCGGCTCCGCCCGGACGGCCTTCGAGGAGGGGGCGGCCGACGAGGGGATCGCCGCGGCGAGCGAGGCGGCGACGAACCTGCTCGCGGCGCAGCGCGGGCGCACGTCCGGCGACGTCGCGGAGACGTTCACGCTCTTCGTCTACGCCGCCCGCGTCCGCGACGTCGACGCGCTCGCGACGGCGGGGGCGACGGACGCCGCGGCGACCGTCGGCGAGGCGGCCGTCGCCGACTTCGAGCGGGACGCGGTTCACGACACCGTCGAATCCGCCGGCGAGACGTACTACGAGGGCTTCGAGGGCGGACTGGAGGACGCCGTCGCGGCCGCGAGCGCCGGCGACGCCGCCGCGGTCCACGAGGCGGCGCTGGCGGCGTCCGCCGCGGCCGTCGACGCCGCCTACGAACTCGTTCCCGAGACCGTCGCGGGTATCGGTCACCTCTCCCTGATGGGTGCCGTCGGCTTCGACGCCGAGATGGCCGCGGGGATGGGCGGACCGGGCGTCGGCGTCGCCCACGCCGCCGGCCTCGACGGCTACCGGGTCCGCGTCCGCGACGCCGCGTGGCTCTACGACGCCGGCGAATCCGACGCCGCGGCGGCCGCCGCCCGGTCCATCCTCCGGCACTTCGAGGGCGCTCGTGCCCACGAGGCGCTGGAGGACGCCAGCGAGTCGGCGTACGAGACGTTCAAACACGAAGGGCTGGAGTCGCTGATCGAGGCCATCGAGGACGGCGACGACGCGGCCGTCGACGCCGCCGTGTCGACCACCCACGACGGGCTCACGACGGGCATCGAGGCGCTCGCCGGCGACGCCGCGCCGGTCCTCGAATCCGGCTTCTTCCGGGCTCGCCTCGGCGACGCTCGCGAACGGTACCAGCAGGGCGAGGGTGAGGTGGCCGCCAGTATCGCGGAGACCCTCTTCGCCCGCTTCGAGGAGAACGAGGCCGACTTCCACGAGCGTCTGGAGGAGACCAGCGAGGACCTCTATCACACCTTCGAAGAGGAGCACCTGACGGCCCTGCCCGACGCCTTCCGTGCGGGCGACGACGCGGCGGTCGACACGCACCTCTCGGGCGCGGCGGACGCCCTAATCGAGTTCGAGGCGTCGGCGTCCACGCCCGTCGCGAGCGCCGCCGCAGCGACGTACGTGACGGGTCGCGCCACCGACGCGGGCGTCCTCGCGACTCTCGGCGCGACCGACCGCGCCGACACCGTCGCGAGCGACGCCTTCGCGTACTTCGAGGCCGGCGCCGGCGGCTTCCACGAAGCGGTCGAGGAGGCGAGCGAGGAACGGTACCACGCCTTCGAGGAAGCGCTGGGCGCCGTCCGCTCGGCGGCGACTGGCGACGGCGACGCCGCCGACGCCGCGACGACGTTCGCCGACGAGGCGACCGCCGCCGTCTACGCCGTCGTCGAGAACGGTGCTGCCGGCGGCGACGTGAACGCCGCGCCCCTGATGAGCGACGTGTTCGCGGCGTTCGAGGACGCACGCGTCCACGAGGCGCTGGAGGCGGGCGACCACGAGACGTACGAGACGTTCGAGTCGGCGCTCTCGGACTACGTCTCCGCGCTGGAGCGCCGCGAGGGCGTGGATACGGCCGCCGAACGATTCGCGGGGGCGACCCAGCGGGCCGCCTTCGCCGTCGCCGGCGCCATCGACGATGCCCCACCGACGTCGACGGACGGTGCGGAAGAGAGCGGCGGCGAAGAGACCGAACTGTCCGGCGGTCCCGACGTCGTCTCCGGCGTCCCCGACGAGGCCGACCACGTCGTCGACATGACGGCCGTCGCGTTCGAACCCGCGGAACTCACCGTCGCCGTCGGCGACACGGTGGCGTGGCGACACGCGGGCGGCGAGCCTCACAGCGTCACCGCCGTCGGTGACGGCGTCCCCGAGGGTGCGGACTACTGGGCCTCCGGCGGCTTCGACGACGAGGAGGCCGCCCGATCCGGCTGGGAGAACGGCGAGGGTGCCGTCGCGTCCGGGCAGTCGTACGTCCACACGTTCGAGACGGTCGGCACGCACGACTACGTCTGTATCCCGCACGAGGCGGCGGGCATGGAGGGATCTGTCGTCGTCGAGGAGTGACGTCGCCGGCGGCCGGCCCTGACCGCCACCACGACCACCCCGCTACCGTGGGCATACGGTTTCCCCTCCATTCCTTCGACGCGCTCGCTGGTCGTCAGCGACGGCGTCGAGGCGAGGGCGGTGACGCCTCGAACGCGGTCGAGGGCCCCTCGGCCGAAAGGTTCTGGTCGATGCCTCTCGCAAGACACCTATGTACCGCCGCGGCCACTGGGGCGTCTCCCTGCTCGTGTTCGCACCGATCGGCTTCGCGCTCGTCGCGATAGATCGCCCCGATCTCGCCGTTCTCGGCGGTGCCGCCATGCTCTGGCTGTCGACCCTTCCCGACTGGGACCACCGCGTCCCCTTCCTCCCTCACCGCGGCCCGACACACACCCTCGCGTTCGCGCTCCTCGTCGGCGCCGTCGGCGCCGGCGCGGGGATCGGACTCTCCTCGGTCGTCGGCGGCGGTCGGGAGGCGTTCGTCGCCTTCGGCTTCGCCATCGGGACGCTCGCGATCCTCGCACATCTCCTCGCGGACGCGCTGACGCCCGCGGGCGTCCCCCTCCTCTGGCCGCTGTCCGACCGCGACTTCTCCGTCTATCTCACCCGCGCCGACAACACCCTCGCCAACTACGTCCTCCTCGCCGTGGGCGTCTGTGCGACGGCGGCCGCGGGCTTCGTCGCCCTGCGGATGGCGTGATACGGGTCGTCGTGCCCGCGACCTGACACGAGGGCCCTCATGAGTTTTTGTCCCTCCGCTCCGTTCACGGCGTATGAACGACGACGCGATGACCCGGTTCCCGGTGCCCGACGCCGACGACCTCCCCGCCGACTTGCGCGAGCGTATCGACGCGGAGACCGAGCGCGCCGGCTTCACGCCCAACGTGTTCGCGGCGCTTTCGTACGCGCCCGACCAGTTCCGCGCTTTCGTCGACTACCACGACGCTCTCGTCGAGGGGACGAGCCTCGACCGCGAGGAGGTGGAGATGATCGTCGTCGCCGTCTCCGGCGTCAACCACTGTTACTACTGCAACGTCGCCCACGGGGCGCTGGTTCGCATCTACGCCGACGACCCGACTCTCGCCGACCAGCTCGTCGCCAACTACCGGACGGCCGACGTGAGCGACGAGCGACTGCTCATGCTCGACGTGGCGGTGAAACTCACCGAACGGCCAGCCGAGGTGACCGAGACCGACCTGGATCGGCTCGCCGAGGCCGGCTTCTCCGAGCGTGAAATCTGGGACATCGGCGCGATCACCGCCTTCTTCAACCTCAGCAACCGACTGGCGAGTTTCGCGGACATGCGCCCGAACGAAGAGTTTCACACGCTCGGTCGGGAGCGGTGACCGGCCCGACATCCGCGTCGAAACCCAGAAACGTCCGATTTTCGACCGAGATCGTCACTGTACGTACTATTCTGCGGTCTCCCCGGAAACCTTATATTTCTGCTTTTCATCGTAGGCAACGCAATGGCGACTGGTACGGTTGCGTTCTTTAACGACACTGGCGGTTACGGGTTCATCGAGACTGAAGATTCGGACGAAGACGTCTTCTTCCACA